>Ga0172379_10000337_pt1 | contig 121840 bp, 81 predicted proteins | sample GrowelOW334metaG_FD_119756 | JGI IMG/M metagenome (GOLD analysis project Ga0172379, IMG submission 119756) | Groundwater microbial communities from an aquifer near a municipal landfill in Southern Ontario, Canada - Groundwater well OW334 metaG | ecosystem: Environmental > Aquatic > Deep... | reverse complement strand
GAGACCCCGCTGCCGCATTTGAAAATATACTCAATGCAATACAGATGGGAAATAATACAAAATTGATTCCATTGCTGATGTAAACGCCTTTTCCTCTGTCACCGCTCTACTGAGCCATTACGTTTCTCCGTAATTAATTTTACTTTTTTTTTGATTGATGCTTTCATTTTTCTTCCTATAGCATTATTATATATACAATGTGCCCTTATTGTCTGGAGACGGGTGAGCATATGCCTTTCGCATATCATCCACTAAGTTTTCTGGAAAATAGTCCGGCAGCTTCTGGTTAGAACAAACTTAGAGGTAATTGAGATGTATAAGCTTGAAGAAAAAATCTTCTTTAGTGGAATGCAGCAGGCGCATGGCGCGGTTACGCATTTCAGCTTATGCACCGGTCAATCAACCGAGCTTGCCCTTATTGACACACTGGCGATGGATATAACTCCGGTTATTGCAGATTTTGACAAGCGCAGATTTGAATTTGTTAAAATCAACAGTGCGCATGGCGGCAACCATGTCGCCGACTATCTTGTTTTTCATTCCGAACTCAATGCGGTTCATGTTATTCCCTGTGACAATGCAGGGCATCTCCGGCTGGACGACAATGTGATTGCCGCCGCGTTCAGCGCCGACCGCGGCGAACTGTTTAAATCATGGAACAATGTACTGACAGAGAATACCCGCAGAATGAGCGGAACCGGCGCGGTTTCAATCAACTCGCATTCTTTATTCGCCGGGTCCGGCGGCAAAACTTTTTCATTTGCCGCGGTGAATGGTGACGGCTGTGCGTTTGAACTGGTACTGGACAGAACTGAGAATAATATTACCATCACGGTCAACGGGATGATGAGTAAAGGCTCGGCCAGCAGGCTTGATGCCGCAAACGCCGTCCGCCGTTTCTATGTTGATGCTGAAATTTCAGTCAACAAGCTTAATGTCAATTTACTTGACGGGCATGCCGGCACAGGTAACGACGGAAGAAATATTGCAGACAACTATGCATTTAATAACGCCATTGCCGGAAAACAATCCGCCGATGGCGTTTTTATTTATACGCAAAATAAAAATAACATATACGAAGATATAACATTGAGGTGTGCAAATGTATCAACTTGAAGAAAGAATTCTCTTTGACGGTGCGGCTGTCGCGGCCGTAGTGGTGGCAAATCAGCAGCATCAGGATGCCGGCAAAAATGATGCCGCGCATAATAACCAGAGTCAGAACCAGAACCAGAATCAGGACCAGCAGGCGCAACAGCATAATCCTCATACTCAAAGCACCAGCGATATAACAAAGCCGAATGCCGATGGCATCACGCAGCAGCACACTGGCGTGGATCATCTTCTCGCGCAGGCGCTCAGCATGGATTCAACTGCGGCCCCGACTCATCAAAGCAGCCAGGCGGAACAGCACGTAAATGTCATGGTCATTTCCACCACGCTGGACAATGCCGACGCTGTCGCTTCGATTGTCGATACCAATACCATTGTAGTCAAATACGACTCCCATAATACTACTTCGGCTCAACTGCTACAGCAGATCAATGACTCTCTTCATGGAAAGAAAGCCGACTCCATCGCCTTCATGTCTGAAGCCGGTGACGGACAGTTAAGCCTGTTCAAAGACGGTAAAACTACGATTACCTCGCTGAACGACAGCGTCCAGCAGCAGTTCTGGCACGGCGTTGAAGGAATGCTTGACTCTAACGGCAGAGTTGATTTCCTGGCATCCAAGCTCGCGGCGACCAATGCCGGCAAAGCGCTGGTGAACGAAATCGCGCATATCACTGGCCATGAAACCGCCGCCAGCACCGACCTGACCGGAAGCACCGCCAAGGGCGGCGACTGGAACCTGGAATACATTGCCGGCGGCAAGAATGCCCATCAAGTAGACCTTACTGAAACTTATCTCAACCGGAATATTCTTGATTCCTTCACTTCAGTCATTCCGGCCGACACGATCCAGCACGAAGTGGCGTTCATCAACTCAACGGTCAAAGATGCCGCGACTATCATAAAACAGTTGGGCGAAAATGTTGATGTCGTCATGCTTGACTCGACAAACGCGTTTGAAGAAATACAGGCTTATCTCAATACTCATTCAAACGTTGATTCCGTTCATATATTCACTCACGGCAATGACGGATCCTTTAAAATCGGTCAAACCGATGTTGACAATAACTACATTGACGCCAATAAGAATGTTTTTGCCGCCTGGGAAAAATCCCTGACCAAAAACGCCGATATCATGATTTACGGATGCGATGTCGCCGAAAGCGCCGCCGGCAAAACGCTCATTAACAAACTGGCGACGATTACCGGAGCGGATGTCGCGGCGTCAATTGACACTACCGGCCGTGACGGCAACTGGACGCTGGAATATCATGCCGGAATAATCGACACTTCGGAGTTTCTGATCGCAGGTTATAATTATAATCTTGCCAATATTACGCTGACGGTCAAGTCTTTGCTGGACAAAGACGTGAATCAGCCGATCGACCCTGCCACCCTGACCCTGCGCGAAGCTATCTTTGAAGCCAATAATGATCAGGCTAATGTTTATACCATCAATTTTGCGGATCAGGCTACCTTAAAGACTAACACCCCATTATCAGACGGCCGGACCATTACGATGAATTCGGTTCTGGGCGAATATGTGCTGAAAAACAATATTACGATTAACGCTTCAATCTTCGTGACAGGCACCACTTATACCTGGGCTATAATTGACGCCGGCGGCACGATGCGGCATTTTTCCGTGAATGCCGGTTTTAATACGGCTTTGGACAGCATGGAGCTTGTCAACGGACATGCGCCGAATTCCGGCGGCTCGCCCAATGACGGCGGCAGTATCTATAATGCCGGGACATTGCAGATAAATGATGTTAATATGTATAATAACCATGCTGACAACGCCGGCGGCGCGATTTTCAACACCGGCAATTTGACCATTACGGTTGATGATACTAACACCGCTTTTCATCAATGGAGCCCCCTGCAGGGATGGTCGATTCATGACAACACAGCCGGTTCCGCCGGCGGCGCCATCTACAATGCCAAGGAAGGTTCGTTGACCATCGAAGGTTCTGGTATTAACAGACAAGTGACATTTGATTCTAACTCTACTGCCAGCGGCTCCGGCGGCGCCATTTATACGTTCGGTACAATTGCGCTGACTAATGTTGACTTTACAAGCAATACCGCTAACGGCGGCGACGGCGGCGCCATTTTTATCAGTAACTTAGGTTCGCCAACCGATGAGGCTAAGGTTTATACTCACTTTTTCGGGGTGTCAATGGATCAAAACCATGCCGACGGCTCCGGAGGCGGCATCTATTTCACTTTGGGCGGCAATCTGCTGGTGGAATGGTCTTTTATTAATGACAATAGCGCCGGCGGGTTCGGCGGCGGCGTCTTTTTTGACCAGTCCGGCAGTTTGACTTTGACCACCGATTACTCCGGCTCCAGTATCATAGTTCAAAAAAATACCCCTTCAGAATTTTATTTAAATACTGCCGGCAAATCCGGCGGCGCGATTTATATGAACAACAGCGGTTCGCTGAACGTTGATTTTGTCCGTTTTGCAGGCAATATTGCCGGAAATACGGCGTTCGGCGGCTCCGGCGGCGCGATTTATGCCAATAACACCGACAACGTCACTCTGACCGATGTTGAAATCAGCAACAACACTGCGACTGCCGGCACTACCGATCCCGGCGATGGCGGCGGTATTTATTATGTAAATACCAATCCTGGCGGAACGCTGAATATTACCAGCAGCGGTATTTCCTCCAATACAGCGACCGACGGTGCCGGTATTTATTTTACCGCCGTTTCAGGCGCTACGCTGAATATCGTGTCTTCCACGCTGGCGTATAATCAAGCCGCCGACAACGGCGGCGCCGTCTGGATGGACAATGGTTCTTTAAACATCACTTTCGGCACGCTGGCGTATAATATGGCCGCCGCTGACGGCGCCGCCATTTATCTGAGCAATACGAGTGGTACTGCATCGGATATTTCTTTGCTCAATACGATTGTTTATAATCTTGATTCCTTATATACTCCCAATTCACAGATTTATCTGGGAACGGGGGTTTCAGTCACCGAGTCGGAATACAATATTTATTCTCACCTCTATACTGACATAATTGTTGAACCCGGCCAGTCACTGACTGACGGTGAGCTGAATCCTGTTACCCGGACGCTGCCCAACGGCACTGACCTGATTGTGGCTTACCGCGACGGTCTGAATAACTTTGTCGGATATGCCGACGCCATTGATCCTGTTGACGGCAAGACTTCCTCGCAGAAGATTCAAGCCTATCTGTATCTTGATACCACTTTGAACTTTGCCGCCAATTACCGCACCCGGACGCTGTCGCTGCTGTACAAGGAAAGCTTCGCCTACGGTGGTTTTACCTATAAAGACAAGGATAATAATTCTGTTCATGGCGGCGGCCTGACTGTTGACAGCGTCATCTATGACCAGCGCGGCAATCTCCGTAATGGTTTCGATGTTAACGGCAATGTCAATGCCAATCCCAGCATCGGCGCGTTCGAGCCGATTTTCTATCTTACTGTGACCGGCAAGGGTGATCACACCAGTTTGAATTTCACAAATGATAGAAATAATTATGGAAAGTATCTGACCCAGGCCATGCTTTCCGACCTGACGCTGCGCGAGGCGGTATACTGGCTTGACACTTATAATCCTGATCCGTCTGTTTTGCAGCCGCTCAATATCCTGACCGATACTGACCGCTATGTAAAATTCTCCGAGACTGTGTTTACCAAAGGCAGTTCCACAATTAATCTCACTCAGGGACAAATCCGGATCGGCGGTACGATCATGGGAATTGCGGATACTTCCAAGCAGATACGCATCAGCATCACGCCGGACGCCGTCTGGCAGGCGGACAATACTTATGTGGCCCAGAACGCGCAGGACCGGATCACTATTGACGCCGGCGGCAACTCCAGAATCTTTACCGTCACCAATACTTCCATCGCCATTATCAGCAACCTGACGCTCCAGAACGGCAAAGCGTCCAATACGACTGACACCATGATTGCGGTTGACGGGGTTCCCGGCTGGGGCGGCGCCATTTATAATAACGCCACCACAACGCTTAATAACGTAGTGGTTCAAAACAGTATTACCTCGAATGTGCTTACCCCCAGCGGCTACGCGGACGCCAGCCGCGGCGGCGGCATTTACAATGAGTCGGTTGACCTGGGTTCCGGCAGCAGATCGGCCGGAACAATGACGATCAGTGATTCCACCATCTCCGGGAATCAATCCATTTCCAACGCTGACACACTCCATCCGGGGAAAAATCTGGGACTCGGCGGCGGGATTTATAATGACGGAACAATGTTCATCCAGCGTTCCACCATTACCGGCAACAGCGTCAGCGGCAATGTCTCGCTGGTCGATAACTCGGTAAAAGGCGGCGGGATTTATAACGCCAGCGGCAGCCTGACTATTGTCAATACCACAATTTCCGCCAACACCACCAATTCCAGCGAAGGCCTGAAATTAGATCCGGCGACCGGCGTTGCCGCAGGCGCGGGGTCGGCGATTTTCGTGGCTTCCGGCGATTTGACGGTTTACTATTCCACGATTGTTTATAACCAGGAGCTGCTGAACTCCGCGGTGGCGGTTCCGCTCCCAACGTCTTCTGATCCCAAATCAATTCCGTCTTATTATGCCGCCATCAGCATGACCGGCAGCGGCACCTTTACGCTTTCCTACACGATTATGGGACAGAACAGCGCCAGAGCGAACTCCTCCCCGACTTATCTTACGCCGTGGGATATTTTTACCTTTTCCACGGCAACAGTGGACACTACCGGCAATTACAATGCCCGCTACAATATTATTCCATATTTTAACGGACCGGCTGATCCTTCCTCCCCCGGCTTTGACTGGGCACAATTTAACACTCCGGGTCAGACATTAAACTATACCGGCACCGCCGCCAATACCAATGTGCTTGATTTTCTGTCCAGCACCCTGGCTTATAACGGCGGCAAAACCATGAACTACCGGATCTATGACGGCAGTTTTGCGTTGACTCTCGGCAGTACAACTGATCATCCGGATTTTGCAGACCCGCTCTTCGCGACTGACCAGCGCGATAATTCCCGTTCGCAGATAGACCGCCTGAATGTAAGCAGGCCGACCATCGGCGCGTATGAAGCGCTGACTGAAGTTTATGTCACCTCCAGCGGCGATACCGGCGCGACTCCGGCTATTCAGGGGTTCGATTTTGAAAATGACCGCCCCGGCTTCGAGGCTGACACCGTAACCGTGCGCGATGCGTTCTACTGGGCTGACCCGGAAGCCAAAATCCAGATCCGCTATGTCGATAAAGTTCCTTCCAACTGGACTACGGATAAAATTATCCTTGAGTACGGTCAGATTATGGTCAGCAAGGGCGTGGATTTCTACGGGGACATCAATTTCTATAACAATGTCACCAGTGTCAGCGGGATTCCCGGAGATCCCGGTCAGAAAGTCCTTACCGATCCCGCCTCGCCCAACCGTTATTCCTATTATCTCGGGGATACCGGAGAAACCGTTTATTACGACAATAATCGCGCCCAGTATTATTACACGTCGCCGACGGGAACGCAAGTCTGGCTGGCGGCTACTGTAGTTGCTCCGTCTGATGTCACTACCACCCAGGTTACTTATACTGACGCCCAGGGAGTTTCTCATGTAAAATACGTTTTATATACCGATAATACCAACAACGCGCAGGTTTTTCAAAATGTCATAGACGGGAATTTTTATTACCTGTCCGATCCCACCGCAACAAAGCCACTGATTCCGATTGCCCGGGTGGGAACTGTCATGGCGTTTACCACCACTGATTTTTATGCCAATACAATCAATACCGGACGGGATGTCACAGTCTCCGCCAGCAAGGAGGCGGGCAAAGAATCCCGCGTGTTCAATGTTGACAACAAACTGACCGCCAATGTAGTCAGCGTGGCATTCAAAGATATGACGATATCTGACGGCAATGCCGTTGCCGCGCTGGGCGGCGGGATTTACTCATTTGAAACTCTTACTCTGGATAATGTGAATTTAATGGACAACACCGCCGGTTCCTTCGGCGGCGGCATATATATCCAGGCGGGCGATCTGACGATTTTAAACAGCACTGTTTCCGGGAACTCCAGTTCGTCAGACGGCGGCGGCGTGTTTTCCACCGGCGGTAAAATCAATATTGACACTTCGTCATTTTTACACAATACCGCTGGCGGAGTCGGCGGCGGGATGTTTGTTGCCGCCGCATCCAAGCCCCATCCGGACATCGCTTCAGTTGATTTTAATATTCAAAATTCCACTTTCGGATATAACATAGCCGGCACTCATGGCGGCGGGATTTATTCTGACTCATCCTATCTGGCAGTACTGAATTCCACCTTCAGCCAAAATGAAGCCGGACAGAACGGCGGCGGCATTGCATTCACCGGCGGCGGCGAGCTGTATCTGGCTTACGCCACGATCGCCAATAACAAATGCGGCACCAGCCTGGGAATTCTCCATTTCGGCGGCGGTGTTTATATTACGGCCGGCAATATGACGGTCATCGATTCCATACTGGCCAACAATATTACCGTGCTTTCCGCAACTACTACACAATACAATGACTTCTATGCTACCGGCGGGGTAATCAACAGCGCGACGTACAGCGCGGTCGGAGCCTTTGTCGGTTTTGATTTCTTCGGCAATAATAATATCGTCGGCGATAATGACGGGATCATTCAGGGCCTCGGACTGAGTACGATACTTGAATCCAACGGCGGCCCCGCTTTGACGCTGTATCTCTCCCAGTCCAGCGTGGCCGGCGAAGCCGGAACGGTATTTACCTATACTGATTACACTGGAGCTACAGTTACCGTCACCACTTCGGAGAACGGGGTGATGAGGAAGAGTCCGTCCGCTCCCGATTCCTACAACCGGACGGCTCCGTCGATGGGCGCATACGAAAGCCGGATCAGCCGGTATGTTTACCTGGGCGGCCTGATAAATGATACTGATGTAACCGCCTGGGGCTTCCAGGATTTCAATGGCAATGTAAATCCATTGCTCAACCCCCGGGATTTTAATATTCTGGACGCCACTTTTGTGTTTAACGGCACTGCGGTAGGCACATTGTCAACCACATGGGACATCAACAGCCGGTCGAATATTGAAGTTTCGGGGACTTTTCCCTTCAACGGTTCGTTTACCATTGACGCAAGCGGCCAGATCAAATCGACCAGGCTCAACGAAACGGTAACCATTAACGTGCTGGAAGACGGAATGCTGACGCTGGCGACTAACGTTCCCGGGGATATTGTCCTGGGCACGGTTGGCGACTTCACCACGGTCACCTATTCATATGCCGGCGATCAGACCATTCTGCAGGCGGCTTCCTACGGCTATCTGGAGCTGCTTGGCGGCGGCACCAAGCAGTATGCCGGCGATTTAAATGTGATGAGCAGTCTCACCCTTGACGGCGTTATCCTGGATATCGGCGGCGGTTTGACTGTCCTGGGCGGCGGTATTTCGATCAACCCCAGCACCATCCGGCTTACCGGGGATCTGTCGCTGTCCGGCGCTCCTGACTTCTCCACCACATCGCTCGAATTTGTCGGAACCCAGGCGGCGCAGAATGTGTTCCTCGATTCCGATCAGATATTTGCCGCGATCACTGTGGACAACTTCAACGGCGTCATAATGGACTCGGTGTCAACCAGTTCGGTCATCGCCACTGATTTCACTTTCGTCAACGGCGCATTTACGATTTATGACGGCAGCCTGGTGCTCACCAATGCTCCGACAGGCGCGGACGGCGCTGCCGGACGGTATTTCGTGACCGCCGGAGCCGGTTCGGTTGACCTGCCGCTGTCAGCGGATGGAACTCATTTCATTCTGGCGGTTGGAGACGCGGCCAATCCCGGAGAGTACAAATGGACTGATGTGATATTGTCGCAGGGAACCGCGACTCATGCGGCAATGCGGCTGATCGACGGTGTGGTGCCGGACAGCAACGGCGATCCGGTGGATTCATCCGGCAGCCTGACTGTAACCTGGGATGTGACAAACGCCGACGGAAACTTTGTTTTCGCCCTGACCAATTTTTCCGCCAATGCCGCAGGCAAATATTTTGACGTGGCTTTGAGCCAGTTGCATTACATGATTGATCCGTCAAGCACATGGGCAACTGTCAACTGGGCGGACCCCCAGGATGCCGGTTATTTTTATGTCGGCCATGATTTCCTGCTGGTGACAAATAACGAAGATTCCGGAACCGGGTCTCTGCGTGACGCAATTGATGCGGTGAATATTTCCCATGCCGGCGTAATCGTGTTTGACAATGCATCTTTCAGTACCGATGCCAATGTCGATCTCAGTTCCGGCTTGACTATTCTTGACGGGGTGCACGTCAAAATCGTGGGCCTGACCGATCCCGGCAGACTTACTTATGTCCGGGGTTATGACTTTGTAACCCTGACCATCGGCTCCAGCGCTCCGGCAACCATTTCCACGGTCAATTTGAGCTATCTTGATTTCCGCGGCGGCGGCACAAGCACAAACTATGTGCTGATAAATAACGCTGATCTGCAGGTGACGAACGTATCGGTTGGCGCAAATACCGAGCCTGCTCCCAATCAACCCCAGGTTCCCGTAACATGGCAGGTTGCCCCGATCCAGAACAACGGCACGCTTACTGTCCGCAACGGTTCCGAGAATACAGGATACATTGCGCTTGACGGCGGAGCTGAAGGCAATCCATTCATTTATGCGCGTGATTCCATATCTTCCTCAGTAACCTTGAGGTATTTCGGCAACTCATTAAGGCCGTCATCAGACACCGGCGCTGAATTTTCTTCATCCGTATGGGATGTTGAACTGGTTCAAAGCGCTACAGGCGTCGGCGCGGACATTACTATCACCAATACCTCCACTGATACTGTCGGCCGCAATCTTTCCGTGGACGATCTGTCTCAATTAACCATCAACACCGATCTTACGGTCAATGGCGATGTTACGGCAACTGGCGGAGTCAGTCTCGGAGCCGGCAACACTTTGACGCTTAAAGGCGCCAGCAACACGCTGGGCGCGTTCAATGCCGGCAGCGGATCGACGGTAAATTATGCCGCCGATATCGCGCAGACGGTTGATGCGGTAACTTACAGCAACCTGACCATCAGCGGACTCGGAGAAAAAACCGCAACCGGTGACTTTACCGTCGGGCAAAACCTGGTAATTGATCCCGGAAGCCAGCTTACCCTGGATTATGCCGCGTCCGATACCACTCTTCATGTCATTGGAGATACCGATGTGAATGGAACTCTGAAATTCACCGGCGCCGGCACTCTGGCGCTTGAAGGCGACAATAACAATCTGGGGAATTTCATTTACGGGCAGTCCACCGTGCAATATCTCGGCGGTTCCGACCAGAAAATTTCCAATGTGAATTACTACAATCTGGAAATCGGCGGCGGACTCCCCGGCAGCGAAGTCACCAAGCAGCCGGTTGACTTTAACCTCACAGTCATTAATGATTTCACCATTGACGCCTACACGACATTCCAGCTTGCGGCGAACACGATGCTGGTCAAGGGCAACTTCAGCATGGATTCGACCGGCGGATTCACGTTCACCGACAATGGCACGCTGCGCCTGGATGGGAATGTGTTCGCCACATTCAGTTTTGACACCAAAGGCACGGTGGTTTATCAGGGTTCCGCGACCCAGGAACTGGCGGGGGGAACTTATTTCAATCTGGATATCGACAACGGCGACAAGGTGCTTGCGAACGATGTAATTGTCAATGGCAATTTTACGTTTGACAGCGCCGCAGGCAGACTGCTTATCAGTACGAACAGCATCACGCTTAACGGACTGGTTGCCGGAGACGGCGCCGGGCGTTATTTCGCCAATACCACGACCGTCAACCCCGGCCAGGTTTTCTTCTCGCTCCTGCCGAACCAGGAATTCACCTTGACCGTCGGCACGCTGACTGAATGGAGTACGCTGCTGTTCACCGGAAGCAGCATGCCCCAGATTATCTCCATCTGGGCAAAAGACGGCATTAATCCGGGTGTCCCCAACCCGCAATATGCGGCGGACATGACCTTTGCCGTGGCAACAAATACGACAACGTCTTACAGTATGGCAATGCTTGCCACTTCGGCCGGCGGCAGCGCGTTCAAGCCCATTCTGGCGCAGCCTTACTATTTCGACGGTTCCGAATGGGTTATGCTGTCCAATCCGCTGACCGTGAGCGGCGATTTCTTTTTCGGCAACGGCATTCCGGCAGGCGGATTTGTCGTGGTCAACGCCAAAGACAGCGGCATCGGTTCCCTGCGCTGGGCGATTGAAGCGTCAAACCTTACCGCCGGCACCAATCTGATTACTTTCGATAAAGATTTCTTTTCACAGAACCGCACCATCTCGCTTAAAAGCGAATTGACGATCACGGACAGCGTAGTCATCAGGGGGCTGGGCACAGACTTGATCATTGTCGACGGCAGGGGCCTTAATCGGGTATTCAACGTGAATGACGGCCAGCAAAGCACAATCAGCGCCTATATTTCCGGCATGACCATCAGAAACGGTTATGCGTCTGTGGCCGGCAGTGACGGCGGGGCTATCACGAACAGTGAAATCCTGCGGCTGGAAAATGTTGAAATCAGCGGCTCCACGACAAACGGCGGACACGGCGGCGGCATTTACAATGCGCTGACCGGTACGCTGTATACCCTGAACGTGACAGTGGCTCAAAACATCGGTGAAGGCATTTATAACGATGGTAAAATGAGTCTGTTCAATACCACGGTTGCCTTCAACACCAGCGGCAACGGCCAGATCTACACCAGGACCGGCACCGGGTCCGAGCTGTTCAATGTCACGGTCTTTACTGCGGGCGGCGGACTGGCGATAACCAACGCCGACACTTCGGCTGCCGGAAAACTCGCGCTCAATGCGACACTGGTTTACGGTACGCTGAATGACAGCAGTTATTTTACTCAGAACAAGTCGCTGGTCACCTCCGACAGCACTATTTTTGTCAACGGCGGCGAACTCAGCGACAACGGCGGCTGGGTCAGAACCATCGCGATCAATAACAGCGCCAGCGTCGTGAATAAAGGGCTGGATTACAAGGACGGAGCTTACAATAACGACGCCCGCGGTTATCTGATCAACGGAACTCACGACATCGGGGCATTTGAATATAACGGTTATGTGGCGCGCAATACCACGACAGGAAACTATTATTCTTCGGTGCAGGCGGCGGTTAACGCGGCCACCGGCGGCAATACCATCGACCTGGTTGATACCCGGATCACGACCGGAGCCGGCTCGCTGGTAATTGACAAGAATATTATCATCGAAGGCAGCGGAGCCTGGAGCACGGTGCTGGCGGCGGACGGCAATTTAAACACGAGCGTGATTGTGGTCGGTTCGGCCCATGCTCCGGCGGTGTCGCTGTACAACTTCGGCATTCGCGGCGGACATGCGTCCGGTAACGGCGGCGCGATCACAAACAACGGCAATCTCCAGTTGCGCGAGATGGCTGTACTCAACAACACCGCCGTCAACGGCGGCGCGATCTACGTCAGCGCGGCGGCATTCCTGTCGCTCGACCGGAGTACGGTATCCGGCAACAGCGCGACCGGCAGCGGCGGCGCGGTTTACAATCTGGGAACAAGCTATTCAGTCGATTCCACCATTGCGAACAATACCGCTGACGTCAACGGCGGGGGGGGCTATAACGGGACGGCGGGTATCTTCCGCCTCAGCCGGAGCACGATCAACAACAATACCGCTGACGTCAACGGCGGCGGGATCTATTCGCTAGGTTCGTTCTTCGGTGAAAATTCCACAGTGTACGGCAACATCGCCATGACCGGCAACGGCGGCGGGATTTATGTCGGCGGCGGCACCGCCACTTCCACCAATATGACAATTGCCTATAACATTGCAGACTCCGCGACCGGCAGCGGCGGCGGGGTCTATGTGGTGTCCGGCAGCAGCTATACCGCCATCAATACGATCATTGCTTACAACTCCGTGCTTGGCGGCGAATGGAACGACCTTTATGCGGCGACCGGCGCGGTAATTAATATCAGCACCAGCAATGATCTGATCGGCTATTACAACCGCGTTTCCGGCGATTACAGTTTTAATTACGGCGTTGATTCCGATTTGTTTAACGGCGGCCTGGCCGACCATGGCGGCTGGACCAGAACGCTGGCGCTGACGAATGTTGATCGGTTGCTGTCCGGCTGGACGCTTTACGCGGTTGACGAATATGCCGCGCAAAATGATGGCATTGACTCAAAGCCCGTCTCGGTTTACCTCGTTATGGACAGCTCAACTTATAATCTCACCGAAGGCACGTTGGGATCGCTGTCAGCATTGCAATGGGCGTGGGACAGCGCAACCAGCCGCGTTGTTATCGGTCTGCCTTTTGATCCTGGAACTTGGTCAAATGTTACGATTCGCGCTGGTTACGGCAGCAACAAAGCCATCAACGGCGGCGACAGCAGTTTGTCCAGCGCCAGCGATCAGCGCGGTTATTTAACAAATGGTATCCGCGATATCGGAGCTTATGAATATAACGGTTATGTCGGCTGGTATACTGTTACATATAGCACCGGCACCTCGCAGTATTACGTTTCTTCGATTCAGGAAGGACTGGATGATATCAGAAGATTGGCACCCAAATACAATAATCTGACGCTGAATCTGGTAAATACCAGAATTCTGGAAAACGGCATTACCATCAACCTCTGTACTTACGATTCCACCGCCAAAGCATATGTTCCGGTGGTGATTAATGTCGCGGGCAGCGCCAGTGGCGATACGGTAATCAGCGGCGGCGGCGCCGACCGGATTTTCTATCTCACCAGCAATGAAATTGCCGGCGGCACCCTGTCATTAAGTCGTCTGACGCTGGCTGACGGCTCCGCGCTGGTCAAGCAGGCCCCGAATGTCATTTCGAACGCATCCGACGGTTTCGGCGGTGTTGCTTACGTTTTCGGCGCGGTCTTAAATATGAATAATGTTTCGGTCATTAATTCCTATTCGGACCTGTACGGCGGCGCGATTTATTCGGTGGACAATCCGAACGGCGGCACCGGCACGACGCCTGTGGACATTGTCGGCAAAGTCGATATCCAGAACAGCTTCCTGGGCTGGAACTTTTCCTCCTTCTCCGGCGGCGCGATTGCAAGTTTCGGGACTTCGGTGCTGACGGTCAATGATTCTACTTTCTACGCCAACACTTCCGGCGGCAACGGCGGCGCGGTCGCCCTTTTCGGCAAGGGCGCGTACACCATGACCAGCGATACCCTTGCTTACAATCAGGCGATCACTCCCAGCGGCGGCGGTATTTATGTCGGTTCGCAGGATGGCTCCGGCACTCTTACCTCCGGCAATAACCTGCTGGCCCATAATTACCAGACGCTTAATCCCGACCGCTATGCGGATGTCGTTACCCACGTCATTACAGGCACCGGTGTTCCGCCCGACACTTTCGGCAACGACGGCGATACTTATATCAATGTATTTGCCGATACGGCCGGCAAGATCGGCGACATGTATTCCAAGACTGCCGGCGTCTGGACGCTGGTCTCCAACCTGATTGACTCTTATCACATAACCTATTACACCGGCACCGGTTTCCCCGCGGACACTATCGGGCAGAAGGGCGACATTTACGTTGACACCTCAACCGGTGATTTCTATGTCCGGAATGCGAACGGCACAGGCGGCTGGGGCGACCCGGCCGACCCGGCTCCGTTCGAGAGGCTCGGCACCTCGATTACCGCGGGCAGCAGCGCCAATGGCCAGATCTTCCCGCCGGGAACTGCCTCGCTGGGAGCCTATTGTATCGACACCTTTACGGGAGTGGTTTACCAGGGACAACTGGACATGGGTACCGGCATTGCCGTCTGGGTGAAGCAGTCGGCGCTCTCCAACTCAACTACTCCGACGCACATTTATTCCGGAACGGATGCTCCGGGAAATATCCCCGGAGATGTTAACGGCGACTATTATGTCAATACCGCGACCGGTGAATTCTATGTGCTCATCGACGGCGGCTGGAACGTCACGAATACGATTTCCGGTTCCGGAACCTCCAACAAGGTGGGGATGGATTATTACTTGTTCTCCGGCAAACTGACCGACAGCGGCTACAATCTGGTGGAAAGCCAGAACGGGGTCTGGAATAAAGATACCTCGCCGAATTTCTTCGGCAGTTGGACTGCCAAGACCGCCACGGCGGCGGAAGTCTGGAGCCATGACCTGGTTACCGCAGGTCCCGGACCGCATCTGGTTACCTCAAGTGATATGGGGAACCTGTTCCTGACCGGCAAGGCTCAGGACAATGGCGGCTGGGGTTATACCCTGGCTTTGAAAGACACCAGCATCGCGGTAAATGCCGGTACCGTCAGGACTGCCGATCAGCGCGGCTATCTGAATTTCCAGGCCGCCGACATCGGCGCTTACGAAGTCAACGGGATTGTAGCCCAAATCGGCAGCAACAGCTACAGCAGCATTCAGGCAGCGGTCAACGCCGCCAGTTCCGGCGATACGATCACGCTGATCGGATCGCGGATCAGGGAAAATGATATTCAGAGCAGTACCTCGCTCACGATCACCGGGGTCGACGGCACCGTGCTCGATGCCGATCGTGTCGGCCGTATCATCATGGCGAAGAGTTCGGCGGTTACCACCACCATCAACGGGGTGATTCTGACCGGCGGCATGGCTCTCGATTCTTCGCTGAATACGATTCCGAATGCGGCCGGCAACGGCGGCGCCATCTTCAACAACGGCACGCTGACGCTGACTGACGTTCAGGTCTTTGATTCGTTTGCGCAGCGTTCCGGCGGCGGGGTTTACAGCAGCCTGAGCCTGACCATCAATACCGGCAGCCGCAACGCCATGGATTACGCAACGGTTTTCGCCGGTAACGAAGCAGGCGTTTCCGGCGGCGCGGTCGCGGCGCTGGGAACCATGAACGTTAAAGGTATCCGGATGAACGTGCGTACGTACGGTGATAATTATGACCGGCTTTATTTCATGGTTCAGTTTGTGGACAATACCGCCTGGTCCAACGGCGGGGCGGTTGTGCTGCAAGGCTCCAGCAGCATGCAGTATTTCTACATGACCGACAACAGTTCCGGCACCGGCGGCGCATTGATGCTGTCCGGCACGAGCGGCAGTTCCACCCTTCAGGACTTTATAATCGCCAACAATAACGCATATATTGCAGGCGGCGGCATTTATGCCGCGAATTATGGCGACTTGAATATTATCGGTCACGACAACCCCGACTATATCTACAACGCCAGTCATTTTCGTACATCCGTCAGCTTAAATTATTCGCTGGGCGGCGGCGGCGGGATTTACTTCACTAATTCCGGCAACCTCACGATTACCGGCATTGAAGGCGATATATATTCCGGGGTGCTGGTGGAAAGCAGCAAAGCCTTTGGCGACGGCGGCGGCATTTACTTCGTCAATTCCAATAACCTCCAACTGGGGCATTACATTTATGTTGAAAGCAATACTGCCGGCGGCAGCGGCGGCGGCATTTATTTCCAGAACGGCAACCAGTTGGCGCTGTTGTTCAATTGCTATGTTTCCAATAATAGCGCGGGAGAGAACGGCGGCGGCATTTATATGCAAAATGCGCAAATGCTGTCCACCAACTCCGCGTCCTATATCGAAAATAACAATGCCGGTTATAATTATGATTCCGGCGATTATAGCAATGCTCGGGGCGGCGGTCTGTATTTGGACAATGTCCAAACCGTATCGTTGAATTACACCACAATTTCCGACAATAAGGCTAAATATGTTGAGCTTGGCCAAAATCATGGCGCCGGGATTTATATGTACAACTGCGCCACGGTGAACTTGACGGATGTTGAAGTGCATAACTCGTATTATGCGGAAGGCATCTACATCGACAGCGACAGTACGGTCACGCCGGTGGTTACCATTAAAACCAGCAGCGTCAATAATTCCGGAAGTACCGGGATCTATATGACGAAGGGCACGTTGTCCCTGGAAAACGTAACTGTGGCCCAAAACGGATACTTTTTTGATAATAGTGGAGATTTTCATTCGGCCCAAGTCGGCGGCATTTATCTCGCGCAGGGTACATTGAGCATTAATTTCTGTACGCTGGTGAACAATTACGGCAGTTCGGCTGCGACGCTGCAGATGGGCAGCGATGCGCCTGGGGCGCCGGTTTCTAAACTGTCGATCAAAAACAGTATTGTTGATGGCTATTTTGACGGGGTCAATCATGATATTATTCTGGCAAACGTGAGCATGGCATCCGGCGCCAGCAGCTACAATATCCTGGCCAATTACTATAATTACGTCAATGCGTCATGGCTGGCCGGCAGTAACAAAGGCGATATTTATAACAAAGATGACAACGGCATCATTGTAGTGGCCGGGGCGATTGACGGCAATCATAATATTGTCGGTTATGATTCCTCTTATGCCTATGCCATCAGCACTCATCTCTATCTGGATTCGCTCCAGTATCAGGCTAACTACCGCACCAGGACGTATGCGCTGCTGAGCAGCGCAAGCATAGCTTACGGCTATTACACCGGAGTGAAAAATGGAGTTGGCACCGGTTTCACGCGTACCGGTCAGGCCGACCCCAATGTCGGCTACGACCAGCGCGGCAATCTGCGCACCGGCATCACGATAAGCCTGGATAAAAACGGCCAGACAATTTATACTTATTACCAGTACGACACCACCGCCAAAACCTGGCAGCAGGTCGTTGTCGATGAATCCGGGAAGAAAACGGTTACGAACGGGGTCACTCCGCCCGCGCCGAGCGTCGGCGCTTTTGAGCCGCTGTTCTACATGACGGTAACCAGCAAGGCTGACGATTCCGGCCGGATGTTCAACGTGGTTTATTCCGATCCGAATGTGGCGAATACCAGATTTGACGCGGCGCTGCTGAACGGCGGCATAAATCTGCGCGAAGCCACCTATTGGATTGACAGTTATAATCCGGATGACGTGTCATTGAGCATGGTTGACGTCAACCGCTATGTTAAGTTCTCGGGCACAGTCTTTACGGCGGGCGGGGATAATACGATACATCTGGTATCTGGTGATATTATCCTGAAAAAAGATATTCTGATCAGCATCACCCCCGAAGCGTGGAATAATTACACTGTGGATACGGTCGCTTATCTGGCCCAGGACAATGCGTCCCGGATCACCGTCAGCGGCGATGGTGCGTCCCGCATCTTCCGGACCAGCGAAGATTTGAATCAGGTTACGGCGGTAATCAGCAACTTGACGCTGATCAACGGCAAAGCCTACGGCGTTCTCACCGCTTACGATGCCGGCACCGGCGGGGCGGGCGGAGCCATTTACAACGCCGGCACATTGACGCTTAACAACATATTGATCAAGAATTCCGAAGCGAACGCTGACGGCATAATCGGCGGCAGTTACGCCGGTCTGGGCGGGGCGATTTATAACAGCACCGGCGCCGTATTGACGATCAATGATTCCACTCTGACCAGTAACCTGGCGGTAATCCATACACATTATGACGGTGCGAATTATGACGCCCTGGGCGGTGCGCTCTATAATGACGGCGGCACGGTGACAATCAACCGTTCGCTGATAAACAACAATACAGCGCAGGGATTTGCTTATGATCCTGATCTTGGCGGTACGGCTTTGGGGCTCGGCGGAGCGATTTACAACGCCAGCGGCACCATCACGCTTACCAATAATACGATTACCGGCAATACGCTGAACGGTACATCCAGCAGCTCCGGCGCGGCGATTTATATTGCCGGCGGCAATCTCTATGCGTACAACAACACCATTGTCCGCAATACTGTTCCCGCCGATGTCGCGCCCGGCGAAAAGATTCCTGATTCTTTGACTAATCGCGGCAGCGCGGTCTATATCACCGGCAGCGGCAGCATAACGCTGGTCAATAATATCATTGCCCAGAACCAGATCACCGGCAGCTTCCAGCAGTATCATGACGTCTATACGGAAAACAGCGTAAAAAATAATATTACCGCAAACAATAATATTGTGGGCAATTTCCGCGGCGCTTATACTTTCCTGGAGACCGCGCCTTACAATAATATTATCGGCGATACGAGCGGCAATGTCACCAATCTGAATTTGTCCAACACGCTGGCGTATCTGGGCGGCAAGACCATGAGCTTCCGCGTCGATGCCGGCAGCGTGGCTATCGGCAGCGGGACCGAATCAGGAGCTCCCGCCGATGACCAGCGCGCCGCGACCGATCTCTACTGGGATCACCGCACGACCATCGGTTCCTATGAACTGATCACCAAGGTCACGGTCACGACGACTGCCGACCCGATCGCGGTCACCAGCGACGTCAAATACGACTTTACTAAAAATCAGTACGGCTGGCTGGCAAGCCTTCGCGCCGCCGCGTTCCTGGCTGACGCCGGAACGGTCACGATTCATCCTGCCGTTTATTCCGGTGATGTCAGCCCGACCACCGTGGTTGATGGAAAAGTTGTCGGCGATGTATACAGCACCGGGAACTATTATCTCAATACCGCTGACGGCAAGCTCTACCAGAAAACCAGTACCGGCGCCTGGGTTTTGATTGAAACCCTGATCAGCGCAAAAACGCAGACCGTTTATAGCGGTAAGACCGCGCCGCAAGGCATTGATGGCAAAAATGGCGATGTTTACGTCACGGTTGCCGACGGCAGTATCAACACCACCGGCGGCGATGTTTACAATAATGTTTCCGGAACGTGGGTTCTGAGCACCAACGTCATTGGCTCCACCGCAGTCTATGCCGGCAGCGGCGTTCCGTCCGGCAGCGCCTATAACGTCGGGAACTATTATGTCAATACCGTTGACGGCAAGCTCTATCAGAAGAGCAATCCGGTCACCTGGGTCGTGGTTGAAACCCTGACCAGCGCAAAAACGCAGACCGTTTACAGCGGCACGGGTGTGCCGCAAGCCAGTATCGGCAAGAACGGCGATATTTACGTTACGGTTGCCGATGCCGACAGCCATACCAGCGGCGGAACTCTTTACAATAAAGTTTCCGGGAAGTGGGTTCTGAGCGCCAGCGGCATTGGTTCCACCTCCGGAACCGCCAGCAGCGTCAATCTGGTTTACGGCGCAATCCGTATCGGCACCGGGATCACGATCACGACCGCGGCCGGTATTTCCCCGATCACGGTAGACGGCAGCAACAGCGACCGCGTATTCATGATTGATTCGTTCAGCACCGCCCTGGTGGATGTCACCCTCCGGGATCTGACGCTGCAGAACGCTTACGCCGGAACCCTGAAAAATGATTATTATATCGACGTCAGCACCGGCAATCTCTATCTGAGATCCCAGACCGGCTGGATTCAGGTCGGCAATGTCGGCGTGACCGGCAGTCTTGCCCAGGGCGTCGGCGCACCGACGTCGGCGACCACCGTCTCCGGCAGTAATTATGTCGATGTCTCGACCGGAAAAATCTATACTTTCGACACTACGGCCAACAAATGGTCGCAGGTCAATTCGAGCCTCACCATAGAACAAACTTATAACTCCAATGTGTACGCCGGCAGCGGCGCTCCGGTCTCCGGCGCGGATAAGAGCGGCGACTATTATGTCAATACCGATGACGGGAAACTCTATCAGAGAGACTTTGCCGGCAATTGGAACCTCATTGAAACCCTGGTCAGCGTAAATACGCAAAAGGTTTACAGCGGCACGACCTCGCCGTCAGTGGCTGAAAAGAGCCTGCCGAAAGGCACTTTCTGGAACAACGGCGATATTTATGTAATGACCGCCGATGCCACCGGCAGGACTCCAACCAGCGGCGGGGACGTCTACCAGAAAGTCGGGGGACAGTGGGTGCTGAGCGAAAATGTCATCGGCTCCACCGGTGATCAGCATATCCTCAACGGCACCGGCGCTCCGTCCGGGCTGGGCAGCGGTCAGGGCGGCGCGGTTTTCTCCAATGAAAATGTCCGGCTGTCCGGCGTAACGGTCAGGACCAGCATGGCCGCGACCGACGGCGGCGGCGTGTATGTGACCGGCGCCACGCTTGCTCTGGACCGCGGAACAACGATTTACGACAATACGGCAATGGGTAACGGCGGCGGTATTTTCATCAATGCCGGCACGCTGAATGCAACCGGTGATATCGTTGCCGGCAATTATCGTTTTATCGAGATATCGAACAACACCGCGATGGTCGGCGGCGGCATCTACGGCAACAACTCGGTAATCAATCTGGGCCAGAAAATGGTCTGGGACGGTACCGGTACCTCTCCGGCAATCGTGGTCGGCGCTGATATTCACGACAACACCGCTTCATTCGGCGGCGGCGTCGGTCTGGTCGGCAGCCAGTTGAACATGTATTTCTCCACGGTAGACAGCAATGCGGCGACGTCCGGCGACGGCGGCGGCCTGTATCTGAATAACGCGGCAGTCAACGACATCGAAAACAGCACCATCTCCAACAATACGGCAAGCCGTTACGGCGGCGGCATTTACGGCAGCGTCCAGGAACTGGATCTGGTCAATTCCACCGTCTCCGGCAACTCTGCCGGTTCCTATGGCGGCGGGGTATACTTCATCGGTACCGATTCGCTGTCGCTGGTGTATACGACGATTGCCAACAACCAGTCGCTGGCAAGCGGCGTCAGCAACGGCGCCGGGGTTTATCAGTTCACCGGAAAGCTCAATATGATTGATTCAATTATAGCGCAGAACTATTCGCTGTATAACCAAGTCTTATCCCGCGATGATTACTATGCGAACAACAGGGTTTCCGCAGGCGCGATTACCTACAGCATCATCGGCGCGAACAATAAGCCGGACTTCTTTGCAGACCCCAGTGTGCACCAGTTGGGCGATCCCAATAATCCTTACAGCGCACTGGGGCTGAGCACGACGCTTGAAAACAACGGCGGCCCGACTCAGACGCTGTGGATCAGCAACACCAGTCTGGCGATCGGACAGGGCGTGGTTGTCAGCGGCATCGTCATCGACCAGCGCGGAATTATCCGCAGTACCGGAACCTTGCCGGACGGCCCGACCATCGGAGCCTACGAAAAGAGTTTTCAGCATATTTATTTCAATGCGAGCATCAGCGATGATGTTACTAAGACCTATAATTGGACATGGTCAGGTTCCGCACAGGGCTTTGATATTGCCGATGCGATTTATACTATAGGTCAATCGGCCCTGAGCCTGGACGGACAGGTGCTTGCAGGCACTACCTGGACCGTCGGAACAAAATCTTCCGTTGAAGTCAATTTTAACAATAAACTGACTGTGAATTCCGGAGCGACATTTGTTGTTCAGGACGTTGTGGTCAAAGACAGCGCATTCATGGTCATTGCCGGCATCGTGACCTCCGCCACGACACAGAACACCTCACTGGCTGTTTCCGGCAACGGCACCCTTGACATTGCAACGGCAGACAGTTCGATCAGCAACGTATCCATTGCCTTGCAGCCGGTAAATAATACCACCGTGAGATACAGCTACAATGGTAATCAGACTGTCCGCAGTCTGGATTATTACAATCTGGAGCTTGCAGGCGGCGGCATCAAGACCAGCGCCGCTATATTAACTGTCGGGAATAATCTCTCGATAGACAACTCCACGCTGAATCTGTCCGCGAAATCCGGCGGTGATCTGGTCGCCAGCAACGTAAACCTTAATTCCGGAGCAATCACCGGCGGCGGCAATGATGTAACTATCAATGGCAGCCTGACTGCGGCCGGCGGCAGCATTACCAGCAAAAACATCTCATTGTCCGGTTCCGCGAATCTGGCCGTCAGCACTCTGACAGCTTCAGGCAATCTGAATTTGTTCTCCGCGGCTGCCGAACTTGATACATCAGTCATTAATGCCGGAACATTCACTGCGACCGGCTCCACGATCACCACGGTTAACACCGGCATCGGTGACGGGGTCAGTACGATAAATTCCGGTTCCGTTACGATCGATTTTGCCGCCGGCGTTAATGTCGTAACCGTAAATGACAACTCGACACTAGTATTCAATACCCAGAACCAGAACGTTTTGCTTGACAATCTTGCCGGAAATACCGCGAATCACTTTATGATTAGTGATTTGAATGTGCATCCGGCCGGCGTGATTGAATTCAGCACCAGCGGCACTGTCACCGCGCAGAATATCGCGCTTGGCGATGATGCCGGCATACAAGGCACCATGTGGCTGTCCGGCGCGAAGCAGGTAATCTTCGATAATACGATTTTTGACAATGCGTATTTAGTGGCCAACGGCCCGGTTACCCTGAACGCCGATACCCAGACAAGTCATTCGTTCCAGATCAGGCACGATATCAAATTTATTAAAGCGGTAACCCTGGACGGCGCCGCCGGTTCCACGGTAACGGTTATTTCCACCGAAGGATCGATAACATTCGGCAGTACGGTAACCAGCAAGCCCGGCGGTCAGAACTTTATCATCGATGCGTTTAACAACGCCAGTGTAAATAATATTGCCAACATCAATGATCTGGATATTTATGCCGCCAACGGCAGTATTCAGCCGGCCGGAACAATTACCGCGGCGGGAACCGTCATGATGCATAATCAGGTTACGGTGGCTGCCGGAGCAAATGCTTCGATAACCGCGGAGTCAATGTATTTTAATAACGGGATCTATGGCGACGGCCGCTTGAATCTGTCTTCGCAAACAGATGTTGCGCTCAATCAGGTTAATATGGGTTCCGGCAGTTTCCTGAATCTCGCTGCCGGTAACTATAACACCAACGACAATGATATGACCGCCGGTTCTCTGACGGTTGGCAAACTTGCCTCGCTCGTTTATCGCACCATGAATCTTTACGGAAATCTGACTGTGGCCGGCGGGCTGAGCACCGGGTCCTTAAACCTGCTGGACGGCAGCGGCACCCGTCAGGTGCTGTCACTCACCGGAACCCAGTCATTCATTGACGTCGATCTGCGGAATGCCGCGGGCGCTCAACTGTCCTCCGGCAACATGACGGTGTTTGGCGATTTTAAATTCACCGACGGCAAGTTCGCGCTCAACAACAATACCGTCCAGTTATGGGCCGGCGTGGTTAACGCCGGATTCGATCATTACTTCGTCACCAACGGCACCGGTTTCCTGAGGCAGCATGTTGATACGGGTGTCCAGACCGACTTCTGGGTGGGCAGCGAACAATATGTCAGCGAAGTGTCGATCACCGGAAACAGTGGCGCCACCTGGTTCGCCGTAAGCTGCATGAACAAAGTAACCGGCCTCGGAACGCCGTCTTCTCCGACTATTTTCGGAAATGAAAACACCGTCAAATACACCTGGATCATCAGGCCCGATGCAGCCACTAATTATCAATTGGCCCTGGCCTGGGATCCTGCCGGCCAAGGTACCGGATTTGCCAGTCTGGATAACGCCAATGTCTTCAATTACAAGGGACAATGGAGTTCAATCCAGAGCGCGGTGCCGATTGACAAATCCGGAGTAATGCACAGCATTAATGAGTTTACAACGAACAGCTCCGGCTCGTTCACGGTTGCAGCTCCGAATACGGACTTCCATTTCCCCGGAGAATTCAGAGGGTTGAATGACGATAATGCCAACAGTTCCGGGTTCAACTATCCGTCAATTGCGGTTAATGTTCCTCCGTCTCAAGGGGAATATTCATTCGATATGATGCAGTTGCGACTTTCGGAAAGTCCGCTGGGCAATCCGCTGGATGTATCCATTCCCGCCACCGGCACCGACATGGGCGGCGACGTGGCCAACGACTTCCTGACAGTAACCACCGGTGAATCTGTTTACGGCTCTCCGAACGGCGAAAACGGGGTCAATACGGAATGGATGCCGCAGGAGGAAAGAGAAATCAATCCGGTCAGTGACGAAATCGACAGACAACTTGACGATTTCTTTACGGAACTCGCTGACGGCAGCAAGCATGAAAAGCATCCGGCATTCAAATCTGAAATCGAGATTATGCTCGATAAACTGCTGGCAAGCTGATAAAAAAATCCTAAACGGCAGGCTTTGCGGTCTGCCGCCTTTTAATCTTTAACGGCAGGCTTTGCGGGTCTGCCGCCTTTTAATCTTTAACGGCAGGCTTTGCGGTCTGCCGCCTTTTAATCTTTAACGGCAGCCGCCTTTTATTAACAAAATGCACTGCAGGATGTTGACAAAACTGTGTTTTCTTGTTATAGTGATAAGTAGACGTATATATAGATGTATAATAGTTTGTGAAAAACTGGTTTAGCATTATGTATAAGCTTTTGATATTTTGTTATTGAAATTCTAAAGGCAGTCAAGGAGTGGCGTCAGTATGAAAAAAACATTATGCAGAATGACAGTATTGTTGATGGCTGTGTGCCTTGCCGCAACGTCGGCGCTGGCAATGCCGTCTTACAATGACGTATTACTGGTGGTAAATTCCAATTCATCCGAATCCCAGGATATCGGCGCGTACTTCAAAGCGGCGCGCAATCTGCCGGATACGAACGTCTGCAGCATTAACGTCAAGGCCGGGGTTGACAGCGCCAGAATGAGTCATGACGAAGAGTTGTCGGCGCTGTCCACCATCAAAAATCATCTGATCAAGAATGGTCTGACCGACAAGATCAATTATATCGTAGTGACCCGCGGCATTCCGTATTGGTCCTACACCGGAATCAAAGGTCCTTTTCAATGGGGCGGCGCCGAGATTGACGGATATCATCTGTTCGACGTTTTCCTGATGTATCAGTTGTCGAATGCCGCCAGCGATTCGAAGCTTGACAACATTTTCAACAACAATCCCTATTTCTATTATAATAACGACGCTGACAAACTGAACAAAAAATTTTCCAAAACAAAATTCGGCTACTATATTGTCGGTCGTCTGGACGGTCCCGGTGCGATTACAATCAAAAATATGATTGACAGCACCGGTGCGCTCGCTTACGAGTCATACAAGAAACAGGCCAACGGCAAAATGAAGCTGCTGACCCTTGCCCCGTATTACGATCAGACTTTCGCGGATGAGATCAACAGCCGCGGTAATATCGAAGTAGTTTCACCGAATCCGCTTCCGCCTGACGTGTGGAATCCTGATACTAAAACAACCACGCTGGTGGATATTGCCACCCCTGCCGCGGGCCAGATTAAGACAACTTTTGATAAAGTCGGCAAGGATGTGATGTTTTCCTATCTGAATGACGTTGCCTGGAGTTCGTTTTTTCCGTGGCCCAAGGGTAACAGCTATTACGCGGATGCCGACTTTGTTGATGAATATCCGTTCATATACCGCGGTGCAACTTTTCTGCCCGGCTCGATCATGATGGTTTACCGTTCATTTCCGGCGGCTTATATGTCCCACACCGGAGTCGGCGGCCTGTATAAAATGAATATCTCCACAAAAGCGAAAATCGATTACCGTAAAACCGACGGCAGTGACATTGATTTCCGGCATACGACCTGCGCCGCTTATGATCCGGTCAACAGCCAGGTATGGTGCGGCACCGGCGCCAATCAGTTTGATGTCGGCATTAATTTCGATACGCGCTGCACGGACGATGCGCATCGTGAAACCATGCGCAATTACGGCGGGGGGATTGCCATTTACGCCGCCGCCACCGGCAATATCATCAGTTATATCAATGCCAACGATGCCGGCAGTCCGCTGAAAAATAATGCGGTAATGAAAATGGTCTACGACAAGAACTCCAGATACATGTGGGTGGCGCATTATAAAGGTATTCAGTATTATGACTTTACGGCTAAGACCTGGAACGATATTCCGGCGTTGCAGAATGATTATGCGGCGATGGCCGATATCTGCCTTGACCCGTTTGACAGCGACAAAGTATATTTTGCATTTTACTACAATGGCGCGAATGGCAATACCAGGAAAGTGTCTTCGCAGATTGCCGGCGCCGACACCAGTATTTTTGAGTACAGCAAAAGCGCCAAAACTGTAACGCCTTATGTGATTGACGCCGTTAATAACAAAGGGATTCTGCCCAAAATGGCCAAAACTTCAGCGAATACGATCTGGGTCAGCAAAGGCACCACGCTCTACCGTTATGATCTGTCAGCCAAGTCGGTTGTTGAAACAATAGATCTGGCTACAGTTATTCCGGAAATGGTGACTCTGCCGGTAAATGGCAGCACTGTTACTCTCGACACCCCGCGCCATCTTGTTTCGCCGGCCGCCGGAATTGCCATTGCCAGCGTCGGCTGCAATCTGACTTATACCAAAGATCTGCTGGATACAATGCCGGGTTCGACATACCAGAAGAAGAATTATCTGGTACGCATTGTCGAAACCACACCTCCAAGTACGGTCACCACAATTAATACTAATACGATGAATGCGGTTTCAACCGCTGCTCCCAACTATAAAGTCAGGGACATTGTGGCCGATCCGGCTTCGAACGGCAAAACCCTGTATATGGCCGTGTCGGAGCCGGGGAGAATCTTGAGCTCAACCGATGGCGCAGGGGCGGTTTGGAAAGACTTTTCAAACGACTACAGCGCATTCAGCCAGGTAAAAGGATTAACCTTGGATGGCAATGGCTATCTATATGCAGTGGGCGGCTATAGAATGTCCCAGAATAATGCCGCAGACTTCCAGGCATTCGGACTGTGTGCCTGGGGCGGCGGCATGAGCCACGACGCGATGGAATACCTGGCCCCTCAGCCATATGCATATTTCTCAGGCTCCGGACATCCTTATTATACGGGCGAAGGTTCCTGGAGCAGCAGCATGGGATACCGCGGCTCCTCGCAGATGGAACCGATGATGTTCATGCTGCTCGACGGGTTTTACATGGGAGAAGCGCGTTTGAGCGTGTTTAAAGGTTATCCTGCGGAAGGCAGCGGCGGCCATACCGGCCACATGCTGGTGTTTGAGCCGAAGTGTGCGCCGTTCGCACCCAGAGTCAATGAAGCGATGCTGCCTGCCAATCCGCAGGTTGCAAATAAAGCAACGCTCGACATTCCGATATTGAGTCCCGGACTGCCGTGGCACATGAATGATTTGACGATGGAAAGCGTCAATAAGGATACTGTAAAAATTACCGATGAGACCGGCGCTGTATTTACGCCGTCGAAGTATGAATTCATTAAGCCGGCCGGTCCGGACGAAGCCGGCAAGGTTACCGGAACGGGTACATTGCGTATCTCCGGTAATTTTGACAGCGGTATTGTCTATAGCGTCAAGCTGATTTGCGGCGTCAACGGCATTAAAAACATCAAAGGCGCCAGCCTGACCAATACGCGGACTACTGAATTTAAAGACGATATAACTTTATATTTCGGTAATGGCGTGGATATCAGCAAGGGAACATACGTTCCGCCGGATGCAGTCACCGGTCCGCAGAAAATGCCGCTGAGCAACTCCAAAATAGACCTGGTGGTGAACAAGGTGTGGCTGGCTGCCGCTCCGGTGACCGGCAAACCGCTGACCGTAAAATTCCAGATCAGGAATGTCGGCACGGTCAAAACCAATGGCGGAACTATTGTGGCGAATGTTTACTGGAACAATATACTGGTTGGCTCGGTCACCCACGGCGACCTTGCGGCAGGCGCTGTGAGTGCGGATCTCAGTTTCCTGCTGGATGCGCAATATGTAATTGTCGGACGCACTAATACCATTATGGTAATGGCGGACGGTACCGGCAAAGTTTCGGAAATGCGTGAAACCAATAATACTGGCTCCACCACTTTCCTGATCGACAACAAGCCTGACCTGTCGGTAAAAGAAATCACGCTGTCGTCGACCAAACCCGGAAACACAACCGTGAACTTCAAAATTGCCAATGTCGGTTTCGGGCCCACTGCTGCAGGTGCGGGCGCTCAGACTGCGGCGGTCTATGTCAATAACAGTCAAGTCGGCACTGTACACTACGATGATCTGGCAAAGGGTGCGGTTGTCGCGTTGAAATTAGACAACGTCACCGTAACTGCCGGCGCATGCAGAGTAAAAGTGACTGCTGACAGCGGGGGCATAGTCACAGAAGTTAACGAAAAGAACAACAGTCTGGAGAGAGCTTTTATCATCAAAAAATGACTGTTGTGAATGAAATCGGAAAGCCTCCCGCGGAATTATGTTTTGCGGGAGGTTTTTTATTTTTATACTGGAAACATCGCTGATTCCGGTGTCTGTTAATAGCACATAACGAACAGTTGGGAAAATATATGGATATGGAAAAATACTCCGGCAAATCGAAACATGAACTTGATACGCCATGCCTGACGCTGGATATAGACATTTTTGAAGATAATCTGGCGCTGATGCGCGATTTCGTCACGGCCGCGGGGAAAAAGCTGCGTCCGCATGTGAAAACACATAAATGCTCGGAGATCGCGAAGCGGCAACTGGCGGCCGGCGGTTGCGCCGGGCTGTGTGTTGCCAAGGTTTCGGAGGCGGCAGGGCTTGTTGACGCCGGCCTTACTGACATCCTGATTACGTCGCCGGTGGTGACTGAACAGAAGATATCCGCATTGCTGGAATGTGCGGAAGCTGCCAGAGTCATGACCGTGATTGATAACCGGGACAATGCTGATGCGCTTAACCGGGCTGCCGGCGAAAGCTGCCTGAAACTTAAAGTGCTGGCGGACATCAACCCCGCAATGGGGCGGACCGGGGTTGACTGCGAAGAGGCATTGGAACTGGGAAAATATATTGCATCGCTGCCGAATCTGGAATTGACGGGGATTCAATGTTATGCCGGAAATCTCCAGCATATCGGGAGTTTTAAGCAGCGGCAGGAAAGTTCGCTGCTGGTAATGCGGCGGGCGGCTGAAGTTTTCCGCCAGTTCAGGCAGGCCGGACTGAACTGTGAGATTTTCACCGGCACCGGCACCGGCACGTTTAATATCGACAGCGAAATCCCGGAAATGACTGATTTTCAGGTTGGTTCGTATTGTGTCATGGATGCGGAATATCTGCAGACCGGCGGCAGCGCAAATCCGGAACGGTTCGATCTGTTCAAGCCGGCGTTATCGCTGCTGGCTTCGGTAATCAGCGTCAATCAGCCGGACTTTGTCACGGTGGATGCCGGGCTTAAAGCCTTGTATTATACCCCGCATGCGCCGCCGATGGTGCTGAACCAGGCCTGCCGCGGCTGGAAATATGAATGGTTCGGCGACGAACACGGCCGGGTGTATTTTCCGGAGCCCGGCATGAAGCCGGCGCTGGGCGGCAGAATCGAACTGAGCGCGTCGCATTGCGATCCGACAATCAATTTATTCGACTGTATGTGGATTATTAAAGACGGCATTGTCATAGACTGCTGGGAAATAGATCTGCGCGGCTGCTGCCGCTAATCATAACTTCCAGATTGTGAAAACCGTTGAGTGAAGGTGTCCCGGTTGTCCGGAATGCCTGCCGCAACGGCAGGCACGCTCAGTGTTTTCCGGTACTTCCGAAGCCTCCGGCCCCCCTGCCGGATTCAGAGAGTTCATCGGATTCGATGAAATCCACTTCCGGCAGTTCGCAGATCACCATCTGGGCGATGCGTTCGCCGCGTTTGATATGGAACGGTTCGCTGCCGGCGTTGTACATGATGATGCCGACTTCGCCGCGATATCCGGCATCAATGGTGCCCGGGGAATTGGTCAGCGTGATGTCGTGTTTCAGCGCCAGTCCGCTGCGGGGCCTCACCTGCGCCTCAAAACCGACAGGCAGTTCGATAAAAAGACCGGTGGCCACGAGCTGGCTGCGTCCGGTGACCAGTTCCATATCCACTCTTGATCTGAGGTCGAAGGCGGCGTCGTCATGGTGCGCCCGCTGCGGTTTTAGGTCGTCACACCCTTCCATCATTTTGAACCTGACCGTAACTTTAGTTCCCATTTTCACTCCGTTGCGATTATTGGCGTTGAGTTTGAATTCTTGATTACATGGTTTACTGTATACTGAGAGGGACATATTTCAACCGCCAGTATTCGGAGACAGGTAAAGCAATCATGCGAATTATCGAATTACTAAATGCCGCCGCGCAGTCCGAAGCGTCCGACTTGTTCATCTCGGCAGGCAAGCCGCCGTACGTCCGGCAGCTTGGCAAAGTCCTGCCGGTTGAGAGTACACCCGTCACGGCAGAGGAAATCGAAGCTTTCCGCCGGAAAGTGCTGCTGCCGGGGGCGGAAGAGAAATTCAACAGTTGCGGCAGTTACGATACCGGATTTTCGCTGGAGCAGGGATTCCGTTTCCGGATCAATTTTCTGATTCAGCAGGGCCTGCCGGGAATGGTTGCGCGTCCGGTGCAGCTCGGCAGCAACTTGTCGTTTGAAAAACTCCAGTTGCCGGGGATTATCCGGGAACTGTCCGATCTTCCCCGCGGGCTGGTTCTGATTGCCGGTTCCGCCGGCAGCGGCAAGTCAACGACGATGGCCGCCATGATCAACCATATCAATAATCACTATGAAAAGCATATTGTCACCATTGAAGATCCGATCGAATATATCCATCAGGATATAAAAAGTCTGATCACCCAGCGCGAAATCGGCGCCGATACCACCTCCTTTTCCGAAGCTTTGACCAATGTCGTCCGCGAAAGCCCGAATGTCATCGTTATCGGTGAAATGCGCGACCTGGTCACCATGCAGACGGCAGTCACCGCCGCGCTGACCGGGCATCTGGTCATTTCCACAGTGCACACGGCGGATACCGTGCAGGCGCTGGAGCGGATCATCAACCATTTCCCGGAGCATCTGCGGCGGCAGGCCGCCGACGATCTGTCCCTGGCGCTGGAAGGAGTCATCGCCCAGCGGCTGGTTCCCCGTGAAGATCAGCCCGGCATGATTCCGGCGGTGGAAATCCTGCGCGCCACCCCGGTAGTCCGTTCGCTGATCGCGGACCGCAATTTTAAAGACCTGGAAACCGCGATCCGCCGCGGCCATGAAGACGGCATGGTCACCTTTGACCGGGCGTTGTGCGAAATGCAGAAATCCGGCAAGATATCGCTTGAGACCGGACGCCTTGCGGCATCCAATCCGGATGAATTTCTGCTGCTGTCAAAAGGCATGGAAAGCGGCATCGAGACTTTCCGCGATCTTTCCAGCAAGGAGGAATCCGATACCGATAAGATCAATATCAAGCGGCTGCTGCATTCCGCCGTCGCCAACAACGCCAGTGATCTGCTGATCAGCGCCGGCTGCCGTCCGACGGTCCGGGTTAATGGCGAACTGGTGCCGATGGACACTGACACCATGACTTCCGCCGACACCAAACGGCTGCTGTTCAGCATTCTTTCGCCAAGACAGCGGGCTGATTTTGAGGAGAACCGGGAAATAGATTTTGCCTTGACCGTGCATCTTAAGCGCAGCGATGCGCCGGAGGATGCCCCGCCAGACCAGTGCCGTTTCCGCGTAAACGGTTTTTACCAGCGCGGCAATGTCGGCACGGCAATCCGCGTTATTCCCCAGACCATTCCGACCCCGGAAGACTTGAAGATTCCGGCGGCAGTCGTCGCCCTCACGGATAAAAAACATGGTCTGATTCTGGTCACCGGCCCGACCGGACACGGCAAAAGCACCACCCAGGCCAGTCTGATTGACCGGATCAACTCTAAACATGGATGTCATATCATTACGGTGGAAGACCCGATCGAGTATGTCCACCAGAACCGTAAAGCGGTGATTGAACAGCGCGAAGTTCACGCCGATACTTTGAGTTTTGCCAATGCCTTGAAATATGTCCTGCGCCAGGACCCCGACGTGATACTCGTCGGGGAAATGCGCGATACTGAAACCATTGCGGCGGCGCTGACCGCGGCGGAGACCGGGCATCTGGTCATGGCCACGCTGCACACGAACAACGCCCCCCAGAGCATTGACCGCATTATCGATTCATTTCCCGCTCATCAGCAGAACCAGATACGGCTGCAACTTTCCGGGACGCTGCTGGGAATCATTGCCCAGCGGCTCATTCCGCACAAGGACGGGCGGGGCAGGGTGGCGGCGTTCGAGGTCATGCTCGGCACTCCGGCGGTGCAGTCGCTGATCCGGGAAGGCAAGACCAGTCAACTGCAGTCCGTCATTGAAACCAGCTTCAAGGACGGCATGATCACGATGGAAAAGGCGATGATGGAATTATATAATAAGAATTTGATTTCAAGGGAAAGCGTCAACAGCATGCTGAAGAACTTCAAGCAGGACAAGGCGTATTAAACTGCGGTTCATTTTCTTTAATAACATAAATACTACTGGAGAAAATTATGTACAGAATAGGACAGGGATTTGACGTTCACCGGTTTGTCGCGGACAGGCCGCTGGTCCTCTGCGGGGTGACAATTCCGCATCATGTCGGGCTGCTCGGACACAGCGACGCCGATGTCGCGGTTCATGCGGTAATGGATGCCATGCTGGGGGCGCTGGCCCTGGGGGATATCGGGGAATGGTTCCCGGACAACGATCCGGCATTCAAAAACGCCAACAGCATGGATTTGCTGGTGCAGATCATTTCCGACGAGCATTTTTCCACTTATGAGATCATGAACATGGATATCACGATTATCGCCCAGCGCCCTAAAATCAAACCGTATGTTGATCAGATGAGAACCAATCTCGCCGGAGTGCTGGACTGCGCCCCCGACAGGATTTCCGTCAAAGCCACCACCACCGAAGGCATGGGATTCTGCGGCCGCGAAGAAGGCGTCGCCGCCATGGCCGTAGTCCTCCTGGGAAAATAACAGACGCTCATGGTTTCAATAATGAAAAAACTGTTTTTATTACTCTTGTGTTGCAGTTTTACGGCCGTCGCGGTCGAAATTGAGAATGAGGCTTTAATCAAAGAAGCCATTGCCGTCATCGGAGAGTACAAACCGGCTAAAACCGGCGAACGCGTGGAACTGTACCTGAGCGACTATGATGACGATGATAAAGTTGCCGGCAGACTCCGCAGATTAGACTCGAACAGGATTGTCCTGGATTTGGACGACGGCACAACCGCCGGATATAAGCAGGATGACGTCTCGTTAAAGTCCAGATGGATCTTTTTTAAAGAGGCATATTATAAACGGCTGGCTGACACCATCTATAAGCTGGCCGAAGATAAAAGACGGCTCGAAGAAGCCAAACTTCAGACAACCGGAGAGGCCGGAACCGCAAACAGCAGAAACATTCCGAGCTGGCGTCAGGTAAATTACAAATATGACGCGGTTGCGCCTTATTTTGAGGTTGTCAATTTCCCCGACAAGCGCTCTGCCGCTGCTCAGAAAGAAGCGAATAACGGAGTCTCCAATATCGACGCCGTTGTTACCAGGGAAAGCGGCGTTTTCAGGGTCAAGGCAAAAGGGCAGGGCGATAATATTGATGACGCCCTTAAGCAGGCCTTTAAAGACGCAATCAGGAAGGTGGTCGGGGTATATGTTGACAGCGTCGAAATTGTAAAAAACGAAGAAGTCATCGAAGACAGGATCATCACCCACAGCAACGCTTTCATCAAGGACTATTTGAAAACGACCCCGTTCTCCGGCGGCATAATTGAAATAGAGGCAGTCGTTGTCATCGACGATTTTGAGTCGGCCCTGAAAGACAACCGGATCACTTTCAAAGCCAATGTCAGCGGTTATGCCCTTTTTGCTGAAACCTCGACCAAACTGGACGGCCTGAAAGACGCGACAAGCGTTTTTCAGAACATCTTCCATAATTTTCCGCGTAAAATAACGAAAATATCAGCTTCGGAAGTCAAACTTTACAATGAGGAAAAAGGTCTTTACGTCACAAACATTAAAATCGAAACCGACCCGAGGAAATATCAGGCGTTTGTAAAGGAAACGGAAAAAGCGCTTGATTCAATCTGCAAAGGGAAATGTGTTTTTAAAGTTTACTTCAAGGAGGTGACCTACGCCGATGAAAAAGATAAAGTCAAGCAGCGGGAGCTTCAGAAATTAGGCTTCTCTCCAAGATACAGCGCGTTCAGCGGAACCAGATATCATTCCGAGTTAAATTCTCTGCCGGAACTGAAACTCGCCGCAAAACGGGACCCGGCCGCCGCCGCAAGGCTGGACGAATGCAGAAAAAAGCTTCGCGCATACTGGCCGTATTATTGCAATACGCTTATTTTTCAGAAGATCCAGGATTTCTGGAAATCCTATGATTTTGACTGTTCCCCGTTCCGGATAGTCAGAGATATTGATTATGACAAAGGCATTATGACGTTTGTCCTTTATGCGATTCCGGGGACTGTATGTAAAAGCGTTGAGACGATCAACAGACAGGAACTGCCCGCCGGGGACAGACAGAAAATAGACGCGAGTTTATTCAGGCCGGCCGCTCCTTATTACTGGAATGATTTGGTTTTAATGGTGGACCTGAAAAACGGCATTGATACCGTCTGGAGTAAAAGGCAGCTCATAAAAAGAGATTATTTTGACGAGTCTTTTGATTATAATAAATTTCCGTCGCTCTTTTCACAGAAGAACAAAATCAGTTACAACTCCCCTTTTCCCGCGGATTTCAATTATAATTTTCTGAAAAACGGCTCTTTTGAAGGAACCAGTCTTTACTCCTCGCCTTCGCCGTCGTATGAAATTTCCCCTTACTTCTGCGGGAGTTCCTTCCTGGCGGCTGGAAATGAAAACATCTTCTCCGAAATCTGCGACTTCATGCCGTTCCTCTATTTCCCGTTTTATATGGAAATTCCGCTGGATAAACTGAAAGACACCAACCGGATAGAATGTGAGCTGGCCAACATGCGGGAATATCTGGACAGGCTTCAGAATAAGAAATAAAAACTTAAAATAAAAGGCTCAGTCAGGCTGGACAAATTATTGAAACCGGGTAAACTTATAATAATAAATCCAAGGAGTATTGTTATGAAAAATCTGTCGTTGGTAAAAGTCGTTTTAGTGTCGGCGGTCATGGCGTGCGGCTTGATCGGAACCGGTCAGGAACAGGACAAAGCCAGTACCCAGGACCAGGAATTAAAGAAAATCAAGGAAATGGGCATTGGAATATATAAAATCAAATATGATTCCAAAGGCGCGATTGAATCCTTTCTGGTTGTCGGCCAGGCCGAAATATCAACTGTCCTGGGACCGGTTAAAGCTCAGCTTATGGCCAGAAAAGCGGCGGAACAGTCGGCCAAGGCAGCGCTGGTTCAGTTCATGAAAGAAACAGTCACCGTCGTGGAAACCAGCGATAATCAAACCGTGCTGACGACGGAAGGCAATGGCGGCAGCCTGCTTCAAAAGGGTAAATCCGTTGATAAGCAAAGCGCAAAATTTAAATCAGTTTCATCAGAGGTGCTGAGCGGGCTGACGCTCATACATTATGATCTGGATGCGGACAAAAAATCCATGACCGCAATTTATGGCTGGAAACCCAAATTCAGCGAAATAGGCCGCGAGCTCAGGGAAAAGATGAACAACGACAAGACCGCCGGTTCCGGCGAAGACGGCCTTGCCGCCGCTCCGGTATCGCAGGACCAGGCAGGACTGAAGTCGAAAAAGGTGACTTCAGATATCGCCAATGATTTCCTGTAAGCTCTCTTTATTCTGCTCCAAAGCGCCGGTCTGTATGGCGCTGACAATGCTGTGCCTGCGCGTTTACGCTCTGGAGCAGATCAGTTTTGACAAAGACCCGTACAATGCCAGTGTGCAGTTTGCGGCGGATGCGGATGCATATTCTTTGACGGTGGCCTTTTCTCCGGTAAAGTTGTTTTCCGGAATAAAGAATGAACAGATAAATTTAAGCAAAGCTAAAATATACGCATTGACCGCGCTCAGCCGGAAGCTGAAAGTTGATAAAAATTCAGCACTGGTGATTTCCGGTATGAAAGCGGAAAATTGTCAGACTGCGGAAAATCGCTACTCGTGTTCATTGGTCATCCCGGTAAAGGATGTGCGGATTGCCGCCCGCGTCAATGTTCCGGGCGGGAGTTCCAACCCTGATGATTTGCTGTTAAACTATAAAGAATCAGTCAGAAAACTTTTTATAGAAAACTGGAGAGAATGGAAAGATAGGATTGAGCGGGTTGCGCTTGACCGGGAAACCGCGGATAATTTGTCGAAGATTGAGGACGAGATCAATGCCGAGTTAGACCAGGGCCGTTTGCGGCAGAAGCTGGAGTCGGACGTCATGTTATATGCGGAAGACGTCAGGGAACTGCAAAATCTTTCGGAAAAAGTGAAAACCGATCTGCTGACCCGTTGCGAAATAAGATTAATGGAATTTAATTTAAAGAGCAATATGGTGGAAGATAAAGCCAGGTATCAGCAGGATATTAAAGTAAAACAAAGGAGTTGTAAAGAAATAAACTTTACAAGTTTTGCGAAATATCCCGAGATGATTTTGGGAATTGCCGGTGAGGCGCATACCTGAAGGTATGTAACGAACCGGCAAACCCGAAGGCATCCGGGAGAATCGCGAAGATGTAAAGGTTATTTTTGAACGGCCCCTTAAAGTCAAACCATTGACGCGGGAACTATATGAAGATCAAAATTTTATGTTTTGCGGCCATGATTGCGTTATTCTCGTCAATGCTTTGTATTGCCGATGATGCCGCAATCGCCAAATGTAAAAATCTTGCCATCAGCGAGGCCGGATTTAAAGCGCCGTTCGCCCGGCTTGAACCTTTTGTCATTGAGAACGGCGGCGTCAGAATAGTCGAGTGCGACGGCGGTAAATATCTCTTCGCGATAGGCATGACTGACCTGCGGGATGATTCCCCCAGGGAGAAATTGCGCCGTTTGACCGTGGCGCGGACCAAAGCGGTCAGGGAATTGATCCGGATGATCGAGAAAACCAGAATTGAAGTCAAGGAGGAATCCAAAGGCGAGGTTAAAATTGTCCAGGACGCCAGTTCCGTGCCTAAGGTTCAGCACGAGGAAACAAGCATTGAACAGTACCGCGAGGAAATCGATTCTTTCATTAAAGTCCCCGAAGTGGTCGCCACCTGGCAGTCCGAAAACGACCAGTTTTTCTACGTAGCCATCGGCAAAAAACTATCCGCCGCAAAATGATAGGCGTTGATGAAATTAAGAGTACCGCAAGCATCCCTGCTTGTGACCACTCCGCTTAAGCCGTTCAAGCTGGAAGTTTATCCGCCGGAGGTGTTATATGGTAATATTATTCCAGTTAATCTGAATAATTTGTTGTAAAGCCGTGATTTTTCTTGGCCCGTTTTAACCCGCCCCGTGACATCCAGCTTTGGCAATGATTCCTTTGGATTTTGTTTTTTCCATCCACTGTTTTACTGAAAGAATAAAACGGTTCAGTCCTGCCTGATTTTTAAATCCCTCGAATTCGGGGTAATTAAAATCCGGATTATCTCTCTCTTCCAAATACCTAAGAATCCGATGGTGTTAAAACTTGAATTGTTCAATGCACTTCGTGCTATAACCGTTTGATGCCTCCGGCATCAGGTTTGCCACCAATTCTACTATTTCACGTTCCATTATTTTCAATTACACGCCCTGCAATCTTCGCCGCATTAAAAGCACCGCCGGCACGGCATATCATATTAATAGACCTCAATTTCATAAAATATTCAGCGCCGCCGGAGCGGCATAGCTCCCAGTATTCAAGCAGCGAAAACACGGAAACTCATGTTAGACCCCGATGCCTCATAAAACACTGAAACTCATGTTTGACCCCGATGCCCCCACCAAAATATTATTTTATCACGGGAAATTCTTGAGCTTTCAACACCGGGAGTCATTAGAAGAAAAGGGCCAAAACAAGCTAAAAACAACCCTTAACTTAGCGCCATTCGGGTCTGTCCACTTTATTTTTATTTTTTGTGCATATATTCATTAATTTACTTCTACTTATTGCTTCTTATTGTCACGGGGCGGGTTAAAACTGGCCACTCAAAGGATGCGGACAATGGCAAATCAAGCTGGAGCGGACAGTAAAACAAACTGTTCTTAACTGATAAACTTGGTAAGTTGTTTATCCACAGCATTAACCAACAAATTAAACCACTTCTTTCTGCATTTTTCGATGATGATTTGAAGCATACTTCTGCATTTTTCGATGATGATTTGCAAATAATAGTTGCATTTTTCGATGATAATGACTAATTTATGCCAAATCAATGTTCAGGAGGCCCGGAATAATGAAAATAGAACGCCAGTTAATGAATTCCCTGATCAAGTGGAAAGATTCCCCTGTCCGCAAACCGCTTATTCTACGCGGCGTCCGTCAGTGCGGCAAGACATGGTTATTGCAGGAATTCGGGCAGCGTCATTTTGAATCGGTTGCCTATTTCAATTTTGAAAATCAGGAAGAACTCTCCGTCTTTTTTGAACGGGAGATTGATCCGGAACGAATCCTTCTCAATCTTGGAGTAATGGCCGGTATCCGTCTTGAGCCGCAAAAAATGCTGATCATTTTCGACGAAATTCAAAATTGTCCAAAGGCGCTGAATTCGCTTAAGTATTTCTGCGAGCAGAAGCGCGAATATGCCATTGTTGCCGCCGGTTCACTGCTGGGCGTCGCGCTTTCCGCACACACCGGATTCCCGGTAGGGAAAGTCAATTTTCTGGATATCACCCCGTGTTCCTTTGCGGAATATCTTGCCGCCGCCGCGCCGCAACTGGCGGAATACTGCCATTCCATAAATGAGCTGAAACCATTGCCGCAGCCTTTCTGCACCAGGCTGGAGACACACCTGCGGGACTATATTGCTCTGGGCGGCATGCCGGAAGTGATCGGCAGTTACCTTGACAATCACGACTTTGTCGCCGCCGGGCAGATCCTCGCGGAAATCGTCAACGCCTATGAACTGGACTTCTCCAAGCATGCGCCGGTAAAAGATATTCCTAAACTGCTGTTGTTATGGCACGCCATTCCCGAATGTCTTGCCCGTGAAAACGCCAAGTTCATTTACGGAGAAGTCCGACATGGAGCCCGCGCCAAAGACCTGGAAGACGCGCTTCGCTGGCTTCAGGAGTCCGGACTGGTTAATAAGATCAACCATGTGAAGCTGCCGCAACTGCCTCTTTCCGCATACGAAGAACGCCGCAGTTTTAAACTTTATCTCAGCGATACCGGGGTATTGCGCAGACTGGCGAAGCTTCCTGTATCGGTGATAATTGCCAATAAAGATATCTTTGGCGAATTCAAAGGACGGCTGATAGAAAATTTTGTCCAGCAGGAATTCAAAACGCTGGGGATTGATCCGGTTTGCTACTGGACCAGCGCCGCCGCCGCTGAGGTGGATTTCGTAATCCAGCATGGAGAAGCGATTGTCCCGGTGGAAGTAAAATCAGGATTGAATCTTTCCAGCCGCAGTTTGCGGGTTTACCGCGAACGTTATAACCCGGCGTTAAGCATTCGGTGTTCCTTGCAAAATTTGAAGTTTGACAACGGGCTTTTAAACGTTCCGCTCTACCTTATCGGCGAATTACCCCGCTTAATGGCGTTACGGTAAAACCGCCCCGCTTAAATGAACGGGGAATATCCTGAATGAACTCATATTCCGTTACTGGTGTATTTTCCGGTAGGTTTTGCTTTAACTTGATCGTATAGGAATTTGTATTTTTCCCTGCGGGGCCTGACCCCATAAACTAATATTTTTAAGTATAAAACTGATAAATAATCTGTCAGAAACCATGCTTAAAGCTATTTTTTTAAGGCGATTATCTTGATTTAAGCTTTTTATCTTCATGAGCTTCATGGTAAAATATATTTCCCGCTTTTCCTTCTCCGTGCCTCCGCGTCTCCGTGTGAGACCTGTTTTTGTTCTGCCGCCATCGGCAAAAAACTATCCGCCGCAAAATAACCGGGTTTATCCCCGATCATCGCGATTCCCGCCTTCGTCAAGCTGTGTGGCCGCGGAACTGTCAGGTTTTTCACGCAACTGCTTTGCTTTTTTCGCCGGCGGAAGATAATTTTCCGGGGTTATGACCGGTTTGCCGGTCTTCTGCTCCAGTTCCAGCCGGGCATGTTTCGCTATTTTTCCGCCTTTTTTACCGGCTTCCGCGTTTTCAATTATGCCGGTGGCCTCCACGCTCTCGGCAATCTGCCTGGTGGAGAGTTCCGCCAGCGCGGTAAAGATCAACTCCGCCTCGCTCATGTGATCGCGCAGATTCTGCGCTTCAAGGCCTTTGATCGCCTTATGTTTTTTGACCGAAACCCCGCTCCATTCCTGATGGATGAGGTTGGTGAGGATCGCATATTCGTCTTCTTTGGTTACTTCGTGGTCTTTCCAGTAATCCGTAAGTTTATTGCGGGTTTCCTGTCCCGTCATCCGCTGCTGTATCCACTTTTCGCTTCGTCCGAGCTGCTGCCAGTATTCGCGGGCGCGGTCCAGCGAACGCGCCGGATCGCTCATATCCCGCAGCCGCTCATAGCCAACTTTCGCCAGCCATTGCTTGAAAGGTTCCGCCTTCGGCGAGGGGATGGATTGGATTATACGCAATAATCCTTTGGTATTCGCACAATCCGTTGCATATTTTTTCCCGTCAGCAGACTCCAGTTTCAGTTGTCGACAAATTGTCGACAACTCAAGCCCGTCTTCGCTTTTTACCCGGACTTTCATTTTAAACCAGTAATCTCGCGGATTTACGCTGTCGGTCAATGCCCCGACAACATCTATCACCGAAAAATACCAGGTTTCGGTCGCTTCGTCGTAATGACGCCGGATTTTATAACTTTCAAAAACAGCTAATGACTTTTCATTCATGTTTATCAGTCCTCTCCTTGATTCCTGTTGCCCTTAGGAGTCGTTCAAAAATAACTGGTACTTTCTACTGGTGTCTCGGGGGTACTTTCGGCTTTGCCGGTTCGTTACAAAGCTACGGCTTTGCTCCTCACCGGCAACCCCAAAATTTCTCCCCGATACCCTCAGTATAAAAATACCACTTATTTCTTTACAACTCCTTAATATGTCTTAATAACTTTATTTTTCACATGGTTTTCTTCAATCAGGCGGCGTTCACGGTCAAGCTGCCGGCCCGACCAGTTTAGGGAAAGTTCGGTCAGAATCGCTTTGCCGTATTCGGCTCTGGCTTTGCCATTATGCTCCTCTTCGACAATCAGCCGCCCGATTTGCCGGATAATTCTTTAACCCCGGCCTTATTCAACCGGAACAATTTTATATCGCTCATATTGCATCCTCTCTTGCTGAACCTGAATTCATAATGGGAATAATTTAACATGTTTCAGTCAACAGTAAAATTTCAGAACCGGTTTTATCGCAGTTTTTTGCCGTAATGTCGGTAAAAATAATGTGCCAGAAAAACGCGTTATTTCAGCTTATAAATTGCGTTTCAGTTGACAAATTTGCTATATATGTAGACTTTGATATAAATTTAAAATGGGGAACTATGGAAACATAGTTAACAGGATTTCACTCTATATGGTAAAATGGTTGTGTTCAACGGTGCTCCAATGTCTCGGAATGGGGAAGCCCGCGAGTGCGGGAGTGGAAAGTTGGCCCAGCTTGCTGGTCCCGCGACTGCGGGAGAGAAAAGTGAAAACCCAAAAGCATTATGCTCAACAGGACTCCAAAGTATCGGATTGGGGCAAGAGAGAAGTCAGATATCATGAATAGAATGAAACAAAAACGGAGGAATAATTTGAAAAGCGTTCTGCGGAACTGGTGTCCAAAATTAGCGTAGCGGCTGTCCAAAATGGGTTTTATTGCAGCGCCGTCCGTGTCGGACGGGGATCGGAACCCGAGAGCACTACACCGGCCATTCTGCACAATGGTGTCCAGATTGTCCAAAATGCTTGTAAAACTGAAAATGGTTGTGCTCAATGACACTCCAATGTCTCGGAATGGGGAAGCCCGCGAGTGCGGGAGTGGAAAGTTGGCCCAGCTTGCTGGTCCCGCGACTGCGGGAGAGAAAAGTGAAAACCCAAAAGCATTATGTTCAATGACACTCCAATGTCTCGGAATGGGGAAGCCCGCGAGTGCGGGAGTGGAAAGTTGGCCCAGCTTGCTGGTCCCGCGACTGCGGGAGAGAAAGCGTGGAAAGTTTGGAACCGGGAAATCAGAAAGCGAAAGCTAAACGCATTGTGCTCAATGCATGTCCAGGATGTCCAAAATGATTCCGCAGGCACGGGATAAGTAGTTAACGAAAACCTTAACCGGTGGTCGTTGAAGTTGTTTGAAATCTTAAAAAGCTGAAACACGTTGTGCTCAACGGCACTCCAAAGCCTCGGAATGCGGAAGCCCGCAAATGCGGGAGTGAAAAGTGGAAAGCGAGAAAAGCGAGAAAAGTGAGAAATAAAAACCGTTGTGCTCAACGGCACTCCAAAGCCTCGGAGTGGGTGGCAGGCATGGAGTACCCGCAGCCTCCCAGTCCGCCCAGTCCGCCCAGTTCTCCCAGTCCTCCCAGTCTTAAAGGCTCCGGCTCCATCCGCGTAAAATAAAAAAGCCGCGGTTTTTATGCCGCGGCTTGATATATGCTGTACGGAACTACTTTGCGTAATCCACGGAACGGGTTTCACGAATGATCGTGACCTTAATCTGTCCCGGATAGTTCATTTCTCTTTCGATCCGCTGACACATATCGCGCGCCAGCACCTGGGCTTCACCTTCGGTAATCTTCTCCGGATTGATCACGACGCGGACTTCACGTCCGGCCTGGAGGGCGAAACAGCTTTCAACGCCGGCGAATTCGTGGGCGATGCTTTCCAGTTGTTCGAGTCTCTTCAGGTACAATTCGGTAGTTTCACTTCTGGCGCCGGGCCGGGAAGCGCTGAGCGTGTCACAGGCGTTGATGAGCACATCATAGACGCTGGTGACTTCGATTTCGCCGTGGTGGGCGGCGACGGCGGCAACGACATCCTTGGCTTCATTATGCTTTCTCAGGATATCAGCGCCGATGGCCGCGTGTGAACCTTCAACTTCATGGTCCACCGCCTTGCCGATATCGTGGAACAGGCCGATGCGCTTGGCTTTCTGCTCATCCAGTCCGAGTTCGCTGGCGATAATGCCCATGAAATAGGCGCATTCCAGTGAATGCTGGAGTACATTCTGAGAGAAGCTGTAGCGGTATTTAAGGCGGCCCAGCAGTTTGATGACCTGCGGCGCAACACCCTGAATCCCGGTTTCCAGTACGGCGGCTTCCCCGGCGGAATAGACGTCTTCCTCTATTTCTTTCTGGATCTTCTTAGTCAGTTCTTCGATGCGGGTCGGATGGATGCGTCCGTCGGCAATCAGCCGTTCCATCAACTGGCGGGCGACTTCCTTGCGCACCGGGTCAAAACAGGAGATCACAACCGCTTCCGGCGTATCGTCGATCAGGATGCTGACCCCGGTGGCTGCTTCCAGCGCCCGGATATTGCGTCCTTCACGTCCGATGATCCTGCCTTTCATTTCATCGTTCGGCAGCGGGATCGTCGCGGTGGTGCGCTCATAAGTGCAATCTGACGAGTAACGCTGAATCGCGTAGGTCAGGATGCGGCGCGCCTCCTTTTCCGATTTCTGCTTGGCTTCCTCCAACTGATCGCGAATGACGACTCCTGCTTCATTTTTGACTTCGTTCTTCAATTTCTCGAGCAGCATCTGCTTGGCGCTTTCGCGGTCCAGCAGCGAAATTCTTTCGAGTTCGTCAATCTGTTTGGAGATCTTCTGCTGCAAGTCCTGTTCGCGATTGGACATGCGTTCACGCAGAACATCCAGTTCTTTCTCCTTGCGTTCAAGGCCTTTCATCTTGGTTTCCAGCACGTCATTTTTCTTTTCCAGATTTTCTTCGCGCTGGCTCAGCCGTTTTTCCGTGACCATCTGTTCCCGGCGGCGTTCCTTGAGTTCATCTTCGAACTCCTCTTTCATCTTCAGCAGTTCGCTTTTGGCGGTTACTTTTGCTTCGCGCTGGATGTGCTCCGCTTCTTTTTCGGCATCCGCACGAATTTTTGACGCCAGGGTTGAAGCCGAGTTCTTCTGCATCTTCTGCATAATCAAACTGACAATAAACCCGGCCGCAATGCCGATAACACCGCCGATGATTCCAAAAATTATTCCATTCATAGAGTTCTCCTCTTTAGTATCATTTGAATCTGCTCACCCCGTTCTCAGTCACAATCATGTCCAGCGGACAGTCATGTGCTTCGGCGGGGATTGCCGTATTCTCCTGACATTGGTAAAAAATACCTATTCTAATCCCGCTGCTATTACTCAGCAACCGGTCATAGACACCTTTACCGCGGCCAAGCCGCGATCCTTTCGAGTCGAAAACGACGCCTGGAACCAGCCATGTCAAAGTCTCCAGGACATCCTCCGATGCCGCTTGCAAACTTTGTCCCGGTTCCATGATCCCGTGTTTTCCGGGGACCAGGTCGTTCCGCATATCTTTAATTTCAACCATCTCATATCTGTGTCCGGCATTGAAGCGGGGCAGATATATTTTAATGCCGGACTGCATGGCATGTTCGATGAACATGCTCAGATCCGGCTCGGTACCGTCTGTGACAAACGCGCCTAAAGCTTCAGCGGCGGCGATTTCAGGTACCTTCATCAGTCCGGCGCAAATCGCCTGATCGGCTTGTTTGCGGTAATCCGGGTCGAGCGAACTGCGGCGCCGCAGAAATTCTTTCCTGAGTCCCTGCTTGGCGGAAAGCTTATCCATTGACCGCTTTCTCCTCAACCTGCTTGCACTGTTTCCAGTAATTAATCCTTTCTTTGATTTTTTCCTCATAGCCGATACCGGCCGGGAGGTAATAACTTTTAGGAACTCCGAGATAATCCTGGACGACAAAACCGCCAAAACTATGGGGGTATTTGTAATCCTTCCCGTTTTTGTCTTGCTTGGCTCCGGTGGAATGAGGGTCTCTCAAATGTGCCGGAACCGGTTGTATTCTTTCTTTCCGCACATCTTCCAGTGCGGCGTCAACGGCGGCATAAGACGCGTTGCTCTTGGGGGCGGTGGCGCAGTACGTCACCGCCTGGGCCAGGATAATCCTGGCTTCCGGCATCCCGATCATTTCAACCGCCTGCATGGCGCTTACCGCCAAAGGCAGTGCTCTGGGATCGGCATTCCCGATATCTTCGGACGCGAAAATAACTATCCGGCGCGCTATGAACCGGATATCTTCTCCGGCATGGACCATTTTGGCCAGCCAGTAAACCGCCGCGTCTGCATCGCTGCCGCGCATGCTTTTGATGAATGCGCTGGCCGAGTCATAATGACCGTCATCATCGTAATTGATGAATTTCCGCTGGATTGATTCCTCCGCTTCGGGCACTCCGATATGGATGCCGCCCTGCGGACCGGGTTCAGTCGTAAGCACTGCGATCTCAAGGGCGTTCAATGCCTTTCTGGCGTCGCCTTCGCAGATTTCCGCCAGGAATGACATTGCCTCATCGCAAATCGTTACGGGTTTGTCTTTGAAACCGCGACTGTCGGTCAATGCCCTTTTCATCAGGCTGATGACCGCCGGTCTTGGCAGCGGCTCCAGGACAAATACCAGCGAACGTGACAGTAATGCGCCGATAACATAAAACTGCGGATTGTGAGTTGTCGCTCCAATTAACCGGATATTGCCGTTTTCGACATCAGGGAGCAGCGAATCCTGCTGGGCGCGGTTAAACCGGTGGATCTCGTCTATGAACAGAATGGTTTTCCGGGCGCTGGCTTCTTTGCGGAGCCTGGCAAGATTGATCTCCTTGCGGATGTCGGCAACAGTGGATGAGACGCCGGACAGGCGAATAAATTCGGAATCCGTCGTCAGGGCGATCAGTTCCGCTAAACTGGTCTTCCCGGTACCCGGCGGGCCTGATAAGATGATGGAGGTGAAACGGTCGGCATCGATGGCACGGCGCAAAAGCTTACCCGGAGCCAGGAGATGTTCCTGTCCCGCGTATTCTTCAAGGGTTCGCGGACGCATTCTGGCGGCAAGAGGCTGTCCTGCCGTTGAAAGCGCCGTCACGCCTGTTTTTTCCGTGACCCCAATGTCAAAGTTCAACTGTTCCATCCTGAATCCCAGGCCGCGGAAAAGTCAGACAGCAGTCAAAATATGTAGAGTTGTACTGTAATAGAAGGAGTTATGAAAAAATCCTGTATTCAAGACCGTAGCCTGAAATATGTCCGCCGGGTCCTGTATTGGCAGATATATTATGTCTTTTATTCATATTTTAATACCTCTATTAAAGCCGGCAGTCCAGTTGACTGCCCCGGCAAGTACCGCACATACATAATTGACTAACAATGCTGACTTTTCTTGAGTCGTTAATGCTATGTCATTTATAATATATGTAAAAGCGTTCTGCTTCCCCCATGGACGCAGGCGCTGCTTTAACAGAATATAATGCTTAAATCTATTTCATGAAAGTGAGAATTGATGAAAAAACTCTTTTTTAATTGAATTTTATCAGGGTTAATGATCAGGAGATGATTTTAACGCTATTATAAATCAGTTTTGCCGCAGTGTTTATTTCGATATTTTTAGGATGTTATTATTGACGGCATATTGAATTTGACGGATACCGCGCAAATATTTATAGCTGTTTGTTTTTCGAACATAATAACAAGGTATCATAAAGAAGATGAAAAATCAGGTGATTTTGTTTCAGGGCGATTCCATTACGGATTGCGGACGGTCGCGCGACGCGAATGTACCTAATGCCGGACTCGGCACCGGTTATCCGCTGTTGACGGCGGCGCATCTGCTTTGCGCTAAAGCGGAAGACGGACTTAAGATTTTCAACCGCGGCATCAGCGGCAACCGGATTGTGGATCTCTATGCACGCTGGAAAGTTGACGGTCTCAATTTAAACCCCGATGTTATCAGCATCCTGATCGGGGTAAATGACACCTGGCATGAATTCGGCAGTAATAACGGCGTCGAAATTCCGCGCTTCGAACAGTTTTACCGGATGCTGCTGGAATGGACCGTCCAGGCCCGTCCGGGAGTGAAACTGGTGCTTTGCGAACCTTTCGTTTATGTCTGCGGTGCTGTTGGCCGGGACTGGGTGCCGGAAATCAACCAGCGCCGTGAAATTGTCCGCAAAATGGCAAAAGAGTTTGACACCATCTTCATCCCGTACCAGGAAATCTTTGACGCCGCTTTGAAACGGGCGCCGGCGGAATACTGGCTGGGCGACGGCGTTCATCCGACTTACGCCGGACATCAGCTTATGTCCGCTGCCTGGTTGAAAGCCGCGGACAAGATTATCTGATTCCCTATTTAGGAAAGCCGACAGGCTGGGTCAGGATTACCTTGAAACCTCCGGGCAGCCCCATAACTTTTTCCAGTTGCGGATAGTTGACCCAGCCGCAGACCACAGTTGAAAGACCCTCGGACGCGCAGAACAGATAAACATTCTGGCTGATAAAGCCAATATGATTCCACGCGAGATTTATGTTTTGCGGCTTGTCGCCGTTGAACTTTTTAGTGTCCGAGACATAGATCAGATCGAGCGGAACGGTTTTGTGGAATTCCTGTTCGCCGCATTCCGCCCGGATATCTTTTGCCAGAACCAGTTGCAGGACATAGCCTTTGGGTTCATAAAGATAAAGTCCGTCTTTCATTGCCACATAGATCAATGGGTCCTGGACGTTCATGGCGGTCGGCGCGGTGCGTCTGCCGTCGAGGCGGTTGATGCCGAACGCCGCCCACAGCAGATTCGACAGTTGCTGCGGTGATAGTTCTTTATCGCTGAATTCGCGGCTGGTTTTTCTAAGGGCCAGACACTCCATCAGCGGTTTGCCGCCTTTCATGTCCGGCGAGGGCAGCTTGATCTCTTTCGGCGGAACAGCGGCAATGGCTGCTCCATTATCCGCGAAACATGCGGCGGTAAAAAGAACCATGACAGCGGCTAACAGCAATTGTTTTTTCATAATGAAACCTCCTTTGGCAATATTTGAATAAAATACCGCTAGATTTTTTAAAAACAATCTCTATTTCAGTTCTTTGGCTTTGCCTGATTTTCGGAACCGGACAAGTTGTTCAGTTTTTTGAATACCTGGCAAAGATACCGGCCGGAAGTAGATTGCAGTCATTTTCAGGAACGGTCATTTCGCCGGATTCAGTAAGCCCGCCGGCGCCGAAGACATCGGTCAGGATGCGGCCGAGAACCAGCGGCGAGAAACCCGGAGAATGGCAGCTTAACACAATGAAATACGGTCGTGATTCATCAATGAGCGTCCTGCATGATTCCAGCAGTTCGGAAATCTGATCTTCCATTTTCCAGACCTGGCCTTGAGGTCCGCGTCCGAAAGACGGCGGATCAAGCGCGATGCCGTTGTATTTGCTGCCGCGGCGAACTTCGCGGGCAATGAATTTGAGGACATCGTCGGCAATCCAGCGGATGCGGTCCGGCACCTGCGGGTTCAGGCCCAGGTTCTGCCGGCCCCAGTCAATCATGCCTTTGGAAGCGTCGAGGTGACATACCTCCGCGCCGGCTTCGGCCATCGCCATGGAGCCGACACCGGAATAGGCGAAAAGATTGAGTGTTTTCGGAGTATCTTTGTAAGACTTGATCGTCTTTCTGATCCATTGCCAGTTGTCGTATTGTTCTGCAAAAAAACCCAGATGTCCGAAGTTGGTCGGTTTCACTGTCAGCTTGAAGCCGCCCCATTCGGTGATCCAGCTCTCCGGTACGCCGCCGTTCTGCCATGTCCATTTGCCGCTGCCGCTGGAATTGCGTTCATAAACGCCATGAGCCTTTTCCCATTCGTGAACTGGCTGCGATGGTTTCCAGAAGGCGTTTAATGCGGGACGGATGAGGCGGAAACTGCCGACCTGTTCCAATTTCCTCTTATTGCCGGAGTCGAGTAGAATATATTTCATGTTTATTGTGGTTGTTGCTCGTTGTTTTCTGATTCTTTAAAACGGTTGTCGGCATCATATACGATCTTACCGCGGCGCACGGTCAGCAGCGGGCGGTTGGTGTGTCTTTCGAAGAACGCCAGATCGGCCCGCTTGCCCGGCTGAAGGAGCCCGCGGTCATTAAGTCGGAGCGAATTTGCCGGATTCAAGGTGACGCACGCGGCGGCTTTAGTTTCCTCCATGTCGGAGAAGGTCATCAGGCTGTGCCATCCGGTATCGAGCAGGGTGGTTGTTCCCGCGAGCAAGCCGGTATTGGTTCTGGAAATCCCGTCTTTGACGTAGATTTCCGAATTGCCGATATGGTATTTGCCGTCTTTGAGGCCGGCAGCCTGTGTGGAGTCGCTGATTCCGATAACCTTATCACTGAGTTTGCAGCGGCAGGCCAGATCAATAATTCTCGGGTGCAGATGCATGCCGTCAAGGATCAGTTCAATGGCTACTCGCTCATCGGTGAGCGCGACCGCAGTAAGGGCGATGTCGCGCTGATGCAACGGCGGCATGCCGTTGAAAAGATGTGTGCAGCAGGTGGCTCCGGCGTCAATCGCCCTTAAAGTTGCCTGTTCGTCGGCATTGCTGTGCCCCATTGAGGGCAGAATCCGGTTTTCCCGCAGCAGTTCAATCAACCGGATTGAATCATGCAGTTCAGGCGCGAAAGTCATTTTCTTGACAAACCCTTTGCCGGCGGCAATCAGTTCCCTGGCTAATCCCAGGTCAATGTCTCTGATGTCGTTCTGGATTTGCGAGCCGCATTTTTCGCGGTTGAGGAAAGGTCCTTCGAGGGAAATGCCGATCTGGTCAGCGCCTTCGAGCTCCCATTTCATCATATCGCCCAGAATTGACAGATTGTACAGCATTCTGTCAACCGGGGCGGAAACCACCGTACAGACAAAGGAGGTTATGCCGTGCTCCGCCAGCGTCCTGCTCATGCTGTTGATGGAAGATCCCTGGTCGTCTGCGGTGGAAGAGTCAAATCCGCCAGCTCCGTGAATATGGGTATCAAGGAAGCCGGGAGTGGCATAAGCATTTTCAATCTCAAGAATTTCCAGTTCAGCGTCACGGGAAAACGCGGAAGCCCCGCCGACCGCCAGGATTTTCTCATTTTCGCAGAGAATACCGCATCTGTCGATTTTCTTGACCGGTGTCAGACAGTAGTCGGTCAAATATAATCTTCGCTGTCTTTTCATATATGGGTTCCGCTTATATTTATTTACAAAGCAAATAATTGCCTGTGATTAATATAACGCATTGCTTTTTCAAAACAATTCTTTTCATTATCAATCAGTTATAATTTATATTCGAAAATCTTTTGAATTGCACTTGTTTTCCTGCGGATTTCTGATAAAATTTAAATATGCTTTATTCAATATGCCGGACGATAATTTTTTTGAAAAAACTTGTTTTATTTGTTTGAATATTGTTTAAAACTGATTAGATTGAGTAACGTTGCCCGCGGGGGTTGGATTTAGCGACTGTTAATAACCTGTTAATAAGTTATTGACGTGTCTTGAAAATATTTTGTAAGTTTCTGGTTTTGTAAAGCCTTATGATAACTTGCGAAAAACTTTCATAAACGCTGCTTTTGTAATCCCCGTTTTGACTTCATAAGAGTGTGTATTACGCTCAAATATTGTCCGAGGCAAGGATTGCGGCAGTGTCGCGCCTGATGTTGAATGTTGGTTTTGAACGGCTTATTATTGCCTGATGATGTTTTCTACTGGGGCTTCAGGCAATTATAGATATATTTGTGTTAATAACTTTGGGGAATTAAGGGGATATTCATGAGGCAGCATGATAAATGCGGGTTACTGCTCACGTGGACAAAAACCTGCGAATTATTGAAAAAACGCCTTCACCAGGCGACTTACGAACAATGGTTTGGCAGCATTGTTCCAGTCCGCCTGGACGGCGAGCAAATAGTGCTTGGAGTTTCCGATGATTTCTTTGCCGACTGGCTTAAAGAAAATTTCGGCGATATTCTGACTGACGCCTTGAGCGAATCCGCCGGTCACAAGATTGCTTTTACTCTGGAAACCGGGCATGTGAATGTTGATGAGATCAAGGCATCCGCCGAGATCGACGCTGAAGCCGAAGCAGCCAGTCCGGCTGAAGATTTCAGCAAGAACCGTGCTAAATCTTCAGGACTGGCCAAGCATACTTTCGGAAACTTTGTTGTCGGGGAGGAAAACCGCTATGCGTATGCCGCCGCCAAGACTGCGGCCGACACTCCCGGCGTATATAATCCGCTGTACATCTATGGCGGTACCGGTATCGGCAAAACCCATCTGCTGCAGGCAGTGGCCAATCAGGTGCTGGAAAAAAACAGCAAGGCCGTGGTTAAATACGTCACCTGCGAAGAATTCCTGAACAACTATGTTGATTCCCTGCGCAGCAAACGCCATTCCGAGTTCCGCAGCTCAGTCCGTAAAGTTGATGTGATCCTGGTGGACGACGTCCATATGCTGGCTAACAAGACGCAATTGCAGGAAGAATTTTTCAATACCTTCAACTCCCTCTATAATGAAAATAAACAGATTATTCTCACCTCAGATAAACAGCCCTGCGAGATTGTAGGGCTTGAGGACCGGCTGGTCTCCCGTTTTGAATCCGGAGTGACTACCGAGATCAGCGCGCCGGTGTTTGAAACACGGCTGGCGATTCTGAGAATGATGCAGGAAAGTCATCTTATTAAGATCGAGGACGAAGTGCTGGTTTTTCTGGCGAACAGGATTTCGTCAAGCGTGCGCCGTCTTAAAGGCGCCTTGCTGCGCCTGGTGGCATTCGCGTCCGCCATGTCCAACCGCAGGATTACGATTGAAGACGCGGAATCACTGCTGCATAAAGTGATCGAAGAAGAGAGCGCGTCAAAAATTATTTCAATATATTCTATTCAAAAAGCTGTGGCGGATCATTTTGATATCCGGGTGAACGACATTCTCAGCGAAAAGCGCCCTAAGAATATTGCCGAGCCGCGCATGGTGGCCATGTATCTCTGCCGGAAAATGACCAATCACTCCTTCCCTGAAATCGGAGCGGCGTTCGGCAAAAACCACGCCACGATCATGAATGCGAACAAGAAAATTCCCGAGCTCTGCGAAAGGAATGAAAGCATGAAGCGTTCGTTATCCCTTATCCAGCGCCAGTTGCAGCAGTCCTGATATCTTCCCGCGGAAATGTTATAATTTAACCTGAAGCGGTTCATACACTAAAAAGGCTGAACAGACATCCTTCGAGGAGTCCGTTCAGCCTGTTTTTTCAGAGTCCGGGATGACTATTTTTTTCTCGATGCTTCCAGCTCGTAGGCCGGGAGTTTCTTGTCGGCAAATATCGGCTTGATCCTGGCGAAACGCTGGATGCCGTTGATCACCGGAACGCTTACCCAGTCTTCCCCGATCAGCGGACGGGCGTAGGCTACGAAATCGTCGGTCACGTCGGTCTTGCAGGGAGTGAGCCAGTTGGTCGGGAAGAAACGTTCGGAGTTGGCCACTTCCTCCAGCGGGACTTTGTCATAGCGGACCTGATAAATCAGGCCCGGCTCGCGCAGCAGCGTGGACATATAACCGCCCTGGCCGGCGACTGCCAGCATGACTGCCTTCTGACCGGCGCGGTAGGCTTCATCCAGGTCAACGGTTGAAGCGTAGATTGCGGTTGAGCGCTGATCGGTGCCGAAAGTCTGTCCGCGGGCGCTGCCGCTGGCCTTGATGCCGTGCTGGTTCAAGTAGTTGACCAGCGCCTGCTGAACCGTGGTCTGACTGGCGCCGAACTGGGCGTGTCCGAAGCTGTCCTTGGAGAAGCCGAGATCGCCGACATCGCAGCCTTCGCTGACCACGACTACCGCACGACCGCATTCTTTCACTTTGTCATTGATCTTTTCCGCCATCTGCTCCATGGTCAGGCCGCCTTCATAGAGGAAAATCAGCAGCGGCATTTCGCGTTTGGGGTCGGCCAGTCTGGCGGCGGCGGGAATGAACCCGATTCTGCGGCCCATCGCCTGCAGCACCAGCACGGGATCGGCCGGGCATGAACCGCGGTTTTCCTCATTGGCGTTCTGCACGATATGACTCCAGTATTTGGCGACCGAGCCGAATCCGGGAGTATGGTCAATCAGCTTGAATTCAGCATCGCCGACGTCATTGTCAATGGTCTTCGGAACTCCGATGCCGATAGTGTCAAGGCCGCGTTCCTGGGCCAGTTTCGCCACCTTGTTGGCGGTGTCCATGGAATCATTGCCGCCGTTGTACAGGAAATAGCCGATGTCATGGGCTTTCAGAACCGCGATTACGCGCTCGAAATCTTCTTTCTGATTGGATTTGATCTTGTAGCGGCAGGTGCCGATGGCGCCGGCCGCCGGAGTGGTGCGCAGCAGCGATATTTCGTCTTCATCCTGTGCCGAAAGGTCGAGCAGCTCTTCTTTCAGCACCCCTTCGATGCCGTGCCAGCCTGCATATATTTTACCGATTTTGTCCGGGAACGACCTGGCGGCTTCCACCACGCCGCGAAGCGAACTGTTGATTACCGGGGACGGGCCGCCGGACTGCGCGATCAGCAGATTCTTTGCCATGCTTAATTCTCCTGTGTTGTAATAAATGTAATTAAAATCCAACTTTGTTAAATAGTCTTACAAAGTATTAATATAGACCAAAACCAATGATTGTTCAATAGCTGTTCTCTTCTCCCGCCCGATATTATTTTGCCTCCGGCGCGATAATCATGGGTTTGTGCTTGCCTTTGAGCAGTGAACTCGGGTCGTCATTCAGATAATTCACCAGTTCAGTCAGGGAGTCCAGCGTCTGGTCAAGTTTAAGCAGGGTGCTGAGCAGCGCCTGCCTGGCATCGGTTACGGAATAGGCGGCTTCCCTGAAGGACTGCGCGGTCTCGATGAATTTCGCCCCCTCGATGCTGCCGCGGGCGCTGATGGTCAGGTTGTTGAGGGATTTCAGGTTGGTGTCAAGCCCGTCCACGATTTCGCGCAGCTTGCTTTCGGTCAGAACCTTGCTGACATTGGACGAACTCTTCTCCATGTTGTCGCTCATTTTCTCCATCTTGTCAATCATCGTTTTAAGCTTGGGATCGTCCAGCAGCCGCTGCATGGATTTGAGCGTTCCGGTCATCTCGTCGGAAATCTTGTCGAAATGAACTCTGGATATTTTTTCCAGAGAAGTATTTATCAGATTAAGAATGTCCTTGAATTGCGAAGGTATCGACGGCACATAAAAGAAATTTTCCGGAATATAAGCGGGACGTTCAATGACGGGCGCTTGCGGAAACTGATCAAAGTAATTCAGTTCAACGTATTTGAGCCCGGTGATGCCGGCATATTCCAGGCGGCAGCGCAGACCCATTTTGCTTTCATTCTGGAAAAATTCATTGAATGAGGAAACCGCCTTTGCGCCGCTCTGATGGTCAGTGACAAATGCTTTCATATCAATATCCATATCAACTCTTATCAGCTTGTCGTTCACCTGGATGGATATTTTGGAGACGGTGCCGATGGGAACGCCTTTGTATTTCACCGGCGAGCCGACCGCGACGCCCTGTACTGACTCGTTGAAGAGCGAGACGAATTTGCCCTTGCGGACAAAAATATCGGACAGCCCGAAGACGAAAAGAACAATGAAAAATAAAATTAATCCGATAATAACGAACAATCCGAGACGGAATTTATTAGCTTCAATCATAATTATGCCAGGCTCCTCTGTTTTATCACATTTCCCGTTTCAATTTTGAACGGCTCAAAAATTCTCTAACCCACAAATTCGGCGAACTGTCCCGCAAATCTCTCGGTTTGCCGGTGGCCACGATGCCTTTGGTTTCCTTATCCAGCAGTATGGCCCGGTCGGCTACCGCAAAAATACTGTCCAGTTCATGGCTTACGATGACAATGGTTGTCCCCAGTTCCTGGCGCAGCCGCAGAATCAGCCGGTCCAGTTCGGCGGAAGTGATCGGGTCCAGGCCGGCGGACGGCTCATCAAAGAACAGCAGGGTCGGGTCGAGCGCCATGGCCCTGGCCAGCCCGGCGCGCTTGCGCATGCCGCCGCTCAGTTCGGACGGCATATAATTGCCGAATCCATCCAGGTTGACCAGCGCCAGTTTCTGCTGAACTACTTCATTGATTTCTTCCGGCGTTTTGGCGGTGTACTCCTCCAGCGGCAGCGCGATATTCTCCGCCACCGTGAGCGAACCGAACAGCGCACCCCCCTGATAGGTGACGCCGAAGCGGCGCATCAGGCCGCGTTTTTCATCTTCCGAGGAATTGACCATGCTCTCGCCGAAAATCAGCACGTCGCCCCGGAACGGCGTATACAGTCCGATCATGTGCTTGAGCAGGGTGCTTTTGCCGCAGCCCGAACCGCCCAGAATGACAAATATCTCGCCTGAAGCAACCGAAAAGCTGATATTCTGCAGCACGACGATATCGCCATAACCGACCGTCAGATTTTTTACCTCGACAACTGCTTCATTACTCATAAATCAGTACCCCATCAGTGAGAAGATGATCGTCAGCACCGCGTCGGCAATGACGATCAGGAAGATTGAAGTTACAACTGCGGAGGTGGTGGCGCGCCCGACGCCCTGGGCATTGCATTCCGCCTGAAAACCGCGCAGACAGCCGATAACCGCGATGATCAGGGCAAACACTATGCTCTTGACCATGCCCAGTATGAACACCATCGGATAGAGCACTTCCACGGTGCGGTTGTAATACGCCATCAGCGGCAGGCCCAGCATGGTCGTGCCCACCACGAACCCGCCGACAATGCCGATCACGTCGCCGAATACCGTCAGCACCGGCGCGACAAGCACCATTGCCAGCATTTTCGGAATGACCAGAAAACGGCTGGGGGCGAACCCCATGGTTTCCAGCGCGCTGATTTCATCGTTCACCTTCATGGTGCCGATCTCCGCGGCGAACGCCGAGCCTGCGCGTCCGGTGGCGATCATCGCCACCATCAGCGGACCGAGTTCTTTCAAAATCGAAAAACCGACAAGGTCGGCCACATAAAGCTCTGTTCCGAATTTCCGCATCTGCACCGCCGCCTGAAAGCCGAGGATCACGCCCATCAGGAAGCAGATCATCAATACAATCGGCACGGCCTGGCTGCCGCACATGTCCATATAATATAAAGTCTCTTTCCAGCGGAGCTGGGACGGCTTGCGTATTACCCGCCATGACACTTTCGACAGGTCGCCCACAAAGCAGATCATTTCGATCATGTCCTTGAAGACGCTGGCCGAAGCAATTCCTATTCTTTCCACAAGTTCACGTGCCGGACTGCCCATAAAAATAATCAACCTTATTATATTAAAGTTATATCCAATCTATCATAAATTAATGAATTTTAAAATCCGGTACGCCGGATTTTTAATGAAACTGAGAAAAACGGCGTTTCCGGCAACCATTCTGGCCCCCTGTCCGGAACAGGTTAACCACAGCGACACAGAGGCACAGAGAAATCCATTTTTTACATTTTGGACAGACTCCTGCTATTAATATGTCGCTCCTCTGGAGCTGCATTCTGCATTTCCAGCCTTCACAACTTTTCTCGCTTTTCTCTCCCGCATTCGCGGGACCAGCAAGCTGGGCCAACTTTTCACTCCCGCATTCGCGGGCTTCCCCGCACTCCGACACTTTGGAGTGTCGTTGAGCACAACGGTTTTTGATTTTCACTTTTCTCTCCCGCATTCGCGGCTTCCGCATTCCGAGATCTTGGAGTGTCGTTGAGCACAATGCATTTTGTTTTTGCCTTCTGATTTACCGGTTCCCATTCTGAATCCTGACTCCTGTCTCCTGACTTCTCTCCTGCCGCATTCCGGACATTCTGACCCCTCGTTCTGCATTTCCGGCGTTCACAACTTTTCTCGCTTTTCTCTCCCGCATTCGCGGGACCAGCAAGCTGGGCCAACTTTCCACTCCCGCATTCGCGGGCTTCCGCATTCCGACACTTTGGAGTGTCGTTGAGCACAACGTTTTTTGATTTTAACTTTTCTCTCCCGCATTCGCGGGACCAGCAAGCTGGGCCAACTTTTCACTCCCGCATTCGCGGGCTTCCGCATTCCGACACTTTGGAGTGTCGTTGAGCACAACGGTTTTTATTTTTCACTTTTCTCACTTTTCTCGCTTTCCACTTTTCTCGCTTTCCACTCCGACACTTTGGAGTGTCGTTGAGCACAACGTTTTTTGATTTTAACTTTTCTCGCTTTTCTCGCTTTCCACTTTTCTCGCTTCTCCACTCCGACACTTTGGACAACCTCCGAGCACATCTGTTTTCATTTTCCATTCTTTCCTTTTCCGGCAATTGATCCGATCCCGCATTCGCGGGAGACAGCCGCCTCCCATCGGCCCCATTGGACCCATAAGCCCCATCGGCCCCATGTTTTCGCTCATGCGGCTGTCCGCCTTGGCAGACGACATAACAAACCGGGCAATCACTCCGCATCCTCATTTAACCAAAAACACAAAATGCTGACATTAAAAAACTGACAATCAATTATCTATAATATAGAGAAAATGTCAACTGGAATGGCGAGTGCAAGCACAAATGGCGCGATTAAATGCATTTTTAAAAGCGCATCCCTTTTAGCAAAATAGGCGGTAAAATATGTTCAGCCGAAAAGTGATGCAGAGGAAACGAAGACCGGGAGCACCGGTCGCCTGACCGGCTTTATACTCTGCAATTCCATGATGGAAGGTTCGCCGTTGAAACATATTTTGCTTGTATTTTTCGGAACACAAAGCATGTTAAAGCAGGTTGATTGCGGCAGGCGGTCCGGACTGGCGGACTTGGTTGCAGAGGAATTCAATAAAGAACCTAATTTTTAAATCCTGCGGCTTAAAATATTGGAACAAAAAGCATAACATTGAATAAAATTAATGAAAATATGCACAAAATATGAAAATAAAGACGATAGACCACGATTGGCTATCCGATTGGCTAAACAGTTTACAGGTAAGCGTATAGAAGATATATATCTTAAATATAAATAAACAAATTGAAAGGAGATCGTTATGTCTCTTGAAATAATTCGCGGAACAATCCGAAACAATGTTGCGATTCAATCTCTGATAAATGCATTGCGACAGATGGAGTGTCAAGGAACATTTTACGCAGGATATCCAATTATTGCCTCTGCGGACACAAGCCACACAATAGAAGCGCTACTCGTTTCTCCTGACTGTGGGATTGTTGCATTCAATTGTCCTGAACCTCTGGATACTATTGAAGCTACTAAAGACACCCAAGATCAAATCTATTACCTTATTGAGGGTAATTTAAAAAAGCACGAAACACTTCGACGAGGGCGACAGCTTGCGATAACACCTAATATCGTATCTTTCTATCCGACGGATCTAGATGTCCCTACTAATACCGACGTTCACTTTCAATTTGCAGGACCGGGCACATTACCTAATGTAATGTCACAATTCAAGTCAATTGATCAAGATTACTATCGACCACTTTGTGCTGCTGTACAACGAATAACTACTATTAAACCAGTAAAAAAACGAGAGAATGTCAAAAAAACAGATTCTAAAGGAGCCATTTTAAAAGTCATAGAAAAAGAAATTGCAAATCTAGACCAATGGCAAAAGAAAGCTGCAATTGAAGCACCTGATGGCCCCCAACGAGTACGCGGGTTGGCCGGTTCTGGCAAAACAGTTGTTTTAGCTTTGAAAGCAGCCTATCTTCACGCCCAGCATTCAGATTGGGATATCGTCGTTGCTTTTAATACGCGCTCTCTCAGCCAACAATTCAAAGACCTTATTGAGAGGTTCTCGTTAGAGCACTCGGGAGATAAACCAAATTGGGACCGACTTCGTATCTTACATGCATGGGGATCAATTGGTGAGCCAGGTGTATATTCTGAAATTGCTGATGCCTTGAAGATTACACCTGTCAACTATGCCACAGCCAAAAACAAATATGGTACGTCTGGAGCATTCGAGGGCATTTGTAATGAACTACTTTCATATATGTTGCAAACTCCATCTCAGCCAATCTATGACGCCGTACTAATTGACGAAGCCCAAGACCTGCCAATTCCATTTTTCAGGATGGTCTACGCCGCGACAAAACAGCCTAAGAGGATCGTCTGGGCGTATGATGAACTACAGAATTTAAGCAATTTTACTATGCCTTCTGTAGAAGATATGTTTGGAAAGGATAAAAATGGTGCGGCATTGGTATCAGTCCATAACGATGACAATGAAGCGCAACAAGATATTATTCTTCCAGTATGCTATCGAAACACTCCTTGGGCTTTGACGTTAGCTCACGCACTCGGGTTTGGAATTTATCGATCTGCTGGCTTAGTGCAACTCTTTGATGAGCTAAATTTGTGGAAGGAAATTGGATACAATATTGATGCTGGAACCTTGTCATTTAATCATTCTGTTACGCTAAAAAGAAGAACTGACTCATTCCCCCCATATCTTATGGAGCTGATTCCTCCCGATGATGCAATTATTGCAAAAAAGTTTGAAACCTGTATTGAGCAATACGAGTGGGTTGCAAGTGAGATCAAGCGAAATATTACGGACGAAGAATTGGATCCTGATGATATACTAGTTATATTTCCGAACGCTTACACATCGAAACAACAATTCCAAGCATTCAATCAGTCTCTGGTTCGCAGGGGGCTAAATGTACATTTGGCAGGAGTTTCCACTGACCGAGACGTTTTTACTCGTATTAATTCAATAACCGCTGCCAGTATCTATCGAGCAAAAGGAAATGAGTCTCCCATGGTGTATGTCGTTAATTCAGAATGGTGTGCTTCAGGCCAGGAAATGATTCGCCTCCGGAATATTTTATTTACTGCAATAACAAGATCTAGAGCTTGGGTGAGAATTTGTGGTATTGGTGATGAAATGGGCGTTTTGGAGCAGGAAATATCAAAAGTGCGTGAAAATGATTACAAATTAGTTTTCAAGGTTCCTACACAAGAGGAACTAAAGGGTATTCGCCTAATTAACAGAGATCGTACTGTTGAGGAAAAAGGTAAAATATCGAAAGCAATAAAAAGTATGAAAGAAATTAAAGAATTAATTGATTCTGGTGTTTTAAACCCTGATATGTTGCCTGAACTTAAGGCCCTGCTTGATTCGGTCAAAAGCAATGATACCACTGGAGATGAGTTGGATGAGGAATAACCCAAAACGGTTATACCAGAGTATTCAAAACACCTTAACTCTGCTAACTGATAATAAATTGACAATATTTCATAATCAGCCGGTTCTAGAGGAGGCTAGTGGAAAAGTCATAATCACATGGCCCAACCATATATCAGGTAGACACAATTGTGAGCCATATTTTGGAAAGATCGCGCAATATCGAGAAATCGTAAGAGCTAGCGCATATACCTGTCTTCTTCTAGACGGAGCGATAATTAGAGCATGCTATTGCTTCAATCATGAAGAACTCACAAGCTACTCTCTTCTTTGGTGGCCGTCCCCATTTCGCATTGTCAGTGAAGACCTTGACCTTGGCGGAGTACTCGATATAATTGATCTTTATGCTAGTTCCATAGATTGGCACGAGCAAATACAAATGCGGACGCCTGTCCGATTTGACTTTGATATACTCAACGCATCATCAGATCACCCAGCAAGTCACTTACATTTTCAGAGCAGTAATTGCCGCCTATATGTCGACCGCCCAATGTGTTTCAACAGATTTATAAGGTTTGTGTTCAAATATTTTTATCCGGAAATTTACTCTAAATATTCGTTTTGGGAAGACCTTGATGATATGCCTTTGTCTGTAAGAAATGTTCAATCATTAAACACTAAACAAGCGTATATAGGCTGGAAAGATCATCAACACAAATGAATTAATTGTCGATCTTCTTTCTGCATTATCTAAACATTTTATCTAATGTTCTCTCTATCTGGGGCTGTCTAGAATGGCGCTAAGTTAAGGGTTGTTTTGAGTGCTGTATTTCTACGAATATATGTCTTGGAGCACTCATAAGCTGATAAGGCTTCGGCCTCTTTTTCACTGCTCTTGGCTCTCTTTAGTCTATCGGGGCCTGTTTGGCTACCGGGTCTGTCCGCTTTATTTAACTAAATTTACGGTTTCTAAGCATAAAAGTTGAATCTAAAATATGAAAATGCTATCTTATTTTGAAAAGTTAAAGCGCAAGATATTTAAATATCTTCCAATGAAGAAGATCGAGATGTGTATTACTAAACTATATGCCTGCCTGGCCCAACCCCGCTGATGCATTATCCGCGTTTTCCGGCTAAATTAATTTGAAAAAACGGCGATGCCGGTCTCTAGTTATTTTTTAACATTATAATATAGCAGGCGGAGTAATTGATGAATGTTGTACTGGTCGCCCCGGAAATACCCCAGAATACCGGCAATATCGGACGGCTTTGCGTTTCCACCGGCAGCAAACTGCACCTGATCAAACCGCTCGGATTTTCGCTGGAGGACAAATACCTCCGGCGGGCGGGAATGGATTACTGGAAACACGTTGACTATGAATTATATGAAAACTGGGAGGAATTTCTGGCGCGAAATCCCGATCCGGTGCTATATTTCTTCTCAACGAAAACCGATAACGCTTTCTGGAACTGCCCGTATCAGGAGGGCTGTTATCTGGTGTTCGGCAATGAAGGCTCAGGGCTGCCGCCGGATTTTTATGCGCGCTACCGGGATAAAATGTTCACCATCCCGATGCCGGGCGAATTTTTCCGCAGCCTGAACATTGCGAATTCGGTGGCCATCGCCCTGTATGAAGGCATAAGAAGGACAAGTGTACCGTCATGAATAAATTTATAAAAACCGTACTGCTGCTGACCGGGCTGCTGGTCATCGTCTGCTTCGCGCTGGTTCTGCTGCCGCTGCTGCTGATTATCCTGATGCTGTGGATGCTTTTCGGCGGAACGCGGATGCGCGTCTTTAAAGGCGACAAGAAAAATACCACCTATGAATATGATGCCGGCACCGTTGACGCCACCTTCTCCGAAGGTCCGCCGGAACCGGAGGAGTTCAGCGGTTACCTCAGGGAAAACAACGATGTCATAGACATCACCGCCAAAGAAGTCAAAGAGAAAGAGTAGACGGCCTTCGCCTGCCATCCTCAACCCAATCCATTTTCAGCTTACGGTTTTGACCAGTTCGTCGAGTCCGGTGAAAATGTAGCTCGGGCAGTAGGAGTAGCGCGGAATGTCCTCGCGGGCGGTGACGCCGCTCAGCATCAGAATGGTATCCACTTCCGCTTCAACCCCGGCGATGATGTCGGTATCCATGCGGTCGCCGATAATCGCGGTCTCATAACTGTGCACGCCCAGGCGGCGGACCGAACGGCGCATCATCAGCGCATTCGGCTTGCCGATGAAATAAGCCTTGGTCTGCGCCGCCAGTTCAATCGGGGCGATCAGCGAACCGGTCGCCGGAACAATGCCGCTTTCCGTGGGGCCGGTCATATCCGGGTTGGTGCCGATCAGGCGGGCGCCTTTTAAAACCAGCCATACCGCTTTTTCAATTTTTTCAAAACTGTAAGTGCGGGTCTCCCCGACGACCACATAATCCGGGTTGGAATCGTTCATCGAAATGCCTTTGTCGTACAGGGCGTTGATCAGCCCGGCGTCGCCGATGACATACGCGGTGCAGCCCGGTTTCTGGCGGCTCAGGAATTCGGCGGTGGCCAGCGCGCTGGTGTAGAAATGATCCTCGGCGGCGTCAATGCCAAGCCGCTTGAGTTTTTCGCGCAGTTCGCGGGGGGTGCGTTCGCTGCTGTTGGTCAGAAACAGGAAATTCTTATTGTTGGCGTTCAGCCATTCGACAAATTCAGCGGCCCCCGCCAGCAGCCGGTTGCCGTGGTAAACGACCCCGTCCATGTCGCAGACGAAGGCTTTCTTATTTCTCAAATCATCTCTGATATTGCTCATGATAAAATCCGTATTCTTTTTATAGTTTAGGACATCAGAATCTGTTTCCTGTCTGCTTCGCTTTATCCTGAATTCTGGCTCCTGAATTCCGACTTCTGTTTAATATAACCGCAGTTTGAGAATTATAAAGCGCCGAGTTTAAGGTTCACGGCTGGAATAATGCTGATTAAAGATTATTTTATGGAGCATAATTCAGGAGTTGATGGTAACGGCATGAAATTAAACGAGTGTTATTCAAAATTCAGACAGCGCGGCGGTTTGTGGGCTGTTTTGCTGCTGGCGATAGTTTTCTACTGCTGGTTTCCGCTGATCAGATATCCGGATAGATGCGGCAGTCTGGGCGACTGGGATATGTTCCTGGCTTTTTACGAAGCCGGGCGGAAGACGATTGTCGATTACGGGCAGTTTCCCTACTGGAACCCGTGGCATTTCGGCGGAGTCCCGTTATTCGCCAATCCGCAGCTTTCAATCCTCGGCATCGAGACGCCGTTTATCGTATTTTTCGGCACTTATTACGGCCTGCGCCTGGCGATGATGGTTTATGTGCTGGCCGGGGCGTTCGGGATGTGGCTGCTGCTGGGCGATTATGCCGTCAACCATGTTTCACGGTTCTGGGGGAGCCTGGTCTTTTCCCTGTCCGGCGCATTGTCGCTGCACATGGCGGCGGGACATCCGGTCATGATCACGATTGTGTTTCTGCCGTGGCTGCTCTATTTTCTGCGCCGGCTCAAAGACAGCGAAAACGGGGCGCTGCTGTTCGGGTTTACCGCCGGGATGCTGGTCAACCATTCGCTGCATTATGTTTCGCTGGTCGTCGCGGTGTTCATCGGGATCTATTTCGCGGCGGAGCTGATTAAGCATATCCGGTCGCGCCGGTATCTGTTTCATGCTGTGCTTGCCGGGCTGATGTTTCTGGCAGCGGGGGCCTACCGGACGATAGTCACGCTGCAACTGCTGTCGGAATTTCCGCGGGCGATGGATTTGCGGCTGGATATCGGGCTGCATCATTATCTGCTGTCCCTGATCTATCCGGGGCAGTCGCTGTTTACTTTCCCAAAGGTGCAGTTCTGCTGGAACTGGTTTGAAGTGGGATGCTACGTCGGCATCGTCGCCATGGTCATGTTCATAATCTCCGCGGTCAAGGAATTCAAGTGGTGGCACTGGGGGTTTGTGCTTGCCTCGCTGCTGTCAATCAATTCCACGTGTCAGTATCTGCCGGGTTACTGGCTGCGCGACATTCCGCCGTTCACCAGCTTTTTCTGCATCACCAGATGGCGTTTCCTGGTTGTGTTCTTTATCGCGGTCGGCTGCTGCGCCGGGTTCGACTGGCTTTATGAGAAATTCAAAGAGCGCGGAGTGCGGATCCGGCTGCTGGCGCTGATGGCTATCTCCGTCACCGGCCTGATTTACAACCAGCATGTCAACTGGCAGGGCGTGGAATGGATAACCGAAGAGAGCCTGATGAAGACCGTCCCGGTGTCCAGCGATACCATTATTACCGTTCAGGAGCATGAAAAATACAGTCTTTACGCGTCCACGCACAAAGGCATTGCGCAGTTGTTCGCCTACGAGCCGCTGCTGGGCTATGAGAAACAATACAAGAATCAGCGGATTCCGGTCGGCAGCCCTTATTACAAAGGCGAGTTTTTCGCATACAAAGGGGCATTGTCGGATATTCTCTGGACGCCGAACCGGGTTGAACTTGCCAGTCCCGCGGCGAGTACCATTGTGATCAATCAGAATGTCAGCAGTTACTGGCGGGACGCGGACGGCAAGCAGATTTATCCGAAAGCCAAGTCGTTCGACGTGGATAAATTTTTTGTGATGAATATTGCTGAACCGGGTAAAATCAAGATACAGGCGCGTCCGCCGCTGCACGAGTTCGCGCTGGCTGTAAGTCTGGCCGCCGCCGGAATCCTGATTGGAATTGGCGCGGCAGGATATGTTAAACGGCGCGGAAAAACCGCATAATATTTAAGTAAAATGAGGAAGCAATGGAAGACATCAGGCTGACCCCGATGATGAAACAGTATCAGCAGGCTAAATCCGAAATTCCGGAAGACGCCATTCTGCTGTTTCGCATGGGCGACTTTTATGAGATGTTTTTTGAGGACGCCACCCGCGCCAGCGCCATTCTGGATATCACCCTGACCAAGCGGGCAGGGGTGCCGATGTGCGGTTTCCCTTATCACGCGCTGGAAGCCCATCTGCCCCGCCTGATCGAATCCGGGGTGAAATCCGCCATCGCCGAACAGATGGAAGACCCCCGTTTTGCAAAAGGCATCGTCAAACGGCAGATCACCCGCATCATCACGCCCGGCACCATTATCGACAGTTCCGTTCTGCAGCCGGGCAGGAATAACTTTCTCGTGGCGCTGACGGAACGGAAAGGCGTTTTCGGCCTGGCCTGTCTTGATATCAGCACCGGGGAATTCAAAGTCACGGAAATACCGTCCAGAGAGAAGCTGGAGACCGAACTCAGCCGCCTGGGCGCCAGGGAATGCATTATTCCGGTTTCGCTGCTGGAGCAGTGGGAAAAGGAGAAAGCATTTCCATATACGGCTGAAAAACTGCTGTGGACTTCGCTGGAGGACTGGGTTTTCGCTTATGACAGCGCCGAGGAACTGCTGAAACGGCACTTCAAGGTTGCGTCGCTTGACGGTTACGGCTGCCGCGATCTGCGTCTGGCGGTCTGCGCCGCCGGGGCGGTGCTTCACTATGCCACTGAAAACCTGCGCCAGCCGGCCAACCATCTGAAGAAATTCTGCACTTACCACAACGCCGAATATATGGAGCTGGATTCGATTTCCCAGCGCAATCTGGAACTGGTTGAACCGATGTTCGGCAGCAACCGGCAGGGAACGCTGCTGCATGTGCTGGACCAGACCGTAACCCCGATGGGCGGACGGCTGCTGCGCGACTGGATCATGCGTCCGCTGTTCAGCAGGGACGCGATCAATGCCCGGCTCGACGCGGTGGAATCTTTCAAAGACGATCCGCTGACGATGGCGGAAACCCGCGAACTGATCGGGTCCATCCGCGACCTGGAGCGGATTATCGCCCGTCTGAACATCGGCAACGCCAATGCCCGCGACATGATTGCCCTGGCCAACGGCCTGGCAATGCTGCCGGACGTCAAACATCTGCTCGAAAATTTCAATACGCCGCTGCTGGACCAGCTTAAAGGGCAGTTATCCGAACTGCCGGAACTGACCACGCGCATCCAGCAGGCGATTGTTGACGAGCCGCCGCTCAGCCTGACCGACGGCGACATCATCCGCGAAGGTTATAACAAGGATCTGGACGAATTCCGCATGGCGTCGAAGGAAGGCAAAAACTGGCTGATGCAGATTCAGGCCAAGGAACAGGAGCGCACCGGCATCAGAACGCTGAAAGTGCGGTTCAACCAGGTGTTCGGTTACTATATCGAGATCAGCAAAAGCAACTTGTCGCTGGCTCCCGATGACTATATCCGCAAACAGACGCTGGTCAACGCCGAGCGCTTCATCACGCCGGAATTGAAGGAACTGGAAAGCAAGATTCTCGGGGCCGAGGAAAAATCCCGTGCGCTGGAATATCAACTGTTTCAGGAAATCCGGGAATACGCGCTGCAATTCACACTGAACATCCAGGAGACGGCCTCCGCGTTGGCCGCGATTGACGTGCTGGCCGCCCTGGCGGAATGCGCCCGCCGCTACAATTACCTGCGTCCGCATATTACTGAAGACGAGCGGCTCATCATCAAAGCCGGACGCCATCCGGTGCTTGACGCCGCCATGCAGGGCGAGCGATTCGTGCCCAATGACACGATTCTTGACGGCGACGAAAACCGCATGATGATCATTACCGGCCCCAATATGGCCGGGAAGTCCACCTACATCCGCCAGACCGCCATGCTGGTGATCATGGCCCAGCTCGGCTCATTCGTGCCCGCCGAAGACGCGGTCATCGGCCTGGTTGACCGGATATTCACCCGTGTCGGCGCGGCTGACGACATTGCCCGCGGCCAAAGCACCTTTATGGTGGAAATGGTGGAAACCGCCAATATTCTGAACCATGCCACCCCGAAAAGCCTCGTGATTCTGGATGAGATCGGGCGCGGCACCAGCACCTTCGACGGCCTCAGCATCGCCTGGGCCGTGGCGGAATTTCTGCACGACAGCCCGGCAAACTGCGCCAGAACACAGTTTGCCACCCATTATCATGAACTGACCGAACTGGCCATCACCAAGCGCGGGGTAAAAAATTACAACGTCGCGGTAAAGGAATACGGCGATCAGGTCATTTTCCTCCGGCAGATCGTGCCCGGCGGCACCGATAAAAGCTACGGCATCCATGTCGCCAAACTGGCCGGCCTGCCGCAGCAGGTGATCGACCGCGCCAATGAAATCCTGGAAAACCTGGAAAATAACTCCGTCGCGGAAGGCGGGCAGCCTTCGCTGGCCGTTCATCACGGCAAGGTTAAAGAAGCCGGTGTCCGCTACAAACCGGCACCATCCGCCCAAAAAGAATCCTCCGAGGAAATTCCCCCGGAAGGCTCTTTCCAGCCGACCCTGTTCTGACCGGCTGAATACTTGATTAACCACAAAGACACAAAGACACAAAGGTTTACAGGACTAGTCTTTTAATTCCCCTTTTTAGAACTGGAGAATTGAAGTTGATCAACATCCCTAAACGGATCTTAGTCAATTTTAAATAAGTTAAAACTTGAGCGTCAAATACCGGATTCATCTCTTCAACAGCCTTTATTTCAACAATCATTTTATTATCAACAAGCAAGTCCAGACGGAATCCGGCATCAAATTTTATATTATCATACACAACAGGAACATTGACTTGCCGCGTTACTTTTAATCCATTTTTTTGCAGTTCATGATAGAGACATATCTCATAGACTGATTCGAGAAGACCGGGACCTAATTCCTTGTGAACCTTGAACGCGCAATCTGTAACCACTTTTGAAATGGTGTTTATTTCATCAGGGATTGGCGCGTATTCATTTTCCATCATCAAAAACCTTTGTGTCTTTGTGTCTTTGTGGTTAATTTTCTCCGGATCAGAGAATGTCGATCAGTTCGACGTCAAAAACCAGCATGGAACAGGGGCCGATGGCCTGCCCGGCGCCGCGTTCGCCGTAAGCGAGTTTGGACGGGACGAACAGACGGTATTTGCTGCCGACGTTCATCAGTTGCAGCGCTTCGGTCCAGCCTTTGATCACCTGGGTGACGCCGAATTCGGCAGGCTGTCCGCGTTTGACTGAGCTGTCAAATTCGGTTCCGTCCAGCAGGGTTCCGGCGTAATGGACTTTTACCGTGTCATCGGCGACCGGCCTGGCGCCGCTGCCTTCTTTGAGCACGATATACTGCAGACCGCTGGCGGTGGTGACAACTCCTTCGGCCTTTTTATTATCTTCCATGAACGATTTTTCTTCGGCGGCATTCTGGAGCGATATTTCTTTTGAGGCATCCTGTTCGGCGGCCTGCATTTTGGCCTGGAACGCCTTCATTGCCGCGACATAATCGCTTTCCGGCAGCGCAGGCGGGTTGCCGGCAAGCAGATCCTTGATAGCCTGGGTAAGTATCTCCGCGTTCAGTTCAGCCGGAAGCTGAACCAGCGATTCTCCGATATTCATTCCAAGCGCATAACTGGTTTTGTCGGCATCGGTCTTAAATTCAATACTCATTTGTGTCCTTTGTAAAAGCAGGAGAGATGTATTATTTCCGGAACATCCGTCAGAAAATAATTGCCAGTCCAGATACTTTTGTTGCGTTCAGTTTTAAAATGCAGGAGTAAAATATCGGAATATTAGGATTTATCAAGAACCATTTAAATAAATTCCGGAAAATGATTAAAGCCTGTTCATTTTTCAGGTTTTAGCCGTTTTGCGGCGGGGGTTCCATTTCCGGATGGCTTCCAGTAATTTGGCTTTGGAGATCGGTTTTGACAGGAAATCGTTCATGCCGTATTTCAGGCAGTGCTCCCGGTCTCCGGACATGGCATTGGCGGTGAGGGCAATGATCGGCGGATGATTCGTACCGTAGACTTTGATGATTTCCCGGGTGGCGGTAAAACCGTCCATTACCGGCATCATGCAGTCCATCAGAATTATGTCATATTGATTATTCTGCAATTTGTCCAGAGCCTTCTGTCCGTTTTCCGCCAGGGTGATGATGACGCCCACGCTCTCGAGCATGGTCAGAGTGACCGCCTGGTTGATTCTGTCGTCCTCGACCAGCAGAACCCTCAAATCTTTCAGTTCTTCGTGCAGCACGTTCATGGCCGGGGAACTGTAGTTCCTGACGGTCTTGGCAGCTTCGTTAGCCGTTTTCACCGGGATTGTCCGGATGGATGCGGTGAAGGTGGAGCCTTTGCCCGGAGTGCTGATCACGCGGACGTCGCCGCCCATCAATACGGTCAGGCGTTTAGTGATTGCCAGCCCCAGCCCGGTGCCGCCGAAACGGCGGGTGGAGGTGGCGTCCCCCTGTTCAAATGCCATAAACAATCTGCTCAACACTTTACTGTCAATGCCGATGCCGGTATCCTTTATCGCAAATTCCATCATAATCTCTTCCGAATCGCGGATCGGAACCGCGCCGACCGTCAGGCAGATCTCGCCGGTGTCGGTAAATTTGATGGCGTTGCTGAGCAGATTCAGCAGAATCTGGCGCAATCTTACCGTATCGGAAATAATTTTTCGCGGAATATGCTGCGGAATTTCAAAACGCAAATCGAGCTTTTTGGCCTGAGCGCTGTACTGCAGCAGCGAAAAACAGGAATCCACGCATCTTTCGACATCCATTTCGTGAGCTTCCAGAGACATTTTTCCGGATTCGATCTTCGAGAAATCGAGAATATCGTTGATGATTGTCAGCAGCGAACAGCCGCTGTTGCGGATCATTTCCACATATTTGCGCTGCTTCTCGTCCAGCGGCGATTCTTCGAGCAGTTCGGAAATGCCCAGAATGCCGTTCATCGGAGTGCGGATTTCGTGGCTCATTGACGCCAGGAACAGCGATTTGGCCCTGGCCGCCAGTTCAACTTTTTTCATTTCCGACTGCAGACGGGTCTTCAGTTCGTTGCTCTGGACAAAATAGGCAAAAATCAGGAAAAGCCCGATTTGAATCAACAGCGTGAAAAAGAGGCTGGAGGTTTTAAAGGAATGAATAGTCTCATCTTTATGGCAACTGATGATATAGGCGTCCTTGACGTTTTTAGCGTCAAACACCGGAACAAACGACCATAGATATGTTTCTTCATTATATTCGGAATATACGCAGAACGGCTTGTTCGTTTTGATTTCCTTCCTGATTCTGCTGACTTCGGTACCTGAAAGCGCTTTTTTTATTTCGAAAAATTCGTTTCGCGGGGACTTCACATAATAATAATCTGTCAAGTTTGCGGAAGGAATGTAATTTTTGAATACGTTTTTGAATGCAGGCCTGTTTCTGATCTCTTCTTCCAGATGCACCAGAAAAACATAGTCTCCGCCGAATTCGTAGTGCAGAATATTTTCCAATGCCTCAAATTTGAATCCGACATCAAAGACTCCGACATGCCGGTTATTATACCGGAGCGGGAAAACCGCACGGAATCCGGAAGTGGAAAAATCATGTTCAAAACCGTATACTTCCTTTTCCGTCCGGTTGGCGCAGGCAATCGAATAACGGACCCCGCTCATGTCATCGCCGAACCTGTCCGGCTGATTCAAACTGACAAAAGAGATATTATCCGGGAAGTGAAACTGAAACTGGCTTAAATTCTTTTCCAGGAAATGGCGGTAAGTGATATTCAGTTTTTGCATCACCTGCTGGCGCAGCATGCTCTGTGTTCTGGGGTCGGCTTTCCAGGCCCGGTCCAGCAGTTCAAGCACATCATCCCGCCCGACAATTTCATAATAGATGAATTTGGCAAGATTGCAGTAGGATTTATAAAGCACGTTAAACGAATGATCGGCAATCTGCGCCTGGCTGTCGAGATAGATAGTCTTCTTCTCATTGTACGTCTGGTCCAGCAGATAATTGAAAAACACCGCCAGCAGCAGATAAACCGCAAAAGCCGTGTAGAAAAATGGCTTATTAATGTATGTTTTAAAGAAAAACAGAAACCACTTCAATGGATTCAGGCTCCGCCTTTCGTCGTCGTTGCCCGGAAAGGCAGGCGGTATTTCATTAATCCTGTCGCGCAGATCAGTTTTTTCAGCTTTTTTAAATCTCATTATCCTTAAAACCACTTGGGTTATGAATATAATTGACTACATTATATAAAGAAAAGTGCTACTTTTCAAGTAACGGAAGCATTGTTTATGTGATTTGATAAGAATTTATTACTCAACGGGAAGGAATAACCGGATAATTTCCGGGAATATTATGAATACGCTTTACTGCGAAAATAAATCGCCGAGGAAATTGTGCGAAGCCATCGAGGCGATCCTGCCGCCGGAAGCCGGACGGCTGATCCGGCGGCCATACAATCATTTTCAGCCGACAATGACTTCCTGGTGGCTGGTCCCGTCCAATGAACTGCCTTTTTTTAAATTCGGCAAATTTGGCTTCAGTTGGGACGAGAAAGTCCGGGATGCCATTTCCTGCGGCCTGTATCTGTCCAAGGGGCTCGATCCGATGCTGAGAGCGGTTTACCCGTCAAAAAAGGGCGGACGGCTGATTATGACTGATGACTGGGCGTGGCACGGTTTCCGCGAAGATTGCCGCAACGGAACAATCGCGGATGCAATCAAAGATGCCGCACGCCAGTCAGTAGTGATTGAAGCCGTTGTCGAGGGCGGGTATGTTGACGATCCCGGCCTGTTCGACCCGCAGGTGGAGCTTCCGGCGATGGACTGCTACACTCTGTCTTTTGACGTGAAAACCGGTTCAATGCGGGTGACCAGGGCCCGGCGGGCGGTAATGGCGATCAAGGCGCTTAATCAAGTGAAAGATCTGCCTTCGTTCTGCAAAACGCTTGATGAACTCGGCGGCAACCAGTTTCTCTGGATGAATGTTTTTATCGCCGGCGTGTTCAAAGTGAAGGAATACGGGGAGTTCACGCCGGAAGATAGTGTTATCACCGCGTCACAAATATGGGAGAAAGTGCTTTGTAAATTTCAGCGCTGGATCAAGTGAAATCCCGCAACTGGAGCAGCAAAAAGGCGGATTCCGTTCTGGAATCCGCCTTGAATTATAGACGGTCTGGCATTACTTCTGAATTAAAACTCCATTCTTGAACCATACTTTGCCGGTCTTATTGCGGAAAAGCATCAGATAATTCAGCGACTTGATCGGTTTGGTCGGAGTATAGGACAATGACACTTTTTCCCAGTCATGGGTGCCGGTCTTGAATGCCGCGGTGACGCCATAGGTTTTGGTGTCGTCGGTATGGACAATGTCCAAATAGATCGAGTAGTTACTGCGATCCAGATCCCCGGAAGCGTTTTCGGCTTTGCTTTCGCCGGAAATTTCGATAGTTTTAGCTTCCGTCTGATCGAGCACAATACTTTGTACCACTCCGCTGGAATCCTTTTCGTCTTTATTTTCGCAGGCAATCACTCCGTCATCCTGAATGACCGTGGCGCCCTTAGTTCCAAAGACATTCCATTGTTTTAACAGATTTGCTCCGGCGTCCTGTCCCAGTACGGAACACACACATCCGCAAGCCACAACCGCAATACCCAGAGACTTAACCAGTGTTGACATTTTCTACTCCCAATGTTAAAATTGTTACTGTAATTAACTATAAAACAACAAATTAATCTTTTCAAAAAATCGGAAAAAGTGACAGCAAAAAGGCGGATTTCAATAGGCATTTCCGCCTTCCTGCACAAGTATTCAAAGGTTACTTTTGAACTAAAACCGCATTCCTGAACCATACTTTGCCGGTCTTGTTACGGAAAAGCAGATAATAGCTCAGCGACTTGATCGGTTTGGTCGGGGTATAAGACAGTGACGCTTTTTCCCAGTCATGGGTGCCGGTCTTGAATGCCGCGGTAACTCCATAGGAATAAGTGCCGTCGGGGTGGGCGATATCCAGATAGATCGAATAATTGCTGACATCCAGATCGCCGGAAGCATTTTCGGCTTTGCTTTCAGCGGAAATCTCGATGGCTTTAGCTTCTTTCTGGTCGAGGGTAACGGCCTGTGTTACTCCGCTGGAATCTTTTTCACTTTTGCATACACAGGCAATCACCCCGTCATCCTGAATGACGGTGCTGCCTTCAGTCCCGTATAAATTCCATTGTTTTAACAGGTTTGCTCCGGCGTCCTGGCCGAAAACTGAGAACACGCATCCGCAAGCCACTACCGCAATACCGAGAGATTTTACTAACTTCGACATTTTCCACCTCCTGTGTTAAAATTGCTTCTGAAAATAACTATAAACACTAAATCATCTTTTTTCAAGTAATCTAAAATTTGTCATTGTTTATAAATCCATATCTGGTAATCCCGAGGCTTTAATTCCAAATTAACCGTATTGTCCTTTACTTCAATTCCGGCCTTGGTTTCCGGGTTGGTCAGTTTGCCGATATTCGCGATGCCGTACTTTGACAGCGCATTGGCGTCAATCCTGATATTCATGCACTTTGCACTATCCGTATCATTCATTGCGATCAGCATGAATTTACCCTGATCGACATAGGCGGAAACCATTTCCCGGTCGGAGTTTTGATTTTCCAGCCTGAACGGATTATTCTTATCCCAGTAGCCGAAGAACGGGGTATCGTCGCTCATTTTGAAATTATCTTCAATTTTCCAGAAATCGTCAATTCTGATACCGAAATGCGGCCACATTTTGGCATCATGCACGAAGAAATAACCTTTGAAATGGCGCAGTATTTTTTCCTGTTCCGGCAGTTTGCCGGCTTTAAACAATTTGTTCTTTGCCGTATCATGCGTCTCAAACGAACGTTCAAACTGAGGAATGAATAAATCCACGATCCCGAACTGGCGCGACAGGAAAGCGGAACGGAACATTGCAGGAGTAAATATCTTGAAATATGAATCTTCTTTTGCAATCTGGAAAACATATAGTTCGCCATCCACCAGAATATCGGCAAAGGCGTCATTGGCTGCCACCTTTTCGCCGGACATATGGCGAACCACCAAACCTTGCGGATCATATTCTTTAGTTAATACATACAATCTCTTGGCCAGCCGTCTGGTGCCGAGGATGTTCCAGGTGTCGTATGTTTTTCCGGCATCGTCGGTCCAGCCGCAGCCATGAATGGCATTGTTGCACGGCTGGGCTGATTCATTGTCGATATAAATATTTTTCAGTTTGATATCGGTCTGGAGTTTTTTGAATTTCCAGGCATAGAAATCTTCAAACGATTTGGAGTTGGGACAAACTCTGGCTTCAATCCATGCCCGGTCGGAGCCCGTGGTGAAAGTGCCGGTCAACGGCGGTGTTTTGCTCCAGAGATCGCACCACCATGGAAATTCCGGGAAAAGCGGCGACATTGAATAAGTGGCCAGGTAATTGAATAATTTTATGCCTGCGGCTTCATTGGCGCGCATGGTTGCTTCGCAGCCAGCGGTCTTAAATTCCGCGTCGGGCACATTGTGCAGCGTTTCCCAGGGATACCACAGTTCGATATTTCTGCCGTTGCGCAGATTGCGCCAGCCTTTCAATAACGGCTTGACCGGAGTGGCCTGAAAACCGAACGCGATATTGCGGGGCTGCGCCAGCTCCACCTTTGAGTCTATCAGATTTAAACGCAGAACTCTGGCATCATTTGCGGAAACTACCTGGAGCGATTGTTTCTGGTCGGAATTGTGCCAGCCTTTCAGGTTTTCAGCAATCCACTGCAAGCCGGCATCTTCATTCCCCAGCCAGATCACCGGCGAGAATTCATAAATATTGCGGCTGATTGTTTTGTCAGTCACCGCGCCCTGGAAACCCGGTTCATACCCGCCGTACATTTTCTCTTTTAAGTCAAACAGAGTGGCACAATCTTTCTTCAACGGAACATCGAGAGTCATGCTGTTGATGACCAGCGGCGCGACCGGCGCGACTTCCATTTTTATCCACATAAAACCGTCATATTCGATGGTGATGCCGGTTTTAACCGACAGTTGTTCATTTTTGCCGCTGCATTCAAGCTCAATTGCTGTCGGCGATTCTTTTACCACTTTGACATTGCATGGCGCGTCAAACGCTCTGCCGTTGACTGTCAGGCGGACCGGCGATTGCAGCAGCGAATACTTGCCGGTATTGATTTGAACCGGAAACAGATTATTGCCGAAAACGTACTGCCTGCCCCAGCACTCAATAGTATTGTCGGGCAGCCGTTTCATATCATTCCACGGCGGCGGGACTTTATCACTGATGCCGCACTGGTTGTTGTCCCAGGCCGCCGGCGAAGTCGGGATTGCGTAATCAAATTCATATACCGGAACTTTTTCATTTTTCACCGCGAGCGGAGTGATTCGTGCCAGATAGCGTCCGGGCGGCAGCGCAGCCACATTTATGCTGTCTTCATATTCCGTGCCGTTGGAGATAAAGGTTTTTTCCAAAACGTTTTTCTTCGCCGAATCAAGCAGTTCAAACCGGACTTGATATGCCTTGAAGTCAGGCTGGAAACGCGATAACAGGAAAGACAGCTTAAGTATTTTCTTTTCCCGGTCGGTGCGCGGGAAGACCTTGGAAATCGTCAATGGCGAATTATCAGCGTCCAGTTTCTTGAAATTATAATTGCTGTAAAGCGCCGCGACCTCCTGACCGGAAAGCGGAGCCTTGAAAATCTTTACATCGTCAATCAGCGTCTTGTCCATTGCGCCTTTCATTACGCCGCTCCAGCCATTGGTTCTGGCTCCTACTATTACCGATTGAAACGGCGTTGTCGGAGGATAGGCAACGGACGGGGAGTCTACGATCGCCCCGTCAACATATAACCAGATTTTCTGTTCGGTCCAGCAGCAGGTGATGAAATGCCACTCTTTCATCTTCCATTTCTTGATGTCTTTTTTCGCCATGGTCCACGGCATTGCGCCTTTGCTGGATACGCTTTTCGCGCCGTATAGAAAATACAGATTGCTTCCTTCAAAATATTTATAAATTACCAGAAACGAATTCTCGCCGCCTGCTTCCAAAAAGACATGGAATTTATTGTCGTCGGCTTTCCAGTCCTGAGGAGCAACCCAGAAAGATATCGCGCCCTGTTTAGTATTAAGAATGTCGCCTGGATAACTTATGCTGTAGTTTGCCAGATCATTTTCAGAACAGCCGATCAAGGCGGCGTTGCCGGCGACGCCGGGCCGCAGCAGCATTAGCGCCAGGGTTTCATACAAAACTTTCTGAGTATGCTGGCCAGTGACAGTTTGTCCGTTTGCTTTTGCGGAAAAATCCTTGTCAAAAGGCGCGTGAAATATAACTTCCGGTTCGGCAAAAACATTAAAACCTGCCACAACCAGAAGCACGGCTAAACAACATTGCTTGATCATCTTCATTTAACATTCCTTATTACAAATCCGGTTTACTGATTATTTGCTTGCGCTTGCCAAGTCTTTGCCGTAGTTCTCTTTAATCTCCTTGTCCGTCAGTGCGTTTTTGTAAACCGTAATGTTGTCCATGGCAGTTTTAACGGCCCAGTCATCACCGTCAGAAGTATAAACCGGCAGCACATGGAAACCGGTCCAGTCCCTGGTGGCCTGCACCAATGCGGCAAAAGCATCAAACATCGGTTTTTCTTCAACTTTTTCGCCGTTGCGGTAAATTGTGAGAGTTTTGGCATTCCAGACGACGTCAATTTTCTGCCAGGCGTCTTTTGCAATGGAGTCGCCGGGAATTGTTACCTCGGCAACGTCTTTGCGGCTGTCATCGCTGCCTACGATTTTCATGGTGATATCGCCGTCGGCATTCTTGTAGAAATAATAAATCAGCAGTGATTTTTTATCCTGTGACGGGCTGAAAATATGCAGAAAGCGCGCCGGCTTGTCCTGTATCCAGTTAACCGGCTTGAACCAGAACGAGACCGTGCTTTCGCCAAAATTTACAATCCCGTTTGCAGTATAAGCCGGGTTTTCCTGCTTGGTCAGCACAAATGCTTCTTTGTTATTGAACCCTTTGACAAAATTATCGTCAGTTAGCGTGAGTGCCTTTATCGGTTTTGTGTCGCCCTGCGAACTTTCAGGATTAAGCGTTTTCCCGTCAAATGTCAGCGAAAACGACACATCCGCCGCATAACATGCAGACGCCAGCACCAGACCAGCCACCACCAGAACATTCTTTTTCATAATTTAATCTCCTTGTTTATGTTAGGAGCCGTTCAAAAATAACCTTTACATCTTCGCGATTCTCCCGGATGCTTTTGTGTTTGCCGGTTCGTTACATACCTTCAGGTATGCGCCTCTCCGGCAATTCACAAAATCACCTCGGGATATTTCACGAAACTTGTAAACTTTATTTTTGAACAACTCCTTAGTTTTAGAATCCGAAAATTCAAAATCAATCATCTTGATGCGGCACAATAAATCGCGGCAGCCGATGCTGCCGCTAGTAAGATCCACCCCGCAATTATTTGTACAGGGCGCCTGTCGTTGCGTCGTAGGCAAAGCAGTTCGGCAAATCTTTCAAGCCAAACGTACTGCAGTGGCCATCGACAAACAATGTATTGAAGCTGGACTGATGTACTGGAGCAAGCGGACAATCGGCGCCGGGATTTATATCCCAAGGGCCGTTGCAGGCGATGTCATTCCAGTTGATATCATTTCTGCCGTCAGCCAGAATAAACGTTTGCGATGATTGCTTTAATGAACTGATTTTGTTGAATTTATTCAAAATGGCGCCAGTACTGTTTTGATATCCCATTACGCTTTTGTTGTTGGAGTAATTAGTCTGTGAGCCATTGGGCCAGACTAAATACTTGTTGGATTCGCAATAATAGAATTTGTCCCAGGTTTCATGCACCCCCCATGGATTGTTTGGCTTGCGCTGGATTAAACGGGATATTAAGATGTTCCACCCGGCCATGCTGCCGCCTACTGCGGGGTCATATACGGCCATAGGCAGGATGTATCCCATGTAGTTGTCAGAGTAAAACTGTACCGCAGTTCCCATTTGTTTCAAGTTACTCGTGCATGCAATCGCCCGGGCCTTTTCTCTGGCTTTATTCAGCGCGGGAAGTAGCATGCCTGCGAGGATTGCTATGATCGCGATCACGACCAGCAATTCAATGAGTGTGAAATTTCTTTTTTTAAACATTTTAACATCTCCTTGCTTTAGGTTTTGTTTGGGTTCTTTAAAAAAGCCTCAAAGTCCCTTATTTTTTTACCTTTAATGTTCTATTCGGAACAACATTTCCTGGAATCTCGATATAATGCGACAGCGCTTTTTTACGTTCGCTTTGTCTTAAAAAATCCAGCGCGGCGGCAATCAGTTTGACGTGACAAGTTTTTACCGTAGTCAGGTATAATGGCGCACTGACGCAGGAATCTATTCCGTCGAACCCCATGACGCCGATATCTTCCGGTACTTTCACGCCCTGCTTATTCAGATAATCAATTACGCCGACGGCTTTAAAGTCCGTATCCACGAAAATGCTGTCACAATTCAACCCGCGTCCATAAAGGATTGACGCCCCGCGCGCCCCGCTGTCCTGTTCATCTATTCCCATCACAACATTTTCCTCTTCCAGCGGCAGGGCATAATCAGCCAGCGCCCGTTTGTAGCCGGCAAATTTTTCCATGCTGTATTCTGAACCAATATAAGCGATCCGGCGATAACCGCTTTTTGCCATGTGGGTAATTCCGCGATAAACACTCTCATTCAGTCCGAGCGACAGTCTGATTCCCGCGTCAGCGTCGGCCGGGGCCAGGCTGTCAATTATAATCAGCGGCATTTTGCGGGATTTGAGCATTGTTTTGATCAAATCGCTGTATTCCTGATCGCCTAGAAAAATCACTGCGTCATATGCTTGCAGCCGGTCTTCGGCACGGCGCGAATCGGTTTGCACCGGCACAATTGCCGTTGAAAATGTATCGTGGTCTTTCAACGATTGCATAACCCCGGTTATCACCCGCTGGACAATATGCCAGTTATTTGAATTGGTCACCGGATTATCCAGATCGGGCCGGGCCAGCGCCATTGCCAGGTTCAACGAATGAATTTCGCGGGGAGAGTTTCCGATAAACGACCCTTTGCCCTGCACCCGGTACAGCACGCCTTCCTCGGTCAGCTCCGAAAGCGCTTTATGCGCGGTCATGGGATCAACGTCCAGCAGCTTCGCCAGTTCCCGCTGCGACATGAAACGGTCGCCGGGGCTGGGCCGGTGCTGCCTGATCCATTTCCGCACTTCGTTTTTGACTTTTGCCGCGCCTTTGAGCACAATGTTGTTTTCAGTAAGCATTATTTTAGACCTTAAATTCCATAGTGAATCAATCTATGCCTAAGTGAATTATAAGTGAATTATCATGTATTGTCAATACCTGATCACTTTTTTTCTATAAAATATCCGGTATTGGAACATAATTTCCAATGGTTGTCATTGAAATATAAATCAGCAAAAAATTATTGTCGAACAGATTAATTTAAAAGCCTCACGCTGATATTATATCGGGATTTATATGTTTTCCGCACACGCGCTGACCACTTCGCTCAATGATCCGGTGGCCAGGCATATTCTGGTATCCGCGCCGCCGTAATAAAGTCTGAGCTCATCTTTTGTTTCATCGGCAATCGCCCCGCAGGGGAATACCACATTATCCACCCAGCCTCTGGTTTCGTAGTCTTTTTCCGGATTAAGCAGGGTGCTGGCGGTTTTGCCGATGATTTTCCACGGCTGTTCCAGATCCAGCAGCATTGCTCCAATGCTGTAATGGGGGCCGTCGCACGGCAGGCAGACTCCGTGAATGATTACCAGCCAGCCCTGTCTGGTTCTGATTGGCGGGGTAGGGCCGATTTTAGACATGTTCCAGTGGGCGTAAGGACAAAGCACCGGACGATATTCACCCCAGTAAACAAGGTCTGGCGAGGCTGACAGCCAGATATCCCCCTGAGAACCGGTGCCGGCTCCGGGGCGGTCCAGTTTATAATATTTGCCGTTGATTTTTCCCGGAAACAGCGAGGCGCCGCGATTTCTGGGCAGAGTTATGATTTCAACCGGCTCATAAGTCTTGAAATCGTTGGTTTTGCCGAGTACGGTTGCCGGGCCCTGATGCGGCCAGGCCGCTGTCGGAGTGAGGATGTAATAAGTATCATCAATTTGCGTAACCCGGCTGTCAATCGTATGTTTATTTACGATGTCGTAAGGGAAAAGACTGGTGTCAAATTTGATGAACGCTTCATCGGCAATTGTAAAATTAATGCCGTCTTTGCTTCTGGCCACCCTGGTTTCGCCCAGCTTGTCATTCTTGAAGAAGATCATGGAAAGCAGCAGAATGGTTTCGCCATTGTACATCACCGGCGACGGGTTGAATATCTGCATTACTCCGGGGTAATCGTCGGGAGTGATCAGTGGATTGGCCGGATGCCGTTTGAGAATTTTTGTCGCGTCTGCCATCTTTTTCACAAGTACAAATCCTTTCATGAGTAAATAAATCGCGCTGAATTAGTTTTTCGATCCGGTATGGTTTATCTGAATAGAGTACGGGTGTTAACACTTGCATCGTAGGCGAAGCAGTCCGGTAAATTTTTTAAGCCGAAAGCGCTGCAGTGACCATCGGCAAATAATGTATTGAAACTGGACTGATGTACCGGCGCAAGCGGACACTCTGGTGATCCCGGAGCTAAATCTCCGGTTCTGTTACAGCCAATATCGTTCCAGGCAATATCCTTCCTGCCGTCCGCTAAAATAAAAGTTTTAGACGTCTGTTTTAATGTGTTAATTTTGTGAAACGGAAACTGCGGGTCAGCCAGATATCCCATTACACTTTTATTGCCGGAATAATTAGTCTGGTCGCCGTTGGGCCATGGTAAAAACTGGTTGGAATCACAATAATAGAATTTGTCCCAGGTTGTTACCACTCCCCACGGGTTGTTTTCTTTAACCCCTGGACGGAGCACTCTGGTCATCAGAATTTCCCATCCCGCCTGCCCGGACCCGACTTTGGCGTCATACACTTTATTCGGCATAATATAGCCCATATAGTTATCAGAATAATACTGTATGCCGGTGCCCATCTGTTTTAATTTATTCGTGCACGATACGGCTCTGGCTTTTTCCCTGGCTTTGCCCAGCGCCGGCAGCAGCATTGAGGCAAGAATTGCTATAATGGCAATCACCACCAGCAATTCAATGAGTGTGAATTTCGATATCTGTTTTTTCATAACTGCGTCTCCTTGATTATTGTTTTTTATTGCTTATCCTTAAAATTATGCGGTTTCCTGCCGGGTTAATTTGACTACTGTTAATTATAATGTATTATTATGATATTTTCTTTCAGTATATTGATGATTTTATATAATTTTGTGATATTATGCAGACAATCAAGTGGGATAAGCCGGTAAATCGCGGTAAATGGTGTCATGTGGCGTTTATTGCCCCTGAAGAGATTCTGGGGGAGTTGCACCGTCATGATTTCTGCGAGGTGTTCATGACTTTGTATCCGGGCATAATTCACTGTATCAATGGCAAGCGCGAGGTATTGCCGGCCCATACGGTGATGCTGGTGCGCCCGGAAGATACTCATTCTTTTGAAGCGCCCAGGAATATTCCGGACAATCAGACCATAATGTTCAACATAACATTTCCCGCTGAATTGATCGCTGATATGCGTACCAGGATTTTTGCCGGTGATCAGAATTTCTGGAGCGGCAACGCTCCGTATCCGACCTCTTTCATGCCGACAGACGAGGAAGCTGAAGGATTGCTGAATGACGCGAAAAAACTGATGTACAGCAAGTGGACCCGTTTTAATGCGGAAAGATTTCTGTTTAATCTGCTGCATCTGCCGGAATCCCGGAAATTCAGTTGCGATACCGTTATTCCAACCTGGCTTCAACATGCCTGTGTCAAGATAAATGAACCGCAGAATCTGCGCAAAGGACTGGACAAGTTTTACGAGTTATGCGGCAGAAGCCGGGAGCATATCAGCCGGGAACTGAAAAGATGCACCGGGACGGGGCCGGTTGAACTGCTCGCCAAGTACCGGACAGAATATGCCGCCAGAATGCTGGCAAACACTTCGATGGAACTGCATGAGATCGCGTTTGAATGCGGATTTCAGAATTTGAGTTATTTTTTCGCGACATTCAAAAAATATTATGGAACTACACCCAGAAAATACCGGATGATGTCAAAAAATAATTTGACCTGAAGTTGTCTTCCGTACTGGTGAATCAATTTAGCCGCAACGCAAAAATAATTTTCAGGATTGGAATCGTTACATTCCTTTTTGCTTTTTACGTTTCAGGTTGTAAATTGCATTATTGCAGAAATGTTTAAGGCAGATGGATTGTTCTGCGCGGACTTAATTAACAGGAATTTTTAGATTATGATGCTGGACAGTACTGAATTATATCCCATGTGCTTCACTCCTATCTATAAAGAGCGGATGTGGGGCGGCGATCAGCTTGCATCAGTCCTTAAACGCACCCTGCCGCAGGGCAATGAACCGATCGGCGAGTCCTGGGAACTGGTTGACCGCGATGACGAACAGAGCGTTGTCGCCAACGGGCCGCTTAAAGGCAAGACTATCCGCGAACTGATTCAATCCTACGGCAAAGACCTCGTCGGCAAAAATTTTCACGGCGGACGTTTTCCGCTCATGGTTAAAATTATTGACGCCGGAACACGGCTGTCGTTGCAGGTCCATCCCGATGCGGATGTCTGCGCCAAACTCGGGCACGGCGCTGAACCGAAAACCGAAATGTGGTATATCATCGCCGCTAAAAAGGGCGCTAAAATCATGGCGGGGCTCAATCCAAGAGGCACTAAACGGCAACTGGTGGATGCATTGAATTCGCCGGATATTGAGAGCCAGCTTCAGGTGTTCAGTTCCGAAACCGGCGATGCATATTTCATCAGTTCCGGCACGCTGCATGCCATCGGCGGCGGCAATCTGCTGCTGGAAATCCAGCAGAACAGCGATACCACTTTCCGCGTCAGCGACTGGGGCCGCATTGACTCCAGCGGCAAACCCCGCGAACTGCATGTGGAACAGGCGATGGAATCCATTAATTTCACCAACCGCACCTCGCCCAGAATCGCCGGGGTGGTGGATGCGGTAGCGCATAACCGGAAATTTCCCGTCATCAACCGCTGCCAGTTTTTCAAGGTGGACGATTTGCGGCTGGTCGGAGAAATGAAAGACACCACTTCGCAGACCGGCAGTTTTCATCTGCTCAGCGCCATCAATCATCCGGTTGAAATCGGCAGAGATGACAAGATCGTCAGGCTGGAGCCCGGCGAAAGCTGTCTGGTTCCGTCGGCGTTCGGCGACTATACCATCAAACCGCTCACAGAGACCATGACGATAATTGTAAAAACTACGCTTTAAGACAAGAATAATCGAACAACCGCAGGTTTTGAAGATGATCGAATTCAAGTGCATTGCTGATCTGGAGGCTTTTTTAAAGTCTGAATTCCCCCAGGCGGAAATCCCGTCCAACTGGAATATCGCCCCCGAAAAATGTCCGGCTGATATGACCGGCGACCTGACCGTCAACTGCTTCAGGTTCGCCAGAATATTTCGCGCCGCCCCCGATAAAATAGCTGAAATGTCCGCTGAATTTCTCAGCCGTCACGCTGATGTGGAGAAGGCGGAGAAAATCAAGGCATTCATCAATCTCACGCTGAAAGGCCATGCCGTTCACCGCGATTCCGTCGCCAGGCTCAATGAACTGCTGGACTCCGGCAAAGTGCCGCAGGATAAAAGGCAGCGGATACTGATCGAATTTTCCGCGCCCAATACCAATAAGCCGCAGCATCTGGGCCATGTCCGCAATAATACATTGGGCATGTCGCTGGCTTCGCTGTTCAAGCGCGTCGGCCATGATGTCATTGCCATCAATCTGGTCAACGACCGCGGCATTCATATCTGCAAATCCATGCTGGCGTACCAGCGTTTCGGCAACGGCGCCACCCCGCAGTCAACCGGCGTCAAAGGCGACCATCTGGTCGGCGATTACTACGTCAAATTCAACGCCGCGCTGAAGCTGGAACTTGAAGAATTGAAGAAAAATAAGCCGGAGCTGGCAGGCAAAGACGACGAAGATCTGTTTCTGGAAACCGAAATCGGCCGTGCCACCCAGAAAATGCTGCTGGACTGGGAAGCCGGCGATCCGGAAGTCATGGCTCTCTGGAAAACCATGAACTCATGGGTTTTTGAAGGATTTGACGTTACTTACAAGCGCATGGGGATCAAATTTGACCATACTTATCTCGAAAGCCAGACTTATCTGCTGGGCAAAGACCTCGTCGCCGAAAGCCTGAAACGCGGAGTTTTCACGAAGCGCGATGACGGCGCGGTGGTCGTCGATCTCGGCAAAATGGGCCAGAAAGTCGTGCTGCGCTCCGACGGCACCAGTGTTTACATTACTCAGGACATCGGCACCACCCTGAAAAAATACGAAGATTACAAGCCGGACTCCCAGATCTGGGTCGTCGGCGATGAACAGATACTGCATTTCAATATGCTCTTTGCGATACTGAAGAAAATGGGTTATTCGTGGGCGGACAACCTGTTCCACCTGGTATACGGCATGGTCAATCTGCCGACCGGCAAAATGAAGAGCCGCGAGGGAACGGTGGTTGACGCTGACGATCTTTTCAATGAAATGGTCGAACTCGCCAAAGACGCCGCCCGCGAAAGGTGCGGCGATGAGGTTTCCGAAGAGGAAATCGCCGCGCGGTCTGAAATCATCGGGATGGGCGCGTTGAAATTCATGCTCTTGAAATTCAACCCGAAAACCACGATGACTTTCGATCCCCAGGCTTCGGTGAAATTTGAGGGCGATACCGGCCCCTATGTGCAATACGCCTGCGCCCGCATCAATTCGATCGAACGCAAAAGCATTGAACGCGGCATCAAGTGTGACGACAATCCGGACTGGTCGCTGCTGACGAAAGACGAGGAAAAAGCGCTTTCCATTGCCGCTTATTTCTATCCGGAAGCCCTGCTGGAAGCGGCGGCGAAGAAAGACAATTCGGTGCTGGTGGAATATCTGCTTGACCTGGCCAAAGCCTTCAACCGCTTCTATCGCGAATGCCCGGTGCTGGCCGCGGATGACGAAAACCTCCGCAAATCGCGTCTGGCGCTGTGCTCCAGAATCAGAACCATCCTGACCGACGGCCTTAATACCCTGACCATCGGCGTACCCGAAGCAATGTAACAGATGAACTGTTAAGTCAGGCTGTTTTTAATATGGGAAAAGCATTTCATATCATAATTGAAGGCCGTGTCACCGGGGTCGGTTTCCGCTATCTGGCGATGGATTACGCGGAACAGTTCAGTTCGCTGAAGGGCTATATCCGCAACATCGGTTACGGACAGGTCGAAGCGGTGGTTCAGGGCGAACCTGATGAAGTCGAACAGATGGTGCAATGGCTGCGCCGCGGCCCGGATTCAGCGCGCGTGGACCAGTTTCGAATCAATCCGGTTCCGCTAAGCGATACTCTCGACAGTTTTTCCATCAGATAACTTTGCCAAAGGACCTTTCCGGATATACATTAACCCCCTGATAAACAGGAGATTTACATTATGTCCGAAAAAATATTGATGATACTGGCGGAAGGATTCGAGGAAACCGAAGCGATTGCAGTCGCGGATGTGCTGCGCCGCGCCGGACTGGATTTAACCCTTGCCGGACTGACGGCGCAACTGGTGACCGGAGCGCACAGGATCGCGGTCAAAGCCGACTGCATGCTGGCGGACGTCAAACCCGCTGATTTTGACGCGGTTGTATTGCCCGGCGGCATGCCCGGCTCGACGCATCTGCGCGAAAGCGACGCGGTGATGCAGGCGGTAAAAACGATTTACGGCAAAGGCGGGATTGCCGCCGCCATCTGCGCCGCGCCGATTGCGCTGGCGCGCGCCGGAGTCCTTGACGGCAAAAAAATCACCGCGTATCCCGGGTTTGAACAATATTTTGAAAAATCTGATTACACCGGACAACTCACGCAAGTTGACGGGAAAATTATTACCGGAAAAGGCGCCGGCGCGGCATTCGAATTCGCCGCCAGAATTGTCGAGGCTTTCGGCAGGGGCGAACAGGTAAAGACGATCCTCGCCAACATGTTTGTAAAATGACTGGAGCATCTTAATGAGTTTTGAATTAACCGGCAAATGCCAGTTTTCCCGCGCCCGTTCAGGTATCGTGCACACGCCGCATGGCGACATCCATACTCCGGTATTCATGCCGGTAGGCACCCGCGGCTCGGTAAAGGCCATGTCGCCCGATGAAGTCGAAGCGCTCGGCGCTGAAATCATCCTCGGCAACACCTATCACCTGTTTCTGAAGCCCGGGCTGGACATCATTCGCGGAGCGGGCGGACTGCATGAATTCAGCGGCTGGAAACGGCCGATCCTGACCGACAGCGGCGGCTTCCAGGTGTTCAGCCTGTCGACCCTGCGCAAGATTGAGAAGGACGGCGTCTGGTTCGCCTCGCATATCGACGGCACCCGGTTTTTTCTGGGCCCGAAAGAGTCAATGCTGATCCAGCGCGCGCTGGGTTCGGATATTGTCATGGCGTTTGATGAATGCACTCCGTATCCGTGCGAATATGAAGCGGCAAAAAAATCCCTGGAAATCACTACCCGCTGGGAACAGATTTCGCGTGAACAGCCGCTGAATCCGGGGCAGCAGTTGTTCGGCATTGTCCAGGGTTCGACTTACCGCGATCTGCGGGAGCGCTCCGCCGAAGAACTCGTTAAAATCGGATTTGAAGGCTATGCGGTCGGCGGCCTGAGCGTCGGCGAGCCGGAAGCATCAATGTATGAATGTCTCGACTGGGTCATCCCTGTGCTGCCTGAAGATAAACCGCATTATCTGATGGGCGTCGGCACTCCGAAGCAACTGGTGGAGGCCGTGGCGCGCGGGGTTGATATGTTTGACTGCGTAATCCCCACGCGACTGGCCAGACACGGCAGCGCGTTTTTGTCCGACGGCTCCTGTCTGCCGGTCAAAGCCGGCCGCTACAGCGCGGACTTCGGGCCGATTGACGAAAAGTGCGGCTGCTATGCGTGCGGCAAATTCTCCCGCGCCTACATCCGTCACCTGCTGAATGTCGGGGAAATCCTAGGAATCCGGCTGGTGACGATTCATAATCTTTACTATTACCTGAACCTGATGCGCCGTATTCGCGAAGCGCTGGCGGCAGGCACTTTCGGCCAGTTCCGCGCGACTTTCAGTACACCTGCCAATATTGATATTTCTGATAAAACAAACACCATTTAAAGGAAATTGCATCATGAAATTTGAAACGGGATTCTTTGACAACGGGGTTTTGCAGCGCAATGAAAAAGATTGCTGTGAACAGAATTTTAACGGCACCTGCAAATCTGCCGGCATTGTTCTGGTTTCGGTGCTGAAAAAAGGTAAAATCGTTGCCGGATTATCGCGGATGAAAGCAGGCTGCTCGGCAAAAGGCAAATTCTCCGGAACTGTGTCCGGAGTTCCCGCCGGCGGCCCTTACGATTTCCAGTTTTCGATTGCGGACGGCAGCGGCAAAGAGCATGAGCCTGTGACAGTAAAAAATATTCTGGTCGGCGATTTGTGGATACTGGCCGGACAATCCAATATGCAGGGTTGCGGGCGCATGGAGCATGCGCTGGCGTCTGAAAAGAATGTCAGGGCATATTACATGAATAATCGCTGGGATGTCGCGCAAGATCCCATTCACAATCTTTATCAGGCCTGCGCTCCGGTGCATGGCGGCAATCCGGAAATAAGGACCAACAAAAATCCGGTCACCGGCGTCGGCCCCGGCGTGGCATTCGGCCATAAAATGTGGAAAAATACCAAAGTTCCGCAAGGGCTGATTGCCTGCGGCCACGGCGGAACCAGTATGGAGCAATGGGACCCGGCGAAGAAAAAACTCGGCGACCAAAGTCTGTACGGCGCCGCGATCAACCGCCTGAAACGTCTCGGCGGCAAAACCGCAGGCATTCTATGGTATCAGGGATGCAATGAAACGAGTGCGGCGCTTCATCCGCTTTATACGAAACGGATGCAGAATCTGGTCAGTAATTTCAGGAAAGACGCCGCCAGTCCGGCGCTGCCGTTTGTCATGGTTCAACTCGGCAGATATTCCGGTATCGGCTGCTCCGTCTCCTGGGATTCCATCCGCGAACAGCAGCGGGTGCTGCCGGGAAAAATCAGGAATCTGCTCACTGTTCCGGCAATCGACCTGGAACTTGACGATCCGATCCACATTTCCGGCGAAAGCCAGCATGTGCTGGGCAAGCGTCTGGCCTGCGCGATGACTCATCTGGTCAGCGGCGGCAAAAAAGGCAAAGCCCCGATTGAATTGAAATCAATCAAAATCACTCAGGATGCTGTAACCAGAAATGCAGTTATAATTGTCAGTTTCAAGCATGTTGACGGAAAACTTGCCGCCGCGGGCCGTCCCGCCGGTTTTTCTCTTTTCGCCGGCGATGCTCCGGTATCCGGAATTTTCAAAGTGGCGTTGAAAAAGAACGACGTCATTATTTATACTTCCATTTATTCAAGAGATTTTGTTAATAGCAAATTATGTTACGGCGCCGGCCTCGACCCATACTGCAATATCACTGATGAAAGCGGCAGGCCGCTTCCGGCTTTTTCCGCCAATATGCGGTCAAATGCCCGTCCGGTCATGAACTTCGTCAGTGAATTTGAAGTGAGTGCGCCGGTTTATGTTCAGGAATCCAGAGAGAATATGAAATATCCGGCGAAAAGCAAAGCTCCGGCTTTCCGCAAAGCGGATTTTAATGCGTTTTATGTGTCGCATCCTGACAGAGAGAAATTGGCGGACGGGAAAAATAAAATATTCTATTTCAGATGCCGGATCAAATGCGGCGAAGCCATGGATCTTAATTTCCTGCTCGGCTATGACGGCCCGGTGAAAATGTTCTGCGACGGCAAAGAGATTTATTGTGATATGAAAGGCACGAATCCGATTATCAGGGACCACCATAAAGCGCCCTGCTCACTCGGTAAAGGCGCGCATGAGATTGTTATTGCTCTTGCTTCAAACCGCGGCGCGGCCTGGGGTATTTGCTTGCGGGCTGAGCGTGCCGGCGGCAAAAAAACAGATATGCTGCCGGCCGCGATTCCGGTGTAAGCCGGAGCGGGGTCATTCTTTTTTCTTCTGCATTGATGATTTGAGCCAGCCGGGGGCTCCGGGATAGAGGGTGATCGTCTGGCTGCCCGGTCCGAAATCCTTGCGGGTGTAGAGCGTCACCGGGGCGGTGCCGGGCTCGTACATGCCGATCTCCGCTGCTGCTGCTTTGGTCAGATCAATGATTCTGCCGTCCACATAGGGGCCGCGGTCGTTGATGCGCACCACCACGCGCCGTTTATTGCGCTCGTTGACCACCAGCACGATGGTGCCCAGCGGCAGGGTCTTGTGCGCGGCGGTATAAAACGGCCCCGGCAGAAACCATTCGCCGGAGGCGGTGCGCTGGAAATAGAACCCTTTGCCGTAATACGAGGCGATGCCGTCTTCGCAGTAGTACCATTTGCCCCAGTCAAAGGCGGGCGTGCAGTAATGGTAGTAAAGTCCGCCGAGCGCCAGTACGAAAATCAGGAATATCCGTCTGGCCGCGACGGAGGCATCGCATCTTTTGCCGACAACTTCGCCGATCCGCCAGGGGATGATGAAAATGAAGCGGATGATTTTGCCGGCGCCGCGAAAAAAATCAGCCACCGCCCGGCAGAATTTTTCACAAAATTCGATTTTGCCGATGGCGCCCCAGGTCTCCGCAATGGCGGTAAGCGTAAACGCGATAATCGTAACGGTCAGCTTAACGGTAAAGCGGCTCAGCAGCCAGATGACTTTGGCGGTAAAATCAATTATCGGCATTATGCTGCCGCTCTTCTTCGTATTGTTATCGGACATGGCGCTCCATTTGCATTGTCAGGTTCATTCCGGCGTTCCCTCCGGCACCAGATCGGCGGTTATTTTCCGGATGGCATCGGGTTCGGCCAGAATAAGCAGGCAGTCGTCCGGTTCTATGACGGTGCTGCCTTTCGGCACTATGAAGCTCTGGTTGCGCCGGATCAGCATGATCAGGGTGTCCGGCGGCAGGGAAAGCTCCGCGATCCGCTTGCCGGCGGCCGGCGAAAACTCCGTGATTTCAATTTCAGTCATATCGCTTTGCAGGGCCTCGGTGCGCTCAAATTCCAGCGGGGCGCGGGTCCGCGGAGTAATCCGCTTGTTGAGCCCCAGCAAATTGGCGACACGCATCAGCGAACGCCCCTGCACCAGCACCGACGACAGCACGATAAAGAAAACCAGATTGAATATCTGCCTGGAATTGCCATAACCGGCGATCATGGGGAACGTCGCCAGCATAATCGGGGCGGCGCCCCGGAGCCCGACCCAGGAAAGGAACAGTTTCTGGCGGAAATCAAACCCGCTGCCGACCGCGGAGATAAACACCGCCGCCGGGCGGGCGATCAGCATCAGAAACAGGGCCAGCAGCAGTCCGGGCAGAACCACCTTCGGCAGCTCCGAAGGCAGCACCAGCAGGCCCAGCACCAGGAACATGGCGATCTGCATCAGCCAGCCGATTCCGTCATGAAATTTGACGAGACTGTTCTTATACAGAAAATCGCTGTTGCCGATGATAATGCCGCAGACATAGACCGCCAGGAAGCCGTTCCCGCCAAGCCAGCCGCTGATGCCGTAAGTGAGCAGTACCGTGCCGATGCCCAGCACATGGTAAAGCCCGTCATAGTTCAATTTCAATTTATTGAACGCCCATGGCACGCTTTTGCCGATGACAAAGCCGATGATCGCGCCGAAAGACATCTCTATAAAAAAGTCCGGGATCATGTGCAGATAAGAGACATGAGGATTTTTCAGCATGTCAAGCATGAAGATGGTGAGAAAGACCGCCATCGGATCGTTGCTGCCGGATTCCAGTTCCAGCAGCGGCTGCAGCCGTCCGCGCAGCCCGACGCTCTGAGACCGCAGAATGGTGAATACCGCCGCCGCGTCGGTTGACGAAACGATCGCGCCAAGCAGCAATCCCTCTTTCAGCGGGAAATTCATTACGAAATGTGCGAACAGGCCGACCAGCAGGGCGGTCAGCAGCACGCCGACCGTCGCCAGCGAAATCCCGCAGCTCAGAATGGGTTTGATCGTTTTCCAATGCGTGGACAGTCCGCCGGAAAACAGAATAAACGCCAGGGCGGCCGTCCCGACCATATACGACACGCCGGCATCATTGAAGATTATTTTGCCGGGACCGTCAGCGCCGGCGAACATTCCGATTGCCAGAAACAGCAGCAATGCCGGGATGTTGAAATGCTCGGACAACTTATTGGCCAGGACGCTCATTATCAATAAGATTGCCACGATGCAGAAAATATAGTAATATTGAAACTCAAGCATCATTCATGTCTCTTCAAATTTGATGTTTCTTGCACCGGAATAAATTCTTATGGAGACATTACCACCATGAGAGATTTATGCAAATTCAAAATCAAGCGGGTTACTTAAGAATTACGTTGCCGTTGTAGTTGAGATCAAATACCGTGCGGGAATCCCCGCTTTCCTGGGCTTTGATCATCGCGCTGCGCAGCACGCTGAGCATAAACATCATTTTCTTGCGGGGAACAAAGGCTTTGTATTGCTTTTCCCGGAACGTGAGAATGCAGGTCAACTGCTCCTGATTCCTGACGCTGATAGCGGAAATTTTGATGTCCGGGAAATTTCTGACCGAGAGCATAATCATGTCCAGGGCCGACTCGATTTCCGGAATCTCCATGCCGTCCCGCACCCCGCTTCTGACATCCAGCCCCAGAATCACCGGCATATCGTTGTTGATATTGTTGCAGTACTGCTTCTGCATAACCACAAAATTTTCATCCACAACCCATTGCGAGCGGCTGCTGATCAGAAAAGCCCGCGGAATGCGTTCCACGATTGAGATTTGCAGAATATCCGGCAGTTTGCGGGAAACGGTAATATCCTCGATGTTCGAAATTTTAGCAGTCAGGCGCGATCTCAACTCGCGCAGGTCGGAGCTGAACAGATTGTCGCGGCCGATAACCATGCCGAGCCGTTCGGCGATTAGCTTTGACTGTCCGTTCCACCAGCCGGAACTGCGCACTTCAATGCTTCTGACGATAAAATGCTCATTCTTCGCAAAAAGCGCCCGGTATGCGGACTGGAAAGAGAAGAACCCGGCGGTAAAGATTACAGCCAGCCCCAGCAGAAATAATGCGACCCGGACTAATTTCTGCCGGTCTTTCTTATTCTTCGGTTCATTTTTCGGAGCACTGCTTGCAGCCATCTTATCCAATCTGACAATATTTAAATATATTCAAACTAATATAGCAGTACAAATTATTTTTTACAGCCCCAAAAAAAACTTTGATTTGCAGTTTTTATTCAACTTCTCTGTTAATGGTTCTGGGAGACGGCAGAATTTCCAACCCTGCCTGGGACGATGGGGTGTAACTATTCTTTCGTTTTCCAAATTTTAATCATGTTTTTTAAAATGTACCACAATATCCAGCAGTTCGATTATCATTTGTCACTTTCTTGTCTCTGTTTGCTTTGAGACAGCTTTTTCATCGGAGCAATATGTTCGCGTTCGATTTGCGGAATGCCTTTTCCCGGAGCCGGCAGATTTTCAGGCATGGTTCCGCCGAGTTCTTCAATTGTTTTTCTCACTTTGTCTCCGACTTCCCAATGAGTTCTATTGGCATTGCTCCTGCCTTTGATATTATCCCGCCGGAGTTTTTCCTCCGTCTGGGTTTCCCGGAACAGGTTTGCCGCTAATTCCGTCGGCCCCATGTGATCGAGGATTTTCTGACTTTTTTTCAAGCCTTTACGGGCATGAATGCCTTTTGCATCCAGTCCGCCATAAAGTCCTTTATAGCCGTGATTCTGAAAAATTGCATAGTCCATGTCGGTTTCAACTCCGGCGTCTTTAGCCGCATCAACCAGTTGCTTGTTATGCTCTTTCATCTCGCGGCGCAGAAACAGACGGCGCTCGTCTTCGCTCAACTGCTGGAATGCTTCGTCATCAGCCAGTTCCTGCCGCCGGGTCTGTATTGCAAAATATGTTTGCCCGTTGGCAATAACCGGTTTGGATGAATCGCCGTTTTGGACAATTAAATAACAAGCATACCGCGACAGGTGGTAGTCGAGTACTTCTTTTTGCGTTCCCAGCCCAAGCTGTGCCATTTTTCCCGCTTGGGAAAAATGGTTGTCCACCAGTTGTTTAGAGTTTACGCAAGCGGTAATTGCTTTTTCGATGACATTTTTAAACTTGTCCCAGCTATTATACTCAAGAACCGGGTATAGTTCGCGGGCAGACCAGTATTCGCCGCCCTCTTCGTTGACGTGCCGCAGTTCTTCAAAAGTTCTATGATGAGATTTTTCTATATTGCTCATATTTCATACCCGGCTTTTTTCAGGCTTTCCTTTATTCCATTCTGAAAAGCCCCGTCCTCTGGACATTTTTTAACTGATGCCCTAAAAGAGCGTCTTTATTATCCGTGTTCCGTCACATGGACAAAAATTGCAGTCGTTTTTGAAATTGAAATGACCGCGCAACTCTTGAATATACCTTAAATCATGACCTCTTTCAAGCAGATGTGTTGCCAAAAATGTCTTAGCGTAAACCCCTTTCTCCTGCATTATTCCCGCGAAAAGCATTTTCCGCAGTCGCACCAGCTTTTTTTGATTTAATCATATTCTTAACGCATTAATAATAAAGTTTTTACATATTTTTACATTGACAAAATCACTATATATGTAGACTTTGATTCAAAATTGAATATTTTAAAACGGGGAACTATGGAAACAACGTTAACAGGGATGGACAGGATAGACAGGATAAGCCGGAAGCCGAATATCCAATATCCGTCCCGCATTCGCGAGATCCCGCGAATGCGGGAGAATATCCAACAGATGAAGGAAAGGCAAAACAGGGCTTGCCCGCCGTAGACGTGAATGGACAGGAGAAGCAATGAATTATGTTAAAAAATCCTGTTCATCCTGTGTATCCCTGTTAAATAACTGGAATTTTCTCCGTGCCTTTGTCGCCAAAGCTCAGTTCGGGAACTTCTTCGAGCAGATGAAACGGCACCTCGCGGTGATGGTTGACAACCGTTTTCTTTCCAATCCAGTCTAACGTAGGCATATAGATAATCCAGTGCGAAATATATTAATTGTTTTCAATCAGAATCAGGGGAACAGGTTTTATGTCAAGTTCAGGCATTTACGTCTCCAATCAAAGATGTGACGATTTTTTTTAAATCAGGGATATGGGTTTTAATTATTTCCGAGATAATTTTTTTATCAACCTCTTCATAGTCATGGACAAGTCTGTTTCTGAGCCCTATAATAAGCGAAGCCGGTAATTCTGATAAAATATCCGGTGCTTTTATTTTGTTTACGGTTTCGCCGATTTGAGCAATACACATCATTGTGGCATATTCGCCTTCCATATCGTTAATGGTTGCCTCAATGGAACCATGTCTGTCAACAATCATCTGTAAATCTGTTATATATTTCAATATTAATTCCAATTTTGCCATATCACTTCTTTTAGACATATTTGACCTCCGGCAGAATATATTTTCTCCCGATTTCATTTAATGCGTTTTTATTGGCCATGTCTACATTTCTACCCAGTGATTTTGCAAAATCTTTTTCTATCTCATCAAGCACCGGAAACACATTCCATCCCGGATGTTTCTGATAAAATTTATCGGTCATTTCATAAAGGATGTCAATATCGCTTTCCGGAGTTTCCTCGCCTCTGGCGTAAGAGCCGAAAAAACCGAGGACGATAAAACCGCGGGGTTCATATTTCTTTTTTAATTTTGCAATTTTATTCAAAATCGTTTTATTCATAAACAGGCGGCCTTGGCTTTATTCTTAAATATATTGCATCCTCTTTTGCTCAAAACGAGCTGGACATAAATTCCTGACGGAAATAATTTAACATGATTAAGCCAATAGTAAAATTCATGAACCGGCTTTGTCACAATTTTTTGCCGCACGACCCGCAAAAATAAATTGCCAGAAAAAGGCGCTATTCGAACTTGTCCGCGCCGTTTCAGTTGACAAAATTACTATATATGTAGACTTTGATTCAAAATTGAATATTTTTAAATGGGGAACTATGGAAACATATTTAACAGGATTTCGCTCTATGTGTTTAAAAATGGTTGTGCTCAACAGCACTCCAATATCTCGGAATGCGGAAGCCCGCGAATGCGGGAGTGAAAAGTGAAAAGCGAGAAAAGCGAGAAAAGCGAGAAAAGTTGTGAATGCGGGAAATGCAGAAATGCGTGTAAAGCAGAACAATGTTGTGCTCAGCGGCACTCCAAGATCTCGGAATGTGGACGGAGAGAAGTCAGGAGACAGGAGGCAGAATTCAGAATGGGAACCGGTAAATCAGCAGGCAAAAACAAAATGCATTGTGCTCAATGACACTCCAATATCTCGGAATGCGGAAGCCCGTGAATGCGGGAGTGTGCCCCGCTTGCGGGTCCCGCGAATGCGGGAGTGAAAAGCGAGAAAAGCGAGAAAAGCGAGAAAAGTTGTGAATGCGGGAAATGCAGAAATGCGTGTAAAACAGAACAATGTTGTGCTCAACGACACTCCAAGATCTCGGAATGCGGACGGCTGTCCGGTGGATTATGCCGGCCGCATGGGCAGGAACAGGTGTCCAAAATAACTGAAAAGGATTTCTCTGTGCCTTTGTGTCTCTGTGGTTAGGCACTGTCCAAAATGAGTGGAACGGGTGTCCAGAACGGGGAAAGAGTCAGGGCAGGGGGCTATCCTCTCGGATCGAAAACCTTGCGCAGGCCTTCGCCGGTGAAGTTGAAGGCGCAGACCGCGACAAACAGGGCAACGCCCGGGCACAGCGTGAGATGCCAGTAGGCGAACGGGTCATCAAAGGCCTGCCGCAGCAGTCCGCCCCAACTGGCCGTGGGCGCCTGCACCCCGAAGCCCAGGAAACTGAGTCCGCTTTCCGCCAGGATGGCGCCGGCGACGCCGAATGAAAAAGTAATCAGGATCGGGCCGGAGATATTGGGCAGCAGATGAAAGAGCATGATCCGCCACACCGGCAGTCCGGTGGCCTCGCAGCTCTGAACATACGGCAGCGCCCGGTTCTTAAGCACCTCGCCCCGGACCAGTTGGCAGAGTCCGATCCAGCCGGTCAGGCCGATCACCCCGATCACCACCAGGATCGACTGCTCAAATTTCCAGGTGATCATCATGGACATCAGAATCAGCAGCAGCAGAAAGGTCGGGAAACAGATGATGATTTCAACTAACCGCATCAGGACGATATCCAGCTTCCCCCGGAAGTAGCCGGCAAACAGGCCGATCATGGTCCCGATGACCAGTTCCAGCAGCGTCGCGAAAATACCCACCGCCAGCGACACCCGGCTGCCGTAAACCATTCTGGCCATGACATCGCGGCCGATCTGGTCAGTGCCCAGCCAATGCCGCGCGGAAGGCTTCTCATAGGGTGCGCCGATAAGTTCATAGGGACCGAACGGGACCAGCGCAAAAAGCGTGTATTCGCCGGATTTCAGCGACTGGACGTCAGTCCGCCAGTCCTTCTTATCCACGCGGGGCGAGAACATGAAAAAAGGTATGGCCAGCAGTATTATCGCGCAGCAGCCGGCAATCCGGAAAGCTTTGCTGTTATTGCGGAAGAGGATGAAGACGACACATAGCAGCGGGGTCAGCAGCAGAAAGTAATTAAAGACTTTCTCCACCAGCGATTCAATGCTGTCCGGCGAAAAAATGAAATATAGAAACGGGAAAGACAATGTTCCGGCGCGGTAAATCATCAGCGGCCGGCCATTGGCAATAAACGGGGCCAGCAGCGCGATGCTCACCATCAGCACGATCCCGGTCAGGCCGGTTACCGCCAGCGAGTCGCTTTTGAATCGGCGCCATGCCGCGGCCGCATACGAGATGTCGGTGGTGTTATTGTTGATCGGCTTGTCCATCATTCCTCAATATCCTGCCAATCGCCGGACAGGCTTAATTTAACAGTCTGTCGAGTTCCTGTACGAGATTAGGGGTGAAGTTTCCTCTGTTCTCCGGCAGCTTCAGCGCCTGAATATCCCAGAATGCCACCTCGTCAATTTCCTCTTTCTGGAAATCAAACGGCCCGGCGCTGACCGCGCTGAAAACCCGGACATTCTCCGACTCAATATCATTCCTGATTCTTGAATCAAACAGGAACTTTAGCGGCGTGGTTTCCGGCAGCCCGAGTTCTTCAGTCATTTCACGGACTGCCGCCTGTTCGTAAGTTTCGCCGGGCATGACATGTCCCCCCACGGCGGTGTCCCATTTACCCGGTTGAATGTCCTTGTTCATGGAACGCCGCTGAAGCAGAATTCTGCCGTCCGGATGGTAAACGACCACATGCGCCGTCCGGTGGATAAGCCCGGGATTGCCATGGCATTCGCCGCGCCTGGCAGTCCCGATCAGGCAGTCATGCTCGTCAAAGACTTCAAATATCTCTTCCTGCGTCATGCCTTGCCGCCGGATTTTTTGTCTTTGCCGTTTTTTTTGCCGGGAGCCGGCTTTGCGGGAGTTTCAGGCTCCGGAGCCGCTTCTTCATATTCCGGGAAAAAGAGCAGTTTCTGATTATCCAGCCTGGCTTTTACCGCGGTTGCGCCGGAGAAATAACCTTTAAGGATATTTTCCGCCAGCGGATCTTCCAGCAGGCGCTCGACTGCGCGGCGCAGCGGGCGGGCGCCGTATTCCGGCTCATAACCTTTTTGAATCAGAAATTCCAGAACTTCATCATCAAGGATAAGTTTCAAGCCTTTGTCCGCCATTCTGTCCTTAACCTTTTGAGTTTCGATACTGACGATGCTCAGCAGATCGTTACGGTCAAGTTTGCGGAAGACGATCACGTCGTCAACCCGGTTGATGAATTCCGGCTTGAAGAACTTTTTGGCAACATCCAGCAGCCGTTCGCGCGATTTTTCCGCGTTCATGGCTTCGCCGCCGCTGAACCCCAGCGCGCCGCTGCCCTTGACCAGCGATTCCGCGCCAATGTTGCTGGTCATGATAATAACCGTATTGCGGAAGTCGATGCGGCGCCCCAGAGAGTCTGTCAGCTTGCCTTCCTCCAGGATTTGCAGCAGCATGTGCATGACATCCGGGTGCGCTTTTTCAACTTCATCAAACAGCACGACGGAATACGGGCGGCGGCGGACCCGTTCGGTAAGCTCGCCGCCTTCACCATGGCCGATATATCCCGGAGGAGAGCCGACAAGGCGGCTGACATTGAATTTCTCCATGTACTCGGACATGTCAATCTGGATAATGGCATCGGGATCGCCGAACATAAATTCCGCCAGGGACTTGGCCAGCAGCGTTTTGCCGACGCCGGTCGGACCCAGGAAAATAAATGAACCGATCGGGCGCGCCGGATTCTTCAAATCAGCCCTCGACCTTCTGAGCGCTCTGGAAATGACCGATACCGCCTCGTCCTGTCCGACAACAGTTTTAGTGATTTCACTTTCCATCCGCAGCAGCCTGGCATTTTCGCCTTCCTCCATCTGCTGCACGGGAACGCCTGACAGTTTGGCAATTATCTCGGTAATTTCCTTGACGGCAATCACCGGAACTTTTTCAGCGGAATTCTTTTTCCATTCCTCTTTGATCCGCTGCAGTTTGGCAACCAGGTCCCGCTCTTCATCGCGCAGATGTGCGGCATCCTCAAATTTCTGATCCGCGATGGCTTTTTCCTTCCTGCCGCAAATCTGCTGCATTTCCTGCTCAATCGCGGCGGTATCGGGCGGCGGAGTGACATTGGAGATTCTTGCGCGGGCGCCGGCTTCGTCCATTACATCAATGGCCTTGTCCGGCAGAAAACGCCCGGTGATATAACGGTTGGACAGGCGGACGGCCGCATCCAGCGCTTCGCCGGTATATTTCACATTATGGTGCTTTTCATAAGTTGCTTTTAAGCCGTTGAGAATCTTGATCGTATCTTCAACCGACGGCGGCTCGACGATAATCGACTGAAATCTGCGCTCAAGGGCCGCGTCTTTTTCGATGCCTTTGCGGTATTCATCCATGGTCGTTGCGCCGACGCATTGAAGTTCGCCGCGGGACAGCGCCGGCTTAATGATATTAGCCGCGTCCATCGCGCCTTCCGCCCCCCCCGCGCCGACAATGGTATGGAGTTCGTCAATAAACAGAATTACCTTGCCCGAATTGCGGACTTCATCAATCACGGCTTTGATCCGTTCTTCAAACTGTCCGCGATATTTTGTGCCGGCCACCATTAACGGCAGGTCAAGCGCGAAAATCATCTTGTCCGCCAGCAGCGCTGGAACAGTCCCGCCGGCGATGGCCTGTGCCAGTCCTTCAAGAATGGCCGTCTTGCCGACGCCTGCTTCCCCGATCAGCACCGGGTTGTTCTTTGTCCGGCGGCACAGAACCTGAATCACCCGTTCAATTTCATTCTTGCGCCCGATTACCGGGTCCAGTTCGCCTTTCGCCGCCATGTCCGTCAGGTTGCGGCCGAAAGCATTAAGCGCGTTTAATGACTCCGCCGCGTCCCCTGCGGCTCCGGAACCGCCGCCCGGGGAAAATGACTCTTCGCCATTTTCATCCGGCTCCGGCAGATAATCGGAATCAAGCGCTTTGATCACTTCCTTGCGCACTTTTTCAACATCTATTTTCATATTGGCGAGAATTTTAGCGGCGGCGCTTTCGCCCTCCCGCAGCATCGCAAGCAGCAGATGTTCAGTGCCGATAAAATTGTAGTTCATGGATTTGGCTTCAGTGGCGGCCATAATCAGCACACGTTTCAATCTGGGCGTAAATGGAACCAGTCCTTTCTGCTTAGTCGGTCCTCCGACTCCGCAGACCTTTTCCACCTCAATCCTTAATTTGTCGAGATTGAGATTCATCGATTTCAAAACGGTTACGGCCACCCCTTCGCCCAATGCAATCAGGCCGAGCAGCAGATGTTCGGTTCCGACATAATCATGATTGAAGCGTTCAGCTTCTTTCTGTGCCAGAACCAGCACATGCTTAGCCCGCGGGGTAAAGTTCTGCATCCCTGCATTAAAATCATCTGCGTCGGACATAATTGACTCCTGGCTGAAACTATATTATTGATAAAAACCTTAAATCGACATATTACTTGATAATATATCTCTGTAAGAAGATTTTCAAAGGACAGGAAACGGACAATTTATACAGGATTTACGGCAAAAAAAAACTTCACTCTCCGGAGAGAGTGAAGTATAGGGATAAACGGAATCAGTTAAAAAGCTTTCCGTACTTGTCAAGGTTGGTTTTGTTAACCAGCACATAACGGATGTCAAAAGCTTTCTGAGGATCAGACGGAGGAGCGTCTTCTGTGAATTTGGCATCCGGGCTGATGGTGATAACAGCCGAGACCTGATCTTTCTTGATCTGATCCGCAATACCGCGAAGGTCAGCAGCTCCCATGAGCAGCATTTTCGGGCGTTTTGCGGCATCCATACTCCACAATTTCATTTTGGCGCTTTCTCTCGGCAGGCCGATAGTGGAAATAACAACAGTGCAATCGGCGTGCTTCTGAATCGCATTATCGAAATCTTTTGCGGTCATGGTTTCGAAGAGCGGCATATCCATCATTTCAGGAGCGCCCTGCGGAACTTTAGGCGGATTGGCCAGATCAACAGTATCAACGTCAATATTCGCTTTGCCGCCCATGCCTTCCTTTATGGCGTCAACGAGAACAGTGACGCGGGGATCTTTGCTGTAATTTTTTTCAGCAAGCACAAGGATTTTCTGATCGGCAAAATTCTTTGCGATATACTTTCCAAGAACGTTGCCCTGGGAAGCATAATATTTGTCTTCAATCTGTCTGAATTGTTCCGCGCCGCCGCCGCCGAAAACACCAGTCTTGTACATCATCATGAAACCGCAGACGACAACGATAATCAGCAGGGCAATTGCAACAGGTTGAGCATTCGGATTGGTCTTTTGCTTTTTAGAACATACGATCATTCCAACCAACGCAATAAACATCACGATCCCGATTAAAACTAAACTGAAGTCCATACAATCCCCCTTTAATTAATTTTTAACTGTTTTACAATATTACGAACAAAAACAAATACAAATATTAATTTATAAAATTTTTATATTTGCTTATTAATTTTAATTTATCAGTACATCGAGCTTAAAACAAGTTGTAAAACGCAATCTCCAATAATTTTTAGACTTTTTTCGCTGATTTTATCAATTTTATCCGCGCCGGTATGCCAATATGCGTTACAAGTCCCATATTCGAAGTCAATTATGTCGACTGCGGGAATGCCCTGCTGCAGAAACGGCTGATGATCATCCAGTATCTCAAAATTCTTCATGTCAAAATACTGTCCGTATCCCAGCTTGCCTGCAGCTTTCAGCACATTCTCAACAAGCTTGCGGTCTGAGTTGGCTGGCAGAGTAACATTCAGATCAGCATCTCCTATCATATCCAGCACAATCACCGCTTTGCATTTATTGATCAGTCCGGATTTTTTTAACTCTTCCGCGTAATTTCTGCTGCCCCACAACCCGTCGTTTTCTGAATATGCAATCTGGCATTCCTCGCCATCAAAAAAGGCGAATTTTAGTGTCACAGGCGGGATACAGCCGGAAGTTTTAACGGCACGGATCATTTCCAGGAGAAGGGCGGAACTTGATGCGCTGTCATTCGCCCCCTCAAAGTCAGGGGCAGATGCAATTTTCTTAATATCATAATGACTGCCTATGATGATGAAGTCACTGCTTTTACCCTTTATTTCCGCTGTAATATTGGCAAATTCAATCAAACCGCCGGCTGTGTGGCGGGTAAAGCGGTCAATACTTACTGAAGCGCCATACGCTGATGCTTTAGCGGCTATGAAATCCGCCTGCTTCCGGTTCTCCTCTGTTCCGGCATAACGCTTGCCGAAAGCAACAAGTTTGACCGCAAGCAGATAGGCGTTACTGGAATCAATCTCAGGAATTGGCCTGGTGGAATCGGAACAGCCGGAGAGCACCAGAAGCAAAGCCGGAAACAGACGGTTTAACCAAACTAATGGCATTTCTCAGTCTCCGGCTGGGCAAACAGTATTTTACCGCAACTTTCTGAAATCCGGCAAGCCGCGGACCATCGTGTCCGGGAAGAACGGCGCGCCGTCAGGTTTGACCAGACGGCAGGTCAGGAATACCAGCAAGTTAGTTTTAACGCTGCTTGTTCCCTGGCTCATGAAAAATCTTCCGATCAGCGGGATATCTCCAAGTACCGGAATTTTATCATTAACCGTGGCAATATTGTCTGCAATAATTCCACCCAGCACTATGGTTTCGCCATCATAGATAGTTACCTTCGTATTAATTGTCCTCTGGGATATCTGAGGCTTTTTAATAACCTGCACTGGCAATATTCCGCCGACCGCGCCGGACAAGGTGTACTCATAAACTGTCCAGCCGGCCAACCCCTGCACAATGGGATTCATATCCATGGTAATAGTCCGGCGTGCCACGTCAACTTCCGGAGTCACGGTGAGGGATATGCCTAGCTCCGTGGCCGAACCGTAGGATGGAAACGGACTCACATAAGTGTAGCCGGTTCCGGTAGAGTTGCCGTTGGTAGTGGTACTGGTGGTTGAAGTCAATTGAGATTGAGCATAATCTGATGCAAAATACACTTCTCTTACCATCTTGATTGTCGCCTGCTGGCCATTCAAGGTTGTTATGCGCGGAGATGAAAGGATATCCTGAGTGTTCATTTGATTCAATGCTTTGATTGCGCCGTCAAATGTAAAGTCGCCTGTCTGGCGATGGTAGAGGAATAGCTGGTCGCTCTTACTTGCGTCAAGGCTGCGCAGCGTCGGATCGTTCGGGCTTATTTGCAGTTTTCCGTTGGCCGTCGCGGGATTTGTTGCCCCTGAATTGCTGACAATATATTCGAAACCCAGTTCTTTAAATTCATCCTGCTGAATTTCAACAAATTTGGCTTGAATCTGAACCATCGGATCACGGGAATTCAGTTCATTGGAGATCACCTGCTCGATTTTCCGCAGATTTTCCGGCGTATTTGTCGCAATCAGACGGCTGATACGTGTGTCATAAACTACTTTGGCGCCTTCCGGGAATTTTATAGAACGGTCTTCAAAATGACGTTTCAGCAATTCCGGATCCTCGCCGTTGCCGATGGCCGCCAGAGAGGCTTGTTCAACCGGATAAATCTTTGTTTCAAGGTCATCCAGCGGAACATTTTGTGAAGCGATGACCACTGCGTATTTCTCCACGCGGAACTTAAGCTTGGCCGCCTGGCAAAGAAAATGAATTGCCTCGCCTAGCGTTTTATTAGTTAGAATCAAATTGACGACCGCGCTATTAGCCGGCTCTTCGGCCTTCGCCGTCTCAGCGGCAGCGCCTTCAGCGGCAGCGCCTTCAGCGGCGGGTGCGGCTGGCGCGGCACCGTCGGCAGGGGGTGCGGCGGCGGGTGCCGCGGCGGGACGCGGGGCGGCCGCCGCTTTCTTTTCGTCCCCTTCCGGAGCAAGCCGCAAAAAGATATTTACTCCGACGCCTTCAGGGTCAAGCTGCTTGCTTTGCTCGCGCAGATATTTCACTGCCGTGGGAATCGTGACGTCTTCAAAGTCAATGCGCGGAATTTTAATACTTTTTAACTTCTGTTGAATTTTATTTTCCGGCAAATCTTTGGATACCGGTTTATCCAGCATATCTTTATTTTCTATGATATTTTCGGCGGATATGGGCGTTGCCCATTTCCATTCCATTTCAGCAGTTGTTTCGTGAAACATGTTAAAGTTTCTCGCAGCACCAATTTTTTCAATTCTGATATTGGTTGCACGCAAACCTTGAATTGCCTCATTCTGGTAGGGGTCTGTCAGCAGAATCTGCTCATATTTATTTTTCGCCCCGGAATAATCCTTCGCATCATAAAGCACTTTGGCCTGTTTGAGCAATACCTGAATACTGTACTCCTGTTCATCTTTTCCTGGAACAACACTATTTTCACTGCTTTGATTTCTGCGCTCGGTAGTTTTCTGCATGCGTTCGAAACTGGCAATCCTTTCCTCCATTTTCTTTTTGCACGGGGGATAAATCTCTATGGCTTTTTTACACAGTTCAACCGCCTCTTTGTACTCTTTTGCGTGTCCGAGTTTATCCGCCTCCAGAGAAATATCCATTGACCAGTAGAAATAAGCTTTGGAAATCTGTTCCTTGCAGCGGTCTATGCGTTTTTTAAAAAAGGCATTCTCATCGTCGCTGATTTGTTTCATCAATTTAATTGCTTCGAGATATTTATCGACAGCATCTTTGTACTGGTTCTTTACAAAAGCGTCGTTAGCCTCTGTCATGGCTTTGTCGGCCCTGGCTTCAATCTCCTGTTCGGAGAGCACCTTTTTGCCGATAGAGTCCTTAATGTTTCTGGTCACTTGTTCAGGATCGGCAGCCACTGCCTGAAATAATACCAGAAGCGATGCCGCCGACACGGCAACACCCATAATTTTTTTCAAAAGTAAAGTCATTACATCCTCCAGGCGATTATAAAATTAATTTATCTGTAAAATTCAGGAATTGACCGTTGTTTGTTTCTTCTAACCGGAATACCATCATTATTGATCAAACGGGTGGTGACAAAGATTATTAAATTTCTCTTCTGCGTAGAGGCCAACTGGCTGGAAAACAGCCGTCCGACTAGCGGAATCTCGCCAAGAACGGGCCATTTATCATCACGGTACACGCTGGTGTTGTCAATCATTCCCCCCAGCACAATCGTTTCACCATCATAAATTTTGATATTTGTGGTCAAATCGCGCTTGCCTATTTCCGGCATCCAAACCTGATAAGTGTTATTAAATACAGGAACCGCTTTGTTGTTGGAGTCAATCGTTCCGGTGGTAACCGTAACGTCATCGATAGGGAATTTACTGATAAACGCCAATATCTGAGGTTGCAGATAAAGGGTGATGGTATAATTATCCGGATTGACAACCGGCTTGATCGTGAACGAAATCCCAATGTCGGTGGCATCGCTGAACGTTGGAACTGGAGCAGTAATGCTGACCGTCGCGCCGGTAGTTGTCACCACCGGGGCGGTCCATGATTTAGGATAAAAATTCTGTGTGATCATTTTGATTGTAGCTTCGCTGCCGCTGGTGGTCAGCAGCCGGGGCGTGGAGAGCGTTTCCGTCCTGGTGTTCTGACTGATTGCATTGACCGTCACAGACAGGTCAAATTGAGCCAGGGTGGAATTGCTGCCTGCAAATTCAGGGAGAAGTTTCAAGTCATTGACGACTTTGTAATTTTGAGGACTGCCGGTAGTATTGGGATTGTCCAGGGCAAAGTGCCTGAGCGGAGTTCCCTGGCTGTTCACCCCGCCTACTTCATTGATCCACCATCCCGGATGATTCTGCAGGGGATTGGTGGCGCTGTAGGGTGCGGCATAAACCCAGTCGAACCCTAATTCCTCCACATCATCCTGAGAGATTTCAACCAGCTTGGCTTCCACCATTACCAGCGGAGTTTTGATCAAATCCAGTTGACGGATGAGATTATCCATATTCCGCAAATTTTCAAGCGTGTTTTTAACGATCAGCCTTCCTGCGCGGCGGTCATAGGCAATGGAAGAGCCTTCGCCGAACTTTATGCCGCGGTCGCCGAAATATTTGATCAGGGCATCGGAAGTAAGTGACGGGGCGGCTTTGGAATCCTTTGTTTCATCGCCCGCTTCAAATTTAGTCATCTCCGTTTTTTCGCCTAATTTTGCAAGACCTTTTTTCGTCGTATCTTTGGCGGCGGCCGGGTCTTCTTTGATTCCGGTGATATCTGATATCAAATCGCCGCGGATCGGGAAATATTCCGTCTGCATTTCATCAACATTTGACCCGATTACGATCGCACCTTCATCAATTTTGTATTTCAACCCGACCCCCTGAGTGAGATAACGCAATACTTCGCTCATGGGAATCTTGGCAAAACTCATCGTGATTTTCGGCAATGCCGCCGCTGTATCCTTGGTAAATCCGGAAACAATACTGATGCCTTCTTTATCGGGGTCGTAACGCTTGCTGCTGCGGTTGAGATATCTGATTACCGAAAAGATGTCCGCGTCATCGAATTCAACGCTGGGGAATATTATATTCTCCATTTTTTCATAAATGCCGGCGCTGGAATTGGTCTTGATACTTGCGCCTTTCTTGACTTCGCGCTCAAATTGTGTCGGCAAAACCGCTTCGTTCCATTGCCAGGTATTGTACGCAACCATCTCTTCAATATCAGCCTGACGGCGCTTGTCCGCATATTCGTAGAGTCGGTCATAGGTCTTATTAAGCAAGTTAATGGCCTTTAAATTATACGGATCGAGCAGAAAAATTTTTTCCAGTTTGGAACGCACTTCGACATAACGTCTATTCTTGTACAAAACCTCAGCTTCACGGAACAGCAAATCAATATCTTCGCCAGTCTTCGCGTACTCCGGATTGGTCTTTTCGAGAGATGTCTGACTGCGGAAATTTGCCGATTTCTGAAGGCTTTTGCATTGTTCAATAAATTTCACGGTGGAGGCGTTTCTGTTAGGATCCACAAGTGATGCCTCTGAAGCCAGGTTAACGGCATCCTCATAGCGCTTCTCGACGACGGCTTTGCGGGCTTTGTCCATTATGTTGTCAGCCCATCTGTTTCTAAAAGTATTCAAGTAACTGTTTAAACTGATTACTTTCTTTTTAGCCAGATCGCCATTCATTGCTTCAAGTTGAGTCAGCGCTTTCTGGAAATTGCCCATCGCATCGGCAAACTTGCCGTCAGCGGCCAATGATTTGCCCTGAGAAATAAGTTTTTCCGCCTGCTCGAAATCATTCTGGCGCTGTTTCCTGGTTTCAGACAAAGCATTTTCAAACTTCTTCGCATCTTCTTCGAGCTTGTTGTCTTCGTCATCCGCATAGACGCCATAGGCTATAAATATTACACAACAACATGCGAGATATTTAATCCCGCCTGCAACCATCAACACATGTCTGTTCAATTGTTTCATCCTTCTGCACCCCAATTATGAAGATATTATTATTATTTCGGTAACGGAATGTCGCCTATATTGCTTCCTGGCGTCGCCGGCTGCCCGGGTGGAGCTCCGGTCGGGCCGGATGACTCAAAACCGCCTCCTTTTCTATGAGGCTTCGGCATCAACGGCGTTTTGCTTATTACACATACCTTGTTGGTCTTCAAATCCTTCAACTCCACCTTTTCCTTCTCGATATCTATCTTGGTCACTTTATATCTGGTAATTCCGGTTTTTTCCGTACCCATCGGGAAAATATCGTTCTCGTCAAGGGTAAGCTCTTCATCAATGCCGTCATCCTTGACGATGGCTTTTGGATTTGGAGAATAAACCGGTTCGCCGACCTTCATTTCCAGGGTATATTTGCCGTCAACGGAATTCAGCACTATTCTGGATTCATCTTTTTCAATAATTACACTGCCCTGTTGCAGTTTGGTGAATTTAGGCATGACTTTAACGATTTCATAAGGCTTCTTGTCAAGTGTGACTTTATCATTCAGCACTTTAAAGAGGGTCTTGGCCCCGCCTTCAATCGCCAGTTGAATATCAAATTCATCCCCCTTGGTGCCGGCGGGAACCACCTTTTTCAAGATCACGTCAAGCAGGGTTTTTCTTAATGCCAGCACATGGAGACGCATATACATCGGAGGATGCATTTTGGGATTGGTAATCGCGGTGGCCCCCGTGGCTGAACCGAAGTACTTATATTTAAACACACTGCTGAAACCGTCGCCGGCCAGGTCAGACAGTCCGGATTCCGGGTCTTTCGGATCCCATCCCAGTTTTTCTTCAATTATATCCGGAATGCCATTGCCGTTCGCATCCCCTTCCTTGGGAGGATTAATCGACGTTATCACCGCTTTGGCCAGCGGAGTTCTTAATTCGCCGTTGCAGACCGGGCATTTATGAGGTTCGTCCTTAAAATCACGCAGAGGCACAATTCTCCCGCAGTGCGGACATCTGGCGCATTCAAACGGGTTTATCAAATCGGTAAACGATTTATCCGCCGGATCCCTGGCCTCGGAAACTTTCCATTGAGTATCTTTCATGAAAATACTTTCGGTGGAGAATGCTTCTTTGGTGAAATCAGTTTCTTCATAATCCGCTGCGCGCCTGGGGATATTCAAGTCCGCCTTGGTTACATCATTGGTTGAATCAATAATTTGGATAAGGTAAATTAAAGAAGCAATAAACAGCAGCAGCAGTACTGCCAGTATTATTTTTTCATAATGTCGTTTTAAAAATTGCAAATTCTATTCCTCCAGAATTTATCCCTTTAAATCCAGGGCAGTGTAAACTACATAGTCAAGATCGATTACGGCGCGGCATTGCTTATCGGTCCCAATAATAACTTTTCCGTATGTACTGCGCTGGTAATACGGAATATTTTTTTCCGGATCCTCATCGGCTTTATCTTTTTTCTTCTGTTCCTGCAGCCGCTGTTCTTTCTCTTTTTGCTTCTGCGCATCCGGTGGTCCATCCGCCGGTGACTGAGCCGGCTTCAACTCCGGATTTTCATCTAAATTGATTTTCCCTGCATACAGCGTTCTTTCCGCTTCCATAATCAGCCGTTCCGCGTCATCATTAACTTTCGCCAGCGAAATTCCGCGCACAATATAAATTCTCCGTTCGGAATATGCTTTGTATAAAATATCTATCAATTTCCGGATGCTGTTCAGATCGCCCTGTACAATAATCGTAAAGCGATAAAAAGTATAATTGCCTACAACTCTGCCGGCCAGACTTTCTTTTTCGAATGATTCAAGATAAGTAATTCCGGAACCCGCTATCCGTTTCGCCAGATCGTCAACAGCAGTCCAGCATTTGACAATGAACGGAATGGCCTCTTTATCGGGAAGACTTTTTGAGTCGAAAGAGAAAGAGGAGGCAGTCGGGCCAAATTCTATTTTCTTATCTTTATCGGCAGTGTATAAGTCAAGTAATTTCCATCTTATGCCACGCATGAAAGCATCGCATTTAACTTTTGAACCGCTCAAATTACGTTCCAGTCCCAATCCGGACAGCAGAATCTCGTCAACATTGTTCTCGTCAATAAGCTCTGAAGTGCATTTCTGTGCCTCCACAGTAAAATCCTGAATCGCCTTATCCCACTTCTCCGGGTTGTTGTAACTGTTTTTAAACATCCGGTAAACCTGGTCCCGGGTTACGCCGGATGCTTTGTTGCTCTCCCAGAATGTGGCAAATTTGGCCTGAAACTCTTCGAAATTCGACCCCATATCTTTGGCAAATTTTGACATCGCGGGATAGAGCGGCATTCCGAAAAGAACGCGGATCTCCTTAAATTTGTTTTTGTATTTCTGAGTATCATTTTTTATGCGGTCAAGATTGCCTTCCACTGGCGCCGGCTTCTGTTTGATCAAATCCTTGATCTGGTTTTTCAGCGTATCTGTTTCCCTTATATAATCCTGCATTGCAGAATGCTCTCTCACGGCCATATAGGCGAGAATCAGCGCCACGATTAACGTGATCCCTGAAACAATTAACAACATCATATTTTTTTTAACAAATTTATTCATAAAGAGCTACCTACTTCTTGATAGGATCCTTGAGTTTTGCCCGCAATTTGAACGAGGTAACATTGTTTTTACCTTTTTCCGGAGTATAGCCGTCATTTTCAAAGACTATCGAATCATCGCCATCGGCAAATATGCCGGACTTTTTCAGATTTATTCTAAATGCCTCATCCCATAAACTGTTAGGTTTAAAACCGATGGAATGTCCATAGAATTTGATCCAGTTGATTTCAGTAACCCCGGCGGTAGATGTAAATTGCTGAGCAACCGGTACCGGGCCCGGAGCAGGAGCCGCACCGCCTCTGCCGCGGCGTCCGCCCGGCGGAGGTGCAGCCGCGGAACGCGCAAACGGGTCTGCCGATGTTCCTGCCGTCAAAGTTCCTGTGCCTTCAAATAACGTAAGCCAAACCATGTCGGGCAGCATTTTCTGCAGATCATTCATTATGCCCGGCCACTGTTTGCGCTTGCCGATAATATCCATCGCTTCTTCATACTCACCTTTTGCGGAATCCAAATCGCGCTTCAGAAGTTTTACCTTGTCCACCAGCGTATTGGTTTTGTCGACTTCCTTTTTCGCCACATCCACACGGCCTTTGTCGAAATCAAGCCGTTTGGTGACCCCCCAGTAGAAAACCAACAGGCAAAGAATTATTGAAACCGCGCTTGCATAAAAATAAGGCTTTTTACGCCGCAGGGCTCTGAACTGCTTGATGGATAAAGGCATCAGGGAAATGTCAACCGGGCAGGTTACAATATGTTTTAACGCCAGGCCGATAAGCTCGGAAAACATCGGGGCCACTTCAAGAAGCTGTTCCTTATTGATCCCCTGACCGATGCCGACAACCTGGAAAGCATTCAAATAATCAACCGGAATCCGGAGTTTTTCATTGAAAAAACGCGGGGTGTAAGCCATTAAGGAACTGCCGCCGCCCAGATAAAGATGCGACGGTTTATTGCCGCCGTATTGAGAGCGCCAGACATTGATTGAGCGGTTGATTTCGCCGTGCAGCCTGGTCATCACATTGCGGGCGATCTTGGAAATGGTAGCGGCAACTTCGGAATCAGGCTCCTCATACGCGCCGCCCAGCGCAACAAAGCCATGCCGTCTTTTCAATTCCTCGGCATCGGAAAAACTGATATTAAATTCCTTGCTGATCTGCTGTGTCACCGAATGTCCGGCGATTGGAATAGTCCGGGCGAAAACGCGCCCCTGATCGGCAAAAACCAGACTGGAGCAGCGTCCGCCGATGTTCAGGATCATATCACACTGACTCACCCCGATCTGATTGGCCCGGGCTGCATTAAAAAACGCCGTAGGCGCAATTTCAATAGATAGAATTTCTTTCCCGGATTCCTGTATGACATCCGCAAGCTCACTTACCAGATCACTCTTCACTGCAACAAACAAGGCTTCCATTTCATCAACGGTGCTTTCCTCCGGCGGCGGGGGCGGGGGGGCTTCTTCGCCTTCCGGCGTGGGCTCCGGTTCCGGCGCGGGAAGGCTTTCTTTAATGGTATGCTTGACCAACTGATAATCCCAGATCACTTCATCCATGGGATATGGCACTGTCTGTTTGGCTTCATATTCCACTATCTGCTCAATTCTGCCCTTATCCTCGCCCAGCGGCGGAAGTTTGCTCAGACGGGTGAATGCGGACTGACCGGAAATCGAAACCCTGATGCCATGTGAAGCAAAATTGTTTTCAGCAAGCAGGCGGTTGTATACGGAAGAAAATACTTCGACAAAGCCGGCTTCTTTCAAATCTATGTCATATTCGGCAAAAGCAAACTTCTCCAGTGTCATTCCCCCGCCGGAGGGAAATGAAAACTCCGCCATCTTAAGGCTGTCGCCGCCGATATCAATTGTTAAAACAGTATTCTCTTTGCCCATTATTTCTTTATTTCCGGTTTAATCAGGTCATAAAAGTCATATTGAATCGCGGCCCATGGCGATTTGTCTCTCGGTAAAATCATGTTTTCGATTTTCAACGAGTTGCTTACCGGGCCTTTGTATTTATCAAACATGCCGGCAATGTCTTTGTCGGTCACCGTGCCAGCCTGATTCACATAAAAATACCCGCCGCCAAGAATCGTCCTGGACTTGCTGTAGAATATAATCCGCCCGAAGACGGGGATCGTCTTGAAGGTTGGGGTCAGAGAATAACGCCTGAAAATTTCCGGCGGAACCGCCATTATCTCCTGATGCTTCTTGCCGTCCATTTCAAGGGACCAGTAGGTCGTGCTGCCACTTACCATGGCCATTACCTTTTTCCCCTGATAATCCGCCATGAACAGGATTTCAGCTTCAATGGAAACTTCATCCAGCCAGACGTATTCATTGGGTCTGCCGCCGGCGGGGGTGTTGTAGGTAATATTCAGAACCAGCCATTCGCAATTACCCAGATTCGAAGAGGAATAGTTGGTAACCTGATAAGTCGGGGTCTGCTGGAACTTTGCCTTAACCTGGACGTTCTTAAAAGTATCAGATTGTGCAAAAGTTTCGCTTGCTGCTATTGTCAAAAGGCAGCAGAAAAAAAACAGATATTTTTTCATTTTCAACCAAGCCTCCACTTTTATCAAAAACAATAAAATTCAAAACCTGATAATAATATTCCCCAAGGAGCAAATTTTCAAGTGATAAAAGACAAAAACTCTCGCAGTTAGTAAATACTCGCAGAAACAATAAAATCTAAGAAAGAGCAATAGATAATAAAATATTATTTATTTACACTTCCGGCTTTATTTTCGGGGAGTGCGTTTCCTGCCGGCTTCGCTGTTTTAGCCGGAATATTCCCGGCCGGCTGGGCTTCTTTGGCCGCAACTGGCAACGGTTCCGCTTTGACATTGACGACCGCTTTGGCCGTCAAATCAGCCTTTACTGCATTTATTTCAGCAACGCTTTTATCTTTGGCTTTGTGGCTGGTAATAACGGCCAGCAGGAGGGTGAGAATAAAGAAAAGAGAAATCAGGATAACTGTAAGACGGCTGAGATGGCTCCCGGCGTAAGCCCCGAACACCGATTCGCCGACGCCGCCGAACGAACCGCCGAACCCGCCGCTTTTGGAAGGTTGAATCAAAATCACGCCAATCATCAGCAACGCGACAATAACCACTGCCGTATATAATACAGTTATTAATATTCCAAGCATATCATATCCCAAATTTTATTTTGATGTTACGATTTCAACGGGACAATACAAATACAACCGCAGCCGGAAAAGTCAAACAATATTTCCAGACTGCGGCTGAAAAATAACCGTTTCAGGAAGAATTATTTGATGGAATTCCTGATCAGATCGGCAAAACTGTCAGCTTTGAGGCTGGCGCCGCCAATCAGACCGCCGTCAATATTCTTCTGGGCAACCAGCGAAGCCGCGTTATCGGCTTTCATGCTGCCGCCGTACTGAATACGGACTTTGCCGGCCGTTTCCTGGTCAAACATATCGCCGAGCTGCTGCCGGATGTAGCAGTGGGTTTCCTCCGCCATTTCCGGAGTAGCGGTCTTGCCGGTGCCGATCGCCCAGACCGGTTCGTAGGCAATAATGATTCCCCCCATCTGTTCTTCAGTAATGTCGGCCAGGCCGCCTTCAAGCTGGGTGAACAGCACTTTCTGGGTGTGTCCGCCTTCGCGCTCGTCGAGCAGTTCGCCGATGCAGACGATCGGTTTGAGTCCGGCCGCGAGAGCGGCTTTCAGACGCTTGTTGACGGTCGCATCGGTTTCGCCGAAATACTGGCGTCTTTCGCTGTGGCCGATGATGGCATATTCTACGCCGGCTTCTTTCAGCATTGATGCCGAAATTTCCCCGGTGAACGCGCCATTGTCCGCCCAGTGAATGTTCTGGGCCCCGACTTTGATATTGGAACCGGCTGCGGCCTTGACGGCGGCGTCAATGGAGGTGAACGGCGGGCAGACGACGATATCAACCGAGCTGATATCCTTCACTTTGGCCTTCAGTTCTTCGACCAGAGCTTTTGCTTCGGACGCGGTCTTGTTCATCTTCCAGTTGCCGGCAATGATTACTTTTCTTGCCATTTTGAAATTCTCCTTTTAGAAATTAAATGTTATTCTGCATCTGCCAGGACGGCAACGCCGGGAAGGGTTTTGCCTTCCAGGAACTCGAGCGAGGCGCCGCCGCCGGTGGAGATATGGGACATCTTGTCAGCCAGCCCGGACTGATTAACGGCTGAAACCGAGTCGCCGCCGCCGATGATGCTGACGGACTTGCTGTCGGCGACCGCCTTGCAGACGGACATGGTGCCGCTGGCGAAATTCGGCATTTCAAAACAGCCCATCGGGCCGTTCCAGACCACCGTTTTGGCGGATGCGATTTCTTTGCTGTACAGTTCAATGGTTTTGGGGCCGATATCCAGGGCCATCCAGCCGTCTTCAATGTCATTGCCGACGATTTTAGTGTTGGCCGCATTGTCGAACTTGTCGGCGATCTTGTTGTCCACCGGCAGCAGGAATTTGACTTTCTTTTCTTCGGCTTTCTTCAGGGTCGCCTTGGCGGTTTCCAGCAGGTCGTCTTCGCAGAGCGAGCCGCCGATTTTGTGGCCGAGGGCTTTGAGGAACGTATAGGCCATGCCGCCGCCGATGAGAATGGTGTCTACTTTTTCCATCAGCGATGAAAGCACTTCCAGCTTGCCGGAGACTTTGGCCCCGCCGATGATCGCCACAAACGGACGTTCCGGATGCGCGACGGCCTTGCCGAGGTATTGCAGTTCCTTGTCCATCAGGAACCCGGCCACGCAGTTGCTCCTGTCCAGGAACTCGGTGATTACCGCAGTGGAGGCATGGGCGCGGTGCGCCGTGCCGAACGCGTCGTTGACATAAACATTGCCCAGTTTCGCCAGTTCCTTGGCAAAACCGCGCATTTTCTGCTTGTCTTCATCGGTCTTGGTCTTCATATCCTCTTCCTTGTGGAAGCGGGTGTTTTCACAAACCATGACTTCGCCGGGCTTCAGCGCATTGGCCTGGGCGACGACCGCATCGCCGACGCAGTCGGAAGCGAACTTGACTTCTTTGCCGAGCAGTTCGGCAAGACGGTCCGCGCACGGTTTCAGCGAGAACTCCAGGGCCACCTGGCCGTCGGGCCGTCCGAGATGGGACAGCAGCACCAGCGAAGCGCCTTGTTCCAGGATGTATTTGATCGAGGGAACCGCGGCGGTGATTCTGGTGTCGTCGCCGACTTTGCCGTTTTTGACCGGCACATTGAAGTCCACGCGCATTACCACGCGTTTGCCGGCGAGGGCAATGTCTTTTATCGTCTTCTTGTTGATATTCATTTCGCATCTCCTGAATTTGGTTTTTTTAGCAAAAAACCCGAAGCGCCGTTTTACAGGCTCTTCGGGTTAAACTCAATCAATCATCTCCGCCGTGAGGCAGGATTAGAGAGTAGCCATGTAACAGATCAGGTCGACAACCTTGTTTGAGTAACCCCATTCGTTGTCATACCAGGACACTACCTTGACGAAGTTGTCGTTAAGGGAGATACCGGCTTTGGCATCGAAAATGGAGGTTCTGGCGTCATGCACGAAGTCCTGGGAGACCACTTCTTCGTCTGTGTAGCCGAGAACGCCCTTCAGTTCGCCTTCGGAGGCGGCCTTCATGGCTTCGCAGATCTGCTTGTAGCTCGCGCCTTTTTCCAGACGGCAGGTCAGGTCAACCGCGGAAACGTCTGCGGTCGGAACGCGGAATGCCATACCGGTCAGTTTGCCCTTCATCGCGGGGATGACCACGCCGACAGCCTTCGCGGCGCCGGTGGAGGACGGGATAATGTTGCACAGCGCCGCGCGGCCGCCGCGCCAGTCCTTGTTGGACGGGCCGTCAACGGTCTTCTGGGTCGCGGTGGTGGCATGTACCGTAGTCATCAGGCCTTCGATGATGCCGAAATTGTCATTCAGCACTTTGACGATCGGGGCCAGACAGTTGGTGGTGCAGGAAGCATTGGAAACAATGTCCATTTCCTTGGTCAGGGACTTGTTGTTCACGCCCATTACGAACATCGGGGTGTCGTCTTTGGACGGAGCGGACAAGATGACTTTCTTCGCGCCGGCCTGCAAGTGCAGTTGCGCTTTGTCCTTGGAAAGGAAAAGACCGGTGGATTCGACGACGTAATCGGCGCCGACTTCGCCCCACTTCAACTGGGCGGGATCTTTCTCTGCGGTGACGCGGACTTTTTTGCCGTTGACGACCAGATGTCCGTCTTTTACTTCGACGCTTCCGGCGAATTTACCATGAACGGAGTCATAACGGAGCTGATACGCAATGTAATCAACTTCCATCAAATCGTTGATGGCGACAACTTCGACGTCTTTCCGTTCCATTGCGGCGCGGAAAACCAGACGGCCGATACGACCAAAACCATTGATACCAATTTTGACAGCCATTTGCTTCTTTCCTTTTTTATATATTTCAAGGTTTTAAAGTTATGTCTTCCCGGATGCCCGGTATTGTGTGACGATAAAGCCTTCTAAATACGGAGCCATAAAGATATACCGGATATTCAAAAAGTCAAAATCCCAAACCCCTATTAATACAAAAATATTTAATCTTCAAGGTCAGCCCAGGGTCGCCCGGCAAGCCGCGCGGCAGATTGCCCGCGAGCGCCGGTCGCCTGACAATAATTTCGGAATAATATATTCCCGGAAATATTGCAGTGTTTGCAGAACTATACGGCAGACAACTGTCCTGCCTGTTGACAAAATATACAATCACAGGTTGAAATTGGTCAAATCCGGGGCAATTTATCAGATGTTTTGTAAACAGGATGTGCCGGGGAAAATTTATGGCTTTAAGCTGGAATGAAATTAAACGCCGGGCGATTGAATTTGCCAGGGAATGGAAAAATGAGTCCAGGGAAGATGCGGAGGCAAAATCTTTCTGGGATGCATTCTTTGAAGTATTCGGCATTTCCCGCCGCCGTGTCGCCGCTTTTGAAAGGCCGGTTGACAGAATCGGCCAGGGCCAGGGTTATATTGATCTGTTCTGGAAGGGGACGCTGATAGTCGAACATAAATCCCGCGGCAAAGATCTCGACAAGGCCTATTCGCAGGCGCTTGATTATTTCAACGGACTGAAGGAGTGCGAACTGCCGCAATATGTGCTGGTTTCCGATTTTGAACGCTTCCGCCTCTACGATCTGGAGGAAAATAAGCAGTACAATTTCCAACTGAAAGATTTCCATCGCCATATTCATCTTTTCAGCTTCGTAGCCGGATATGCCAGCAGGAATTACCAGCCGGAAGCTCCAATCAATATCAAGGCGGCGGAATTAATGGGCAAACTCCATGACCGGCTGGCGCAATCCGGCTACACCGGCCATAAACTCGAAGTATTCCTGGTCAGAATCCTGTTTGCTCTTTTCGCCGATGATACCGGCATCTTTGAGAAAAATATTTTTGCCGACTATATCGAACAGCGCACCGCGCCGGACGGTTCCGACCTGGGGATGCATCTTGCCCGGCTGTTTGAAATATTGAATACGCCGGAAGACCGCCGGAACATAAATCTCGATGAAGCGCTCCAGGCGTTTCCCTATGTCAACGGCAAGCTGTTTGAAGAGAATCTACCGTTCGCCGACTTCAACAGCGATATGCGCGCCGCCATGCTGGAGTGCTGCTATTTCAACTGGAGCCTGATTTCCCCCGCCATTTTCGGCTCTATGTTCCAGTCCGTCATGGACCGTGAAAAGCGCCGCAACCTCGGTGCTCACTATACTTCCGAGCAGAATATCCTGAAACTGATCAAATCACTTTTTCTCGATGACCTGAAACGCGAATTCGCCGTCATCGCCGGAAAACGCAATAACCGGAAACAACTGCTGGAGGAATTTCATGACAAACTGGCATCGCTGAAATTCTTTGACCCGGCCTGCGGCTGCGGTAACTTTCTGGTCATTACCTACCGGGAATTGCGCCTGCTGGAAATTGAGATCATTAAAGAACTGTACAATGATTCCGTTCTCGACATCGGATTTTTCTGCAAAATCAACGTGGACCAGATGTACGGCATCGAGATTGAGGAATTTCCCGCCAGAATCGCCGGGGTCGCCTTATGGCTGGTTGACCATCAGATGAACCAGCGCCTTTCCGAGGAGTTCGGCATGTATTATGTCCGTCTCCCGCTCCGCAAAGCGGCAAAAATAATCCACGGCAATGCGCTCCGGCTTGACTGGAATTATTTGATGCACGGAACTTATTTCGACGCTTCCGCCGACATCGTCAATGTCAGCATCGTCAAAGAAGCGCCGGAACATTATGAAACGCTTAATGTTCTGGCGAAAAAAATGAATATTGTGGATGAAGATGAAATTCAAAAGCAGCGGAACATGCATCAGACAAAATTCGACTATATTCTGGGCAACCCGCCGTTCATCGGAAAGCATCTGCAAAATGACTCGCAGAAAGCGGATGCAGACCTGATTTTCCATAAAGTAAGCAGCGCCGGCCTGCTGGATTATGTTGCCTGCTGGTATGTCAAGGCCGCACAGTATATTCAGAATACACAGATAAAGGTCGGGTTCGTTTCCACCAATTCCATCACTCAGGGCGAACAGGTCGGCATACTCTGGAATGAATTGCTCAATACTTATCATGTTAAAATCCATTTCGCGCACCGCACTTTTCAATGGAACAGCGAAGCCAGGGGCATGGCCCATGTCCATGTCGTTATAATCGGTTTCGCCTGTTTCGACACTGACAGCAAAACAATTTTCGATTACGAAGATAATCAGAATACGGCCCACCAGATCAAGGCGGCAAATATCAATCCTTATCTGGCTGCCGCGCCGGATGTCATTATATCCAGCAGATCCAGACCAGTCTGCCGAATCCCAAAAATGGATTACGGCAGCAAGCCGGTTGACGACGGCAATTTAATCCTTTCAGATGAAGAAAAAATTGCATTGCTTAATTCAGAACCGCAGGCGGAACCGTACATAAGGCCGCTGCTTTCCGCGAAAGAATTTCTCCATGATACGAAACGCTGGTGTCTCTGGCTGATAAATATTTCACCGCATGATTTAAGACAAATGCCGCTTGTGCTGGAAAGAATCAATAAAGTTAAAAATTTCAGACTGCAAAGCAGGAAAATTCCCACTCAGAAGGATGCTGAGACGCCATCTCTTTTCGCGGAAATCCGGCAGCCGGATTCAACTTATATTCTTGTTCCGCGCCATTCCTCGGAAAACCGTAAATATATTCCGATTGGTTTTTTTGACAAAGAATATATTGTTTCGGATTCATGCCAGGCAATCCCGGACGCAACGTTATATCATTTCGGCGTATTGACTTCAGTAATGCACATGACGTGGGTGAAACATGTCTGCGGTCGTTTGAAGAGTGATTATAGATATTCAAAGGATATTGTTTACAACAGCTTCCCGTGGCCGAAAGAACCCGGCGGCGGACTGGTTGCGGCCGTTGAAGAAAAAGCGCAGGCGGTACTGGATGCCAGAAATCATTTCCCGGAATGTTCGCTGGCCGATCTTTACGATCCGGTCACGATGCCGCCAGTTCTGGTCAAAGCGCATAATGAACTGGACAAAGCGGTGGATAAATGTTATCGCGGTCAGGCGTTCGGTTCGGAAATGGATCGTCTGGAATACCTCTTCCAACTGTATCTGGAATATACTGCCCCGCTGGTGTGAGATGGTAATATTATTCCGGTTAATCTGAATAATATGTTGTAAAGTAGTGATTTTACTTGACTGTTTACAAAAATCTCCTTATATTTTACCGTCGATTGCATTGATATACATAAAACATCAAATAGTTTGTTAGCCTTTGGAGAAAATGACTATGGCAAAAGAAATATCCCGTTCACGCGCATTGGCGGCTAAAGTTATTTTTGCCGCGTTGCAGATTCTTAGTAAAAAAGGCGGTCAAGCACCGGGTAGAGACGTAACGTCTGAGATCGAAAAACAGGTGGCATTCGACGACTGGGCCAAAGCGGCCTACGAAAAGTCCGGCTATATTCGCTGGCACTCAATGCTTCACTTCTACAGTATTGACTGTATCAAGGCTGGATTTCTCGTAAAGAATAAAGGCGTTTGGTATATAACCCCGGAAGGCGAAAAAGCGCTCAAGCTTGGTGATGTCGGGCTGCTAAACGCGGCGACTGCCGCATATAAAGTCTGGAGAAGTGAGAACCAGCCAACTGTGTCAATTGATGAAGATCAGGATATCAGCGAGGAAGGGCAGCAGGGACAGGAGGCGACAATCTCCGAAATTGAGCAGTTGGCAATTGAGGGTTTTCAGAAACAGATAAATAGTAAAAATCCGTATGAGTTTCAAGACCTTGTAGCCGCACTGTTACGCGGCATGGGCTACTACACTCCGTTTGTCGCACCTAAAGGCAAAGACGGCGGGATTGATGTAATTGCCTATCGTGACCCGCTCGGTACCGTGCCACCCCGCATCAAAGTTCAGATTAAACATCGGGAGACATCTGCTACCGTGCAGGAGATACGCCAGCTCCAGGGCTTATTGCAAAAGGACGGTGATGTGGCGATGTTTGTTTCATCAGGAGGTTTTACTTCAGAAGCCAAGACTACCGTGCGCAGTTCTTCTGTTCATGTGGAACTCATTGACCTGGACCGTTTTATTGCCTTATGGCAGGAGTTTTACCCGAAACTTGCAGACGCAGATAAAGCGCTTCTGCCGATTATGCCGATTTACTTTTATGCGCCCACGGTGTAAAAAGCTTGGAAACCAATGAAAAGCGTCGTAGTTTGGTAATATAAAGATATTTTTAATGCCAAGGGCAAGCCATCAGTAGATTTATTTGCTGATGCTTGCGCAAAGAGCTCCCCGTTGATTTATGAAATGTGGGGCTTGAAAACACCGGCTAAGTGCAAAGTGTATTCTCCCTGCCTCCGCGTCTCCGCGTGAGACCTGTTTTTGTTCTGCCGCCAGAGAAAATTCTGCAAAAAAATGACGCATTTAAACGCTTTGTTTTAAAGGATTTACCCCGTCATTGATTGACAAATCTACTATATGTATACGCGTGCCGCGACAGGGTGACCACGCAAAAATCAAAAAAGGATATTCGTATCATGGCTAAATCAGAAAGATATTTATAAAAAAGTAGAGAGAAATTATATACGCCGTCTTGATATAGTACCATAACGGTACTATAATAGAAGCATATTAACAATTAAGGCACAAGATGAAAGTAGTCGGCTTAAAGACGCTGGATAAATTCAAAAGGAAACACGGCGACTGCCGGGCGCAAATAGATGAATGGCTTAAGGATGTGAGAAACTCCAACTGGCAGTCGTTCAATGACATTAAAAAAGTTTATCCGTCCGCGAGCGTGCTGAATGGCAATACCGTAATATTTAATATTAAAGGAAATAACTACCGTCTGGTTACAGTAGTTGTATACTATATTAGTTTGAAAATTAAACATATTAATGTATATTTTTATCATGTGTAAAACTAATTATATGGAGTTGACATGATAACGATAAAATTTACAGAAACTGAGGTTGAAAAATTAAAG
>Ga0172379_10000336_pt1 | contig 121870 bp, 106 predicted proteins | sample GrowelOW334metaG_FD_119756 | JGI IMG/M metagenome (GOLD analysis project Ga0172379, IMG submission 119756) | Groundwater microbial communities from an aquifer near a municipal landfill in Southern Ontario, Canada - Groundwater well OW334 metaG | ecosystem: Environmental > Aquatic > Deep... | reverse complement strand
TAACGTTTTCAATTCATCATCATTAAAGAAAATTCCGTGCGCGTAAAAAACATCTTCACCTATAAATTCAACTTCTTCCATTAACGCAAGTGGACGTTTTCCATGAATTGAAACGCAATAATCATCCTCGTCACTTGTCTCTGCGAGATGCGTGTGTAACCTTACATTATGTTCGCGAGCAAGCCGTGCTGTCTCTCTCATGTTTTCTTTTGTAACCGAAAACGGAGAACATGGTGCAAGCACGATCTTTTTCATCGAATCCTCGGATGCGTCGTGATACTGTTGAATAACGCGCAAACTGTCTTCTAAAATTTTCTTTTCGGTTTGCACAACAGAATCCGGGGGCAAACCGCCGTTCTTTTTACTAAGCGACATTGATCCACGGGTTGGAGAGAAACGCATTCCTAATTTATCGGCTGCAGAAAATTGTATCCCCATGAGATCACCGGTAAAACTATTCGGATATAAATAATGATGATCGGTCGAAAGCGTGCATCCAGTTTTCAGCAGTTCGCCCATCGCTATTAATGAAGAATAATAAACCGCTTCTTCGTCTATATTTTTCCAGATCTCATAAAGATAGATTAGCCAATCAAACAGTTTCGCGTTTTGAACTGCCGGTAAATTTCTCGTTAGTGTTTGATAAAAATGGTGATGCGTGTTTACCAATCCGGGAATTACAACACACGTTGAGCAATCCAAAACCCGGTGATCTTCTTTAATAGAAATATTCTTTTCAATTTTTTTAATTTTGTTGTTTTCGACAAGAATGTCATAGCCGGAAAAGTTTTGATCATTATCGAACGTTTCAATGTGAAAACAATTTTTTAGAAGCAGCATAAAACCTTAAACCTATTTATTCAAAAATAAACAATGCGTAGTAATTATTGTAAGTTTTACTCTTTATAAAGAGCGAGTAAAACTTTTTCCGGTGTAAGCGGAGCAGAAAATATAAATTCTTTTTCAGGTCGAAAAGCTTTTATCGCATTTTGCAAAGCGAAGAACGTGCCGATACCGTACATTAACGGCGGTTCGCCGATTGCTTTGGAATTAAAGATGCCAAGCGGATTATCAGAGTTCTCCAGAAATTGAACTTCAATTTCTTTCGGCGCGGAATGAATATCTGGGACTTTATATGTAGAAAGCGCGTCAGTTAGTAGCTTGCCATCGGAATTGTAAATTATCTCTTCCATCGTCATCCATCCGATGCCCTGCATAATAGCACCTTCAGCTTGTCCTCTGTCTATCACATTAGCAAAACTTTTTCCAAAATCATGCACCGCTTTTACGGAATCGACAACATATGTTCCGCGAATGCAATCAACAGTTACCTCAACAACTGCTGTTCCAAATGAATAATAAGCAAAGGCATTACCTTTATTCTTTTCTTTGTCGAAATAAATTCCGGGAACAGCGTAATGAGCATGAGCTGAAAGATTAACTCTTGTAAAAAATGCTTTTTGAATGAGCTCTGTCCACGTCAACCCGATTGCTCTATCATTGCAAAAAACTTGCTCGTCACGAAATGCAATTTTATCTGACGAAGAAAATCTCAACTCTTCCTTTATAAAGACCATTAACCGTTCTGCCAAGTTTTTACAAGCAAGTTCTGTTGCTTTGCCGTTAAGATCAGCGGCACTGCTTGCGGCTGTTGGAGAAGTATTTGCAACACGCGTAGTGTTTGTTGTTTCAACTTTAATTTTTGCTTTATCAATTGAAAATATTTCCGCGGCAACCAACCGGATTTTTTCGTTTACCCCTTGACCCATTTCAACCGCAGCAGTACTCACTCCAACGCTTCCGTCGGAATATATATGAACGAGCGCCCCGGCTTGATTCATAAAAGTATTTGTAAATGAAATACCAAAACAGATCGGCATTAATGCGTAACCTTTTTTAACAGTTTTATTTATTGCATTAAAACTTTCAACATTTTTCTTAATCTGTTCAAAGTTGAATTTCTCCTTTGCCTCAAACCAACAAGCTCGCGCTTTGGAATTTTCCGCCAATTGTCCGTAGTGAAATTCATCTTTTTCTTTCAGAAGATTTTTTTCTTGAATCACCGAGGCGGCAACGCCCAACGTATCTGCGGCTTTTTGAATTGCGGCTTCAAACGTAAACATTGCTTGTGGACCACCGAATCCACGGAATGCCGTGTTTGGCGGAAGATTTGTCCTACAGCTTAAACCTGTTGCTTTTACGTTTGGGACGAAGTAACTATTCGTTGCATGAAAGAGTGTTCGATCCAAAATTGCAGTTGAAAGATCGGCTGCGGCGCCTGCATTTTGGAAGAAGGTTACTTCGTATGACAAAATTTTTCCGTCGTTTGATAATCCCATTTTAAAATCGGCAGAATAAGGATGACGTTTGCCGGTCATACGCATATCTTCTTGCCGGGGAAGAATTAGCTTCACCGGTTTTTTCATTAAAAAAGCCGACACAGCCGCCATAGCCGCCCACGCGTTTGCTTGATCTTCTTTTCCACCGAATCCGCCTCCTAACCGCATAACATCAACCTCAACTTGATGCATGTGCAAACCTAATACTTTACATGCTGCTCTTTGTGTTGCGGTTGGTCCTTGTGTTGATGAAATTATTTTTACACCGTTTCCTTCTGTAGGGAAAGCGATCGCTCCTTGCGTTTCAAGATACAAATGTTCTTGCGCTCCGGTTTCGATTGTTCCATCGACCACAACATCGCAATGTTTAAAAGCTTCTTCAACGTTTCCATTTGAAAAAATTCTCGGAGGAACGATAAGCATTCCCTTTGCATACGCTTCTCTCGGATCGGTAACGGGTTTAAGTTTTTCAAATTCGACTTTTATTTTCTTTTTTGCTTCCCGAGCAATGAGAAGAGTATCCGCAAGCACAATGGCAATTGGTTGTCCGCAAAAGTGAACTTCATCTTCTGCAAGGAGCGGCTCATCTTGAATAATTCCGCCGATTTGATTTTGTCCCGGAATATCTTTAGCGAGAATAACTTTTTTCACTCCCGGAAATTTTTCCGCTTCGGAAAAATCAACAGAAAAAATTTTCCCATGTGCAATTGGAGAATCAAAAACCGAAGCGAAAAGCGTTCCTTCCGGAACATTAAAATCATCTGCAAAGAGCGATTCACCTCTAACGTGCCGTGTTGTATCGTAGTTTTTCATACAACCTCCTCAAGCGAAATGATCTCCGGAAATAATTTTATGAAGTGCGCGAAGAATAATTGGCGCAATAATAACCGCTTGTATTCAGCCGAACCGCGCGCGTCGCTTATTGGAGAGATTTCTGCTTCAATAATTTCAGCGGCTTGTTTAAGCAATTGCGGAGAAATTGTTTTCTTCAAAAGAAATTCCCTTGTCTTTGAAAGATAAAGGGGATAAGGCGCAACTCCGCCTGCTGAAAGATGAACATTCTTTATTTGCAAATTATCTTCTTCTAAATAAATTGAAGTGTTGACACTTGCGATATCCAAAAATGTCCGCTTGCTAACTTTTTCATAGTTGAAGTGAGAATTTTTCACAGGGAGTTTAAAACTTATCGATATTAAAATTTCATTTTCTTTTTTATCGAATTGTTTGTACCCGTTGTAAAAGTTTTTTAGAAGAACAACTCGCTCATTCTCTTTTTCTTTTAAATGAAGCTGTGCGTCCAGAGCTAAAAGAAAATTTGTCATGTCTCCGATTGGAGAAGCGTTGATAATGTTTCCGCCAACAGTAGCGCGATTTCTTATCGGGAGCGACCCGAAATATTGAAAATAAATCGCGAGCTGTGGAAAATATTTATTTAATAACGCCGAAGATTTGATCTCTGAAACAGTTGTTCCCGCATCAATAAAACAAAAATCATTTTCTATTCGGATTGCCGGAACCAAATTATCTCGTTGAAGAAATTGAACTTCGCTTGATAAAAGTTTTTCCCATTGCTGAACAAATAAATCGGTTCCACCGGAAACAAAGACATCGTTTGTGGGCTCATTTATAAAGGGTTGAATGGCAGTTAATCTTTTTTGAATCCCGAGGAAATAATCGGGAAGAACTTTTAGTTCCAAAAGTTTTTTAACAGATGAATGATTTTTGTTCATCGTTATTTCAGCCGTAACTTTTTCTGTTGAACGCTTTATGGAGGCGTAACCTGTGCATCTGCATATGTTTCCGTCAAGCGAATTAATCGCTTCTTCGGCAGAATAGACATCGTTCGAAAGAAAATATCCTGTTAGTGACATTAAGAATCCCGGAGTACAAAATCCGCACTGCGAAGCTCCCTCATCAACAAAAGCATGTTGCAAGGGATTCAATTCTTTCTGATTGATCCCTTCAACTGTAACAAGATGCTTCCCGTGAAGCGAAGCAAGTGGAAGAAGGCATGAATTCATCGATTTATAATCAACATCGTTTTTGTTCAGCTCACCAACAAGCACCGTGCATGCGCCGCAATCACCTTCGCGGCAGCCTTCTTTTGTTCCGGTTAAGCGCATATTTTTGCGGACAAAATCGAGAACCGTGGTTGCCGGATGCAGCTCAGTCGTGATCTCCTGATCATTACATATAAAGTGAATTTTCTTTTTCATTTGTTAAAAAATTTTGTGCTCCAAAAGTAATTCTTTCAAAAATTATTTTACCATTTTCCTGTAAAAATTTTGCAGTGTATAAAACGCCTGCTTCTTTTCTCCTTTGTCGGAGATCAATCCTTTTCTGTTATACATATCCTGTATTCCGGGAAGCGGTCTTCTCGGTGAACGAAAATCAGTAAGAATCCAGGGACTCATTCCGCGCAGGAAAGGAATCTTCTTCAACATTTCAATTTGATTAGCGTAAACATTCGCTTGATATTCTTCGGTAAAACGGTCGTGCGCATCTCCGTGTAAATTGAATTTCGCATCAGCGCCAAACTCGCTAATAATCAGCGGCTTGTTAAATTTTGATTCCCAACTTGTTTTAGGCGCATCTTCAGCGGTTCCGCCGTACCAACCGATGTATTCGTTAACGCCGATAACGTCCAGCAAGTTACTAAGCGAATCGCTTAAAGTGATTTTATTTTTTTCGGAATGAATCTCCGTCGCGGCAGTTATCAATCGTGTTTGATCCAACTCCTTTGCCGTTTTAATAAGATGATATAAAAAATTATACCGCGTTTGACCAACCGGTGTTTCATTCGCAACCGACCAAATGATAACCGGTGCACGATTTTTATCGCGTGTGATCATTTCTGTCAATTGCTTTTCGGCGTTTGCAAGTACGTCTTTGTTTTCCCATAGTATCGTCCAGTAAACGGGAATTTCAGCCCAGACCAACAATCCAAGTTGTTCAGCTTTGCGAATCATCTTTTCGTTATGCGGATAGTGCGCAAGTCGAACAAAATTACAGCCAAGCTGCTTCGCCCAATTTAAAAGTGTGTCGGCGTCTTTTTCGGAATTTGCTCTTCCGCCGCCGAACGGAGCTTCCTCATGCAAAGAAATACCGCGAAGAAAAATTGATTTTCCATTTAGTAATAATTCGTTTCCCCTTGTATCTATTGAACGAAAACCGATTTTATCTTCAATTGAATCTGTTTGCGAAATAATTTTTATCGTATAGGTTTTGGGGTTTTCAGGAGACCATAATTTTAAATCGACAGAAAAATGAAATTCAGCAAAACCGTTTTCATCCGTTTTTATTTTTATTGTTTTTCTAACTTCAGGAATTTCAATTTTGATTTCTTGAAGTGTTTCTTTCCCTTCGAGTTGAACCCAGCCGAAGATTTCGTTTAAAGAATTTTTCTTCAGTTGAAGGAAATAATCTTTGATGAATGTATCTGGGACATCAATTAAATCAACATCACGGGTAATGCCACCGTAATTCCACCAATCAGTATTTAGTGTGGGAACACCTTCGCGCTTTCTTTTATTATCAACCTTCACAACAACGAAATTCTCGCCTTCAACAAGTTCATTTGTTGCTTCAAAATTGAAGGGAGTAAACCCACCGACATGTTCGCCGAGTTTCTTGCCATTCACGTAGACAATAGCTTCGTAATTTACTGCACCGAAATAGAGGAAAGAACGTGTGTTGTTTTTCTTTTTATACTGAAAAGATTTTTTATACCAGATTGTCCCTTCGTAAAGAAATAATTTTTCTTTTTGTGTATTCCAATCCCCCGGAACGGTAAGCTCTTCAGAATTATCAAAATCATATTCAACTAATTCCGACTTGTCTTTTGGTTTTCTATTCTCAAAATATCCATCCGTGCGTGGTTGATAACGGTAATTGTAATATCCGGTTTCGTACGGATCGATTATTATCTTCCATTGACCATTTAGACTTTGCTTCTGCCGGTTCTCAATGTTGGTCAAAAGATTTATGTCTTGCGCATAAAGGTTTATCACAAAAATGAAAAACATGACAATTATACGAAACGGGTTCATACTTCTTTCTTCTACTGCTCGGATGATATTTAATGTTTATATTTTGATTATAAAATTATTAAAAAAAAAGTTATAAACGGCTTCCTTTTAGAAACGAATTAAAAGCCCCTTGGAACAAAAAAACAGACTAAAACAGATTGAACTCCTTTCTCCGGCAAAAGATTTAACAGGAGGAATTGCCGCTATCAATTGCGGCGCCGATGCAGTTTATATCGGTGCACCGAAATTTGGAGCCCGCGCAGCTGCCGGCAATTCTTTGCACGATATTGAAAAACTTGTTCAATATGCTCATCAATATTGGGCAAAAGTTTACGTTACGGTAAATACAATTTTGTATGATGATGAATTGGATGAAGTTCAGAAGTTAATTCATCAATTGTATGAAGCCGGTGTTGACGCGATCATTATCCAGGATATGTCGGTCCTCGAAATGGATTTGCCTCCAATACCGCTTTTCGCTTCTACACAAACAAACAATTATTCAATTGAGAAAATAAAATTTCTTGAGCAATCCGGGTTGCAAAGAATTATTCTCGCCCGCGAGTTATCACTTGAGCAGATAAATGAAATAAAATTAAATACGAATGTTGATTTGGAATTTTTCATTCACGGCGCATTGTGTGTTAGCTACAGCGGGCAATGTTATTTCAGCTTTGCCACAACAGGCAGAAGCGCAAACCGTGGCGAGTGTTCGCAAGCGTGCCGGATGCTCTATTCGCTTGAAGATTCCAACGGAAAAATTATTAAGGATGAAGCTTTTTTGCTTTCGCTTAAAGATTTGAACTTATCCGCTCACTTGCGCTCGTTGATAGATGAAGGAATAACTTCTTTCAAAATTGAGGGAAGACTGAAAGATGTTTATTATGTAAAAAACATAACGGCTTACTATCGTCAAAAGTTGGATGAAATTCTTTTAAATGATTCATCTTTTATAAAAGCCTCCAGCGGAAAGATTAACTATTCTTTTATTCCTGATCCCGAAAAAACTTTTAATCGGGGTTACACCGAATATTTTCTAAATGGCGGGGAGAAAGAAATGGCTTCTTTTGGTACGCCCAAATCAATTGGAAAATTTGTTGGAGTAGTGAAAAAAATCGGGAAAAATTTTTTTGAAATTGAGACGGAAGAAAATCTTGTAAACGGTGACGGCATCTGTTATTTTAATGAGCAAAACATTTTAACAGGAATGAATGTAAACCGGGGAGAAAAAAATAAAATCTTTACAAAAGAATTAGAGGATTTATTCCCTGGTGTAAAAATTTACCGCAATCACGATCATCAATTCATAAAAGAATTATCGAAAGACGAAACAAAAAGAAAAATCAGCTGCAATATTGAAGTTCAAATCGACGGAGAGAAGTTGATGATTTCTGCTACAGATGAGGACGGAAACAATGTCTCGTTAAGCGAAATTATCGAGCTAATTGAACCGGAAGATTCGCCCAAAACAATCGCGGTTATGGAAAATCAATTTAAAAAATCGGGTGGAACAATATTTACTATTGAGAGTGTTGCTATAAAATCCGGCAAAGCTATTGTTCTTCCCGTTTCAAAATGGAATGAATTGAGGAGAACAATTTTGCAACTTCTTCTTGAAGAGAGAATTAAAAATTATCCGGCACAAAAATTTGAAAGAAAAAATAATTCGGTCCCCTTTCCCGTTAAAACCTTAACTTACCTTGGAAATGTAGTTAATGAAAAAGCCAAAGAGTTTTATAAAAAACATGGTGTCGAGACTATTGAAAACGGATTTGAAAAACTAGAAGAGTTCAATGGTAAGAAGATAATGACTACAAAATATTGTATTAAAGAAGAACTTCATCTTTGTCCATTTAAAAATGAATATCCAACCACCACCGCTATGAAAGAGCCTCTCTACTTGAACGATGGCAAACAAAAATACAGATTACATTTTAACTGCCAAAAATGTGAAATGGAAATCTATTATTAGGCGAAGAAGAATGCTGGACAAAAATTCCAAAGAACAAATCCCAAACAATAAATGAAAAGCAAAACCTAAATTGAATTTTGTTTTTTGCGTTTTGGAATTTTATTTCTGTTATTTCCCAGCGGGGTTTTCTTCTTTATCGAAATTCAATGAAGCCGAATTTATGCAGTATCGCAAATGTGTCGGTTCAGGTCCATCGTTAAAAACATGTCCCAAATGTGATCCACATTTTTTACAAATCACTTCAAACCGGATCATTCCCAAACTCGTATCTTTTCTCAATTCAATTGCCGAACTTGAAGAGACGTCGTAAAAGCTAGGCCAACCGCAGCCTGCATCAAATTTTGTATCGGAAGAGAAAAGCTGTGCACCACACGCCGCGCATTTGTAAGTACCCTTTTCGTGGTTATCCCAATACAACCCTGTAAAAGGACGCTCAGTTGCTTTCTCACGAAGTACTTTGTATTGTTCGGGAGTTAAAAGTTTCTTCCATTCTTCATCGCTTTTAGTTACTTCTTCCATTGACGATCCATCCTTGCTGGTTAGTGAGTCGAGCAACAAATAATTTGTTGTTGCGGTAGTCGAAATTCCTTTTAAAGGATAGGTGAAGTAAAGAACGAAAAAAAAAGTTACAAATAAAACAACCGGTAAAATCATTCTGTTTGTCATTTTATCCTCAAAGGAAATTTTGATAATGTTTCTGGTTTATACTGATATTAATTATAACAAACATTCGATTAAAATGGTTTCTTAATTTTGGCTGATTCCCATATTCTTCACGCTTTCACCGTTCTAAACTTTAACCGCAAATGATTCATGACTATCAAAACCGGCAATACAATTCCCGGTTTTTATTAATTCAATAACACTTTTCTTATTAGAGTAATAAAACACTCGTACATTTCTTTTGTTGAAGTTAAAGAATTTTCTCTATTTGCAGCTTTGTTAAGGCATAAAATTTGTCCTGTTTTTCGATAAAGAAATTTTGGTTTTAGATAACTTTAACCGTCAAATTCCGGCAACTTTCAATAACATGCGAGCATATTATGAAGCTTAACAAATCGTCTCTCCTATTTCTCTCTTTGTTGTTTTTACTTTTTCAAAAAAACATTCTCTCTCAAAGCATAAAAACAATAGAAGAACGAGTTGATTCCGTTTTAGCACTCATGACACAAGAAGAAAAAATCGGGCAGCTTGTACAATTCACCGGCGATTGGGACACCGGTTCACATTCAACAAAGCCAAAAGCGGGAAACAAAGAATTGATCGCTCAAGGAAAAGTCGGTTCGTTCTTAAATATTTTTGGCGCCGAAACAACAAAAGAATTACAAAAAATTGCTCTTGAAAAATCACGATTAAAAATTCCCTTAATTTTCGGCTTAGATGTTATTCACGGATTTCGCACCACCTTTCCCGTCCCGATTGCTGAAGCAAGTAGCTGGGATCCGGCGGTTGTTGAAAAATCTGCCCGTATGCAGGCAACCGAAGCATCTTCGTCCGGAATTCATTGGACATTCAACCCGATGGTTGATATTGCCCGCGACCCGCGCTGGGGAAGAATTGTTGAAGGAAACGGCGAAGACCCGTTCCTCGGTTCCGCTATGGCGGTTGCTCACGTAAAAGGTTATCAAGGGAATGATCTTTCTGCCAATAATACAATTGCCGCATGTCTAAAACATTTTGCCGGTTACGGCGCCGCTGAAGGTGGTCGTGATTATAACACCGTTGATTTTTCGGAAAGAACATTTAGAGATGTTTATTTAAAACCTTTTAAAGCCGCCGTAGATGCAGGTGCGGCAACACTCATGGCTTCCTTTAATGAAATTGGAGGAGTCCCTTCCTCAGCTAATCATCAACTGCTTACAAAAATTTTACGAGACGAATGGAAGTTTGATGGCTTTGTTGTTAGCGATTGGAATTCTATCGGGGAGTTGATTCCCCACGGCGTTGCGAAAGATTTGAAACAAGCCGGTGAACTGGCTCTAAATGCCGGACTTGATATGGATATGGAAGCAAGTTCTTATACAAATTTTTTAGGTGCCTTAATTGCGGAAGGAAAAGTGTCTCCAAAAACTCTTGATGAAAGTGTTCGAAGGGTTTTAAGAATTAAATTTCGTCTCGGTCTGTTCGATGATCCTTTTAAATATTGCGATGCCGAACGTGAAAAGGAAACAATTCTCAGCAAAGAAATGAAAGCTGCCGCACTTGAGGTTGCTCAAAAATCAATTGTTCTTTTAAAAAATGAAACCGGACTTCTTCCTTTAAAGAAAGAACTTAAAACCATCGCACTTATCGGACCGCTTGCAAATTCAACTACTGACCCGCTTGGACCCTGGAACCAGCAAGGAGATGCAAAAGAAGTAATCTCCGTAGTTCAAGGATTAAAAAACAAACTAGGAACAAAAACTAAAATTCTTTTTGAACAAGGTTGTTCCATCAACGACAATTCAAAAGATGGTTTCGCAAAAGCTGTTGATGCCGCCAAAGAAGCAGATGTTGTAATTTTAGTCTTAGGCGAAAGTTTGGATATGAGCGGCGAGGCAAAGTCGCGCGCAACACTTGATCTGCCGGGCGTACAAGAGGAGCTTGCAGAAGAAATTTATAAAACCGGAAAACCTCTTGTTGCTGTTTTAATGAATGGTCGACCGCTTACAATTAACTGGCTTAACGAACATGTTTCATCAATTATGGAAACATGGTTTCTTGGAATTGAATCCGGGAGTGCAATTGCCGATGTTTTGTTTGGCGATGTCAATCCGGGAGGCAAATTACCCGTTACTTTTCCGCGGTACGTTGGTCAAGTTCCCTATTATTACAATCACAAAAACACCGGAAGACCCTACAATCCAAGCAATCCGCAGTATACCTCGTTTTATATTGATTATGCCAATACACCCCTTTATCCTTTCGGATATGGATTGAGTTATACTAAATTTGTGTATGATAATCTGAAGTTATCTGCTAAGAAAATTTCTAAAGTTGATCCGTTAAAAATTTCTGTGAAAGTAAAAAATAACGGCAGCTATGATGGTGAGGAAGTTGTGCAGCTTTACCTTCGCGATTTAGTTGGCTCCGTTACCAGACCCGTTAAAGAGTTGAAAGGATTCCAGAAAATTTTCTTGAAGAAAGGTGAATCGAAACTCGTTGAATTTACCTTGACCGAGGCTGATTTGAAATTCTATGATATAAACATGAACTTTGTTTCTGAACCGGGAACATTTAAAGTTTTCGTTGGAACAAATTCTGTTGAATGTCTTGAAGACGGATTTGAGTTGACGGATTAAAATTTTTCAAAATGGATACAAAAATCCGTTTGATCCGCGGAATCTGCGTGCTATAGTTTTAAAAATTATCTAAAGGAAAAAATGAAAAAGTTATTGCTCTTACTTGTTCTAACAACATATTTCGGTTGCGCCACTGATCCAAAGACAGAAGAATATCAAAATCCAACAACTATATCCGGCGTGGTTAAAAATGGCAGCGGAGAAGTTGTAAGCAACGCGAAAGTTTCTTTGTCGACCGCGCAAACGTATGAAGGAGTTTTAACCAACGAACAGGGACAATTCACACTAAAAGATTTTCCTTCCGGCAAACATACTCTTAAAGTTGAACATATAGGATATGAAACATATCTGGCGGAAGTTCCTTCGGCAATTAACGGTTACTCAACTATCAATCCGGTTTTAACTTTGAAAACTTATAACGTTCCAACGGTAAAGCCGTTAAGCACCGGAGCCGTTCGTATCAACAATAAAAAGCTTGAAGTTGATTTTGACGGCGACGGAATATATCAACCTTATTATGTAAAAGGAGTTTCTTATTCAATTACTCCGATTGGCGGCAAACCGATAACCTCCGCACTTGAGGATAGGAGTATTCAACATTTAAAAGCAATGAATGCGAATACGGTACGCACTTATGGAGTTCCCGGCAAAACAATGCTTACAAAAATGGCTGCGCAAAATATTCGTGTAATAGCTGGCTTTTGGGTTGAAACAAGTTACGATCTATCTCAACCGGCAATTCGTCAACAGGTGAAAGATGATTTTGCAAAAATGGTAGTTGACCTTAAAAACAACCCTGGAGTGTTAATGTGGAATCTCGGCAACGAACAAAATTATCAGAACGGTAACACTCCTTATTGGTACTCGCTTTGCCAGGAACTTGCAATTGTAGCATATCAAATTGAGGGAGAAAAATATCACCCGGTTTGTATTAATAACGGGAATATTTATAACATTGGAAACGTTTCGATGAACGCGGACGATGCAGCGCTTTCTTATGTTGATCTCTGGGCGACAAATATTTATGAGATTAATCTTACGCCAAAGTTTGATACATTCCGCACGAAATCAAATAAACCTTTGGTAATAACCGAATATGGAATCGATGCGCTAGATAATCGTACAAAACAAGAATATGAATCGACTCAAGCCGCGTTTGATAGTTTGAATTGGTCGCAGATCATCTCCGCAAGTAATGTTGTGGTCGGCGCAACTGTTTTTGAGTACACAGACGAATGGTGGAAAGCCGGTGATGATCAAAGTCATGATTATGGCGGTTATGCCACAGGCGCACATCCTGATGGTTATTCAAACGAAGAATGGTGGGGAGTAATAGCAGTTACACCGGATGCAAATAATGACGGCTTTGATGAATGGAGACCAAGATTAGTTTATTACATGTTCCAACGAAATTGGAAATAACTTAACTGTAGAAAGTGGATAGTTTTTAAACCAATACCGATATAAATTAAAGGATACAAAATGAAAAAAGGAATTATTGTTTTCGGTTTTGCATTTGTCGGGGCGTTATTATTTTTCGGATGTTCTTCAACAAAACAAACACAAAGACAACCTATGGGTCAACAAGAAAAAACGTTTTCAAAGGAAGTTAAAAAGATGGTAGAAATAAATTACCTCCTTTACCTTCCAAAGGATTATAATTCGGCTCAAGAAAAATTCCCGCTGATGTTGTTTTTACACGGCTCCGGTGAGCGCGGACATGATCTCAACTTAGTCAAGAGACATGGTCCTCCAAAACTCATCGACCAGGGAAAAGATTTTCCATTTATTGTCGTATCACCACAGTGTCCTGAAAATGTCTGGTGGTCAACCGAAGATTTATCTGCATTGCTGGATGATCTTGTTCAAAAATATAATGTTGATGAAAAAAGAATTTACGTTACCGGGCTTTCTATGGGCGGTTACGGAACGTGGGCATTGGCCGAAAAATATCCCGACAGATTTGCAGCGATTGCACCGGTTTGCGGCGGTGGAAATCCTTTAACGATTTGTAAAATCGGGAAACTTCCCGTTTGGGTTTTTCACGGCGCAAAAGACCCTGTTGTTCCGGTGAAAGAAGCACAGCAAATGGTCGATGCGCTGAAACAATGTGGAAACGATGTTAAGCTTACTATTTATCCTGAAGCTGGACATGATGCTTGGACGGAAACGTACAACAATCCCGAATTGTATGATTGGTTATTGAAGCAATCAAAATAAAATTATAGCATATGAAAAATTTCTTTCTTCTCCTTTTTGCTTGTTACTTTTCACTTTTCCCTCAGAGAAGTAATTCGGAACGACCGTGGAAAGGGAATGCAATACTTGGCAACGGAAATCTCTGTGTTGTTTATTCGGATGACGCTAGAATAAAAGCCCGGACAAACTATTCCGGGCTTCAGCATTTCTACTTTAACGATTACACCGTTGATTATATTGCCTCTTCTTCATTCGAACTCTCTGATGAAAATGGAAATCTTGAAAAAGGAAAAGAAGATATTGTCGATCTGAAAAATTTCTTTACTGCAAGAACAAAATCATTCTACAAAAACGGAATTCAACAGGAAATAACTTGTTTTGTCCATCAAAAGGATGCGGTAGTCTTATCAAGTGAAATAAGGGGAAACGATGTTAAGCAGCGTTTTTCTCTTTTGCTTAGAAAGAACTTTGTCTCGGACAGAACAACCTCTCTCGTTTCATTAACAAAAGAAAGGAATATCGCGGTTGCGGTTTGGTCAAACAACATTTCAATTGCTGTCGCTTCTACGGATAAAAATCAATCTATTGAAGTTAACGATTCATTAATTCTTTTTAGTGGTAATGCAACGGGAAAAGTTGAATACATCATTGCCGCAGGCGCTTCGGTGGAAAAAGCACGACAACTACTTCGTCAACTTCTTTCTGAAAAAAATCTTTCAGCTGCAACCGCAAAATATTGGACTGACTGGATGATGAAAGGAAAACTTCCAAAGTTCAAAAAGAAGACCAAAAACTCGGAGCGTTATCTTGAATTTTATAAACAGACATTATACGCCGTAAAATCAGCTTGTTTGAACGGTCAAATTCCGGCGGATATGACCGGACAATTCGTTACCAACAACATGCCGCAGCTTTATCCCCGCGATGCAATGATGTCCGCGCGGGTTTTTCTTAAAACCAGACACTATGAAGAAGCAAAAAGTATTATCAAATTTTGGGGTGACAAAAAGATTCCGAAAAAAAGCAAAGGAGAATTTTTTGCGCGATACGATGCTTATGCGCAAGCTGTTGATGCCGGAAGCGGCGCCCGTTACGACGAACCGGAATGGGATGCGAACGCTTTTTTCATTCAACTTGCAAACTGGTATCACCAAGAAAAAAATGAATGGCTTGCGGATAAAAATTTTCTTTATGAACTCGCCGATCTGTTTGTAAATAAAATTGATCATTGGGGTCTTCTTTATGAAGGAGGAATGGTTGAGTGGACGGGCTATCTTCCGCTGACAAATATGGAGTGTGCCGCAGCTTTAAAAACTATTTCCGATCTTGCAAAAAACTTTGGGGATTACAACCAGGCAAAAAAATATTCAACTGCCGGACAAACAATTACCGAAAACCTTTACCGCATATTTGATACTACAAGAAATACTTTTGCCGCAGTCCGCTTTACAGGAATTAAGGCACAAGACGGGACGAGTCTTGCTGAGAAAAAGGGAAAGTCGATGTTTTTGTGGGACGGGACTTCTCAATTCGCAGCTCTGTGGGGCTTTCAAAATTCTGATTTGATAAAAAGATCAGTTCAGTTTTCGGAGAAGAACAGAATAGTTTTAAATGGCGGGCTTCAATATTTCGAAGCATCAGACAATGCATGGTTATCGGGATATGGTGGCGATGCTTTCTTTTTTACTACCGCCGCACTTGCACAATATTACAGTTTAACCAACCAAACGGATAAAGCAAAAAAGCATATTGATTGGATGATCAAGAACGCAAACATTTACGGGTTAATGCCGGAAAGAATTTATTTGAATCAATCCGACTGCGCCGACGCTTCTCCTTTAACCTGGTGCAACGCCGAGTTTGCTCTTGCGGTTTTAACGTGGAGCGAAAATTTGTAACAACCTCTCTTTAGGGTATGGATTTCGAGGCTAAAAATCATATCTTATTTCTATCGACGCGAAATTTCCTTATTTTGCAGTCAAAATTAAAAGAAGTATCAAAACCGCTCATCGGCGGTTTTATTTTAAAGAGAATTATGAAGAAACCTTTAGCAGTTATTGCTGTAAGCGGTGGTATGGATAGTTGTGTTACCGCGGCAATCTTAAACGAAAAATATGAGTTGGCATTTGCCCACTTTAATTATGGTCAACGGACAGAAACGCGCGAGTTAAAAGCCTTTAATGATGTTGCCGATTTTTATAACGTGCAGCATCGTTTGCTTATCGACTTTTCTCATTTCCACAAAATCGGCGGTTCTTCACTTACCGATCTTCACTTGAAAGTTGAAAAAGCCGATCTGGAAAACAAAGAAGTTCCAACCTCCTACGTGCCGTTCCGGAATGCAAATATTTTAGCGGCTTGCGTAAGTTGGGCTGAAGTTATTAAAGCGGAAGCTGTCGGAATAGGCGCTGTTTATGAAGATGCCAGCGGGTATCCTGATTGCCGCCCCCAGTTTTATTCCGCATTTGAAAAAATGGTTGACGAAGGAACAAAACCGGAAACGAAAATAAAAATTATCACTCCGATAATTAATTTATCAAAAGCTGAAATTGTGAAAAAAGGAATCGAGTTGAACGCTCCGCTTCACTTAACATGGTCGTGTTACCAGAGCGAAGATGAAGCTTGCGGCGTGTGCGATAGCTGCGCGTTTCGTTTGCGCGGATTTCAGCAAGCGGGAATTGAAGATCCGATTCCGTATAACATTAGACCAAAGTATGAATAAGAAAAAAAGTTGATGGTGCAATGAAGAATATTGAGCAAAAAAGTTTTTACATTACAGTAATGGAGAAATTATGTGTCAGTATATAACAGAAAAACTGAATGAAACTGAGTTGGTTTATGGAATTAACGTTTGGGATGTTCAAACTTTGGCTAAAGAGAGAATAGGAAGAGAGCTTAATTTTTCTGAAATGAATTCCGTTAAAAAGGGGATGGAATGGGGATTTTTCGATTGGTTTGAAGTTGTTAACATTGCAATAGATAGTGCAATTGAAAAGAATATAGACAAAAAATTGAATGAAAGATTTTGATGAGTAAGAAATCAAAATTGTATCTTGGTGATTCAAAAGTAGTTTTGAAAGATTTTGAAGACGATGTTATTGATTTGATTTTCACATCACCACCTTACGCTGATAGCAGAAAGAATACTTACGGTGGTATTCATCCTGATAAATATGTCGCATGGTTTTTGCCCATTTCTGAACAATTGCTCCGCGTCTTAAAACCAACTGGCACATTTGTTCTTAACATTAAAGAAAAAGTTGTTGACGGAGAAAGACATACTTATGTGATTGATTTGATTCATGAAATGAAAAAACAAGGTTGGTTGTGGACAGAAGAATTTATTTGGCACAAAAAGAATTCTTACCCGGGTAAATGGCCAAACAGGTTTCGAGATTCGTGGGAAAGATTATTGCAATTCAACAAAAAAAAGCATTTCAACATGTTTCAAGAAGAGGTTATGGTTCCTGTTGGTGATTGGGCCAAGTCAAGATTGAAAAATTTAAGTACTACTGACCAACTCAGAGATAATGCAAAAAACGGAAGTGGATTTGGCAAAAATGTTTCCAACTGGATTGGTAGAGAGATGGTTTACCCAACAAACGTTTTGCACTTAGCTACAGAATGCAACAATAAAGACCACAGTGCCGCTTTTCCTGATGAATTGCCCGAATGGTTCATTAAACTTTTTACAAAAGAAGGTGACGTCGTGTTGGACCCTTTTATGGGTTCCGGAACAACAACTATTGTTGCTCAAAAAATGGGTAGAGTTGGAATTGGAATTGAAATAGTATCTGAATATTACAAACTGGCCGAAAATCAATTAAGTCAAAATTTATTCGCAGCAGAACCAAAGGTGAAATATGGCAAAACTAAAACTGGAAGACGTAAGAAAGTACATTGAAGAAAATATCGGTTCTTTTCATGAGTCAAGAGAAAACTCTCTAGGAGAATTGAAACTCTCGACCATACTTCTTAAAAAGAATCCATATTTATTTAAAGCAAAGAACATACTTACGAGCGAAATGTTTGTAAGAAAATTGGTCGATGCTTACTTATCTTCTCAAGAAGAAACCATGTTTGGTGCTTTCTTAGAACAATTAGCCATTTTTGTTTGTAAAAAAGTTTATTCGGGTAGAAAATCTTCCGCTGAAGGTCTTGATTTAGAGTTTGAAAAAGAAAATGTTATTTATGTAGTAACCGTAAAATCCGGGACAAATTGGGGAAACGCCTCACAAATTGCAAAAATGAAGGACAATTTCAGACAGGCTAAGCAAAGACTTCGTACCAATGCAAAAAAAATTCCAGTAGAAGCCATCAATGGTTGTTGTTATGGGAGGATTGTTAAAATCGACAAGGGAGAATATCAAAAAATTGCAGGTCAAAGATTTTGGGAATTCATTTCTGATAATGAGGACTTATATACAGAAATAATTGAACCACTAGGCCATAAAGCAAAAGAAAGAAATGAAGCATTTGATGAATCCTACGCACGAATGTTAAATATATTCACGGTACAATTTTCAAATGAATTTTGTGTTGATGGCGCAATTAATTGGAACAAATTAGTCAAATTTAATTCGGGTAAAGAAAAAGTTAAGGTTAAGATATGAACTCCAAACAAAAACTATTAGTCCTCTTTCCAAATCCAAACCCGGAAAGAAATTATAAAATTATTCACACGGCGCATGAGTTTACTTCCGTTTGTCCCGTTACCGGGCAGCCTGATTTCGGAAAGATCACGCTCGAATATATTGCAGAAGGGTTATGCGTGGAATTGAAGAGCTACAAATTTTATCTCCAATCCTTCCGCAACGACGGTATTTACTTTGAAGCCGTGACAAACAAAATTCTAAACGATCTTGTTGAATTGATGCAGCCGAGATATATGAAAATCATCAGCGACTTTAACATGCGCGGCGGCATTTCATCCGTTATTGAAGCGGTTTATCAATCTCCTAACTACACCGCATAATACCAACATGAAATCAAAAGAAGAGATACGAAACGATTTTTTTGCAAAGAAAGAAAAACTTTTTACTGCACAAAACATAGTAAACGACCCGCTTGCTTTTTCTTTTGAGTACAGTGTTTTGGTTGAAGATCTGCTTAGACAAATTTCCATTGATCTTCATTATCCCTTTGCTTTAGCTTCTGCCGGAAGTTTTAGCCGCCGCGAACTCTCTCCTTATTCCGATATCGATATCATGTTCATCCTTCCTTCGGGTCAGGCAAAGGCTGATGAGCCTTCGGCTCAAAAGGAATCCGAAGAAGGAATAAAAGATATTATTACCCGCTGTTGGGATTTTGGTTTGGAAGTATCTCACACTATTCGTGAACTGTCGGACATCAAACGCTTTTTAACGGAAGACTTGCACACCTTCACCCAGTTTTTTGAAACACGGTATCTCTTCGGTTCGCTAAAACTTTTTAACGAATGGAATGCTCTCTTGTTCAAAACCATAACAGACGATGTGAAAAAACAAATCTTTACCGAATTTCTTACCGACCGCGATGAACGGTACGAGAAATATGGAAACTCACCAAAAGTTATCGAACCGAACGTGAAGCTCTCCGCCGGCGGACAACGTGATATTCAGATGATCGAGTGGATTTATATTTTACTCAACAAAGAAATATTAAACAAGCAGTCGGAGCAATCGCAAACCGAATCGTTTATCTCGCTTCTTTCGGAAAATGATTACACAACTCCTAAAGAATGTCTTCGCTTGTTAGCCGGATTCAAATTTATTCTAAAGATTCGCAACCTTCTTCATTTACTTCATAAACAAAAAAACGACCGGCTGGAGTTTGCCGACCAGTTGGTAATTGCAGACCTTTTGCACTATGGCGAAGACGGTTATAAGAAACTGATGAAAGAATATTTTGATTCGTCAAATGTGATTTATCGCTTTAATCGTTCGTTCACAAAAAAAATGCGCGCTGATATAACTACCTCACTTCCCGATATTCTTTCAATTGATCTTGATGATGATTTTAAATTAAAGGGTGACATCATTTTCTTTTCCGGTCACCGTTATTTAACTATTTCCGAAATCTTCCGCGGATTTTATTACCGTGGATTATATGATGCAAACTTTGATGAGCATTTCAGAATGCAGATTATCGACAGCCTTGACCAGCATACGGTTAAAGGGGACGCCGAGTCTTCTACTTTTTTCAGAGAGATTCTCCGTCTTCCAAAAAATATCGGAAAAACCCTCTCCGTTATGAACGAGCTTGGCATTCTTGATGCTTTCCTTCCTGAGTTTCACGACATGAACGGCTATATCCAGCACGGCGTTTATCATTGCTATACTGCCGATGAACACACGATAATGACAATCCAGAATGTTGAAAAATTAGAAAACGATACAACCGAACTCGGAAATATTTATAACAATTTAAAAGAAAAAGAAATTCTTATCCTCGGTTTACTTTTTCATGATATCGCAAAACCGATCAATATTAGCGGGCATGAAATTATCGGGGCTGAGATGGCGGCTTCAATTATGCAGCGCCTCGGTTACGGTGATGAAGAAATTGACAAAGTTTCATTCCTTGTCCGGTATCATTTGCAGATGGAACAGATCGCTTTCCGTAGAAATTTAAATGATGCCGAAACTTTAAATAGTTTCGTTGCTGCTTTCCCGAGTGTTGAGCAATTGGAACTTCTTTATTTGCTCACCTACGCCGATCTCTCCGCCGTTAATCCGGCGTTGTGGACCTCATGGAAATATGAAATGCTGAATGAGTTGTTCCGCAAAGCTAAAGCAATGATCGAAGATCAGATTTCCGGAGAAGAGTTGTTGTTTGCCTCAACGCTTATTCAGCCGGAAGAAATCTCTAAATACTCAGACGCTATTTCCGAAGACCATGTTAAGGATCATATTGATTCTATTAACGATACCGGCTATACTTCTCTTTTTTCCGATGAAGAAATTGCTTTCCATATTGAAGAAATTCTTTCGGGCGTTCCGGTATCCGTTTCATTTAAAGAAACGGAAAGCTTTACCAACATCACCGTTATTTCAAAAGATTCTCCCGCCCTTCTTTCAAAATTATGCGGCGTCCTCTCCATAAATGATTTGAACATTCACGATGCAAAGATTTTTACGCGCAAAGACGGAATTATCATTGATAACTTTAACGTAACCGATTTCCGTTCAAACGAAAAAGTTGACTCCGGGCGTTACGCTAAAATTGAAGAAGATTTTTCTCTTGTTCTTTCCGGCTTAAAGGAATTAAGCACCGAAATGAAAAAGATGAAAACAAAATGGTGGCGCATAGAAAACAAATTCTTCAAGCGTCCCGGCAAGGTAAAGATCAAATTTGAAGAACAGGAAAAATTTACCATCATTGATGTCTTTTCTCCCGACCGTCTCGGATTTCTTTATCATGTTACCAGCAAACTCAACGAACTTGGACTGAGTATTTACTTTGCCAAGATCGGAACGCGCGGCGACGATATTATTGACGCCTTCTACGTGTTGGACAATAAACAGAAAAAAGTCTCTAAAAACTTTTACTCTTTTATCGAATCGGAATTAACCGAAGCGATCAACCAGATTTTATAAGGAATAGATTTTTGAACTTCATGGAAAAAGCAAAACCGATTGGCGTATTTGATTCCGGTATCGGCGGATTAACTGTCGTACGGCAAATCGCTTCAACACTGCCGAACGAAAGCATCGTCTATTTTGGAGATACCGCACGCGTTCCCTACGGTTCAAAATCGAACGACACCGTTATTGAATACGCACTGCAAGACGCTCATTTCTTAATTGAAAAAAATGTTAAAGCGATTGTTGTTGCGTGTAATACGGTTTCGGCAATTGCGTTAAATGTTTTAAAAGAAAAATTCACCGTGCCTATCATCGGAATGATAACTCCCGGTTCGCAGCTTGCGTTAAAGCATTCGCAAAGCAAACGTATTGGAGTTATCGGCACAAGAGCGACCATTTCTAATCACGCTTATTTAAATGAATTGAAGAAAAACGATTCAGGTGTTGAAGTGTTTGAGAAAGCTTGTCCTCTTTTTGTTCCCCTTGCCGAAGAAGGCTGGATAGACCACGAAGCCACGAAATTAATCGCCGAAGAATATTTGAAAGAACTCCGCGGCTTGAACATTGATACACTTGTTCTCGGCTGTACCCATTATCCTATTCTCGCCAGGATCATTCAAGAAGTTATCGGCAGTGAAGTTAAATTAATTGATTCCGGCGTTGCCTCGGCGGAAGTTGTCCGCCAGGAAATTAACCGCATCGGATTGGAAACAAACTCTCACGCCCTCGGCTATCAAGATTTTTACGTAAGCGATATTCCAACAACATTTAAGAAAGTCGCCGAATTGTTTTTGGGGCAGTCCATTCTTAACGTAAAAAAAATTGATTTGGAAGAATTACAAAAGTGAGTTAAGTTCTCATAAATAAATTTGAGATAGTTATGAACGCGATTACACAACAATTAGTAGATCAATTATTGCAGCTTCCTGCGGACGAAAGAATTTCGGCGGCAAGACAACTTTTTATCAGCATTGATAATGAAATTGATAAAGATTCGGAACTTGAATGGGAAAAGGAAATCCAGAAAAGAATTTCTGAGTTAGACTCGTGCATTGTAGCGTCCGTTCCGTGGGAAGCAGTTAAAGAAAAGATCGAACTTAAATATCATGCATCAAATTGAACTGCATCCGGACGCAGCAATTGAAGTTGAAGAAACCGTAAGCTGGTACGAAGAAAAAGTTAAAGGGTTGGGGTTAGAATTCCTCAATGATTTTGAAGATGTGTTAAAGAAAATAGTACACAGTCCGAACTTTTGGTTAAAATATAAATTTGGCACATTCCGGTTTTTCCTTCACCGGTTTACCTTATGCAGTGATTTACAGAAGCAGTAAAAAGAAAATTCAAATTGTAGCTGTTATGCATTTACACCGCAAACCGTTTTATTGGAGAAGTAGAAAACAATAAGTAAGATTAAATAATTACTAAACCCAGGGATTTTCAAATATGAAAATTTATCTAGCACTCATAATTGTATCCTCCATTGTATTTTCTTCTTTCAGCTTAAGCCAAAACAAAGATACTTTGAACATTAAAAGTTCAAAGCTTACGGAACTCCAACCTAAAATCGGTTTTCAAATAGGCTCGCATTCCTCAAACTTAACTAAAACTAGCTCCGATAAATTCAATAGAGATATTGCTTTTGAATTATTTCTGAAATTTAATTTATCGAGTGAAGTTCATCCAATAATAGCTTTTACTTACTGGAAAGCAAAGAGTAATGAGCGTAATACTTTCTTTGGACAGATTCCTTCAGAAACGATGATAAGTAAAGGGCTGAAACTGGAAGTAGATTTCTCACTATTCAAAATTTATAGCGTTACACTCTCGGTCGGACCTTCAGTTGCAATTGAAAATATAACCGGAGCCACAAACACTGTTTTCTCGTTGGGAACAAACGCAAAGTTAGCTCTCCCGCTCTGGAATAATAAAGTTAATGTATTATCTATTGCCGGTTACCAAACCGGTGCCTCTGCCTTTGCCCTTGCAGGCGGAGGCGTTAATTATTCTTTCTTTAGTTACTTGGTTGGAATTGAAATTAATCTTGGCAATTAAATAGGAGGCAGTTACATTGGAATTAAAAAAAATCATGACCTTGACCGTAAATGGAATTATGAAAAAACATATTCTCTCTTTTGTGTTTGTTTGTATTGTACTTCTTAACCTTGGCTGTAAAAAATCTCCAACTGAAGTTATAGACAACACACAACCCGGCAGAAGAGATTATGTATGGACGGTGGATACGTTAAAAATTCCTTTTACTGTTCTATACAGTATTTGGGGGAGCACTCCAAATGATGTCTGGGCTGTTGGACCAGGCGGGGGACTCGACCAAACAATTTGGCATTATGATGGTGCTAAGTGGAAAACGGACGGTATATCGAGAGGAATAAGTCCTAATGTTGTTTGGGGTTTTGATAAAAACAATGTTTGGCTTGGTGGCAATGAGGGGAGAATCTGGCATAATAACGGAGAAGGATGGCTTGAAAGTATCAATTATAAAAAAAACGGATATAGAATAGGATTTTTTGATGTTTGGGGAGACTCATCCAACAATCTGTTTGCAGTTGGTTATGCTGACAGCGGAACTGTGCGAAAGGGAATCATATTGCATTATAACGGAGAAAAATGGTCTGAAGCAAATATTTTATCTGTTCCCTATCAATTCCAAAGAATAAGAAGAGGGATAAAAACTAGTAATAACTACTATTTATCGGGAGCTGGTCATGATTCATACGCGGGTTTGTTTGATTTTGATGGATATACACTCCATTTAATTTATGAAGAACCATTTAGCCCATCAACCTGGACTGATGTTCATGAAGTTGATGGTTACTTGTATGCAATTATTGGAAAAGAAATAAAGATTGGTACTCCTCAAGGGTTAAGTTTATACTTTAGAGTAGATGATCCAAATTTTGGGGGGCAAATATTTGGAAGAAGTAAAAAAGATATTTTCATAAGGATGTTAGATGGCATAGCACATTACAATGGGAGTGATATAGAGTATTTGTATAAATTTAATAGTCAAACATCCATTAGCGGTGCTGCAATATTTGACAAAGAGGTGTTTTTTTTGGCGTTAGATGTTCCAAGTTTTTCAAACATAATAATCCATGGTAAACAAAAAGAATAACAAATTGGAAACAGAAAAAGGTGCTATAATATTAATTGGTTATGTCCAATAAATTATCCACGACCTCAAAAGCAATAAATACGTGGCTTATCTACTTTAGAAACGAGCTTCCGTAAAAAGGAAACAGCCTCCTCCATTCATAAAACTCTCATGTTGATTTGTGAAACTCCCCTCCGTAAAGATGAAACTCTCAACCCGATTCATGAAACACCCATCCATATTCATGAAACACCCATCCATATTCATGAAACACCCATCCATATTCATGAAACTCCCATCCGTATTCATGAAACACCCACCCGTATTCATGAAACTTTCATCCGTATTCATGAAACACCCACCCGTATTTATGAAACTCTCAATCTGATTTGTAAATCTCCCATGTTGACTTATGAAACTTCCACCCGCATCGAAGAAACTCTCGACCGCAAGAAGGAAACTCCCGACCGCAAAGATGAAACACCCATCCCAATTTATAAAACAAGCGCCTTTAAGGTTAACAAAAGATAAATTTATCCCTCAAAAACCTTCTTCAAGTCACTTTGTTTCTTCATTTTTCCTAAAGCAAGCATCAACTTAATCCTGGCTTTCTGCCCGTTTAGGTAATCGGAGAAAATTACTCCAAGTTCATGCAGCCACTTACCCGCGCCGGGATAGCCGTAAATGTCAAGTGTTTCTCCGGCGGGGCAGCGGGACACCAGCACAACGGGAATATTCTTCTCAACCGCGTATTTAATTCCCTCAAACGCTTTGGGGGGCACGTTCCCTACTCCCATTGCCTCCACAACAATTCCCGCAACCTTTGTATCTGCCGAATATTTAAAGAACTTCGCGTCCATTCCGGCGTAACATTTTATAAGATCAACGTTGGTTTCAATTTTAGAAGTCTTTATAATTTCAAGTTTACGCGGCAGACGGTTGAAAATAACTCTATCATGCTGTACAAAGCCGAGCGCTCCAAAATCAAGACTGTGAAATGTTTCAATATCATCCGTGTGTGTTTTAGTAACCTCGCTTGCGGCGTTTATCTCACCGTTCAAACAAACAAGCACTCCAAGGTTTCTGCCGTTAGGGTTTAAACATATCGCAATTGAGTCTTTTAAATTTGCGGGTCCGTCCCAATCCGGTTCAGAACTGTTCTTCATCGATCCGGTAAGGACAACGGGAATTGGCGTATCGAGAGTTAGATCAAGAAGATAAGCAGTCTCTTCTAGCGTGTCGGTTCCATGAGTAACAACCACGCCGTCGAATCCGTTTTTATTTATTTTCTGTTGGATTTTTTTTGAAAGCGTAAGCATCAGTTCCGGGGTCATGTGGGGACCGGGATATTTTCCGAAATCGAAAATAGTCACATTCGCCAATTCATAAATTTCCGGCATTAGCTGCATCAAGTCATTCCCGGAGAAATGAGGAATAGCTCCTCCGGTTTTCTCGTCTATCTTCATTGAGAACGTTCCGCCTGTAAAGACGAGCAAGATATTTTTCTTTTTCACTACATTAATCCTTTGTAAAGTCCACCGTCTATTTGAATTGTATTTCCGGTAATATAGGAAGCTTGTTCCGAAGCGAGGAACACAATAGCCGAAGCAATTTCTTCCGGACGCGCCATTCTGCCCAGCGGAATTTCTTTTGTCATCCCCACTAAAATTGTTTCGTGCGATTCACCTGTAACCTTAGCCTTGTTCACAGCAAGCTCATAAATCCTTTCCGTCAACGTATAACCCGGCGCAACACTATTAACCGTTATGTTATGTTTTGCTAACTGATTGCTTAATGATTTGCTCAACCCAATTACACCCGAACGGAATGTATTTGAAAGAAGCAAATTGTCAATTGGCTGTTTAACCGCTACTGAAGTAATGTTGATGATCCTTCCCCAATTCTTCTTTTTCATATTTGGAAGTACCGCACGAACAAAACGGACAACACTTAAAAGAACTTGTTCGTATCCGAAGTTCCATTTTTCTTCGTTCAGTTCATCAAAAAATCCCGCCGAAGGTCCGCCGCAATTATTCACAAGAATATCAATCCCGCCGAATTTCTCTTCTACTTTTTCCACTGTGTTTTTTATGTCGGAAGGATTATTCAAATCGCACACGATCCAGAATATTTCGTTATCATACTTCGCTGAAAGTTCCGCCGCGGTTTTCTCAAGCTCAACCGCACTGCGGGAACAAATAGCCACGTTGCATTTTTCCGAAGCGAATAATTCAGCTGCCGCTTTTCCTATTCCTTTACTTGAAGCGGTTACAAGAACGGTTTTGTTTTGTATGCCTAAGTTCATTTTTCTATTCCAATAAAATTGATTTTAAATGCTTGGTTCAAAAATAAGAAGAGTTTGCGTTCTTTGCGTCTTTGCGCGAAACAAAAAAACGACTTTTTAAAAAGGGAAACTATAAATATTTTACCAGCACTAAAGTAATATCATCATGCTGTTCCTCATCTCCGCAAAAAGTATTTACTCCATTAATAATTTCACTTTGAACTGTTTCAAGAGATGTGTTCGCGTTATTTATTAAGATTGTAATGATATTTTCTTCTCCAAACTCTTGTTGCTTTTCATTCATTGCTTCGCTTATTCCATCCGAATAAACAGCGAGTATGTTTCCCTTTTCAAGCGGAATTTCAATTTCTTCAAGAGATGAATCAAAGACCTCTCCTTTATTTAATCCAAGTCCTATTCCAGCCGGTTTAATTTTCTCACAACTATTCCCGTTGATAAGCAAGGCGTGCGTATGACCGGCACGGCAAAAACGGACTTTCTTTGCACCGGCATCAATTAAGGCTAAAGAAACTGTTATGAAATAATTCCTTTCCATCTCTGCGAAAAGATTTTTATTGATCTCTATTAAAATTTCTTTCGGAGATCTTTCAACAGAACAAAACATGCGAATCATTGTTTGCAATTTAGAAATATACAGTGCGGCGCTTAAGCCTTTTCCGGAAACATCTGCAACGATGATATACAACTTGTCGTTGTTTAGTTTGATAAAGTCGTAATAATCGCCGCCGACATGCTGGGCAGGAATAGTAACTCCGCTTAGTTCTAAATTGTTAATAGAAGGAATTGTTTTTGGCAAAAGACTTTGTTGAATGTGCCGCGCATTTTCCAAGTCACGCTCGAGACGCTTCTTTTCTACTTCGGAATGATAAAGTCGTGCGTTCTCGATTGAAATTGCAGTTTGATTTGAAGCTGAGATGAGCAGGTCTAAATCCTTTCCGGCAAATTGAGATCCTGTTTGCTTCAATCCAAACAATAACAAACCGATGATCTGATCGTTTATCATTAAAGGAATAATAGTGAAAATAGCTTCGTTGATAAAGACCGAGGCATCTTCTTCCAGGACGGAAGAAAAATTTTGACGCTCTAAAACAATTCTTTGATTATTCTTTTTCCGTTCGGAAAAATAGTTAGATACGTTTTGTAAAGATTTTAAAGACTGTGGAGCAAATTCGCTTATTCCGTGCTGCTGAAGAAGGTGAAATAGTCCTCCATTCTTTTTAAGCATTAAACCATACTTACTTATCCGCAATGAATCAACATAAAGCTCTCGAGTCGAGTTCAGAATATTTTCAATGCCGACAACTTTAGCAATATCTCCGCTGAATTTTAACAACCCTTTCTGAAATGCAAATTGCTCCGGATAAAATTTTTGAGTTAAAAAATCCTGAAAGCGGTCTTTAGATGATTGAAACACAATCGCAAATACGATAAACACAAATCCGGCTATCATACCCTGATACTGCGTACCAATTGCACTGCTGACAACTTGACCCAGCAAGAGCATAATGAGAAAATAGACTACTGCAATTGAGACAGTCGCCGTTCCGTAAACGATTGTACTTTTCACAGCTTCTCTGATATCCATTAACGAGTATCTAAAAATTGCATACCCGAAGGCAACCGGAATTACTGCGATCAAGATGATGGGCATAAATAACAAAGGGTCGTTAAAAATTACCTGGTTGGTTGTTGCAGTAAAAAGAATAATATAAATGATAGCTCCCAATCCTATGATAAAAGCCGCTATAATAATTCTAAGGGCACGTTTTTCATTTATCGATTCAACTTTTCTATAGCCGAGTACGAGTAGAATAAAGCTTATAAGTAGCGAAGAGAGAATAAGAACGTTAATAACAATATTGTTCACTATTCCCATTGTTTGAAGATTATCAATAATGACAAATTTAATGTTCACAGCCATAAGCAGTAAGAAAATGATCCAAGGAGAATAGACTAAAGTTTTTCTGATCCCCGATTTTTTTTCAAGTTTAGTTTCGATAGGAAAGACGCTGAAAAATCTAACCATGCTGAATGACCAGAATATTCCACCGAAGAAAATCAGTATGTTAACACCCCTGAACAATATCATATTTTTCAAAATTGGATTATCAACTTGAATGCCTCTATTCAACAAACTGCTCATTGCAAAAAGAACCGTAAACGCTCCCACACTATAAAATAACCGTTGAATTTTCCCTTCCGGCTTTGCCATTAAAACAAAGAAACCGACAATCAACCAAAAAGTAGAAAATAAAGTAAAGGCGAGGTTGTTGAATCCGATTAATTTTTTTACGTAGACGTTAGCGGTAAATTGTTTTCCGTTTCTTTCAAAAACATAAACGGCATAATCACCGGAAGAAACTTTATCTAAGGTTCTGCTCGCATCCAAAGTATTTTTGCAAAGAATTCCGTTTATCGAAACAAGCCGGTCACCATCCCGTACACCGGCAGCCCAGGTTACGCCGCCAACCTTAACTAGCGCGAAGGTAATGACGTTATTCTTGCCAGCAGCCTTAGAATCGCGCCATAAACATTCATCGTTAGATTGTGCGGTTACATCAAAAATATAGAATAAATTCAACGCGCAAATCATCACAAGAATGGCTGAAAGAAAAAGAATGATGTGAGAAAATTGTTTGTTCAAAAAGATTTTGATCTTCGCTATCATAACTTCACCTTTTGTCCGGGAGCGAAATGGGAAGGGAATAATCATCGAGGGAATAAGGCGCTCCTCTTTTTTTTATTTCATTAAACTGATGCTTTGAAACATCGTTTCTGTTAACGCAAACAAAACTTTTGCGGAATAAGAAATATTTTAAGTTCTTGAGATCGGTCATAGTAACAACACCGTCTTTTGTTTATTGCAAAAATACTTAATTCATATTGAATAGCAATTTGAGAGAGATAAAAGCTAAATGAAGAAATGCTAAAAAGTTAATTCGGTAGAAAATCAAAAATTTGCCATTTAGCGAGCAGAGGAATGAAAAGCCCGGGAGACAATCCGGGCTTTCAGTTGGAATGCTCTATCTTAAAGTGAAGAAACTATTTCTGCAGTATCCATTGCGATAACTAATTCTTCATTTGTAGGAATGCGGAGGACGTGAACTTTTGTTCCTTCTTTCGATAGTTCATTTTGTTTGGCTTGATTTTTTTCTTCATCGATTTCGATACCGAGAAATTCAAGTCCGGTACAAACCGTACTTCGTACAAGAGAAGAGTTCTCACCGATGCCGCCCGTGAAAACAAGTGCATCAATTCCCCCCATAGCCGCGGCGTATGCACCGATATATTTTTTTATGCGATACGTAAAAACATCAAAAGCGATTTTTGCCCTTTTATTTCCTTCTCCTATCGCCGTTTCAATTTCGCGCATGTCGCTGCTTTCTCCGCTTATACCGATAAGTCCACTGTGTTTGTTCAGTAACACGCCGGCTTCGGAAAGCGAAAGTCCCTCTTTTCCCATGATATAAAGAATAACGGAAGGATCGATATCACCGGCTCTTGTTCCCATCAATAAGCCTTCAAGGGGTGTAAATCCCATCGATGTATCAACAGAAATACCTTTATCAACTGCGGCCATGCTGCATCCGTTGCCGAGATGTGCGGTAACAATTTTTAATTCTGTGATCGGCTTTCCCAACATTGAGGCGGCAATTTCAGAAACATACCGATGGGAAGTTCCATGAAAACCATATCTTCTAATTTTGTGGCGTTTATAAAGTTCGTAAGGAATGCCGTACAAATATGCTCTTGCCGGCATTTTAATATGGAACGAAGTATCGAAGACAACGCACTGTTTCGTTTCCGGCATTATTCTCGTAACAGCCTGGATACCTTTAATGTTCGGAGGATTATGCAGTGGCGCTAATTCAATATTTTCCTGGAGAACGCTCATCACTTCGTCGGTCATCAGCACAGAACCGGAAAATGATTCACCTCCGTGAACAACTCTATGCCCCACCGCATCAATATCCGATTTATCTTCAATAACTCCATGGTTTTTGCTGAGCATTACGGCAAGCACGTATTCAATAGCCATAGCGTGGTCTAAAATTTCCGCTACAATTCTAACGTTGTTTCCATCGTGTCTTGTGTGGCTGAGAACGGCACCGCTCATTCCGATTCTATCAACAATACCTTTTGCAAGCGCAAACTTTTGGTCAGTGTCTATAAATTGATATTTAATTGATGAACTGCCGGAATTTAAAACTAATACTTTCATATTTATATTTTCACTTTCATTATCAAATAAGAATTTCTTATTCCTTAATTGATTTTAATTTTGAACAAAACCAACGTATGAATGAATGTCTGAATGATTGCATGAAAAGCATTTACTAAATCGAAATTTGAGCCATTCATCCATTCACTCACTCACTCATGCTTTTGAATTTAAGTTTTAATACATTTACTTTTTTCTCAATAACATTCACTAATACACTATTTTTCCGTTCACGTCGTATTTATAAAATCCTTCTCCGGTTTTTTTACCGAGTTTTCTTTCACGAACGAGTTTTCGTAAAATAGGACAAGCGCGGTACCGCGGTTCGCCAAGAGTTTTCCAAAGTGTATCCATCCAGGCCAAGACCTCGTCCAAGCCCATCATATCAGCCATTTCCAACGGTCCGTTTTGAAAATTATATCCAAGTTTCATTGCAGTATCGATATCTTTTGCCGTCGCAATGTCTTCAAGTAAAATATACATCGCTTCGTTCAACAAAGGAACGATTGCGCGGGTAGTAACATAACCGGGGTATTCATAAACTTCAATGGCGGTTTTTCCAATCCGTGTAGTGAATTCTTTAACTTTAGCTACCGTTTCATTTGAAGTGTCTAACGCTTTAACCAATTCTACCAGAGGAACTTTTGGAACAGGATTTAAAAAGTGCATCCCGATAATTTTATCAGTCCGCTTCGTTACTTCGGCAATTTTCGTTAAACTAAGCGTGGAAGTATTTGAGACAAAAATGGCTTCCGGCATAGCAATGTTATCAAGTTGCTTAAAAATAATCTTTTTCAGTTCCATATTTTCGTCAACCGATTCGATGATCAATTTTGTTTCGGCAGCATCGGTTAATTTCAATGACCAGGAAATTCTGCTTAGAATGGATTTCATTTCTGAAGATGTCATTGCCCAGCGTTTTATTTCCCGTTCAATATCTTCCGCTAACCGGCTCTTTCCGTAATCAAGATGTTCCTGGTCTTTTTCTATTACGAGAACATCTATTCCTGCGGCTGCTATGGTTTGAGCAATCCCTTGTCCCATAATTCCAGCACCAATTATTGCTACAGAATTTATACCGTCATCATCGTTGGCAATTTTTGCGTTGCGAACCAGTTCCTCAATTTCAAACTTTTCGTTCATTTCTTTTCTCTTTTAATCTTAAAAACAATTCACTTTAACAAATATTATTCCACTTTTTACAGACTTGAAACAAACTCTTTAGGGGGTTACTTCTTTCAAAATTCTCATATTAAAAAAAAATAAATCCAATAATGGAAAACTTAATAGTCATTCTTTTCAAAAAGATAAAATCCCGCATACAGCACAATCATTAAAAAAAGAGCTGAACTGATGAGTATTTGCGGTTCAATGGTCCCTTCATGCAGGGCAAGCATTTTGGGAATGTTTTGAATTTCGTGCAGTTTTGGAAGCGCATAATAGAATCCATCCACAATTGCTTTTAAGGTTTCTTTCCCCTGAAGAAAGAGGAAAATTTGCTGACGGTTTGCCAAAAGCGGACTTACAAACATCAACAAATAAGCTAACATCATGCTGATGCCCGAACTTTTTGTAAGGACACCGAAAAGAAGGAGTACTCCATTCAGAATGGCAAAATAGAAAAGGGAACTGAGCAGCAAAGGAAAAAAGGAGAGGTCCCAATGACCATACTTTATTCCCGCGATCAACCAAATTCCGCAAATCAACACAAAAATGTGAACGAAAAAGATGAGCAATCCGCCGAGATATTTCCCGAACAATAACTGAGCGCGGCTTATAGGTTTTGAAAGAAAGAGATCGATTGTTCCTTTTTCGAGTAAGGATGGAATAAAGCTTGCGCACGCAAAAATTGAAAGCAAAAATCCAAAACTAAGAACGAAGTTTGCAGTCCCCATTTTAAAGAGGATCATCATTTTGTCAAAACCCAGGGGATTTTGTTTTAACGTTTCTCCCAATCCTAACGAAGCCGCAAAGAAAACGCCCACAAGCATCAGCAGGACAAAAATTGAGAAAGCGATGAAGACTTTTTTCGAAATTGACTCACGCATAGTGTAGAGCGTCATCAGCCAGATATTTTTCATGATCGTTTCTCCTCTGCTTGAACCAGCGAAATAAATACATCTTCAAGCGAATTTTTTTCCTGCGCCATTTCTTTAATTGATACTCCTTTGCTTCGCAGATGATCTACGAAATCATTCACCGGTCTTTCTTCATCTACGTGAAAGAGATACACCGACGAAGAGACTTTTTGCAGCGCATATTTTTCTTTGATATCATTATTAAGAATAATATCGAGATCTGCATCCACAACAATTTTGTACTCCTCTTTCTTTTTTGTCAATTCGAGTACATTGCCTTCACGGATAATTTTTCCTTTATGAAGCACCGCAACGCGGTCGGTAATCAACTCAACTTCCGACAGCAAATGGCTGTTTAGAAAAATAGTCTTGCCCCCTTCTTTTAAAGCGAGCAATACGTTGCGAATCTCTTTTCGCCCAATAGGATCAACGCCGTCGGTTGGTTCATCAAGAAAAAGAAGATCGGGATTGTTCAGCATTGCCTGCGCCAGCCCAAGACGCTGCATCATTCCTTTTGAGTAGGTTTTAATCTTGCTTTTGCTCCACTTTGTCATTTGAACAAGGTCGAGCATTTCGTCAATCCGTTTTGCGAGATAAAGATTTTCCAATCCGCTTAACTTGCCGAAAAATGTTAAGACTTCTTTCCCGGTCATGTAGTTTGGGAATTTATGATTCTCCGGCAAAAAACCGATTCTCTTTTTCAAGTGAATGTTTGTAAAATCTTCTTCGAACATTTTACATGAACCAGAAGTTGGATAAACAATTCCAAGCAAAACTTTTATCAACGTAGTTTTGCCCGCGCCGTTTTGCCCCAGCAAGCCAAAGATCGTTCCTTGCTCAACCGATAAGGTTACATCATTTAGCGCGGTCAGTTTTTTCTTCCCGAAAGAAGTTGAGAAATCTTTCCTCAGGTTTTCAATTTCAATTATTTTCATTAGGGGTAGTTTCAATTTTGAATAAATACAATAACAAATTAACAACTTACGCAGTGCTAAAAAAACGGAGTGCGTTATATATGCTAAAGGCATGGATGATTGGATGAATGACTGATTGGGGTGATGGTTGGGCCGAATGTCTGAAAAATTATTTGATTTTTGGGATTTGTCTTTTGTGATTTTAAAAATGCTCGTCCAAGCCCTATTTCCCGTATATTTGCAGTGCAAATTTATGCTCAAAGTAAACGAAATATATCACTCCATCCAGGGCGAAAGCACTAAAGCGGGACTTCCATGCGTTTTCATCCGTTTAACCTACTGTAACTTGCGCTGCTCTTACTGCGATACGGAATATGCGTTTTACGACGGAAAAGACCTTTCGCTTGAAGAAATTCTCGCCGAAGTAAAAAAATATAACTGCAACTTAGTTGAACTTACCGGCGGCGAACCTTTGGTGCAAAGTGAATCGTTAGATTTGATGAAATTGCTTTGCGATGCCGGTTACGAAGTTCTTCTTGAAACCGGCGGAAGTCTGCCGATTGAGCGCGTCGATCAGCGGGTAAAAATTATTATGGATTTGAAGACTCCTTCAAGCAATATGGAGAAGAAAAATCTTTACGAGAATATTCCGTTCCTTAAAAAAAGTGATGAAGTAAAATTCGTTCTCGGCTCGCGCGAAGATTATGAATGGACGAAAACCATTCTTATTAAGTATGATTTGCAAAACAAGTGTGAAATTCTCTTCTCCGTTGTGTTCGGTAAACTTGAACCGCCAACCGCGGTAGCATGGATTTTAGAAGATAACTTACAAATAAGATTTCAACTGCAGATGCACAAATTTATTTGGCATCCGGAACAGAAAGGTGTATAATGAAAATAGCTAAAGCATTCGATTGGGAAATGGGACACCGGCTCCCGTTCCACAAAGGAAAATGTAAAAACCTGCACGGACACTCGTACAAACTCCGCCTTGAAATTGAAGGCGAACCCGACGAGCAAGGGATGTTAATTGATTTTTACGATGTAAAAAAAATCGTTAACCCGATCATCGAGAACCTTGACCACGCTTTTATGGTTTATAAAGAAGATAAAGAATTGATTGACGCATTAAAGAAATTAGATTCAAAAACTGTTGTTGTTGGTTTTCATTCCACCGCGGAAAATATTTGCAAATACTTCGTTGATGAAATAAAAAAGCTCTCTCTTCCTGCAAACATAAAAAAAGTGACTGCAAGAATTTATGAGACGGAAGACTCGTACGCAGAACAGAATTACGAATTAGGAATTAGAAATTAGGAATGAAAGAACAGAATGTTCTAAAAGAGAAAAGTTATCAATTCGCTATCCGGATTGTAAAACTTTATCAATTCCTAAATGAAGAAAAGAAAGAATTTACTCTTTCTAAACAAATTTTGAGATCGGGAACTTCAATCGGAGCCAATGTTGAAGAAGCGATTGGAGCGCAATCTCAGAAAGATTTTTATATGAAATTAAATATTGCATATAAAGAAACGCGTGAAACGTATTATTGGTTAAGAATTTTACATGATACAAATTACATTGATGACAAACAGTTCCAATCAATTATAAATGATTGTGATGAACTCTTAAAAATAACCGGTACAATTATTAAAACCATGAAATCAAAATTATTTCCTAATTCGTAATTCCTAATTCCTAATTTAAAAAGAGCGTTATGTCCAAGTTTAAAATGTTTATAGAGTACGACGGCACCCGCTACAGCGGCTGGCAAAAACAGCGCGACAGCAAGACCGTCCAGGGAACACTACAGCGAATTGCAGAAGATATTTTCAACACCCGTGAAGTTGATATTCAAGGAGCGGGAAGAACCGACGCCGGTGTTCATGCACTTCGGCAAGTTGCCTCGCTTGATGTACGAACAATGCTCGCTCCCGAAATTATCAAAATGAAGTTTAACGATCTGCTTCCTTACGACATTAATGTTATTGAAGTTGAAAAAGCGCACCCCTATTTTCACGCACGCAAAGATGTTGAGATGCGCAGTTATCTTTATCAGATTTCTAAACGGAGAACCGCGTTCGGGAAACAGTTTGTTTGGTGGATAAAAGATAAACTCGATACGAATAAAATGAGATCAACTTTGCAGCTTTTTGTCGGCATGCACGACTTCGCTTCCTTCACCGACAAAAATATGGAAGATAAATCAACAAAAGTTTTAATAAATAATATTACCCTTACTGAAATTGACGATCTGATTCTTATCAGAATTATCGGTTCACATTTTTTGTGGAAGCAAGTCCGCAGAATGATTGGCGTTACCGCAGAAGTTGGGCGCAATCATTTAACCGAAAACGATGTGATAAAATATCTCACTTCGCTTAAGAACGAGCCGGCAAAATTCACCGCTCCACCTTCGGGTTTGTATTTAGAACAAGTTATTTACAAAGGAGAAAAGTTTAGAGAAGAATTTTCTCCGCTGATTAAAATATCCAGTAAGTAATTAACTGCATTAATGCTTTGCCCCGACATTTATGTCGGGGGCAAGGATTAATACCAAAACTTAGGCTTTAGCCAAAACAAAACAGATCGTTTGGCTAAAGCCGATCTATTGGGGTATCTTTACTCCACGTCCCGAAAGCGTTCGGGCGTGGCTATTCATTAATTTTGTGCAATGCCATGAAGCAAATGTTAATTATCTTTATCTAAAGAAAATAAATATTTAACGGAGCGGGTTTTATGCCAACTTATTTTTTGAAGACACAATTCCTTCTTTTTGTCTTAACAAGTTTCTTACTCCTTAACATCGGTTGTAAGAAGAGCACAACCGAACCGGTTGAAACACTTGCCTTAACTATAGAAGACATTACTTGCACCGAAGCTTGGGTAAAAATAACAACTACCAATTACCAAACACCAAATACGCTAACCCTTTTTGTGAACGACAAAGCTGACCAAAGCATTACGCTTGTTAGTTCCGATACTTTGCTTTACGTTGATTCTCTCCTCCCAAACCAAAGCTATAAAATAAAAGCAGCCTTTGTTAGTAACAACCAACTACAAACCACCAACGAAGTAGTTGCCAAAACGATGGATAGCACTACCCACAACTTTTCCGCCGGAGGCGGATGGCAAACTTTTACTTTTGGCACACACAGCAGCAGTGTGCTTTACGATGTTGCCATAATAGATGAGAACAACATTTGGGTTGTTGGTGAAATATATATGGACGATTCTCTCGGCACCCCAGACCCGATAGCATATAATGTAGCTCATTGGAATGGTACTATTTGGGAAGTGAAAAAGATTACAGTGCTATTTAGAGGAAATTATATAACCCCACCATTAGAAGGTATCTATGCATTTTCGAGTAGTGATATTTGGTTTATTGGAAGCTTACCTATTCATGGAGATGGGAATAATTGGACGATATATGATTTACGCACAACACTAAACCCCAATTTATCATTATCGAAAGCATGGGGATCTAATTCATCAAATATTTATTTTGTTGGAAGAGTAGGAAGTATTGCCCACTACGATGGAAAGAACTGGCAGAAGATAGAAAGTGGAACAACAACGAATATTTATGATGTCTATGGCCTAACCGGGAAAGATGGGAGCCAAAAAGTTTTTTGTGCGGCATCAGATTTCGAAACTCCCTTCAAAGGGATTCTAGAGATTTCAAACAATCATATCAATACATTAACCTCAAGTATTTTCGGTAATATTTATACTGCTTGGGCACCCAATACAAACCAATTATATGCAGGCGGGCATGGATTATTTAAATACGCAAATAATGTATGGACTAAGGTTAACATTGAGGCAAGTTTAATTTACCGAATACGGGGAGATGCCGTTAATAATATTTTTGCCGTTGGAGGTTCCGGGTTAATAACTCATTTCAATGGGGTAAACTGGCAAAACCAATATGTTGAAGCAAGTGCATCATTTAAGTCATGCGATATAAAAGGGAAAACAATAGTTGCAGTAGGTGAAAAAAACAGTAAAGCTATTATAGCAATAGGTAAAAGGAATTAATTATCCAAATTTAAGGAGATAAATCGCCAATAAAATAAAGTCCAGCCAATTATAACTATCTTTTCCAATCCCGTTAGGGATGAAATATTGGTAGAAATAAAACGCCACCATCACCCAAAAGTTCCGAAGGAACGAAATATCCCTAATTGACACCAAAAAGAGGGTTTGTATAGGAAAAGAAGAGCATCATTTATCCTCCGAGCTTATAACTTTCCTCTGCGAGATGAAAGTTTTCCTCCCTGAGACCAAAGTTTTCCACGTCGAAAATAAAAGTTCCCTCGCCGAGATCAAAAATTTCCGCTCCGAGAATAAAATTATACCTTCTGAGATGGAAATTATATCCTTTGAGGATAAAACTTTGAGCAAAAACCAATTCTGTTCAATATCAAACAAAAAAGGGCAGCCATTACGGCCACCCTTTTTCTATCACATTGATCGAGGGAAACTATTAAACATCATAGTACAAGCTGAACTCGTACGGATGCGGCTGGAGTGCCATCGGTTTAATTTCTTTATCGGTCTTATATTTTATCCAGGTATCAATTACATCTTCGGTAAATACATCTCCTTTAAGTAAATAGTCGTGATCTTTTTTAAGGCATTCCAACGCTGCGTCAAGACTTCCCGGTGTTGACGGAACATTTTTCAGTTCCTCCGGTTCCATATCGTAAATATCCTTATCAAGCGGTTCACCCGGGTCGATACGGTTGATAATTCCATCCAATCCAGCCATCATAATTGCGGAGAAAGCTAGGTACGGATTTGTTGAAGGATCAGGGCAGCGGAATTCAACACGTTTCGCTTTCGGACTGTTGGAGTACATCGGAATTCTGATCGAAGCGCTTCTGTTCCTTTGTGAATACGCTAAGTTTACCGGAGCTTCAAATCCGGGGACAAGTCTCTTGTAAGAATTTGTTGTCGGATTGGTAATAGCCAGCAAAGATGGCGCGTGTTTCAGGATACCGCCGATATAATATAATGCCATTTCACTTAAACCCGCGTACCCGTTACCGGCAAAAAGGGGTTTTCCTTTTTTCCACAAACTTGAGTGAACATGCATGCCGCTTCCGTTATCGCCGAAGATCGGTTTAGGCATAAACGTTACGGTTCTGTTATTCTTTTTAGCTGTGTTTTTTATAATATATTTGAACATTAATAATTGATCGGCAGCTAAGAGTAACGGTTGAAAACGGACATCAATTTCGCATTGTCCGCCGCTTGCAACTTCGTGATGCTGCGCCTCAATATCAAGTCCGGCGTTCATTAAGTTGATAACCATTTCATTTCTTAGATCCATAAGTGAATCGGTTGGAGGAACCGGGAAATACCCTTCTTTGTATCTAGGTTTATAGCCAAGGTTCGGACCTTCGTCGCGTCCGCTGTTCCATTTACCCTCTACCGAATCAACAAAATAAAAACTGCTGTTCTGTGAAGAATCAAAACGCACATCGTCAAAAACGAAAAATTCTGCTTCCGGTCCGAAATAAACCGTATCGGCAATTCCGGTTGAGAGCAAATACGCCTGAGCCTTTTGCGCAATGTTTCTCGGGCAGCGTGAATATTTTTCTTTTGTCGCCGGTTCGTACACATCGCAAGTTAAACTAATGGTTGGCGCAGTAATAAACGGATCGAACCACAACGTATTTGGATCGGGAATAATTAACATATCGCTTTCGTTAATTGCTTTCCAACCGCGGATGGAAGAGCCGTCAAAACCGAAACCGTCTTCAAAAGATCCTGCATTGAATTGTGAAACGGGAAAAGTAATATGTTGCCATTGCCCCGGCATATCCATGAATTTTAGATCCACAAATTGTATCTTTTTCTCTTTGATATATTTGAGGACTTTGTCTATTGCAGACATTTCCTTAGCCATAACTAACCTCTTATTTATTTTTTTTATTTGTTTGTTGCGTATTTAAGCTTATTTATTTCAGTGCAATTTTTGTCGATTCTTTAATTGATGAAAGGACGAAGAATGATTTTGTGCTTACAACACCGGGCCAAGCTTGAATTTCAGCGAGTAATTTTTCCAACGCTTCGGTGTTCTTCGCTATCACTTTAAGAATGTGGGAACCTTCACCGAGAATAGAGTGGCACTCAAGAATATCCGGATGCTGCTCAACTTTTGTCGCCAAAATTTTGTAATGCTTTGAGGAATCCATTACCAGCAGAATAAACGCCATAATATCATACCCGAAAGCTTTCCGGTTGATCTTTGTGTAGTAGCCTTCAATAATTTTTTTGTCTTCAAGTTTGTGAAGTCTTTCGCTAACCGAAGGAATTGACATACTTACGGCTTCAGCAAGCTGGTTCCGTTTTGTTCTTCCTTGTTCCTGGAGGAGTTCTAAAATTTTAATATCTAAGTTATCTATCATGTTGCACCTAATTTTTTTAGGGAAAATTATATTATTGGTTGCAAATATAAGACATTATTTAAATAAGAGGCAAATAAAAAGAAAAGATTTTATGAATATTTCTGTAAAGATTCCGGTTTTTCTTAAAAGGAAAGCGGGAACCTTCCCCTTTGACAGTAAACTTCAACAAAATGAAACTCATTGAAAGGATGGCGAGGAGTCGTTGGTGATTATAATTTTACTGGATTGACTTTTTATTTTGAGTTCGCCTCCCCGTTTTGAACGCTTTGTTTTTCTTTTTTCCTGTTGTACGTTTTTTTAGTAGAAATAACTTTAGGAGGTTTCTGCGGAAGCGGAACTCTCTTTTTTTTCTTCTTGATTGTTATTTTAATCTTCTCGGCCATGGCACATCTAAAAGTCGTGTCAATTAAATACAGATATTTTAAAAATGTCTATTGGGCAAGTCATATGCAAAATGGTCTTCATTTACGCTTCATCAATCTTAACCGGTTTTACATTCCAAATTAAATTAGCATATTCTTGAATTGAACGGTCGCTCGAAAACTTGCTCATGCGAGCAACGTTAAGCAATGCTTTTTTATACCACTCCTCTTTGTTTTTGTAAAGAGCGCTAACTTTTGCTTGTGTTTTTACATACGATTGATAATCTGCAAGCAGAAAGTAATAATCAACGTTTAATAATTCATCAACAAGTGACTGGAAAATTCCCGGCTCAAAAATACTAAAGTAGTTGTCTTGGATCATATCGAGCACACGTTTTAGTTCCGGAATTTTTTCATAATATTCTCGCGGACGGTACCCGTTTGATTTCAATTTCATCACTTCATCCGAAAGTAAACCGAAGATGAAAATATTATCGTCGCCGACTTCTTCACGCATTTCGACGTTGGCTCCATCCATCGTACCGATAGTTAAAGCTCCGTTGAGAGCGAACTTCATGTTACCGGTTCCGGAGGCTTCTAATCCGGCAGTTGAAATTTGTTCGGATAAATCTGTAGCGGGAATAATCTTTTCTGCAAGTGAAACGGAATAATTTTTAAGGAAGACGACTTTTAACTTATCCCCGATAGTGTGATCGTTATTAATAACATTGGCTACGTTGTTGATCAATTTGATAATAAGTTTTGCCTGAAAATATGCCGGCGCCGCTTTCCCGGCAAAAATGACGGTTCGCGGGACAAACGCAGCACGCGGATTATCTTTTAATTTGTTATACATCGTAATTACATGCAGCACATTTAACAACTGCCGTTTGTACTCATGAAATCTTTTTACATGAACATCGAACATCGAGTCGGGATTAATTTTAACTTGATGCTCAGCTTCGATATAATCAATCAAAAATTTCTTGTTCAGCCACTTTGCTTCTCTGAAAACTTCCATGAACTGTTTATCGTCAATCAGATTTTCAAGCTTTTTAATTTGAGTAAGGTCTTTCGCCCAGCCGTCGCCGATATGTTCCGAGATTGCTTCGGATAAATAAGGATTGGCAATCTTCAGCCAGCGGCGTGGAGTAATTCCGTTAGTTATGTTTTTGAACTTCTCCGGGAAGAGTGCAAAAAAATGAGGAAAGATATTATTTCTAAGAATATTCGTATGAAGCGCGGCAACGCCGTTTATCGAATGACAACAAACAATTGCAAGATTCGCCATCCGGATTTTTTTATCTGCTCCCTCACGTACTATTGAAAGCTTTGAGATAATTTCTGGATCTGTGGTGTACTGTTCCTGAACGTATTTCAAAAACCGGGCATTAATTTCATAGATGATCTGCAAGTGCCTTGGTAAAAGCGATTCCATAATACTAACGGACCATTCTTCCAATGCTTCCGGAACGACTGTGTGGTTTGTGTAAGCAAAAGTTTCAATAGCAATATCCCATGCGTAATCCCAGCTTAAGCCTTCTTCATCCATTAAGATTCTCATTAACTCCGGAATTGCAATAACAGGGTGTGTATCATTTAATTGAATTGCGGTTTTTTGCGAGAATGCATCAAAATCGGCATGTCTGTATTTATACTTTCTAATAATATCTTGCAACGTAGCCGAACTAAAAAAGTATTGCTGTTTTAAACGAAGAAATTTACCTTTAACCATCGTATCATTTGGGTAAAGAACTTTTGAAATGTTTTCCGATTCATTTTTTTTCTGAACCGAGGCTACATAATTACCGGCATTGAATTCCTTAAAACTGAATTCATGTGTTGCCTTAGCCTGCCACAAGCGTAAATTATTTACCGTGTTTGTTCGAAAACCGGGAATCGGCACATCATAAGCAACCGCAAGAATATCTTCTGTGTTTTTCCATTCAAATTTCATTTGACCGTCAGCTTGTTTGCGCATTTCAACATCACCGTAAAAACGGATACGGTAGGAAAGTTCGCGGCGAAGAATTTCCCAAGGATTTCCGAAACTCAGCCAGTTATCAGGCTTTTCAACTTGATATCCGTTCTCAACATCTTGTTCAAAAATTCCATATTCATAACGAATGCCGTAACCGAAAGCAGGCAGCTCAAGGGTTGCCATAGAATCTAAAAAACATGCGGCAAGTCTTCCTAAGCCGCCGTTTCCAAGCGCCATATCATGCTCTTGATCTCTGGCTTCTTCCAGATGATACCCGGCGTCTTCAAGAATTTTGTCACTCTCGTCGTAATAGTCCATGTTAATAAGTGCATTGCCCAGCAGTCTGCCCATCAAAAACTCTAGTGATAAATAGTAGACCCGCTTTACATCATCAACATTATATTTGTGCATGGTGCGAAGCCATTTACGGACAAGGCGATCGCGCACCGACATCGAAATTGAATAATAAATATCGTCTTTAGTTACGGAGACTTTATCTTTCACCAAAATGAATTCAAGATGTTCCGCGAACTGATTTGCAAGGGAATAACTTTCGAGTTGTTCCTTATCGGTAAAAAATATTGATGAATCTATCAGGCTCATAGAACCTCCTTCTTATAAAAGAAATCTTTTTCTATTTCAGAAAATTTTTTGCCGAACAAATCTTTCGACGAAAGCAACGGAGAAGAAACTTTCCAATCGATATTTAACCGGGCATCGTTATAAAGTATCGTCCGCTCATCATTTTTGCTGTAAAGTGCGGTACATTTGTAAGAGAAAACAGCTTCATCCGAAAGCACCGAAAACCCATGCGCAAAACCGGCGGGAATCCACAATTGATAATGATTTTCTTCGGAGATTTCAGCTCCATAATATTGTCCGAACGACGGGGAATTAAAACGAATATCCACGGCAACGTCCAATACTTTTCCCGAAAGCACCTGCACTAATTTTCCTTGTGCAGCATTTCCAACTTGATAATGCAAACCGCGTAGTGTATTCCTCACCGATTTAGAAATATTATCCTGTACAAAAGGGATATTAATCCCAAGTTCTTCGTAACGGGAAATGTGAAACGACTCATAAAAATAGCCGCGGTCATCATCAAAGACTGAAGGTTGAAGAAGCAGTAATCCGTTTAGTTGTTTATCAATTATTTTCATTCGGTATCTGTAAGAATATTTTCGAGGTATTGTTTATACTGACACTTGGGCATGCGGTGAATTACTTTTTCAAATTGTTCCTTTGAAATAAAATTCATGTAATAAGCAATTTCTTCTATGCACGCAACTTTTAAACCTTGCCGGTCTTCTATCGTTCCGAAAAAGTTTGATGCTTGCAATAATGCTTCCGGTGTGCCGGTATCAAGCCATGCAACACCGCGTCCGATTTTTTCAACGCGGAGTTCCCCTTTTGCCAAATAGGTGTTATTTACGTCGGTAATTTCAAGTTCGCCACGTGAAGAAGGTTTTAAGTTTTTAGAAATCGTTACAACCTCATTGTTGTAAATGTATAATCCGGGAACCGCAAATTTTGATTTCGGGCTTTGCGGTTTTTCTTCGATTGAAAGTGCTTTACCATGTTTATCAAATTCAACAACTCCGTAACGTTCCGGATCGGTAACACGATAACCGAACACCGTTGCGCCGGAATTATTTTCAATCCCTTGATAAAAGAAATCGAGATTGCCGTAAAAAATATTATCACCAAGGATAAGAGTAACGGAATCACCACCGATAAATGTATCACCAAGAATAAAAGCTTCTGCTATCCCGTTCGGCGCTTTCTGCAGAGCATACTCAATGGAAAGACCGAGATGTGAGCCATCTTTAAATAATTTCTGGTAGTAAGGAATTGTTTCTTCGTTGGAGACGATCAAAATTTCTTTTATTCCACCAAGCATTAAAACGGAAAGCGGATAATAAATCAGCGGCTTATCGTAAATCAAAGTAAGCTGTTTACTATAGACTTGCGAAATGGGATACATCCTCGAACCGGAACCACCAGCTAGAATTATTCCTTTCATAAAAATTTTTTCCTTTTCCTTAATACTTTGGATTTTGATGCCACTGCCAGGCAGTTTGTAAAATATCTTTTAATTTGAATTCCGGATTCCATCCAAGAATTTCTTTTGCTTTTTTATTATCGGCGACTAACACCGCGGGATCGCCTTCCCGGCGCGGCGCAATTACCGATTTAATTTTTCTTCCGGTAACTTCTTCGGCAACGGAAATCACTTCCTTAACAGAATTCCCATCTCCCGTTCCCAAATTAATAATTTGTGATGAATTTCCTTTATTTAAATATTCCAACGCTTTTACATGAGCTTCTGCTAAATCTTCAACATGAATATAATCCCGTATGCACGTGCCATCCGGGGTGGGATAATCATCACCGTAAACAGAAATGCTTTCCCGTTTGTCAAGAGCGGTGAATAAAACCAAAGGAATTAAATGGGGTTCGGGAAAATGGCTTTCGCCAATCTCTCCGCCTACCGAAGCGCCGGCGGCATTGAAATATCTAAGCGCAACGTGTTTCATTCCATAAGCGGAATCGTAGTCGGCAAGAATTTGCTCAATCATTAATTTAGTTTTTGCATATGGATTGATGGGCTTTGTTGTTTCTTCTTCCGAAATAGGAATATGCAATGGATTTCCATACAAAGAACAGGTTGACGAAAAAACAAAATGCCGCACACCTTTTTCTTTTAATGCGTTAATCAAATTAAAGCTGCCGGAAACATTATTGCGGTAATACATTTCGGGGTTTTCAACCGATTCACCAACGTACGCAAATGCCGCAAAGTGAATGACCGAATCAATGTTATGTTTTTGAATTACCGCTGACAATTTCTCACGGTCCAACAAATCAACCTCTTCAAAAATAACATTTTGCGGAAGCGACGCTTTATGCCCGCGCGAAAGATTATCGAGGACGATAACTTCAATTTCTTTATTTATCAACAATCGTACAACATGCGAACCAATGTAGCCCGCACCGCCGGTAACTAAAACTGCCATTAATATCCAGATTTTTTGTTTGAGAATTTTGTGGAAGAAATTTAACGTAAAAAATCGTTTTAAAAAAAGAAAAAGGCAGCTGGAAATCTGCCTTTTAGTTTTTTTGATTTTCAAAAAAATCAAAGTTTTTTGAAATGTTTTCGAACAATAATAATTATTGTGAATAAGCTCCTATTATTGCCTTTAAAACTTTGTTCACTCTTTCGGGAGTTTTTAATGCCTTAACAATATCATTATCTATAGGAAAGAGGACTTGTTCGTTCCGCATGATTTTCGCATAAGGATTTTTCCTGGCTCTGGAATAATCAAAATTATACTCGCCTTTTAGCTCATCAGTTTTTCGTTTTTTTTCACCAACTGTTTTCTTCATAGTCTTGTTTTTCTTTTCTAGTTGCTTTACGTGCACTTATAATTCTAATATGTTGATTTCTTTCTGTAAAAGAAACAATGATAATTTTATTCTTCTTTGTATGCCCAATTATCAAAGCTCGTTGCTCAGTTCTTGAGTGTTCCTCATCATCAAAAATAAACGCGAGCGGGTCTGCAAAAACAGTCACCGCTTCTTCAAAACTTAATTTATGCTTTTCAAAATTAAGTTTTGCTTTATTTTTATCCCAAATGAAATTAATCATTTTGATTTACGCCGCTGCCGATGTTTGCGGCGCAGGCTGCCGTGCTCCTAACTCTCTATCCAGCATAAGCACACCGTAATTGTTATCGCCGATCATTTTCAAATCATCAATAATTTTAGTTACGTTTGCTTCTTCTTCAACTTGTTCGGTAACAAACCATTGTAAAAAAATATTTGTCGCGTGGTCCTTTACTTCCAAACTTAAATTTACCAATTCATCAATGCTTGCGGTAATTAATTTTTCATGCGCATACGTATCTTCGTAGGCATCAAGAACAGATTTCCATTCCGTCTTTGGGGCTTCAATGGCTTTAAGCACAACTCTTCCTCCCTTCTGGAGAATATATGCATAAAATTTTGATGCATGCAGATGCTCTTCGTCGGCTTGAATTTTCATCCAATTTGCAACTCCATTCAAACTTTTACTTGCAAAGTAAGAAGACATCGAAAGATATAAATAAGAAGAGAAAAACTCTTTATTAACTTGAGCGTTTAATGCGGCTTCAATCTTTTCGTTCATCATAAGAACCTCTCAATATTGTTGAAAAATTGTAGGGACAAACTAACAAAAATTGAATTGTGCAACAAGATAAACAAAAGCAACACGGATGTTTGGATTATTTCTTCATAGCGGTAAATTTAGACAAGTAAATTTCATCAATTGAAAAGAGGAAGTTATGAGTCTTGCCGAATTGCAAAAAATCGTTAAGCAAAAAGCAAATAAACAACAAGCTGAAATTCTTATGCGGTTCTTTAAAACCGGTCCTGGAGAATATGGAGAAGGCGACATGTTTTACGGAATAAAAGTTCCCGTGCAGAGAACTATCGCAAATCAATTTCATCACCTTCCGCTTAATGATTTACAAACTTTGCTGAAATCAAAAATTCATGAAGAGCGGTTAATTGCGCTGCTGATTTTGGTCGCAAAGTATAAACACGCAAATGAAGAGGTTCGGGAAAAACTTTTTACTTTTTATTTGAAGAATTCAAAGAATATAAATAATTGGGATTTAGTTGATCTTTCAGCGGATAAAATTGTCGGCGCTTTTTTAATTGATAAAGACAAATCGCTTTTATATAAACTAGCAAAATCTACCAATCTTTGGGAACGGCGGATCGCAATGATCTCAACATTCTATTTTATTAAAAATGGAATCTTCGAGACATCTTTCCAAATTGCAGAACTTCTGCTGCATGACAAACACGACTTGATTCAGAAAGCTGTAGGCTGGATGTTGCGCGAAATCGGAAAGCGTGATCTAGAACCCGAAGAAGAATTTCTTAAACTTCATTATAAACAAATGCCCCGCACCATGCTTCGCTACGCGATTGAAAAATTCCCCGAAACTAAACGACAAGCTTATTTAAAAGGAACCATCTAATGAATAATCAATTGACAAAAATTTTCTTTTTCTTATTTATACTTTCATCCTTTGTGCTTCCGCAAAAGAAAGAGACAAATGTTCTTTACCAGTATTCCGTAATTAACGCCCTTTCCGCCGGTGTGTATGAAGGCGATCTCTCGATGAGCAAATTAAAACACCTTGGCGATTTTGGACTTGGAACTTTCAACAATATTGATGGCGAAATGGTTGTATCCGATGGAAAAATCTATCAAGTAAAAACTGACGGCACTCCTGTTGAAGCAGCAAAGAATCTGCTTTCTCCTTTTGCTGCAGTTACGTTTTTCAAATGTGATACAACTCTTGAAATAAAAAACCCTCTAACACTACAACAAATAAAACAATTAATTGATGCGGCTGTTCTGTCTGAAAACTATCTCTACGCCGTAAAAATTTCCGGTAAATTTAATAAAGTAAAAACGCGGAGCGTTCCGAATCAACAAAAGCCTTTTCCGGATTTAGCGACTGTAATTAAAAATCAAGTTACGTTTGAGAAAGATAAAGTTAGCGGAACGGTGATTGGATTTAAAATGCCTGAATTTATCGATGGAGTAAACGTGAAAGATTTTCACTTTCATTTTCTTTCAACAGATAAAAAGTTCGGCGGACACTTACTTGATTTGACTCTCGAAAAAGGAAAGATCGAGATCGGAATAATAAAAGAATTCCGTTGCCAGCTTCCTTTAACAGAAAATTTTACTAAAACGAAATTCGTAAAAGAAGAAAATTATCTGCAAAATAAATGAGTATAAGAAAATAGTCTCTTAATTAATCGTGTGAGAGGTTGTCTTGATTCTTAAAAACGAAACACGTAAATCCATTTTTGCCATTCTGTTTATTGTTTCCGGCGCTGCGGGATTAATCTACCAGATTGTCTGGTTTAAATATCTCGGATTATTCCTCGGCAACACAACCCATGCGCAGATGATCGTTCTCGCAACATTTCTCGGCGGATTAGCAGCGGGAAATTATGTGATCGGGAAACGCGCCGATGCATTGAAGAATCCGGCAAGGTTTTATTCCCTCCTCGAAATTGGAATTGGGTTGTATTGTTTACTTTATCCCCAACTCAGTGTTGGTTTGGGAGAACTATTTTTGAGAATTGCTGGGAATTATTCAATCGACAGCACATCATTTCTTTTTTATTTCTTTCGATTTTTGCTTGCGGCATTGCTGTTGTTCATTCCAACATTTGCAATGGGAGGAACGCTTCCTTCGTTAAGTAAATTTTTTGTTGATGATCTTAAATTCGCCCGGCGTGATACCGCTGTTCTTTATTTTCTCAATTCATTCGGCGCAGTTATTGGGGTGTTGCTTGCTGGATTCTTTTTAATAAAACTATTTGGATTGCCGACAACAATTTATGCTACGGCGGTGGTTAATTTATTTATCGGTCTTGTTGGACTCATTGTTTCCCTAAACTATAAATCCGATGAAACAAAGAATGAAGTATTTCTCAACTCATCGGAACAACATGAAATATCATTTACCAAAACAACCATGTTCCTTGTTGTTGCCACAGCGGGAAGTTCGGGACTTGCAGCGCTTTTATATGAAATGGTTTGGGTTCGATTATTGGTAAATATTCTTGGCTCATCAACGTACGCGTTTTCGTTAATGTTGATGGCGTTTATCAGTGGCATTACGCTCGGCAGTTTTCTTGTTTCACTTAAATTTATCCGCAAGTATGATAAAGTGAAACTTGTTATTTTCTGCCAAGGCATGATTGCTCTCAGCACAATGGCGGCGCTTCCGTTTTATGAACGGCTTCCCTATTACTTGTGGAAAATTTCCTCCTATTTTGTGAGAAACGAATCGACGTTTCCAATTTTTCTAACACTGCAATTTTTGATCTGCTTTGTTATGCTTATTACTCCAACGATTTTTATGGGAATGAATCTTCCCGTAATTGTTGAAATTTTTTCTGCTTCTCAAAAGAAGATCGGCGTATCAATCGGAAAAGTATTTTCAATTAACACACTCGGTACGGTACTTGGAGCTTTGCTAAGCGGATTGGTGTTCATCCCCGCGTTCGGCATAAAACATACGTTTGAAATTGGAATAGCAATAAATTTTGGAATGGCTCTGTTGCTTATTCTTTCTTATCGGAAGATAAGTCCGATCATTAAAACAACCTTTGCCTCCGGCGCTGTTCTTATTTATCTAGCTTTTGTTTTTCTTATTCCCTCATGGAATACTACAATTATGGTTAGCGGAGTTTTTAGAAATTTTAGTTTTGTCCCACCACCAACGTACAGCGATTTTCAAAAACAGTATTTAACCAGAAAAATATTGTATTATAAAGAAGGCATCGGCGCAAATGTTGGCGTTGCACAGCTTGACGATTCGCTGCATACAAAAGTTTTAATGATTAACGGTAAGCCGGATGCGAGCAATTCCGGTGATATGAATACACAAGTCATGCTCGGACAAATACCGATGATGCTTCACCCAAACGCAAAGAATATTTTTGTTGTCGGATTCGGAAGCGGTGTAACTATCGGTTCGGTGTTAACACATGATATTAACAAAGTTACCTGCGCGGAAATTTCTCCCGAAGTAATTGAAGCGGGCAACTTGTTTAAACTGGAGAACGGAAATTGTCTCGCCGATAAACGCGTAAACGTTGTGGTAGAAGACGCTTTAACTTATCTGAAACTTGCAAAGAATAATTTTGATGTTATCATCTCCGAACCTTCCAATCCCTGGATTGCCGGAATCGGAAATCTTTTTTCAAAAGAATATTTCGAACGATGTAAAATAAAACTTTCTGATGATGGGCTGATGGTTCAATGGTTTCACACGTATGAGTTGAGCGACGATATTATGAAACTGATTCTTCATACTTTCAAAGTTGTGTTTCCTTATGCGCAGCTTTGGAATCCCCAGCAAGGCGATATCATAATGGTTGGATCGAAAAAGCCGATCAATCTTAACGCCTTGCAGCTTGAGCAAAAGTTTCAACTAGAAACAGTAAAAAGAGATTTCGCCAAAATTAAAATTGAAAACATCTTTACGTTTCTTTCCTGCGAGGCTTTTTCTGACGAAGGTTTTTATACTATTTCAGGTAACCCGACAGTTAATTCGGAACTGCATCCCCGGCTTGAGTTTGAAGCCCCGAAATCATTTTATCTCAATCAATTTTCGACAATAACATATCAAAATGATGAGCGTTTCAGAACGTCAACCAACCATTTGTTGATTCGTGATTACCTGGAAAATCATAAGCCAACAATCCCGGAATTATCTTCAGCCTTGGCATTTCATTATAACGAGACAAACAATTACCGGTTGAGTTACGGAATAGCCAAAGTTCTGCAAGAAAAAAAACCCGGCGATTACAAGACGGAAATAACATTAATTAATTCCGAGGAAAAACTTGGAATACACAAACTTCGGTTAACAGAATTGGAAAACCTTTCGCGTCAATTCCCCGATTCTTCTTCTGTTGTGCAAAATTATGCTAACGATAATATCGCGGGAGCGCTTTTTGCTGCTTCCTTTTTGAAAAATTATCCGATAGATTCTTATGCTGAAGAAATTTTGAGAACGACTAAAAAAGATTCCGCCTCGCAGATCAGGGCATACGCAAATCTCGCAAATTTGTATCTTGAGAACAGTCAACCTGAGCAGGCATACCAAATGGCTTCGCAAGTATCACACATGCTGGACATGAATAAACATTTAGGAACGCTCATTCCGCTTGATGAATTTTGTTATACTTATTCAGCGGCAAGCGCGTACACGTTACATTACAAAACGGCAATTGAATATCTAATGGGTTTAACAATGGTTAACCGTCAGCATCCTAAAAAAGAAATGCTCGGCAGAATGATTGAGTGGAGAATGAAGAATTAGATAAATGCTATCTCCATTTCACCCCCAAAAACAAAAAAGCCGCAGATTGCTCCGCGGCTTTTGTATCAGAAATCAGGAAAGAGAATTACGCGATGGTAACTTCTTTTGAGAGATAAACATCTTGCACTAAGTTCACGATTTTTATTCCTTCAGCCATTGGACGTTGGAACGCTTTTCTTCCAAGAATCAAGCCCATACCGCCGGCACGTTTGTTAATTACCGCAGTTTTGCAAGCATCGGCAAAATCATTTGCACCGGAAGCGCCGCCGCTGTTAATTAATCCTGCTCTGCCCATGTAATTGTTCATTACCTGGTAACGGGTTAAATCGATCGGATTATCGGTAGTCAATTCGGTGTAAACGCGTTTATCAATTTTTCCGTAGGAAACACCGCCGGTATTTAGCGCTGTGTAGCCGCCATTATTTTCCGGAAGTTTTTGTTTGATAATATCCGCTTGAATAGTAACGCCGAGATGATTTGCTTGTCCGGTAAGATCAGCCGAGACATGATAATCTTTATCACTTTTAAATTTTGGATTACGCAAGTAGCACCAGAGAATTGTTCCTAAGCCTAATTCGTGTGCATACTGAAACGCTTCGCTCACTTCAACAATTTGTCTTGTGCTCTCATCAGAACCAAAATAAATTGTTGCGCCAACTGCAGCGGCGCCCATATCATATGCTTGCTCAACACCGGCAAACATAACTTGATCAAATTTATTCGGATAGGTAAGCAATTCGTTATGATTAATTTTTAAAATGAATGGAATTTTGTGCGCGTATTTTCGTGAAACCATTCCAAGCACACCCAAGGTTGAAGCTACTGCGTTACAGCCGCCTTCAATTGCTAACTTAACAATGTTTTCAGGATCGAAAAAATCGGGATTCTTTGCGAAGGAAGCTCCGGCAGAATGTTCAATTCCTTGATCAACCGGTAATATGGAAACATATCCGGTTCCTGCAAGCCTGCCTGAACTGAAAATCCATTGAAGATTTTTCATAACGTTGATGTTTCTGTCGCTCGGACTAAAAATTCTATCTACAAAATCTGATCCGGGTAAATGTAATTTTTCTTTTGGAACTTTAGCTGTGTAGTTTAGGAGGGAATCGGCTTCTTTTCCAAGTAGTTCTTGAATTTTGTTTATCATTATAGCTCCGTTTTTCTTTTAATAAATTGTACACTTCAAAAATAACTTGAAAAGAAATCAATTCAAACAGAACTGCAATAGGAATGAAGAATAAAGGGAAGAAAATTCATTTAAATTGAATGCTTATCCGCAAATATAATTTATCCTCTGCGATTCTATTAACAAATTTTAGAAGACGTTCCTACTCTCTGTTTATTGAAATTAAAATAGTCTCAATAAATAAATTCTTTTCCTTGTTAGAATTGATTATTAACCGCCAACCATTTTTACTAAGAAAGTTAGAGTTTTTCCATTTCTCTACGTAACGTAAGATTATAACTCTTAAGAAAATTGGAATGAAGTTTTTGAAAGTGGAATATTATTGCCCCAAAGAAATAAGCATGAATAATATTTCGTCTATTAAAAAAGAATGTCCCCATAATCAATTTCCAGAAATACCTTCTCTCTTTTCCTCTAATACCGGCAAAATAAATTACCCGCAAGACGGTAAGGAGATCATTAAAGTTAATTTCCTTTTGAATGGGATTCTCAACTTTATACGTTCCATAATTAGATAAGAATTGATACGACCGTTCAAAAACTCTTGCCGGTTTGTAAATGGTATCTAATATTTTTTTATAACCTTTAAATAAAACCTCTTTATTCATCTTAGTAATTATATTTGTTTTGTTTTCGTCAAAATCAAATGGTTCAATTATTCTATTTTCTTGAAGGAGGTTCTTATACAAGTCGGTTCCGGGAGGAGCTTTTAAAATATTCACGGTTGCCATAACAATTCCGCTTTTTTGAATAAAATCAATCAATTGATCAAAAATTGTTTCTTTATCGGAATCAAATCCTACAATAAATCCGGCGGTTAAGATAAATCCCTTTTGCTGCAACATTTTAACATCATCAAGCATGTTTCGCCGGAGGTTTTGCCTTTTTTTACAAGATTCCAAACTTTCTACATCGGTAGTCTCAATACCAACAAAAATGTGTCTAAACCCTGCCTCAAGCATTAAATTCATCAACTCTTCATCGTCAGCTAAATTAATGGTTGCTTGAGTAGCAAATCCCGGCGCTGTTTTATTTAATCTTCTCCATTTAATTAATTCGGGAAGCAGGGAAAGTTTCAATTCTTTTCGGTTACCGATTAAATTATCATCAGCAAATAAAATCATTTCAGGATGCCCTAACGCCAATATCTTGTTTAGTTCACTGATAATTTGGTTGGCGTTTTTGGTTCTTGGTCTTCTACCGAACAAAGCCGTTACATCACAAAAATCACACTGGTAAGGACAACCACGGGAGTATTGAACAATTGCGTAGGCGTATTTACTCATATCTATTATATCCCAATCAGGTAAGGGAGATTGAGTAATATCCGCAAATTCCTTGGTTGTGTAGTACTTTTTCGGAATTCCTTTTTTGAAATCGTTAAGAAAAAGTGGAAGGGTAATTTCGGCTTCATTAAGGACAAAATGATCGACTTCAGGAAAATTTTCATGTGAATTTGTAAATAAGGGTCCCCCTGCCACTATTGTTTTACCATATTTTTTGCATTCCCTAATTGCATTACTAACATATTCTGTTTGAAGATTCATTGCCGAGATAAAAATAAGATCAGCCCACGCAATAGCAACCGGATCGAGCGCCGTAAAGTTTAAATCAATTAGTTTTCTGTTCCAGTCAGCGGGCAAAAGGCTGGATATAGTTAAAAGTCCCAAAGGGGGATAACTCGTTTCTTTTGAAATCATTTTCATTAAAGATTTCATCGACCAAAAAGTATCAGGCATTTTAGGATAAAGAAGCAGAACATTCATCTTACTTGCTTTCTCATAATTAAACATTTTGTTATTTGTAATACTCTTGAATATTTACTAAAACAATGAACTATGAAGTCTTTTCGCATTCTAACAAACAATATAAGTAACAATCTAATTCCTTGTATCCTCAAGGTTTGTCAAAGCAACTAAAAAAAAAACATCCGGAAATCGTTTTCTTTCAGTTCAATGAATTTCTATCCGAAAAAAGTTTTTTATAGATTGCTTTACTCCTCTTTACCTTTTATATTTGCAGAAAAAATTTTAGAAGATTGAACAAACCAAAAACAAAACCGAATAATAAATTTTCAAGAGAATAGCCGCTCCGCAAGGGTGGCTTTTTTTTTATCCAGAAGAAATAAAATGATTAAACAAAAAGCAAAACTAATTTTAGAAGACGGCTCGGAATTTTCGGGTTACGGATTCGGCTCCAATAAAAACGTAACCGGTGAAGTGGTTTTTAACACCGGAATGGTTGGCTACCCGGAAACGATGACAGACCCTTCATACTGCGGACAAATTCTTACGTTCACTTTCCCTCTTATTGGCAATTACGGTGTTCCCGGAAAAGAAAGAGAAAACGGACTACTGAAGAATTTTGAATCGGAAAAAATTCATCTGCGCGGGATTGTCGTTTCGGACTATTCTTTTGAATATTCACACTGGAACGCAAAACAATCGCTGCACGATTGGATGATTGATGAAAATATTCCCGGCATTTACGGAATTGATACCCGAATGCTCACCCGCAAGCTCCGCGAAAAAGGAACGATGCTCGGCAAGATCGTTTTTGAGAACACAAAAGATGAATTGAGTTTTGAAGATCCGAACAAATCAAATCTCGTTGGTGAAGTTTCAATTAACGAACCGGTTGAATATACAAAAGGGAAAAAGAAATTGGTCTTTGTGGATTGCGGAACCAAGAACAACATCGTGCAAGCGTTCTTGCGGCGCGATATAACGGTAATCCGCGTTCCGTATGATTATGACTTCCTTTCAATTAAAGCTGATGGAATTGTTTTATCGAATGGACCCGGCGACCCGAAGATGAATCCCGTAACAATTGAAAACACAAGACGAGCAATGGAAAAAGGAATTCCGATGCTAGGCATTTGTCTCGGCTGCCAGATAATGGCTTTAGCCGCCGCCGCCAATACTTATAAATTAAAATATGGACACCGTAGCCACAATCAGCCGGCGAATGAATCGGGAACAAAACGTTGTTACATTACTTCACAAAATCACGGTTACGCCATAGACTCCGCAACCCTTTCCGAAGATTGGCGAGAGTGGTTCCAGAACGATAACGACGGCACGAATGAAGGGATCATTCATATTTCAAAGCCCCTTTTCGGAGCGCAGTTTCACCCGGAAGCTTCTCCCGGACCGGATGACACAGAATTTATTTTCGATTTATTTGTGAGAGCAATATCATAGGAAATAACAAAAAACAAATTTCAAAAAACAAAAAAAGAACAAACAATATTTTTATAATCTAGGATTAAAAAATTATGAGTGAGGATGGTTCAAAAAAAGTTTATGATTTGGAAGAACGTTGTTTTCAATTTGCTAAAAGCGTCGCCTTTTTCTGTAAGAAATTGCCGCTGGATATTATTAATCGAGAGTATATTAAACAACTCGTTAGATCTTCAAGCTCGATTGGAGCCAACTATATTGAAGCAAATGAGTGTTTAGGAGAAAAGGATTTTATAATGAGATTAAGGATTTCTCGAAAAGAGGCGAAGGAAACATCATTCTGGCTTCGTTTAATAAAAGAGACAAACGCAGAATCCTTCACAGAAGAAGGAATGCTATTGAATAATGAATCAAATGAATTAAAAAAAATATTTTCATCAATTATATATAAGAAAACAAAAAGCGATATTGCAAAAGAAGTATGAAATTAATTTTGGAGCTTGTTTTTTGTTTTTTGGATTTTAGCATAGTATGATAAAAAAAGGTAAACCCAAAAAAGTATTAATTCTCGGAAGCGGTGCGCTGCAGATCGGGCAAGCCGGAGAATTTGATTATTCCGGTTCTCAGGCAATTAAAGCGCTTAAGGAAGACGGAATCGAAACGGTGCTTATCAATCCGAACATCGCAACGATTCAAACGAGCGAACAATTTGCGGATAAAGTCTATTTCATTCCAATTAAAACCGAGTTTGTTGAAAAGGTAATTGAAAAAGATAAACCCGACGCAATCCTTCTCGGCTTCGGCGGACAAACGGCGCTTAACGTTGGCGTCGAACTATTCGATAAAGGAATTTTAGAAAAGCATAACGTAAAAGTACTCGGCACTTCGGTTGAAGCAATAAAAGATACCGAAGACCGATTCCTTTTCGCAAAACGCGTAAATGAAGTCGGATTAAAAGTTGCGCGAAGCAAAACCGTTGCAAATGTTGATGAAGCAATTGCCGCCGGAAAAATAATCGGTTATCCGCTGATGGTGCGTATCGCTTATGCGCTTGGCGGACTCGGCTCAGGCATTGTAAACAATAAAGAAGAATTAGTTGATAAAGCTAAGCGCGCCTTCTCGTTTACCAATCAAATATTAATTGAAGAATCACTCTACGGCTGGAAAGAAGTTGAGTACGAAATCGTCCGCGACCGCTACAATAATTGTATTACAATCTGTAATATGGAAAATGTCGATCCGATGGGAATACACACCGGCGACAGCGTTGTAGTTGCACCGGTGCAAACACTTTCTTCACACGAAAATTTTAAACTCCGTTCAATCGGAATAAAACTCATCCGTCATCTTGGAATTGTTGGCGAATGTAATATTCAATACGCGCTCGATCCGCATTCCGACGATTATAGAATTATTGAGGTGAACGCGCGCCTTAGCCGGAGTTCTGCGCTTGCGTCAAAAGCCACCGGTTATCCTCTTGCATTTGTGGCTACAAAACTTTCGCTCGGTTATAATTTAAATGAAATAGAAAACAGCATTACTAAAGAAACCTCCTCCTGTTTTGAACCTGCGCTGGATTACGTAGTTCTAAAATATCCCCGTTGGGATTTACAAAAATTCAAGGCGGTTTCAACACAGCTCGGCAGTGAAATGAAATCTGTCGGCGAAGTAATGTCAATCGGCAGAACTTTTGAAGAAGTGCTGCAAAAAGCAATGCGCATGCTCGATGTTGGCTACAACGGTTTTACCGTTAACGATCTCGACACAAAAATTACCGATGACTTACTTGCAAAACCAACAGACAAACGTATTTCGCTTCTCGCAAAAGCAATTGAAGAAGGTTACACCGTTGACCGCTTGCATGAGTTAACAAAAATCGACCGCTGGTTCTTATATAAAATGAAGAACATTGTTGATCTTCAGAATAAAATAAGAAAACCAAAACTTGAAAATGTTGATTCCGAATTATTACTCGAAGCAAAACAGAAAGGATTTTCCGACAAGCAAATTGCGATGCTTACAAATTCCGGCGAGTTTGAAGTCCGCTCAAAAAGAAAAGAACTTAACATCGTTCCTTTTGTAAAACAGATCGATACGCTTGCGGCAGAATATCCGGCGCAGACAAATTATTTGTACATGACCTACAACGGAAACGAAGACGATATCGCGACCAAAGAAGAAAACCAAATTATCGTTCTTGGTGGCGGCGCGTACCGTATCGGTTCTTCGGTAGAGTTTGACTGGTGCTGTGTTAATTCGGTTTTGACTCTTGGCAAACTGAATTACAAAACCATTATGATTAACTACAACCCGGAAACCGTGAGTACAGACCATGACATTTGCGACAAATTATATTTTGAAGAAATGAGCCTTGAGCGGGTGCTTGATATTTACGAAAAAGAAAATCCTCACGGAATTATCGTTTCGATGGGGGGACAGATTCCGAACAACCTAGCGGTAAAATTATTTAACAAAGGGGTAAACATTCTTGGAACCTCTCCTGCAAAAATTGATAACGCTGAAAACCGGCACAAGTTTTCGCAAATTTTAGATCAACTTGATATTGATCAGCCGGAATGGAATGAACTGACGAATTTAGAAGAAGCGAAAAAATTTGCGGACAATGTTGGTTACCCGGTGCTGATTCGTCCAAGTTATGTTTTAAGCGGCGCGGCAATGAGTATTGTACTTACGGAAAATGAACTTGAAGAATATTTGAAGAAAGCTTCGGATATCAGCCAGGAACATCCCGTTGTTATAAGCAAGTTTATTACCGATGCACGCGAAATTGAAGTTGATGCCGTTGCCGACAACGGCGAACTTTATTGCTATGCTATTTCGGAACATGTTGAAAATGCAGGCGTACACAGCGGCGATGCGACAATCGTTCTTCCGCCTCAACGGACGTATTTGGAAACCATGCGGCGTGTAAAAATCATTACAAAAGAAATTGCACGGGAACTGGAAATTACCGGACCATTCAATATGCAGTTTATTGCTAAAGATAACGACGTTAAAGTAATCGAGTGCAATCTCCGCGCTTCGCGAAGTTTTCCTTTTGTATCAAAAGTTTTGAAGATCAATTTCATTGACATTGCAACAAAATTAATTATGGGACAGCATCTTCCGAAGATCGATAAATCATCTTTCGACTTGGATTACGTTGGCGTTAAAGCTTCTCAATTTTCTTTTACAAGATTAAAAGGAAGCGATCCGGTGGTTGGTGTGGAAATGTCGTCAACCGGAGAAGTTGCTTGTCTTGGTGATGATTTTAACGAAGCATTTTTGAAAAGTATGTTGTCGGTCGGATTTAAAATTCCGCAAAAAGGCGTTTTGCTTTCAACAGGAACGTTGAAAGAGAAAGCGGAATTTCTTGAGGAATTAAAAACACTCCGCAAAATGGGATTGAAGTTTTACGGAACCAAAGGAACCGCCGACTTTTACGGTGAAGGTGGAATTGAAGTTGAAACGCTTCACCGTCCCTTTGATAATCAAGAACCGGGAATACTTTCCCACTTGCAAGACGGTAAAATTGATCTCGTTATAAATATTCCCAAAACTTCCGAGAAAGAAGAACTCGACAGCGATTACTTGGTTCGCCGCCGCGCAGTTGATTTGAATATCCCGCTTATCACCAATCTTCAATTTGCAAAGCGGTTTGTAAAATCTCTGCGCAAATATCTCGCCGGTGAGCTGCAGGTAAAGAGCTGGGATGAGTACATGTAAGTAGTGGAAAGTGGAAAGATAAAAGTAGAAAGTCATTAGTCAGTAGTCAATTGACATTAGTGAAAATGACCAATGACCAATTTGAACTTATAAACTCTCACATCTGTTGTAAAAATAAAAATCAAAAAAACTTATGGCAATCTTTTTCACGATATTTTTACTCGTTTACGGCTCGGCAAACTTTTACGTTTACGTAAGGGCAATGCAGGCATTTCAGTTTCATACACTCTACGCAAAGCTTCTCTTTTCGGCACTATTTATTTTAGCGGCGTCTTCATATGTTTTGACAAAGAGTCTCCTCTCAAATGTGAACTCGATTTTGTATGATACGTTCCTTTGGATCGGCTCTTTCTGGTTCGCGTTTCTCCTTTATTTTATCTTATCACTCCTGATAATTGATCTATCCATGCTTGTCCACCGGATTTTTCCGTTTTTGCCACAGTTTCTTTTTCAAGATTATGCAAAAACCAAATTACTAACCGGTTTGGGTGTTCTTCTCCTTGTAATTGCAGTGGTAACCTACGGATACTTCAACGCCAACAATATCAAGTTGAAAACGATCCAACTTTCAATTCCAAAGAAAAATTCCGCTCTTACTTCACTTAACATTTTATATTTCTCAGATTCACATTTTACGCCGATAAATAATGGAAGAATTGCAAAGAAGATCATCGAACTTGCGGAAGAAGTAAAACCCGATATTATTCTTATTGGAGGCGATGTTATTGATGATAAATCAAATCAGCTTAAGCGAATTGGAATTGATGCCGAACTCCGTCAGCTAAAAGCCAGGTACGGAGTTTACACCATTAACGGGAATCACGAATTTATCGTAAACGTAAACGATGCGGACAAATTTCTGAATGAAAATAACGTAAAAGTCCTTCGCGATAGCATGATAACAATCGCAAATTCAGTTCAAATTATTGGAAGAGAAGATGGAAGTATTGTTGGCTTTGCCCACCGAAAAAGGAAGTCGGTTGCAGAATTAATCGCAGCGGCAAGGAAAGATCTCCCCATAATTCTGCTCGATCACCAGCCGTTCCATCTTGCTGAAACAGCAGCGGAAAATGTTGATCTTCAACTGTCCGGGCACACTCACCACGGACAAATGTGGCCCTTCAACTTTATCACCAAAATGATTTATGAATTGAGCTGGGGATATAAGAAAATTAACAACACCAATTTCTATGTTTCCAGCGGAGTTGGAACATGGGGACCCCCCGTAAAGATCGGGAACGATGCCGAAGTCATCAATTTCAAAATTGAGTTTAAGTAAAATTGGATTGATCAATTTCTTTTAAAACAAAAAACCCGACTTGAGAAAGCCGGGTTTTTATTTTCAGAAACACTTACTTTTAATTCAAATGAATTGCCGGAAAGTTTACGCCTTTTAGACTTACTTGTTCTACTTTTAACCTGGCAAGTCCTTTGTGCATCATCCCCAACTCATCAGCCGCCTCTTTAGACACGTCAATATTTCTACCGCGAACATAAGGACCACGGTCATTAATCCTTACAATTACGCTTTTCTCTGTCTTGAGATTGGTAAGCCGAAGAAGCGTTCCAAATCGTAAGGTTTTGTGTGCAGCCGTTAAAGCTTCTTGATCGAATTTTTCACCGTTTGCTGTTGTTCTGCCATGAAATCTCGGTCCATACCACGAAGCTTTCATTTCTCCTTTATTGATATAATTAATTACGGTAGTTTGTTCGTTATTAATTACATCACTAACAGGGACAGCTTCCTTTAGCTTTGGCTCGTTCTCCTCAGGGGTTGTCTGCTCAACTGCAGTAAAACCGGCCAAAATTAAAAGAAGGCTGAAGAGCAATACTTTTGCTAGTGACTTCAAATAATCCTCTTTTTTGTTTTTGAACGGTACAAAGATAGAACGATGAGGATTGGATTTCAATGCCTTGGTCTATCCAAAAGGCTTTTTACGGAAAGACCAATTATCCGACTTTTGGGGTTTGTCGGTCGGGTTTTAGGAATATCACGTCCCGACAGAGGAAAGAAATCTAAAACCATTTTGTTGCAGAAACTAATTTGTTAAATTTCAATTAAGATTTTAAAATGATAGGTCAACTCTATGAAGCCGAAATATTTTTGTGCGGTGTTGCTATTCCTCCTCTTAAATTCACTTCTTTTTTCACAGGATGAACCTCAAAAAAAGTTTTCCCTTTCGAACTACTCCACTTTTGGAACGGGAGAAAAGATTATCGTTTCGCTATACGCCCCACCGGAGGTAAAAAGTTTCACCTTCCGGCTTTTACGGCTTAGCGATCCGGTAAATTTGTTAAAAAGCGGAATGGCTTCCCGCATGCGAAACAATTTTGATATCTGGGGAAAGGATAAAGAGCTTCTCACTAAATACTTTTCACTTGAGCGGGAATGGAATGAGGTTCTCTCAAGAACCTCAGGCAATTGGTACGATAACAAAATCAATATTAAACCGGTTGATAAACCTGGGATTTATGTCCTCCAAGCTCTTCGTGATGACCAGGTTGCTTACTGCCCGATTGTTGTAACGAACTATGCAATGGTTTATAAGAATTCGAGTTTCGAGATTCTGACTTTATTGACCGATGCAAAAACGGGAAAGTTTGTTCCTAAAGTAAAATTCGATTTTTATATGGGAGACAGTTTGGTTGAATCGGGAAAAGCTAATGAGGATGGAATCTTTTTATTGAAAACCACAGGAGAGTTAAAATGGAAAGAAAGCTTTCTATTAACCGCAGAATGCAAAGACGAAGTCGTGTTCAGTAATCCCTATTTCTTCTTTGAAGATGAATCAGAGCAATACACTGCTTACACATTCATCAACCAGCCGGTTTACCGCCCCGGACAAAAAGTCTTTTTCAAAAGTATCCTCCGCAAAAAGAATGAGTTTGATTTCTCCGTTTTAAAAGATGAGGAATGCAAAGTCGTCATCCGTTCGCCCAAAAATGCGGAAGTTTTTTCCGGTACTTTTAAAACGAATGATTTCGGCAGCATTTGGGGTGAATTTGTTCTAGATGAAGAAGCTGAAATCGGATATTATAACATTCAAGTTTCGCATGGCGAGCAAATTTTTTACGGCTCGTTTCAAGTTGAAGAATACAAAAAACCCGAATACAAAGTTGAAGTTAACACCGCCAAACAGAATTACTCCGGTTTAGAAACGATCTCAGGAACTGTAAAAGCCGATTATTATTTCGGATCTCCGGTAACCTCGGCAAAAGTTACAGTGCAAATTTTCAAAAAAAGATTTTGGGTCCCCTGGTGGTATTGGTCGGAATACAGCTGGTTTTACGGAAGCTTTGATAAGATTGGTTATTCATCTTACGGACAACAGGATTTTGTTAAACAGATTGACGGCGAAGTAAACGAAAAGGGTGAATTTCAATTTGAATTTTCTGCTGAGAAACCAACCGAATTTGATTTTACGTATGAAATTTCAGCCCAAGTTGAAGATGCTTCACGGCGGGTAATTTCAAATTCAACCAGCGTTTTTGTAACGCGCGGAGCTTTTTCGCTTTCCGCTTCAACGGATAAATATTTTCTTACGCTTGGTGATTCCGTCAATCTTCGCATAAATGCTTTTGACTTTTCTCAAAAGCCGGTACAGACGGCATTTAAGGCAATCATAAATAAACTTTCCGGTCCGGAAAATAAAATTGTTGAAACGGTTGAAAAGTTTTTCGGTTCAACTGATAAGAACGGGAAAGCAAGTTTTACATTTCTTCCGAAAGAGGCGGGTTATTACCAGTACAGCGTGACCGCAATAGACAGCGGCAAAAATGAAATTTCCGCTTCCGGTTCGTTCTTTGTAAACGATAAAGAAAATTTTTATTACAAGCGGACAAGCAATGAGATTGAAATTATAACGGATAAAGATTCCTACGAAAAAGGAGACACGCTTACCGCAATTATTTCTCTTCCGAAAAATAATCTGGATGTTCTGGTTTCATTCGAAAAGAATTCGATCCTAAAATTTCAGAAATATTCGGTCGAAGGAAATACATTCATCATCAAAGAAAAACTGTCGGAGAAGTACAGTCCGAATTTTTCACTTGCAGTCCTTTTTGTGCATGAGAGAGTCCTCTACTCAAATTCAAAAATGGTTGTAGTGATGAACAAGGACAATTATCTTTCGTTGGATATCAAACCTTCAAAAAAGATTTATAAACCGGGCGAAAAAGCTTCGTATAAAATTTCGGTTAAAAACAGCGCCGGAAAACCGGCAGCGAAGACCGAACTTTCTCTCGGTTTAGTTGATGAGAGCATTTATGCAATTCAAGAAGAGCAGGTGGAAGATATTCAAAAACACTTCTACAAACCTGAATATAGGTACATCCCAACCGGTTCGTCATTGACGGCAACCGGCTTTTCCTCTTCCAGTAGAAAAACATCCCTGCTTGATAAAAATCTTTTAACAATAAAGGAACGAAAGAACGCCGGGGATTATTCTCTTGAAGGAAAGTTGGTTTTCAACAATGAAAATCAAGACACAACTACAATTTATTTTTTATTAGTAAGTGAAGACGGTTATTACATCACCAAAGCAAGACCAAAATGGACTTTCAAATTCGCTAATATTAGCAAAGGAAATTACGACCTTTGTTTGGTAACCGGAGATGGGATTTTCAGATTTCTAAAACAAATTACGGTTGAAAAGAGGAAAGCCAACATCGATGTAAAAATTCCTGCCGATTTTTATTTGGCGGAGATTTTAGGCGGCGGGCAGCCGGTTATGTTTGAAGCCAATCAGGCTAATATCCGAACCGATCGAACGATAGCTTCACAAACAGAGGCTAAAGGTGCGGTGCTAAAAGGAAGCGCTACGGGAAAAGAAAAATTAGTATCTCCCGAAGTCCGCAAGAATTTTGTTGATGCCGCTTTCTGGCAGCCGAGTTTTGTTACCGATGAAAACGGCGAGGCGGAAATTTCTTTGACACTCCCCGACAATTTAACTTCGTGGCGCGCAACGGTTCGCGGAATAACTAAAAAGACTGAAGTGGGACAAGGAACGAACATCATCATCGCACGGAAAAACTTATTGGTGCGAACAGAGACTCCCCGCTTCTTTAGAGAAGGCGATACGCTTTTGATAGCTACGAACATTCACAACTATCTTAATGAAAACAAAAAAGTTAACGTTGCTTTCAAATCGAAAAACGTTAAACTCCTTTCATCAAGCCTTGGAAAGAAGAACGAAATTTTAGTTAAAGAAAATGATGAAGCGAGAGTTGACTGGAAAGTTTTTGTGGAAAAATCGACGGGCGATGCAGAGATTTATGTTGAAGCGTTGACGAATGAAGAGTCCGACGCGATGCAGGTTTCCGTTCCAATTCTTCCGTATGGAGTAAAGCAAACTATTGCGTTAAACGCTGTTGTTCAGGAAAATTCTTCCGAAGAAAATATCCCGTTCACTATTCCGAAAGAGGTTGATCTTCATTCCGCCGGAATTTCTTTTTCACTCAGTCCAACGCTTGCGGGAACAATCCTAAAATCAGTTGATGATCTGGTTGCGTATCCCTACGGCTGTGTTGAGCAAACGATGAGCAGATTTCTTCCGGCGATTATTGTTGCGAATACGTTTAAGGAATTGAAAATTCCTTTAAAAGAAAAAACAACAAAAGAACTCCCCGATGTCATAAACAAAGGACTAAAGCGTCTTTACTCGTTTCAGCACGGAGACGGCGGCTGGGGCTGGTGGCAGAATGATCAAACCCATCCCTACATGACCGCATATGTGGTTTACGGATTGAGTCTTGCCAAACTTGCCGGATATGAAATTAGTGAAGAAGTTTTTCAAAGAGGAAAAGAAAATCTTCTCCAACAAATAAAAACCGTAAAGAAAGAGGAGCAGACAACAATCGCGTTTATGTTTTATTCATTGGTTACGGCAGAAGTAAAAGATTTTGGAGACGCCAAATCTTTACTCGATGAAATCTCTAAAAAGGAATCAAACGCTTATACCCTCGCGCTGCTTGCTTCGGTTTATCAAAAACTTGGCGACAGGGAAAACGAAAAGAAAATTTATGAACGGCTGATGAACAACGTAAACACGAGCGATAGATTTGCCTATTGGGGAGGAACTTCGTGGCATTACACCTGGCAGGAAGATAAAGTGCAAAGCACAGCATTTGCGCTTAAATATTTATTGTCAACCGAAGCAAAATCTCCGTTGATCCCGAAAATCGCCGGTTGGCTCTTGCGTCAGCAAAAAGGATATTCATGGAATTCTACACAACAAACGGCTTCCGTACTTTTTGCGCTGACCGATTATCTAAAAATAACGAAAGAGTTACAACCCGATTACACCGTTGCTGTTTTATTGAATGATGAGAAAATTGCAGAGAAGCAATTCAACACAAAAAACATCTTTGACGAAAACGAGAAGCTTTCGTTCGGTGCGGATCAACTAAAGCGGCTGCACACCGGAGAAAATAAACTTTCCATTATAAAAAGCGGCAAGGGAACCCTTTATTTTAGCGGCTATAACCGTTACTTTGCCAAACCGGAATATGTTGTAAAGCAAAATTCTTTTACCGTTGAAAAGGAATATTACAAACTGACACAATTCAAAGGTGAAAGCGGCATCATCTATAAAAAAGAAAAAATAAATAAACCGTTAAAGAGCGGAGACGATGTTTTTGTTAAGCTTACTGTAAAAGCAAATGAAGAAGGGTTCCAATATTTTATGCTTGAAGATCAGTTCCCTTCCGGATTTGAAATTGTGAAAGACGAAGAGCATTACAACATTGACGGAGAAGACCGTTACATGGGGAATTTTATCCGGCGTGGAAAAATTACCCCGTGGCGATGGAATTATGCTTCTAAAGAAATCCGGGATGAAAAGATCGCATTCTTTGTAACCTATCCGCAAAAGGAAATGGAATTTACCTACATCATCAAAGCACAAATTCCCGGAACATATTCTTGGCTTCCGGCGGAAGCGAGTTTAATGTACTACCCGGAGGTGAATGGATTGAGTGAGACAAATTTCATAAAAGTGACGGAAGAGAAATAGTTTCTATTCCATTAACACCTCGATTAATCGAGGTGTTAATAAAAGATGACATTAACGCAACAAGAAACGGTTCTGAAACAAAGCGGAAATCCTCTATTACAAAGCAAAAGCGGAACGGAGCAACGGAGAAATGCAGGCTTACAATGACGAGTTGCAGCTTTACAATAGAGGTTTACTTTGACGCAAATCACAAGTGCAGCGTTACAATGGAAAATGGGAGAGTCGCAAAACCAAAGTACAGACTTACCAAGGGAAAAGGGAGCCTTACAAAGTCCGTTTACATTGACGCAAATCACAAATACGTGGTTGCAAAGTAAAAAGGAAGAGTTACAAAGCCGGATGGAAGTGATGCAAAATTGAAATTTAAGATAAAAACATTGAAAACGAACTAAAAACGAAGGAATTGAGCCTAAAAGAATTAAAACCCGTTTAATTCAAAATAAAAGAAAGGATAAAACAAAATGACTAATAGAGAAGAAAACAGGTATAATATGTTTAACTCTGTAAAGGCTGTTTTGGATGCTAATACGAATGTAACATCAACTATACCTGTCTTTGAAGAAACGATCGCCGAACTTCGCGGGCTTATTGAAGAGGTAAAGACCACCGATATTGAATTTAATAATTCAACGACGGGGAAAGCTTCGGTAGTACATGCAAAAGAAGAAGAGCTAATGAAAGTTTTTCTTCCGGTAAAATCTGCTTTATACACTTACGCGGTAGTAAAAAAAGACGAAGAACTAAAGGCGCTTACCGAAATAAGTGAAAGCAAGTTGAAGAGAATGCGGGATTCCGAACAGCTGCTGAAAATAAAATCTATCTATGAAAAAGCTGTAGCGCAAACCGCAAATCTGCAGGCATACGGAATAACGGCAGAAACGTTAAGCACCTTAAGTGATAAAATAACGGCTCTGGAAAATTCCGCAGCGAATAAATCAGCCGGGCACACAAGCAGAAGCTCATTAAGAACAAAGCTTGATGACCTGTTTGAAAGCACGGATGATTTACTTAAAGAACGGCTGGATAACCTTGTAGAACTGCTGCGTGAAAAACAGAGCGTGTTTTACAATCAGTATTTTGCCGCGCGCGTTATTTACGACCTCGGCGGAGGGAACTCAACCCCGCCAACTAACGACGAGACGCCACCACCCCAACAGTAGTCTTGCCGGTTACATAATAGATAAATAGTAATAACTTAACAGTGAATTAAACGGGTTTTTTGTTAAGGAGAGAAAAGTTACAGGGGATGAGTAGACGGCGAAAAGAACGTTTGCTATTGATTGAATAAAAAAAGTTTTTGTATAATTGGATTGGCGTTAGAAATTTTTCTTATACATTTTTATTAATTAAGAGAAAAGAAAAGTTACCAGCATGGATACACTTTATGCCTAAAGGGAAGATCTCACAAAGTACACACGAAAAAATTTACCGGCCGATATACCGATCGGAACAATTTTGTTGGCTGACCACCATACAAACAAATCAAACTTTAGCGCGACTAACATTTAACCATCTTCAGAAATTTTTATGAGGTGAATTTTGGAAATAACAATTTTAAAAGAAATCACACAGCGTATTGGTAAGAAATTACCTAGAAAAGAAATTAAAGAAGAACTACGAAGCCAAGAAGAAACACTGAAACAGGAAGTGGAATTTGTATGCCAAAATAAAGCTTTGCTTGTTGAATTGGTAAAGAATTTGTTTCTGGAGAGAAAAATTATCGCAAGAGAAATTTTTGATGTAATAAGTGAAATAGAAGCACACTTAAACTTTAGAAAATATTCTAATGAATTAGCTGCAAAAGTATTTATTGAGGTTTTAGCTGGATTACAAAAAAATGAAGTCCATAAAATTTTAAGTGAATTAGAAACTCCCGATAATATATACTTTTGGAGCACACTAAACACTTTACCATTTGTCTTAAGTGAATACAAATTGGACGGAGAGTTTGCTGCTAACTTGTTTTACAAATTAGCGGATAGGGTTAAAGGGGATTTAGCAGGTGGAGATTTATATAAAGCGATAGATAATTTCACATTTAAATTTCCAAAAGAAGCAATAAAAATAATAGACATCTATTTTTCTAAGGAGTATAGTGATATTTATAGGGTTCTTAGCGGTATAGTTTTAGGATCGTTAAGAGCAGCTATAAGAACAAATCATGTTTCAACTAGCATTTCAGATTTAGAGGAAAAACTCAAAAATAGCATGGATCCAAAACAAAGAGTGATTTATCTTAATTCTTGGATAACCACATATAATAGAAACGTTGCCTCTCTTGAAGAAATTTTAATAATAATAAATTTAGCAAATCGAGCCAATGAAGATGAGATTAGCGAGGTATATAATCTCGTGTGGCGTGTAATTACTAAAGATCTAAACGATGAAAAAGTTGTCAAATCATTATTGGCTTGGCTTGAGAAAAACACCAGTCCCAAAATTCCCCCAAATGCAAAATTCTACGTTGCGCAAACGCTTTATTGGTTTGCTACTTTTGCTAAACCAGAAACAATAGAATTAAGAATAAATAACTATGGTTCTATTTTACAAAAAATCCTGCCCGTCGAAAGCGAAAAAAAAGGAATCTGGGCAAAAATCGAAGATTTTTTAGTTAGTATAATTCGTGTAAATAAAAATCACTTTACTTATTTATTAGACATCATTATAACAGAGTCATTCGATGATTTTATAGAAATGTTAAATCAAGATTTTTTTCAAAGTTTAGAAAATAGTTTACCAGGAGATCTGGCTAATAAAATATTTTCAAACTTTTTATTCTCAAAAGATAGAAGGAATATAAGATTTGCGTTTGAATTGTTTAGAAAAATAGAAAAAATTACATTAATTGAGTTTGAACAAAAACCTAGCGAAGAAGAACTAAACCTTATACTGGATGAATTCGCAAAAAATATTTTGTTGGCAAAAAACACTTCAAAATTCTTGCTTTTAATTGAACAATTGTTTGTTGGTGTTTCCAGTGCTCTTAAATATAAATTCATGAATGAAATGTTATTCCAAGCCGTTAATTACCCTGGAGCTTGTTTAAGCGAATGGAAAAAATCTACAAATAGATCAGAACTATTGACAGAAGTGATTGATAAAGCAGAAAATTATTTTTTAAAAATTAATGTAACAAACAAGCTGCCTGTTATATGTTATACACACTATGAATTCAACAAAGGAGCAGAATTAGAAAGAAAATTTTTAGCAAGAAACGTCAGTAAAGGTGTACGAAATAAATCTGTTCTATTAAACCTAATAAAACATACTCAAATCCTATATGGTGATAGTTGGTCATTTCCGGGAGATATAAGGGGAACAGCTCCTAATAAATTCTCCACGATGAGTTATGAAGTTGAATACCCAAGAATAGAGATTCTTGACCCTGAAGGAATGGTTTTAAAAAGAATGCTCATTAATTCGAAAATAGGCGAAAAGTGAAAGATTATTTTAACCCTTTAGATTCTTACAATAATTTCAAGGATTTCCTAAGTAGATTTAACGAATATGAAGAATTAGACCAGTATGTTATCTTTTATCTGGATAAGTGTTTACAAAAAAGAGTTATTAGAAGACCCGCAAAGGGACGAAGTGGGGAACAAGGTAAAGATATCGTCGTTGTTGATAGTGAGGAGGAAAAAACATATTGCTCTTTTGTTGTCAAAAAAGGCAATTTGGATAATTCGCTTGACCATCCACGGAATGGAGTTTTAAAACAAATGAATGATGCAATGTTTATAGACCTCGAGGAATCAGAATTTAAACGCAAAAAAAGAACGGTCGTAGTAGTATATAATGGAATTGAAAAAAAACGATCTACAATCACGAAGTATGAAACAACCAGAACCGAGATTGAAAATTTGGCAAAAAAATCAAACATTCTTTCAAGAGAGATTGAAAGATGGAATATTGATATTCTGGCAAGCAAACTCTTTCCTTACAGGGAATTAATATCAGATTTTGAATCATTTAAAAACCTGGTAAGTGCTGCCAAAACGGCACTAGATATTGTTGTGGACTTTAAAGTGAAATTTGAAGGAGTCATATTATATAATAATAACAAACTGGGCGCTGATGCGTTGTTAGCCGATACAATCAAAGAAATATCTAAGTTAGAAAATAATTACGGTCCATTACAAAAGTATGTTCAGAAGAAGGTTTAAAATGAGTAATAAAATTAATTTTATAAATTCCTATTTGGTTAGTTTGAAAGAACGAACACGAAACGAAAAGGGGGGATTACAAATAGGTTTTGATTGGATTATTTACAACTTAGGTATTACAAAAGGGTGGACCCCCATTGAACTACCTTTTTTTAGAAGTCTGGAGCAAACAGACTTTGTAACAAAAAACAAAGCGCAATTCGGAATAGATATGTCATTTATTAAGGATTCAGAATTAATAATATTTGTATTAAAAGATGAAGTATTAAATAATTCAAACTGGATTAGACACAATTTCGACAAAGACTTACGAATGGCTAGCGCGCCTGATTTAACAACCTTTGAGAAAAACGAACTTAAAAAAGTTAAAATCATTTTAACTTACAACAAAGACGAAGACGACACGGGAATAAAGTTGTATGAAAACCTAATAAATACTTTTCCAAAATTCATTTATGATAATGTTGAGTTAATATACGAACGATGGAATTTAACAAAGCTGGTTGATGAAGTAAGCAATTCGTTAATGACTCCAGACCTGCTCCCTCAACACTTATCGAGTTTACTAAATTATTTGTGTTCGTTAATTAAAGACGTTGAATTTGGCTCTGAAGAGTGGGAGAAAATAGTCATACCCAATTGGAAGAATTACTTAAAAATTCTTTTTTCGGATCAAGTCGACGATAAGCGACTTAGGTTGATACCGGTCAGCCTTTTTATTATTGACAACTTTAGAGATAAGGAAAAAACCACCACCTATAGCGGCTGGATTGACTTAATAGAATGGGCAATACTCATTGCCTGGGATAAGGTTAATTTGTGTGAAGAAATTAAACTAAGACAAATAGTATTCGTTGAACTATGGCACTCGCTTTACCTGGTTGAACTAGAAAGATATTTATTATTTAACCAAAGTATTTTTTATACCGAACACGCTATTAATTCACGGGGAAAAGTTGGAAATTTAAGCCCGTTAAATGATGCATATATAGCATATTGGTTGATAGGTCGAATCGGAATACTTCATTTGGGTTTTCAAGAATTATTTAGTCAGGAAGAATTTTCAACAAACGAAACAATTGGCAAATTATTAAATCGAAGTCAAGATTGGATAACAAATTTGTTCAAAAACAATCCGGCAGCATATCGACCTTTAATAGATTTAAATCATATTGAACTATTCTTAGTCTGGATGATTTATTATCAGGTAAGTAATAATCAAGCGATTTATAAATGGTTAAGTGAATTAGAATCAAGACTAATAACTAGAAGAATAGGGCATTATAAAATTCCATTTATCGAGGGGAGAAATAGGTATGATCTTGTAGCTGAATATGCTGCAACTTTTTCAGAAACTAAAGAAAAACCATCAGAATTTACTGATTCAAGCTCATATTTATTATTTATGCTCGTTGAGTTAATGTTTTCTTTAGATGAAGCAGATAGAGATGAATTAATTGGCAAATATTATAAACATTTGGTTTTGGGCATAGGTGATGATGACCAATCACTAATTGAACCAAATTACGAAATTGATCTATTCTCATGGAGTCCACCTGACAATTGGATGGAACGAATTTACAAAGAAAAAATTAGTGATGGGATTTCTCTATCAACTCAGAATTTTCATTCTTCAGAAGATTTACCATTAGTCGAAAGAATTAAATCGTTCGTCGATTGGTCAGAAAAAACTTATCCAAGTAATCTGAAGTTTAATAATCCACTATCGACTTATGTACTCGCCTGTATTAAAAATCAATCGCCATTGCCCCCTTCGTTTTGGCGGGGTTCAATCTTTAAACCCGATATACAAAAAGATGACAAAAATTAATTTATGCTAACTTCTTCAACGATAAAACAAGAAGCCGTTACGGTTCGGGAAAATTAAATGTGAAGAATTACAAAAACCGAAAATCCTAACTTCTTTTGTGTAAATGAGAATTAAACACACAACAATTAAAACTACTTCACCCCATTTTGTTGATATTAACAAAATGGAGAAATTTATTCATCAAGTATTTCTAAACGAGAACCGTAATTTTAAAGTGGTGCAATATGAGTAAAGAAAAAGAAAATGAAAATTATACATATAATAACCGCAATAATTTACAAGTGCTTAAAAATGAATAACTTAGACCAAATACTACTTCCGGATAACCCCAGATGGTTAAACAATGAGCAATTGGGAAATAAAAAGTAAGGTAATATGAGATTAAAGTCCCCTCTGCAGAGGCAAGGAAACAAGCTTTAAAATGTGTAGATTTTGCTCAAGAAAAATTAATACTGAATGAAAAAAAGTTCTTGACTTTTTGCTATTAATATGATATCATTGTGATAGCAAAAATAAAGGAGTTCAAAAATGGAAACCATTACCGAAAAATCCGCAAATAAAGTGAACGGATTCATTGTTCTTTTTTTAGTTATTGCTCTACTTTGTTTCAATATCTATATGTTAACTTTGGGAATAAAAACCGAAGACCTCTCTTTCCTCTGGATATTCATTCCCGGAATGCTTCTCTTTTTTATCATGTTTGGAAGTTTTACTGTTGTGCAACCGAATGATTCCCGCGTGCTTGTGTTTTTTGGAAAATATGTTGGAACCATTCGGGATTCCGGTTTTTGGGGCGTTAATCCTTTTACAGAAAAAAGAAAAGTCTCACTTCGCATTCACAACTTTAACAGCGATAAAATTAAAGTAAACGATTTGCACGGAAACCCGATTGAGATAGCAGCCGTTATCGTGTGGAGAGTTGTTGATTCTGCCCGCGCGGTGTTTGATGTACAAAATTATGAGGGATTTATTGCTATCCAAAGTGAAACCGCGATCCGCGGACTATCATCGGAATACGCCTATGATTCATCCGACGAAACAGAATCACTTCGCGGCAATCAACAAGCGATTTCCGAAAATATGAAAAAACAGTTGCAACAAAGACTACAAATTGCCGGTGTTGAGGTGATAGAATCGCGCATTACCCATTTGGCTTACGCTCCGGAAATTGCACAGGCAATGCTGCGCCGTCAACAAGCCACTGCGGTTGTAGCGGCAAGAGCGAAGATTGTTGAAGGTGCCGTTGGTATGGTTGACATGGCTCTTAAAGCATTGAGTGAACAGCATATTGTTACGCTTGATGAAGATAAAAAAGCAACGATGGTGAACAACCTTTTGGTTGCGCTTGTTTCCGAAACGCAAGCTCAGCCGGTTATCAATACCGGAACCTTGTATTCATAAAACAAAATGCGGAATTGTCATGAAAGAATTATCTGAGTATTTAAATCAACCGTTACATTTGAAACAAGTTTCTTTTTTTAAAAGATTCTATGAATTAAAAACAAGTGAAGAAATTATCGGCTCAATGCAAATTCGGGGATTCTTCGGCAACTCCGCAGAAGTAAGTTTCGCAAATAAAAAATGGGAAATTTATAAACCGAGCATCTGGAGGCGCGGCTGGGATGTTCGGGAAGTCGGCTATGAAACCCCATTTGCTCATTATGAAAGAAAATTTTTCCGCAAAGCAAGTTTTGTTTCGCTTCCGGTTGGAGAAAAAGTGCAAATTGTTTTTCCAGCATTCAAATCAAAAATTGAAATCCTGACCGAAAATGGAACTTGCCTGATTAGAATGACACATAAATTTTCATGGATCGACAGTACGGAAGTAACCGTTACGGAAAAGTCGGTAACGATAAACAAGTATCCATGGTTGATAATGCTGGCTAAACTCGATGCAATCGAAAGGAAACAATCTAGAACCGCAGGCGCGCCAATATTGTTTGGTGGTTTTAAACTTCCTATTTGAACTAACAAACAAAATTACGTGTGATATATGGCTGAGAAAAAAAAATTTCTTTTACGAATAGACGATAAAATTTACGCCGCCCTTGAGAAATGGGCGGCGGATGATTTGCGTAGTATCAATGCGCAAATGGAATTCTTATTGAAAGAATCCCTCTCAAAATCCGGTCGAACGATAGAAAACAAAACTCCAACAACCCCTACCGATAACCTCAGCGATTAGGTGTTTCCGTTCATAATTTCTTCAAAAAATGATTACTTCTCATTAATTGGAAAAAGAAACTTTACATTCTTCTTATAATTGGTAATTGTACAGTAATTTAATTCTTTTTTCATACTTTAAAGAGAATAAATACTTTAACTATTACTGGCATATAAGTTGAACTTTTCAAATCATTAAAAATGAGGTTTTTATGATAAAAGGAACTGTTCTAATTAACACTGAAACATGCAAAGGCTGCGAACTTTGCATCGTTGCCTGTCCGCAAGAGAGTCTTTCTCTCTCTCAAAAAATTAATCTCCGTGGTTACCGGTATGTTGAACTTTCTCAGGACAACTGCACGGGCTGTACCAATTGTGCTATCGTTTGCCCTGACGCAGCAATAACCGTTTACCGGCAATCAAAACAAAATTATAAAAAAGCTGTTTAACAATTTTGAAAGAAACCATGGAAACAAAAAACACAGAAATTCGTTTAATGAAAGGAAATGAAGCCTTAGCCGAAGCCGCTATCCGCGCAGGGCTTGATGCTTATTTCGGTTATCCTATTACTCCTCAATCGGAGGTACTGGAATACTTAACAGAACAAATTCCAAAACGGCGGGGAGTCGTTCTTCAAGCCGAAAGTGAAGTTGCTTCTATCAATATGATTTATGGAGCTGCCGGCGCCGGTGCAAGAGTAATGACCTCTTCTTCTTCTCCCGGCATGAGTTTAATGCAGGAAGGAATTTCATACATCGCCGCGGCGGAACTTCCCTGTTTACTTGTAAATGTTGTACGCGGAGGTCCGGGACTTGGAACAATCCAGCCTTCTCAAGGTGATTATTTTCAGGCAACCAAAGGGGGCGGACACGGAGATTACCGTTTAATCGTTCTCGCTCCATCATCTGTACAAGAAATGTGCGATTTTGTATTTGATGGTTTTAAACTTGCCGAAAAATACCGCAACCCTACGATGATCTTATCAGACGGGGCACTCGGACAAATGATGGAAAAAGTTGAATTTCCTGAAGAGGGTTCGCTCCCTCATCAAGTTCCTGCTTGGGCAACAACAGGAAAAAAAGGAAGAGAACGAAATTTTATTACTTCATTGCACATGGAACCTGAACAGATGGAGGAAATTAATCTTCACCTCCAAAGAAAATACAAAACAATAGAAGAAAACGAAGTCCGTTACGAAACTTTTGAAGTTGAAGATGCAGAAATTGTTCTGGTGGCTTTCGGGTTACCGGCACGTATTTGTCAAAAAACCGTTGAACTTGCCCGCGAAAAAGGAATTAAAGCAGGCTTAGTACGGCCGATCACTTTGTTTCCTTTTCCTAAAAAAATCCTCTCCGATCTATCAAAAAAAATCGACCACTTCCTTGTTGTTGAATTGAACGCAGGGCAAATGGTTGAAGACGTTATGCTTGCCGCTAACGGAAATTGCCCCGTTCATTTTAAAGGAAGAATGGGGGGAATGATCATGCAGCCAGAAGATGTTTTGGAAGAGATTGAAAAAATTGTTGAACAACCAATTCCGCTTGTTGCGGGACAGGAATAGGAGAAGTTATGTTAGAAGATACTGTATTAGAATTAGATGGAATGCAATGCGTTTATCAAAAACCATCGACTTTAACCGATGACTATATGCATTACTGCCCGGGCTGCGGTCACGCGGTCGCTCACAAAATTCTTATGGAAGTAGTTGAAGAGATGGGCATCCAGGAAGATATTATTGGCGTTGCACCTGTAGGATGTTCTGTATTCGCTTATAACTATATGAATATTGACATGCAGGAAGCGGCTCACGGAAGAGCCAGTGCTGTTGCTACAGGTATTAGAAGAGTACTTCCCGAAAAATATGTTTTCTCGTATCAAGGTGATGGAGACTTAGCCGCCATAGGAACGGCGGAAACTATCCATACGATAAACCGGGGAGAAAATATTCTAATTGTTTTTATCAACAATGGCATTTACGGAATGACCGGCGGACAAATGGCTCCGACTTCGTTGTTCGGTCAAAAAACTTCTACTTCACCCTACGGAAGAGATATAGAGCATAACGGCTATCCGCTAAAAATAACCGAATTAATCGCCCATCTTCCCGGTGCATATTATGTTACCAGGCAAGCGGTACATACACCCAATACGGTTCGAAAATTTAAAAAATCTCTAAAAAATGCTTTTGAGTACCAGAAACTAAAAAAGGGAACCTGTTTTATCGAAGTGGTCTCCAACTGTCCAAGCGGTTGGAAGATGACTCCGAAGGAAACCCTTACATACATTGAAGAAAAAATGCTGCCGGAATATCCTCTTGGGGATCTGAAAGTTCCGACTCAAAACAAAAATTAACCAGAAGAGGAAACTATGTATAGTACCGATGAAATTATTATTGCCGGATTTGGAGGACAGGGAGTTCTTTCGATGGGTAAAATTCTTGCTTATGCGGCAATGATGGAAAATAAAGAAACAAGCTGGATGCCCTCTTATGGTCCTGAGATGCGTGGCGGAACTGCAAATTGCATAACGATTATTTCCGAAAAAAAGATCAGTTCCCCGATTGTTTCAAAATTTGATTCTGCAATCATTCTTAATCAGCCTTCGCTTGATAAGTTTGAAAATCACGTTAAGCAAAATGGATTTCTTTTTTACGAAGCTTCCACGATTATTAATCCTCCTACCGGCAAAGACATTATGGTATACAAAATTGCCGCTATAGAAGAAGCGAACAAAATGGGGAAGAAACAAATTTCAAATATGATTATGCTGGGAGCTTTTTTAGAAATAAAACCACTCGTAAAAATGACGAGTGTCTTGGCTGCACTTAAAAAAGTTTTGCCCGAACGGCATCATCATTTGCTACCTGTAAATGAGAAAGCTTTATTAAAAGGAAAAGAACTAATCGAAGTTAATTATCATGTTTCTGTTTAACAAATTAAACAGGGGAGCCCTATAATGGTTGAACATAATATACGATGCGATCACACATGCAGAGATTCGTGTGCGATGCTGAATGAAGCACTCAGGAGAGAGACCGCTTCAGTCCGTTTTTACGAGAACGTTTACGACGACTGCAATGCGCCCGAAGTGAAAAACTTTGTTGGCGAAATTGTAGATGAACGGCGGTCTAATATTTTGAAAATAATTCAGAAGTTGAATGAGTTACGTGCCGGGTCGCAAGCAATGGATGGAATTGCAAACAGTTTTTCTTGATGAAAAATTGTTTCATTCTGTGCCACGATTAGTTTTTCCCAAGAAGACTTAACTAGTTATTGAAAAGCATCACTGCAACAAAACAGCGTGATGCTTTTTAACCATCCTTCAGAATCACCCAAATTCAAACTTTACAATATCACTTTAGCTGCAAAAACTAAAGTAAACTCACTTTTATGCGATAATAAGTCAAGGATAATTTTATCCTTGACAAGTGTTCGTATGAACACTATATTTGTAGTGAACAAAATAACACTATAATGAAAAAAGAATTAACAGACCGGCAGCAAGAAATTTTAACTTTTATTGAGCAGTTCCGAAACGAAAACGGATATCCGCCAACGCTTCGTCAAATAGGAAAGCAGTTTGGTATCTCCTCAACGTTTGGCGTAAAAAGGCATATGGATGCTTTGGTGAAAAAAGGTTATATCTTAATTGAAAGTAATGCAAGCCGTGGAATCACCGTTCTTTCCAATTTTGAAGGGTTGCGATTACCTCCAACGTTTGATGATGTGGAAAAGCTTTTCAAAAAAATTCCTATCATCGGACGCGTGGCTGCCGGTGCACCTATAACCGCCGTTGAAAATTTTGAAGGCGATGTTGTAGTTGATCCTGCAATGCTAAAGGGTTATCAAACTTGTTTTGCTCTTAAAGTAAAAGGCGACAGCATGATAAATGCAGGAATTGTCGAAAATGATTATGTGATTGTCGCCGCACAAAATTTTGCGAAACATGATGATATTGTGGTGGCTTTAATTGATGACGAAGCGACGGTAAAACGTTACTGGCAAAAAAACAATGAAATTAAATTGATCCCAGAAAACGACAATTACCAGCCAATTGAAATTGTAAACAAGGAAATTTTTAATATCGCCGGAAAAGTTATCGGTGTCATCCGCTGGTATAATTAAAAAGGGAAAGTATATGAAATCTGAAATTTTTTATAATGCAATTAAACAAAGAAGAAGAGTCCGCTTTTATTACGGATTGACCGAAATAATTCTTGACCCTTATTTTATCGGCATGGATAGAAGCGGCAAGAAATTTATTTACGGCAAAACTCCAAGCTCGATGGAAGTTGAAAAATTTTCATACGAAAGAATTGCAAACATTAAGGTGTTGAACAATATTCGCTTTTCACCCGTTATTCCTATTATTCCTTTTCCAACATATGTTAATTAACAATGTACAACCGGAAGAAAAATATTGACCTACTTGTAAGCCATTTGTGGAAACTTGGCTACACGATCATAAAGCGTAAATTAGGCACGTATCTGTCCGAACCGCCGCAAGTAAATGGTTACGATATTGACATTGTCGCTAAGCTTCATCGTCAATATGCAATGGGAATTTGTATTGATAAAAGAGATTTAAAAGATTCCAAATTGCTAGAAAAGTTAAGTTACCTGGCTTCCCGGAAAACAAAAACAGGAAACAAAGACGTACTCCTCTTTCTCGGCTTTCCTTTTGAAATCTATAAGACCGTCAAAGATCTGGTCTCCTCTTTAGATGATTCAATAAAAAGAAACATTTACTTCGTTCCCGTTTATGAAAGAGTCCAAAGTGATTTATTTAGTCCAACCTACGATATCGTATTTCAAAAAAATGTTGAAAGAATTCAATAAAACAATCAGCCCCCATTCTCTTTTCCCCGCTATAGCCTTTACTACAAAATCTTAATTTCGGAAAAGAATAGTCATTTCTTTTTTCCTTTTCATAAAAAGCAATAATTACGTACTTTTACACTCTTGAATAGGACACTTTTGTGCTTAATCATAAATAGATTAGAGTTCTAGAGATAATTACATTTAAAGACATTGAATAAAAAACAGCTCAATACAGACCAAGCCGAACAAAAAAACCTTAAAGAGTCAGGCTGCATTCCAAATCATATAGCGATTATTATGGATGGAAATGGCAGATGGGCGAAAAGCAAGGGATTACCCCGTTTTGCCGGGCATCAAGCCGGTGTAGAATCGGTGAGGGATATTGTCCGCGCGTGCGTCCAATTAGGAGTAAAGAATCTTACCCTTTACACTTTCTCTACGGAAAATTGGAAACGTCCGCAAGATGAAGTATCAACCTTGATGCGTCTGCTTGTAAAAACATTACAAAAAGAGCTTGATGATCTGCACCAAAACAATGTTCGCGTAATGATGATCGGCGATATGTCCGCATTACCTGGTGAAGTGCAAAAACAACTTAACGATGCGATTGAGAAAACAAAAAACAATGTTGCTTTGAATTTAGTGCTTGCGTTAAGTTATAGCGGAAGATGGGAAATCCTTGAATCGGTTAAGGAAATGATGAAAGACGCTCAAAGCGGCAAGTTAAACATAAATGAACTTGACGTTGCACGGTTTTCGTCTTACTTAAACACAAAACAACTCCCCGACCCCGACCTGGTAATTAGAACCAGCGGAGAATTTAGAGTAAGCAACTTTTTATTATGGCAGATTGCATATTCGGAATTTTTTATTTCCGAAACACTGTGGCCTGCATTTAAGCGAAAAAATTTATATGACGCCATTCGGGATTTCCAAAAAAGAGAACGGAGATTCGGGAAAGTAAGCGAGCAAATCAAACAAAAGGAAACAGGTACATAGCATGCGGATCCTTTCACGGAATCATTTTTTAAACATCATTTTTCTTTTTCTTCTTTTTCCTTTTTTCTTAGCAGCTCAAACGGCTCCAAAGACATTAAAAATATTAGGAATTTCGGTTGAAGGAAACACTTCGGCGGACGCCCGTACCATAGTAGCCAACAGCGGCTTGAAGATCGGAGATGAAATTCAAATCCCCGGCGACCAAACCATCGGAGCAATTAAACAACTCTGGTCTTTGAATATTTTTTCCAACGTTGAAATCTTAATTGAAAAAGAACTTCCCGACGGTGTTTTTCTTCTTATAAAGGTTGAAGAATATCCCCGTATCGAGAAGGCTGTTGTTGAGGGAAATGATGAAATAAGTACGAGTAAGATTGAAGAAAAAATAAATTTTATTCGCGGGCAAATTTTAAAAACTCCCGAAGTTCAAAAAACAAAACTAAAGATCATGAAACTGTATGAAGATGACGGCTATTTTAATGCTCAAATTACTCCAAAGTTTTTTCAGTTTTTTCAAGCCGATACTTCCGCAGATAAAATTATCACTCACTGGAGGAACAAAAAAGATCTCTCCGAAGAGTATAAACTTGAATTTGATAGAGACGATAAGACTTACACGAATTTAATCGATAAAATAAAAGACCGGATTCTTCTTAAATACGATATCATTGAAAACGATGTTACGAAAGTCCGTAAAATTGTGTTCCGGGGAAATAACGATTTTTCCGAAAGCGACTTAAAGGGCGCCTTTAAAGAAACCGAAGAATCAAAATGGTGGAAGTTCTGGAGCAGTGCAAAGTTTGATAAAAACAAATATGAAGAAGATAAAAAACTGCTGCAAAAGTTTTATTTGAAAAATGGATACCGTGATGCGGAAATTGTAAGTGATTCTCTCGTCTATTCAAACGACAAAAAAGATCTTGAAATAATCGTCAATGTTTCCGAAGGTCCGAAATATAAAGTCCGAAACATTACATGGGAAGGGAACACCATCTACTCCGCGGATGTGTTGAACGAACGCCTCGGTTTTAAAAAAGGGGATGTTTTTGATTATGAATTATTTAATCAAAACTTGCGCGGCAATGAAAAACAAAACGACGTTGCAGCTTTGTATCTTGATAACGGGTATCTCACTTTCAATATGAAAACTGAGGAAACGAAAGTTGCAGCAGATTCAATTGATGTAAATATTCAAGTTTCAGAACGGAACCAATTTAAGGTTGGCAAAGTTGATATTTTGGGAAATGATAAAACGAAAGACAAGGTCATCAGGAGAGAACTCTACACTATTCCCGGAGATTATTTTAACCGCGCTTATATGTTCAGAAGTTTGCAACAACTTGCTAATCTTCAGTTTTTCAACGTAGAAAAATTGTATCAAGAGGGTGTTGATTATCAACTAGCGAACGACAGCACCGTTGATGTTGTATTTAAAGTTGAAGAAAAATCAAGCGATTATTTAAATGCTTCGGTGGGCTATAGCGGAAGCTATGGATTCAGCGGTTCGGTTGGTGTTACGTTAACCAACTTTTCGATGGCAGAACCATTTCAACTTGGCGGTGGACAGGTTTTAAGTTTTAATTGGCAATTCGGCGTTGGAAATTTATACCGGACTTTTTCTCTTGGATTTACCGAACCCTGGATGTACGATACTCCCACACTTATCGGATTTGATTTCTTCGATACACGCCAACAATATATTTATGATTTAAGCCAGTCGGGTGCAAGTATGCGCCTCGGAAGAAGATTAAAATGGCCCGATGATTATTTTTATGTTCAGGGAACGCTTAAATATCAATCGAACAATGTTATTAACGGTGGAAGCTATTACCGCGAAGGTCGAACGCAACAGTTTACCCTCGGCGCCAGCATTACAAGAAAAAATGTTGATAACCCTATCTTCCCTTCCATTGGTTCTTCAATCGGATTAGACGCAGAAATTTCTGGCGGACCTTTTCTTCCCGGAGATGTTGATTACTACAAAATTAATTTCAAGACCGAATGGTATAAACGGTTATTCGGTATAAGTAAATTAGTTTTATTTTCTGTTGCAGATTTAGGATATTTGGGAGAGTTAAAAAAAGACACTCCGATCCAGCCGTTTGAATATTTTTATATGGGTGGAAACGGATTAATCGTTGCCACAACACCATTACGCGGCTATGAAGATAGAACCGTCGGACCAATAAATAAAACCGGTGATGTCTACGGAGGAAAAGTCTCTATCCGCTATACCTCCGAATTACGTTTTGCTGTTGCGTTAGAACCCATCCCACTTTACTTGATTGCCTTTGCCGAAGCGGGGAACGTCTTTGCAAGCATTGATGAGACGCAGGCATTTAATCTACGCCGCTCAGCAGGTGTTGGCGCACGAATTATGATCAACCCGATTGGATTAATTGGTTTTGATCTTGGATATGGTTTCGATAGAAAAGCTGTTGACGGAAAAGATCCTTCATGGGTTTTCCATTTTCAGTTCGGAAAAGGTTTTTAATTAGTTATTTTTCATTTATAAATAAAAAAAAGGATACAGAGTGAAACGTTATTTTTTAATCTTTGCATTATTCATCTTTGCGGCAAGTACATTTGCACAAACCCCGGCTGTAATTAAAATTGGTTTCGTTGATTCCGAAATCATTCTCAAACAACTTCCTGAAGCTATTAAAGCTCAAGGCGATTTGGACGCGTTAATTCAAAAATGGAACGCACAACTTGACAGCATGGGACAAACTTTTCAAGAAGCTTATACAAATTATCAAAAGCAAGCCGCCACGATGAAAGAAGCTCAGAAAAATGAGATCCAACAAAAATTAGTGGCTCAACAACAATCTGTTGAAGAATTTAGAAGATCAAAATTTGCTACCGGCACAGGTGAAGTTTATCAGAAACAGGAAGAATATTTGAAACCGGTAAAAGATAAAGTTTTGAAGACTATTGAAACGGTTGCAAAAGAAGAAGGCATGCAGTTTGTCTTTGATAAAACCGAACAAGCAGCAATTTTATTGTATGCAGATTCCGCTTACGAAATTACGTATAAAGTCCTCGACAAATTAAAAAGAGGAAAATAGAGTTAAATAATTTCCAAAAGACAAATTCCAAAATTCAATTGGTTTCTTTTGTTGGTATTATTGTAGTTGGAATTTGTTTTTTGTCTTTTGGGATTTGAATATAAAACAAGGTTATTTATGAAAGCAAAATTAATTTTCGGTCTTTTCATTTTTTTCGGAATCTTCTCTGTCTCATTTTCTCAGTTGAAAATAGGCTATGTTGATTCGGACGCAATTATGGAAAAACTTCCCGATGCCCAGGATGCACGCCAGCAGCTTGACCAAATCATTCAAGAGTGGCAGACCGAGCTAAAAAAACTCGAAGCCGATTGGAAAACAAAGTTTGACGACTATGAAAAACGCAAGTTAATCATGTCCGACCAAACCCGCGCTGAGACCGAAAGCGAATTGATGAAAATGGAACAAAAGATCACTGAATACAGAGATAAAAAATTCGGCACAAGCGGCGAACTTTTTCAGAAACAGGATGAATTGATGAAACCTGTACAGAACCGTTTATTCACCGCAATTAAACAAGTTGCCACCGAAGAAGATTATGATTACGTCTTCGACCGCAGCGGACAAATTTTAATGCTGTTCGCAAAAGAAAAATATGACATCACAAATCTTGTTCTTGAAAAACTGAAATAATGAAATTACCAATTGCTGATATTGCAGCACTCACAAATGCAAAAATTGTCGGCGATGAAACTCTGTTCATTTCCGGCTTAGCAAAAATTGATGAAGCAAAGGAAGGGGACGTAACCTTCCTTTACTTACCGAAATATGAAAAATTCTTCCCTTCAACAAAAGCGTCCGCTATTTTCGTTAAACCTGATTTCAAAAAAACCCGCAAAGATATCACTTATCTCGAAGTCCCCGATCCAAACAAAGCTTTCTTCAAAATTATCACCACCTATTTTTCTCCTAAATTTCCTTTGGAAGGAATTGACAAAACGGCATTCGTTCATCCAACCGCATCGGTAGGAGAAAATAGTGCATTAGGAAAAAATGTTGTTATTTCGGCAGGTTGTAAAATCGGGAAGAATGTTAAAATTTTTCATAATACCGTTTTATTAGAAAATGTTGAAGTCGGTGACAATTCCCTTCTTTTTCAAAATGTAAGCATTCGCGAAGAATGCAAACTCGGTAAAGGTGTAATAATTCATCCCGGAACCGTTGTTGGCTCTGATGGTTTTGGCTACACAATGGAAAACGGAGCGTATGTAAAGATTCCACAAATCGGAAATGTTCTTCTTGAAGATGATGTTGAACTCGGCTCAAATGTTTCCGTTGACCGCGCAGCAATTGGGTCGACAATAATTAAAAAGGGAACAAAGATTGATAATCTTGTGCAAATTGCTCACAATGTTGTCATCGGCGAACATACTGCAATCTCAGCACAGTGCGGCGTTTCCGGCAGCACAAAAGTTGGGGACTACTGTGTGTTTGGCGGTCAGGTTGGCTTTATCGGACACATTGAAATAGCCGACAAGGTATTGATCGGGGCACAATCGGGTGTTTCCAAATCGGTAACAAAATCCGGCACCTATTTCGGCGCTCCATTAAAAGAAATCAAAGATGCCTTCCGGCAAGAAGCTCATGTTAGAAATTTAGAAGATTACGCAAAACGCATTAAAGAGCTCGAAGCAAAAGTTGCTAAATTATCCGAACAAATTAATAAATCTTTAGAACGATAACGTCGTTCTTCAGTTATATTAATTTCATTTCAACTATTATTAATTATTAATTTCCAAATGCTTACAGAAAAAGAATTCATCGCAAAAGCCGTAGAGGTTTTAAACAAGAAGGGAATAAAAACTTTTCCCGATGAATTCCTTTCTTCACCTGCAACGAGAAACATTTCCGTCCCTTCAAAAACATTGATTATGGGAGAAGAATTTTTCGGCAGTTATGAAATTCTTTCAGCCGACCGAAAAGTGATTTATCAAGCTTCAACATATAGCGAAGCAAAATATCTTATTTATGCGAGCCGGAAAAAGTCGTCGACAATTGCAATCCCTTTAAGTAAAACGGAAATTCATCAATCGATTTTACAGTACGAAAAATATCTCGATTCAATTATGAAAGAAATTGTTTCTCTTTATAAGAAAAATATTCCGGAAGGGAAAAATTCGTTATTCATAATGAATGAAATTTTGATGATCCTTAATTTAGTCCGTTACTAACCCGACAATGATTCCAATAAGCGATAAAATTGCAGAATACCTTACCAGCCTTTTCGGCGCTGATGCAGTTACTCTTTACAGCCAATATTTAGAAGACGATCCGGCTTATTACTTACGGTGCAATAGTATAAAAACCAGCCGCGATGCTATACAAAAAAACCTTTCTACTAATTATGGAATTACCACCGAACCGGTTTCTGAATTTGCAGATGCTCTAAAAGTTGTCGGCGATAAATCTAATATCGGAAAAACTTTAGAACACAGCATCGGCGATTATTATATTCAAAGTTTATCATCAATGATTCCGCCCCTTGTTTTAAATCCTCAACCGACCGACAAAGTGTTAGATTTATGTTCTGCCCCCGGCTCAAAAACAACGCAGCTTGCCGCATTAATGCAAAACAAAGGAACGCTGCTTGTGAACGAAATTCAACTTGATAGATTAAAAACACTCGTCTTCAATCTTGAACGAATGAATGTAGTAAATGCCGGAGTGATCCACTCAAAAGGTGAGGTGCTGAGCCGGTTTTTTCAAAATCATTTTGATAAAATTTTAGTTGATGCGCCTTGCAGCGGCTTGGGCATTATGCAAAAGAAAAATGAAGTGAGCAATTGGTGGACAAAAGAAAAAGCGGAACAGCTTAGTGAGCTACAATACCGCTTGCTTCTCTCTGCTTTGAAGATGGCGAAAGTTGGCGGAGAGATTGTTTACTCAACATGCACGCTCTCCGTTGAAGAGAATGAATTTGTTATCGACAAGCTCTTGAAAAAATTCCCGATAAAACTTCTACCGGTTACTCTTCCGGTTCATTCTCACAACGCATTCACACAATTTCATGAAGTGCGGTTGGACGAATCACTTCAACATGCCAAACGTATCATTCCGTGGGAAGTCAATTCGGAAGGATTTTTCGTTGTGAAAATTTTAAAGGAAGAGGAGATTGAAGTAGAAAATCCGGCAGAAAGAAAAAGGCATCCGTTTACTTTTATATCGGCAAGAAAACTCAGTAAGCAACTCGATTTTATTACAACTATTTTTGAAATTAAGAAAAGTGCATTTGAGCGCTATAAATATCTTCAAAAAGGAAATGATATCTTTTTTGTTAACGAAGATTGGAATGAAGAAAACCTGATGATGTTTGAACGGATCGGGACTAAATTCGCAAACATTGATAAATATGGAAATTTTATTCTACACACACAGGCTGCCGAAATTTTGCAAAATGAAATTCACAAAAACATTGTTGATCTTTCAAGCAATGAAGAATTGAAAAAATATCTTGACGGCGGTACAATTAAAAAAGAGTTTCCCTTTAAGGGACAGGCTGTTGTAAAATTCCGCAATGCGCTTTTAGGAACCGGGGGGATTTCTGTCGATGGACTGAAGAGCCGTTATCCGCGATCAAAAAGGACCCAAGAAATAGAATATTAAATTCCAAAAGCCAAATAACAAATTCCATTTATAGAAAAAAAATCTCGCATCGTTAAGACGTGAGATTTAATTTTTTAACACGCTTTAATAATGCCGAGGAACGAATCAGCCTTCAAACATGCGCCGCCAACAAGTGCGCCGTCAATATTTGGTTGTGAAAGAAGTTCAACTGCGTTATCCGGTTTTACGCTTCCGCCGTATTGAATAATAATTTGTTCTGCAACTTCGCTTGAATACAGTGTGGTTAATTCTTTTCTGATAAAAGCATGAACTTCTTCAGCTTGTTCTTTCGAAGCAACTTTTCCGGTTCCTATTGCCCAAACAGGTTCATATGCAACGATAAATTTTTTCATGTTTTCGGCATCAACATTTTTCAAACCTTCAACAACCTGACGTTTAACAACATCAAACGTAATTCCTTTTTCGCGTTCTTCTAAAGTTTCACCAATGCAGAATATTGGAAGGAGACCGCTTGCCAATGCTTTGTGAATTTTTTTGTTGATGGTTGCATCGGATTCGCCGAAGATCGTTCTTCTTTCCGAATGTCCGAGAATAACATATTCGCATCCAACACTTTTTAACATCGCTGCGGAGATTTCTCCGGTGTAAGCGCCGCTTTCTTCAAAATACATATTTTGTGCGCCGAGTTTTACGGACGAGTTTTTAACCAATGTTGAAGCGGTTTCTAACGAAGTATATGGCGGGCAAATGATTACTTCAACGTTGCTTGATGGGGTTCCGAGTCCGTTTTTAATTCCGGAAATCAACGAGATTGATTCTTGCAGATTCAAATTCATCTTCCAGTTTCCGGCTATTACTTTTTTACGCATTTTATTTCTCCAGAAGGTTTTGTGTTAAATATTTCTACTACAAACTTAAGAAAGATTCAGTCAATTAGGAATTAGGATTTACGCGGTGCAAACGGTGTGGACTGATGAATATTGCAAGCAGTTCTCTTTAATTAATAAAGCGATTTGTTTCAAGGTCTTGAGTAATCGTTCCACGCTACCAATCATTAATAAATAAAAGTGCCGTTGTATTAAATATTAATCTATTCCTTAATTTGTCCAATGAAAACATAAATTTTATCAAAGGAGTCATTATGAGCGAAATACCCGATGAACTCATTAACGAAATGGATGAACTTTATAAAGCAGGAATGATAGGACAAGCAAAAATGGAAGCGCTTGAAGAGGATGCAACGAAAGCTTTGAAGGAATTTGCATTAAAACATTATCCTGAAATTCATAATCTTGAAAAAGAAGGATTTGAAGCTCTTGATGATGCCATCTGGCATGTTGTTGACCGGTATGTACGGGATATTGACCGCATCACTTATACTATGCAAATAAAAGAATAATGGCAGTAAAAAATCTCCCCAAACAAGTCATCATCCTAAGCCTCGTTAGTTTGTTCACGGATATCGCAAGCGAAATGCTGTACCCGGTTACTCCGATTTTTATGTCGACCGTCTTGGGCGCATCAATGGCTGTCATTGGCTTACTTGAAGGAGTCGCGGAAGTTGTTAGCGGATTTTTTAAAGGATATTTCGGCGTCCTTTCCGACAAAGTAAAAAAGCGGGCAGTTTTTATATCTCTTGGCTACGGTCTATCAGCACTCTCGAAACCGTTGCCGGGAATTTTTCCAACTCTTTCCGCAATTATCACCGCAAGAATTTCAGACAGACTTGGAAAAGGTTTGCGCACTGCTCCTCGGGATGCACTGCTTGCAAGTTATGCAAACGGAAACAGCGGTGCAGTGTTTGGATTTCACCGCGGAATGGATACGCTCGGCGCAGCAATCGGACCCGCATTGGCTTTGCTTCTTTTAGCTTTCTTTCCTAAAAATTATACATTGATTTTTCTTATTGCGTTTGTTCCTTCGCTAATCGCCGTTTCATTTACTTTTTTTGTAAAAGATAATTTCGTTTCAAAAGAAGGAAAAAAGAAAATCGGTTTCCGTTCTTTCCTCAGGATGGCTCCGAAGGAATATAAAATTATTTTAAGCTTACTTGTACTTTTTTCCTTTGCAAACAGCAGCGATGTTTTTCTTATTTTAAAATCGAAAGCAATTACCGGCTCGGAAACACTAGCGATTATCTGCTATATTTTTTACAATCTTGTATATGCGGCTAGTTCATATCCGCTCGGTTTGTTATCAGATAAAATGGGGAAGAGAACTATTTTTTCGTTCGGGTTGTTGATTTTTTCCGTCGTCTATTTGGGATTTGCAATTGCACATCATTTTGTTTTTGCACTACTACTCTTTGCGCTCTACGGCATTTATGCCGCTTCTACCGAAGGAATTACAAAAGCGTGGGTTTCCGATATCGTTTCTGATGAAATGCGCGGAACGGCAATCGGCTTACTAACAATGCTTTCAAGTTTTGCTGTTATGTTCGGTTCGTTCTTCGCCGGCATTCTGTGGGATGCCGTTAGTCCGAGTGCTCCATTTTATTTCTCCGGAGTTATTGCACTGTTCTTGGCAATTTTCACTTTTGTCGGAAAGAAATCACTAAAATCTTGAAAAAATATTCTCAATTGTAATTTTTCTTTTTGCAGCGGAATATTGATTTGCTATATTACCGCTGTGAAAAAATCATTTATAAATATCACCGTTATTTCTTCTTTCGCATGGCGCGCCCGCGCCTAATATATTCCCCCGCAATCTATCATTTTATTTAAACTAACTTTTCGTGCCTAAAGCGCATGTTGATTCTTTTATAAGACAAACATTAATATTTTAAAGGATTCTCTACAATGAGTAAGACAAAAAAATTTTTACTTCCAGAAAATGAAATACCGGAAAGCTGGTATAATATTCAAGCAGATATGCCTAACCCAACATTACCGCCGCTTCATCCGGGAACAAAACAGCCAATCGGTCCGGTTGATTTAGCGCCGCTCTTTCCAATGGAATTAATTAAGCAGGAAGTATCAAAAGAACGGTGGATAAAAATTCCCGAAGAAGTTCGTGATGCTTATAAAATCTGGCGTCCAACACCGTTGTATCGCGCCTATAATTTTGAAAAACTGCTTGATACTCCGGCAAAAATTTATTATAAATATGAAGGTGGTAGTCCGGCAGGTTCACACAAGCCAAACACTGCCATTCCTCAAGCGTATTACAATAAAATGGAAGGCGTTAAAAAAATTACTACGGAAACCGGTGCCGGACAATGGGGAAGCGCCCTCAGTTTCGCTTGCCAAATGTTCGGAATTGAGTTGGAAGTTTACATGGTGAAAATCAGTTATGAGCAAAAGCCTTACCGTAAATTAATGATGAACACGTGGGGAGCAAAAGTTTTTGCTTCACCAACGAACTTAACCGAATCGGGCAGAAAAATTTTAGCTGAAGACCCGAACTCACCGGGAAGTTTAGGCATCGCAATTTCAGAAGCAGTTGAGCGAGCTGCAACGGACGCAGATACAAAATATTCGCTTGGCAGTGTTTTGAACCACGTATTAATGCATCAAACCGTTATCGGACTTGAAGCCATAAAGCAAATGGAAATGGCGGGAGATTTTCCGGATATCGTCATCGCACCGTTTGGCGGCGGTTCCAATTTTGCGGGTATCTCTTTCCCGTTTTTGCGTTTAAATTTTCAAGAAGGAAAAAACGTCCGCTGTATTGCCGTTGAACCTGCTTCTTGTCCTAAATTAACCAAGGGAGAATTCCGTTATGATTTCGGTGACTCTGTTGGTTTAACTCCGCTGCTTCCCATGTACACACTTGGACACACGTTTGTTCCAGCACCATTGCATGCAGGTGGATTGCGTTATCACGGCGCCGGAGCTATTGTTAGTCAGTTGTTAAAAGATAAAATTATTGAAGCACAATCAGTACAACAATTAGCCTGTTTTGATGCCGGAGTAAAATTTGCAAACGCGGAAGGAATTATTCCGGCACCGGAATCAACGCACGGCATCGCCGCGGTTGTTCGCGAAGCGTTAAAAGCAAAAGAAGAAGGAACGGCAAAAACAATTTTGTTTAATCTTAGCGGGCATGGACATTTTGATATGGCTGCTTACGAAGATTACTTTAGCGGGAAATTGGTCGATCACGAATTATCGTATGATGAACTTCATCAAGGATTGAATGAGTTAAACGCACACCCGCTGGTGTAAATACTAAAATGTAGATAATAAAAAAGCCGCCGGTAATGCGGCTTTTTTTCAATTCAAGAAAGATTATTGACCAATGTTTTTGATTTCCACATTTTAAAACTAAAACAACTCCAAACTTACACACCCTTCAAGCGCTAACAATTTTTCTTTAACTTTTGGTCCGCCGCCGGAAAAACCGCCGAGCGCGCCGGAAGCTTTAATGACGCGGTGACAAGGAATAATTATCGGCACCGGATTAGCACCGACTGCATTGCCAACGGCGCGGTAACTCTTTTCGTTTTTGATCCGCACGGCTATATCTTTATAAGTAACCACTTCGCCAAAAGAGATATTCATCAGTTCGTTCCACACCTGGAGTTGAAAAGTTGTTCCTTGAATATCAAGTGGAACCGAAAATGTTTTTAATGCTCCATCAAAATAACGCACCAGTTGTTCGGTTAGTCCAAAGAAGTTTTTGTCACCCGGCGGCAGTTTGCTTTTCTTTTGAAACAGTTTACTGCCGGATTTTGAATTTAGATCAATATGGCAAATACCTTTAGGAGAGGCGTAAATGATAATTGAGTAGCCGCTTATCTTTAGCGGTGTATAAAATATTTTTTGGTCAGATTGTTTCATAGTTTTTCCGCGGTTACATTAAATAGTAATTTATTCCGGAACAACACTTGAAAAATAAAAGCTCTGTTTTGAAACTCTTAAGCTGAGATCACTTCAATTACGGGATTAACTTCTTTCTTTAAAAGATTTTCAATTGCGCGGAGCGTTCCCGAAATTGCACTTGGACAACTGCCGCACGCGCCCTGGTAGCGGACTTTAAGCGTTATTCCGTTCAATCCTAAAACTTCCAAACCGCCTCCGTCGTTAGCTAGTGCCGGACGAACTTTTTGATTCAGCACTTCATTTATTTTTTTCAACAACTCGTTTGAATTTGCATCCAATCCTTCCGGTTCTTTTTCAGCGGGAATTAAATTTTTATCAAACTCTTTTAAAAAGGCAACCAACGGGCGTTGAATTTGTCCCCATTGAGTTTCCCGGGATTTTTCCACGGTAATAAATTTATCCATATAAAAAACAGAAAGAACGCCCGGTAGTTCAAATACTCCGCTGGCAAGCGGATCGCCTGCGGCTTCTTCTTTACTGTGGAAGTGTCTCGTCTCATATTTTAGTATTCGTTCATTTATAAGAAATTTTAACGCATGCGGATTAGGCGTTAATTCAACATCAATAACTTGTATCATTTTTTCTCTTTCTATAAAATTATAGTACAAATGTAAAGGACAATTACTTGAAAGACAACAGCAAAACTAATTAACCGGGATTGCAAGAACCGGTATGCGTACATTGTGTCTTAGTTGATCAACAGTTGAACCGTGGATCATATCATCTATCAGTTTGTGTCCGTGGCTTCCCACAATAATCATTTCAATCTTATCTCTTTCGGCAAGTTTAGCAATCGCATCTTCCGGTTCACCACCGCTGATGCAGAGTTCTGTTTTGAAATTTTTCTTGTTTAGAAAGTCTGAAAACTTTTCCAGATAAATTCTCATTCGCAAAGCATCCTGGTCATCAACTGCTTCACCAAGAAATCTTCCCGTTGGTGACTCGACACAGTGCATTAAGAAAATGGTATTTTTTTCCGCCTGTAAGAAGGGCAGAGCTTTTTGAATAATCTGTGAGTCATATCTATACTTTCCCTCCAACGCAATTCCTACACGCTTTACTGAAGTACCGCTTTCAAGTGATGTAAACTGCGCCGTTGTTGCGCTAATAACTTCATGAATTTTCTCTTTGGTGAGATACGGTTCAAAGATTATCCACAGAAGCAACCCTAAAACAAACAGCATAAAAGGGATCACTAAGATTTTTATTAATAAACCGGTTACACCGGGAGCAGAAATATTTTCCAGCACCACATCCGAGACCAATTTTAAATTTAAAGCTATAATAAGAATCGCGGCAGCCCAAGCAAGAATTTTAACTTTTGTTCCGGAAGCAAACTCACCCATTTTTTCTTTACTTGATGTAAAGTGAAGCAGCGGAATTAACGCAAAGGGAAGTTGAATTGACAATATTACCTGAGAAAGAATAAGCAGAAGATCGACCGATTTGTCTCCCGAAAGATTAATTACAATAAGCGCCGGAATGATAGCAATCAACCGGGTTATCAATCTTCGCATCCAGGGACGAACTTTTAAACCGACGAATCCTTCCATGATAATTTGTCCGGCAAATGTTCCGGTTATCGTTGAAGATTGCCCGGCGGCAAGCAACGCAAGTCCAAATGCAAACGGAGCAAAGGAACTCCCGAGAAGCTTTCCAAGAAGAGAATGAGCATCCATTATTGACGCAACATCAGAATGCCCGGTTGTAAAAAATACCGAGGCAGCTAAAATTAAGATGGCGGCATTCACGAAGAAGGCAGCATTTAAGGCTACAACCGAATCAATTAAATTAAATTTATTTGCTTCTTTTTTTCCTGCCGAAGTTTTTTCAACATCACGCGATTGTACTAATGCCGAGTGAAGATAAATATTATGGGGCATAACCGTGGCGCCGATAATACCAAGTGCAATAAATAAGGCTCCGCTTGACATTGCGGTAGGAATAAATCCGGTTACAACGTCACCAAGAACCGGCTTCGCAAGTAGTAATTCGAGAAGGAAACAAATTCCAATCATCGCAACAAGCGAGACAATCACTGCTTCCATTTTTCTAATACCGTAGTTTATGAGCAGCAACAAAAGCAAAACATCAAGCGTGGTAACTACAACACCCCAGACCAAAGGAATGCCGAACAGCAGGTACAAACCTATTGCCGACCCCAACACCTCTGCAAGATCCGTTGCCGCGATTGCGATTTCAGTAAAAACCCAGAGAATATAATTTATTACTTTTGGATAACTGTTGCGGCATGCTTGTGCCAAATCTCTGCCATAAACAATTCCAAGCCGTGCGGCGAGCGTTTGAAACAAAATTGCCATCAGGTTTGCGAGGAGAATAACCCAAATTAATTTATATCCAAACTGCGCGCCTCCGGCAATATCGGTTGCCCAGTTTCCAGGATCCATATAACCAACGGAAACGAGAAAAGCCGGACCGGAAAAAGCAAAAAGCCTTTTTAGATAGCTCCCCTTATTTGTTTTTACGGTTGAGTGTACTTCCGATAAAGATTTATCCATTTACAAATTCGCTTTTCACTTTTTACTTTCCACTTGCAACTATTGTATTAAATTCCTCTTTTGTAACAGGCTGAATACTTAAACGGTTCCCGCGTTGAAGCAGTTTCATGTTTTGCAATTTGGTATTAGATTTTATTTCATCCAGCGTAACCGGTTTGGAAAATTTCTTCACAAACTTAATATCAACCATAAACCACGCGGGATTTTGCAGATTGCTTTTCGGATCGAAGTGATTGCTTTCCGGATCAAATGCGGTTTGATCGGGATATCCATCCTTAACAACTTCACAAACGCCAAAAACGCCGGTGGGTTCTACGTTGCTGTGATAGAACAAAACCTGGTCACCGGTTTTAATTTCGTCGCGTAAAAAATTCCGCGCTTGGTAATTACGGACGCCATCCCAAAAAGTTTTTTTATCTTTTGCCAGATCATCAATTGAATATGCGTCCGGTTCAGATTTGAAGAGCCAATATTTTTTTGCCATTTACTTTTTTCTTTCAGTTATATAATATCTAACACGAAAAAAATGTGTACGGTTTCATTAAACTTAGTTTTTCTCTTCTAAAAATAGAAAATAAAAAGATGTGGGTGAAATATCGGTAGGTTCTAAGATCACAGACTGAAGTCTGTGTTACGAATTTTTGCGTAACATAAACTTCAGTCTGCGCTTATAAATTAAAACTCGCTCCTACAACCACCGTTCTTCTTCCAAAGTAACTTGAAATTTCTTTCCTTTCGGAATAATCCGGCGAATAGTAATATCCAAATATATTTTTAAGATCAAGAATGTTTAATCCTTCAAGGTAGAAGACGGTACTGAGCCTATCAAATAGCGTTGTGAAATATGTGATTCGCAAATCCAACCGCTTATAATTTTGAAAACGTGATGAGTTTTTACTCCATAAACAGGCTCATAGACACTTTCGGTTAAACGATAATCCGAGCCGATAACAGGCGTGTAAGGTCTCCCCGTTGCGTATTTAAAGTTTATTCCCACCTGCCAATTCGCCGCAATAAAATATTTTGCGATCAACGAAAAGTTGTGTGTAATATCGAATGAACTGCTTGTTAATTGCTCAAAGTCCATCCATTTTCTTTTTGTATTGATAAATCCATAAGAAATCCACCCGCTCCATCCGTTTGTCAATGTACCTTTTAGAATAACATCAATACCATCCGCATAACCTTTTCCATTATTGTCATACTTAATCAAAGAATTTTCTAGCGGAAGATTTTTATAATCTTTGTGGTAAAGTTCAACACGGAACGAATTATCATCGTTAAAAAGATAATCGTATGAAAGAACGTAATGAATCGCCTGCATCGATTTCAGGTTCGGATTGCCGTCAACAGGATTGAATAATCGTGGATCGGGAAGTTGATTAAAAATTCCCCAAGCTGTTTTTAATGTTGAATGCTCGTTCAGTTTGTAAGATAAATTCACACGCGGATTTATCCAATCAAATTTTAGAGAAGGAATACGGTCATATCTAATTCCAATTGCACTTGCAAAATTTTCTATTCCAATAGTATTGGCTGATTCAAGTTCAAAATACCCACCAACTCTTGAGCCGAGGATATCGGCATCTATTACTTTTTTTTGCGCATCGGGACGGATGTTGTAATCATTGTTAGGAATTTGTCCGAGATAGTTTACTTTTCTCTTTTCATATTCAACTCCGGAAAGCAAACGGCTACGCGAACTAATAAAATATTCAAAGTCATTTCTGAATGAATAAACTTGATCCGTTTTTGTCAAATCAAGAACACCCAGTTTCCATTTATTTAACTAGCTGCTAACGGAAAGACTGTTCTTCATTACAAGTTTAGTAAAAAGAACATTTGAATGTTGGAGATTGATGAATTTACTCTGCGTATTTCCATCAAAGGTTCCTTCGTATTCGGTTTGTTCAACACTCACACCTTGAATATCTCTTGCGTAAATACCGAATAATTTTAATTTACCGGTTTTTGAATATGCATAATTCACGCTTCCGGTAATATTTTTAGAAGTCGGTGCAGCAGTAAATTTTTCCAATCCACCGTTCAGCCAAAAAATTGGTTTGGTAAATGATTGATCAAAATTGAAGCTGAAGCCAAGTTTGTCCTCTATCAAAGGAACTTCGGCGGAGAAATTTGTATTCGCTAAAGAAATCCCAAAACTGCTGTACATAGATGTTGGAACTCCTTTTGTTTCGATATCTAGAACTCCTGAAAGAACATTTCCATACTTAGCAGAGAATCCGCCGCTTGAAAAAAACATTCCTTTGATGAATTCGTTTTTCAGGTTTGAAAACAAACTCCCGTAGGTCGATTCGTAAGAAAACGGATGATAGATTAACGCTTGATCTATCATGGTTATTGTTTCAATCGGATCGCCACCGCGCACGTAAAGTTCGGCGCTTTCGGATACTTGAGTAATTCCCGGCATTGTTTTTAGCGATTGAAATAAATCCGCTGCACCACCGGGAGTTGTTAAAACATCGATACGGCTTAAGACCAAACCCTTTCCTTTTTCAGAGCCGAATGAACTTGCCGACACAACCGACTCTTTCATCTTCAGCGCAGATTCTTTCAATTCAATATCGAAGGTAATTTTCTTTTGATCTTGTAAATCCAATTCTTTACTGAATTTTTCATACCCGATCAGATTTGCATTAAGAATAATTTTCCCTTTCAATTTTGTCGAGAAGGAAAATTTTCCTTGATCATCGCTCATTACTCCGTCACTCGAATTAGTGAGAAAAACCATAACCATCGGTAATGGTTTTTTATCATCATCAAAAACAGTTCCTTCAATTTTTATTTTGGATTGAGAAAATAAGTTTCCGATCAACAGCAACGCGATTAAAATTATTTTAGATTTCATTTGTTTCCTTTTTGTCTATCAACTTCTTATTAAAAAGTATTCTTTGTTCCGTTTTTCGATTTCTCTAATTTCGGGAGCAGTACATGTTTGACCCAAGCAAATTCGGGTTCAATCGATAGAGCTTTTTTATAAACGAAGATTGCCGCATCTGACATTTCTAATTTTTCGTTAGCAATTCCTGTCCATGCTAACGCATCGAGATATCCCCAATTCACCATAAGTGTTGAATCATTTTCTTCTTTTTCAAAAACTGAAATTGTTTTGGAAAAATTTTCAAGTGCTTCTTTTGTGCTTCCACCAAACGCTGCCGGAGTGTTAAACTTCATAATACCATAAACTAGATTGGCTCGCGGATTGTCTCCATTAATTGCAAGAGCCTCACCCAGCAGCGCATAGATTCTCGGTGAAAGGGTCATTGCTTCCGCCCAATTATAAGTTATTTTCATCATCAAGATTGCGGCGAATAAAGTTTTTCCTTCAGAGGTAAAATCTTTTGCCGAAGAAATTTTTTCTGCGTGATTGACGGCTTGAACGACATATTTATCAAACAATGCTTTTTCACGCGCGCCCATTTCTAAAAATCGATATTCTACATACGTTAAATTGTAGAGGGCTGTAAGATCGGTGGAGTCGGCTGAATAGAGCTTTTCAAATATGTCGTGCGCCTTCATGAACGTTTCTTTATCATACACGACGTAAGCCTTTGCTGCAAGTGCTTTCCCTTCTTTTAAAAGTTCTTTGGACGATTGAGCATAGAGTGATGGAAAGAGCCAGGCAAAGAGAAGAAAGAACACGAACAGTTTTGTCGAAATTGAAGTTTTCATTTTTGATCCTTTTCTATTGTTGTTATTAAATAAAGTGCTTTGATTTACAAAGTTGATAGATAAAAATTTTTATTTTTTAATTAATTTTTCTAATTGAGCTACGTACAATTCAAATGCTTTAATTCCGGTTTTCGTAAGTGAGTAAACCGTCTTGGGTTTACGGTCAACAAATTCTTTTTTGACTGAAATATAGTTAGCTTCTTCAAGTTTCTTCAGATGAACACTTAAATTCCCATCGGTTGCGTTCACCTTTTCTTTTAGAAAATTGAATTCCGCTTCTTCCACCGATATTAGCAATGCCATTAAAGCAAGACGAATTCTCGAATGAATAACATCATCGAGTTGTTGATAATCAAAATCGTTCACAGTTTTGCCGTCATAGTTTGTTTGTATTTTCTATAAATAATTATTCCCGGTAGTGCCTGGAAAAAGAGCATTAACAAAGCCATAATCAAAAACGAATGAATAGAAGTAATAAAGAGTAATACTATTCCGCCAATCCACCACCCGAACGATAAATTACCGAGCCATTTAACCTCTACAATTTTCCCCGTAACGAAATACGCACTACCCATTATTATACAGGCAATCGGACTGATCGCCATAGGTTTAATTGTTCCAATCATTGGTCCGATAAATCCGATGATCGTCATAGCAATTCCGGCAGCAGCCCAAACAGCGCCTATCAACTTTCCGGAATATGTAGAAGGATGTTTCTCTCTTAGCTTTATCCGATTGTAAATGGAAAAAATCCAACCTATTGGGATGAGCACAACCCAAATCCAGAAGTAGTTAAAATAAAGACCACTCATATGAAATAGATATGTCGACATCATCCCGACAATAACAAGTACACTCCAAAAGATATAATCCTTGCCGTTATAGATGACTGCTTTTTTTGTTTCTTCAATTATTTTTCTAATAAATTGAAGTTCTTCAAGGGCTGATTTTTCATCCATAGAAACTCCGTTTAAAAAATTATTTTCACTCATTGAGCTATTTCATTTTTTTTTGAACCAAAATAAAAAATAAATCCGGGAATCACTTGTAAAAACAACATCATTAAAGCCATAATTAAAATTTGATTGATATTAACGACAAAAAACATTCCTATTCCGCCAAGCCACCAGCCTACAGATAGCAACTTCACCCATTTAGAGTCGTATATTATTCCACTTATAAAATATGCCGCACCCAATACGGTTGAAATAAGAGGACTGACTGAATAACCTGGAATCATCCCGGCGGCAGTAGCAACAAAGCCAATAATTGTCATCACAATTCCGGCGCTAACCCAAACACTCATTAAAATTTTTCCGGCAAAAGTTTTAACCTGTTTTTTTCGCTTCTTTATTAAATTGGCAATGATGGTGTAAGCCCACCCGAAACCAATTAGAATAATCCAAACCCAATTTGAATCATAGGGTAAATCAAAAACAATTTTAAGATAAACAGACATCAATCCTAAAAAGACAAGAATTCCCCAGAAGATAAAACCGATTCCGTTTTCAGTTACAGATCGCTTGCTATCCTCAATTACTTTTCTTATAAATATAAGTTCATCAATTGCAGTTCTATCGTCCATTCGAATCCTCGGTTAATAAAGTACTTTGTTTTGCAAAGCAAACATACAAAACAAAATCTCGTTTGTCAAGGGGATACTGTGATATTTTTTACATGAGCAACCTTAAGGTAAAAAAACAGTTTCCTTTTTCTTGATAAGCGGTTTCATTATTCCACAGATGTTGTTTATTAACCAAAAGGAATTTGCTATTTTTTCTTAATAGGAAAAATTCTTTCTTCTTCGTCTAAACCCTTGAAGAAGATAACTTTTATAACTAAAAAAAGGAGCGATATGAAAAATTTCTTTTCACTTGCTTTGCCGATTTTCTTTTTTTCTGCAATCGGTTTAAGCAACTATGCGGCAACAAAGCCGTTTCCTTATCCAATTGAGCAACATAAAATGGCAAACGGACTAAATGTGGTTACCGTAAAATTTGATAGTCCCGGAATTGCCTCATTCTTTCTCGTTGTCCGCGTTGGTTCGCGTAATGAGGTAGAGGCCGGCGTAACCGGATTTGCCCATTTCTTCGAACACATGATGTTCCGCGGAACGGAAAAATATGATAAAGACAAATACAACGAAGAATTAAAAGCAATCGGCGCTTCAGCCAATGCAAATACTTCACTCGACAGAACAATTTATCACATGACGGGTAATGCACAAAAACTCGAAAAAATGTTTGAACTTGAATCCGACCGTTTTCAGAATCTACATTACCCAATTCACGATTTCAAAACAGAAGCAGGTGCTGTTAAAGGCGAGTATACAAAAAATATTGCCTCACCGTTTGCGCAGTTGGAAGAAAACATTGCAAATACTGCTTTTGATGCACATACGTACAAACATACAACAATGGGATTTCTGAAAGACATTATTGATATGCCGAATCAGTACGAATATTCTTTAAAGTTTTTCAATCGATTTTACAGACCGGAATACACAACGCTTTTGGTTGTTGGCGATGTAACCCCTGAACAGGTAAATAAACTTGCGGAAAAATATTTCGGAAAATGGAAACGCGGAAATTATGAAGCGAAAATTCCCGTTGAACCGGAACAAAAAGAAACCCGCTATACGCATCTTCAAGACGGCAGTATTCCTCCGTTTGTTAGCTTGAACTATAAGGGACCGGGGTTTGACGCAAAAGGAATGGAATCACCGGCACTTGATATTTTATGTACAATACTTTTTTCTAATAACTCGAAACTCTATCAAAAACTTGTACTTCAGGAACAGAAAGTACGCAGCCTTAACGGCGGAATTTATGACACCCGCGATCCTAATTTGATTTCTGTTGATGCTTCCATTGTGAAGAAAAACGATATGCAATATGTTAAAGATGAAATAACAAAAGCTCTCGAAGCGGTGAAGACAAATGGTGTTGATGAAAAATCACTGGCAGAAACAAAATCCAGATTGAAATACAGTTTTGCAATGGGTATAGACAATCCATCATCGATTGCAAATATTCTAAGTCATATTATTCAGCTTACCGGCGATCCGGAATCGATTAACTATCTTTATAATAATTATGAAAAAGTAACCGTGGAAGATGTAAAAGCTGTCGCAAAAAAATACTTCACCCCGGAAAGATTAACCGTCGGCACAATCTCAGCCGATGCAGAAGGAGGAGTAAAATAATGAAAACTTTATTGCTTGGAATTCTCTTGTTCGGTTCTTTACTTGCGCAAGAAGTGGTTGAGTTAAAACTGCCGCACACTAACAAGGTAACAATTAAGTTGATGTTCAAAAACGGTTCGGTATGCGATCCGGCAGGAAAAGAAGGATTAACCTATCTCACTTCCGCGCTGATAACACAAGGTGGAACGGGAGATTTAACTTACTCCGATATTCAAAATAAAATTTATCCCTGGGCGGCAGGATATTCTTCATCGGTTGATAAAGAAGTCTCGATCTTCACGTTTGAAGTACATCAAGATTTTCTTAATGATTTCTATCCAATCCTTAAAGGATTAATGCTTCACCCCTCATTTTCGCAAAATGATTTTGACCGTGTAAAAAGAAATCAGCAAAATTATGTTGACCAGGTTATCCGCGCTTCTTCCGACGAAGATTATTCTAAAAAAGCGCTGGAAGATTTTCTTTTTAGAGGAACAAAATATCAACATATGATTCAAGGGAAATCAGAAAGCGTAAAAGCGATAACCCTTGAAGACGTGAGAGATCAGTACAAAAACTTCTTCACAAAAAATAATGTTATGATCGGGATTGCCGGAAATTATTCAAGTGCATTTCTCTCAACGTTGAAAAAAGATTTGCAAGAACTTTCTGCTGTAAAACCTCTTCTTCCCGCAATAGTAAAACCTCAGATGCCAAAAGGGATAAACGTTGAGATTATTCAAAAAGATAATGCGTTTGGTTCTGCAATATTCGCCGGATTCCCGATGAACCTTACACGAAAAGATAACGACTTTGCTGCGATGATGGTAGCAAATTCATATCTGGGCGAACATAGAAAATCTTACGGACAACTGTATCAAAAGCTGCGCGAAACCCGTTCGATGAATTACGGAGATTACTCTTACATCGAGTGGTACGATAACGGCGGAAGAAATATGCTGCAGCCTGCGGGAACACCGCGAAACACAAATTATTTTTCTTTTTGGATTCGCCCTGTGCAAATTGCAAAACAGTTGAAGAATCAATACAAGGAATTGGAAGATATTAAAATCGGGCATGCACATTACGCAATTCGTTTGGCTGTTCGCGAAATTGATAATCTTGTAAAGAATGGAATGACAAAAAAAGATTTTGAAGCAACCCGCACATTTTTAAGAAGCTACATAAAACTTTATGTGCAGACACCTTCAAGTCGTCTTGGTTATTTGATGGATTCTAAATTCTACGGAAAAAAAGATTACGTTAACGAAATGGATAAACAGCTTGCAAAACTTACCCTTGCTGATGTTAACCGCGCAATTAAAAAATATTGGCAGACAGAAAATATGGATATCACCATTATTACAGATAAGAGTGAAGCAGAACCGCTTGCAAAAAGCTTGAAAGAAAATCTTCCTTCACCAATGAGTTATTCAAATGTTGTGAAGGCGGGACTACCGAAATCTGTTTTGGATGAGGACGACGCTGTTGCAAATTATAAGTTGAATGTGAATGATGTAAAGATCATTAATTCGGCAGATACGTTTAAGTAAATTTTTTTAAGACAATGGGACGCAGATTTATCTAGGAAGAAATTCCAAAAAGCAATTTTCAAAAAACAAAGTATGTTTGGGTTTTGGGATTTGTTCTTTGAGATTTCATTCTTCATCTGCGTCCCATTTTTTTTATTTCATAAGATCGTTGAATTTTATTGACTGGTGTTTAAGCAAATCCTCTAACATTTTTCTACTCTCAACAACCACAATTGAAGCGTCTAGGTGTTTCACTAAATCATCGAGCGGGTTTTCTAATTCAATAATAATTTTTGCATGATTGTTCAATTTTTTGATTCGCGAGAGAAGATGCAATGTCTTCACATCCGGGTCTTTAAACCGAATATTAGCAAAAACGAAAATGTAATCCGCCTCATTAATATTTGCTTTTTTCAAATTAAGCGGATTAATGGGAACACCCTTCACAAAAAAATGCTGCAGATATGGATTCGTTTCTACTAAATCGGTAACAATAACAACTTCCTTGCCAGCCAATCCTTCCATTTGTGGCAGCTCTTGAATCAGTTCATCGGCAAACGCCGTGTATTCGCAAATAACAATATGATTTTTACATTTAACCTGAACTAACCCGCGAAGGTGTTTTTCAAATGATCGATGCACGGTTTCGGCAATGATGGTTATGATGTTTGTGTAAAAAAATACTCCCACAAAAATTGAAATTATTGCGGCAATCCTTCCGGGTACGGTTATCGGAACTACGTCGCCATACCCCACTGTTGTTGAACTTACCATCCACCACCAGACAACGTCAAAATAATTGTGCACGTGTGGGTTAATGTTTTGTTCATAATACCAGAACACAGTTGTGTTAACGGCAAAACTAATAGTCAATAAAAAAAGTAAAAAGTAAATTCTCGATTTCATAGTTCAACTTTAGAAATTATCTAATAAATCTGAAATTTTTTTTATCGTATAATCGGGATTTTCTTTAGCAAGAATTTCTTCCGGGCGGTAACCATACGTTACCGCACAAGTTCTAGCCCCGGCATTTTTCCCGCACTGTACATCAAGTTCTGAATCTCCAACCATGAGAGTCGCTTCCGGCAAAATCGAGAGGGCATTGCAAATAAAAAGGAGCGGCTCGGGTGATGGTTTGTGTCCCATTCCATTTCTTCTTCCAATGATTTCATCAAAATATTGTTCCAATTTGAAATGATGAATAATGCGCCATGCCTGCTCCTGTGCTTTAGTGGTGAGTAGAGCAATTTTCTTCCCATTCTTTTTCAATGTCGAAAGTGTGTGTTCTACCCCTGGATAAAGTTTTGTAGTATCGATAAAATCAAAATAAATTGTTTTATACACATCAATAAATTTCTCAATATCGGCAACCGGAATTTCCAGATCATCAAATATTGTTTGAAAATGCTCGCCGATACGTTTGTCTAATTCTTCTTTAGGAAGATGAACGTTCTGACCAAACTGCTCGAACGTTTTCATTGTTGTTTGGTATATGGTTTCGGAGGATTCGGTAAGCGTTCCATCTAAATCGAACACAAAGAGTTGTAGATTTTTCATTTAAACAATTGACCCATCTGCATTAGTAATGATAATTTTACTTCCACTTTAATTATAAAAATATTCTTCGGGAATGGTTTTTCTTTCGGCAAAACCTCCTTCGGTACCGTGATAATAGAGGATTGCCTCTTCGTCACTGCGCCAGCAAAGAAAAACTTCTTTCCCATCTATCACGGAAGGGAAATCAACTAACCCGATAGAGAAATCCCAATCTTTATAATAGCAACCGATATCCAGCAGTTCTTTTAAATAGTCTTGCATTATTTTTAACCGTTCGGAAATCCCGGGATTACGTTGAACATCGCCTCCAACTTCATCCATTAATATCTGTATTTCTTTTCCGTCGCGTAGAATATCTTTAACAATTTTTTTTACAAGCGGAAGCGTTTTTGCTGCTTCTTTCGGAGTAAAATATTTTATTTCGGTCATGATATTTTTTGTTGTTTTCTAAAATCCATAAATAGTTTTTTCAAACTACAATAATTACAATTTTCTTGCAACCACAACGACGGTTTTCAATTTGTCTACAACTGCCGAAGCATCGCTCATCGCTTCAAGATAAACAATATACATCCCAATGCGAAGAGGATTGCCGCTATCATCCAAACCATCAAAAATAATCGAGCCCGACTGTCCGCTTGCCTGATTATTAATAAGTGTCCGTACTAACCTTCCTTTCGCATCAAATATTTTAATTCGCGTTTGGGAGATTGCCTGCGACAAGTTGTAGTTGATAATTGTAAAATCTTCAACTCCATCGTTGTCAGGTGAAAAAGGATTGGGCGAAACCGAAATATTCGATCCCCTGTTTGTGTTTTTTGTATAAATGCTGTTTAGTCTTCCCGGTGTAGCTCCTACCACTGCAACAGAAGTGCTCCAGTTGGCACTTAAGTTTCCGTCAAGGTCAGGATTTATTCTTTCAAGTGATTTGTTTTTTGTATTCAATATATTTTTGTTGTGCCAAGAATCGGAATAAACAACCGAGTCGATAGCCGCGCCGAAAATATTTTTAAGCTGGATCAGTTCCCCGGTGTTTGTAAAACCAAGTGATGGTTCAGTTGCAATGGAAATATTTAAAAACGAACTTAACTCAGGATATTTTTGCAGCACAACTGAATCAGCCGCGAAGAGAAAAAACTCACCCGGCGGAATCACAAATCCGGTTTCAGAAAGTTTATAAAAATTTCCTTTTTCATCTTCAAAGCGCCAGCCGCCGATGTTTATTGAGTCGTTCGATATATTTTGAAATTCAATAAACTCACTATTGTCAACATCGGGAGCGAACATAATTTCGTTTATAACAATTGCATTTCGCTTTAGGTTTTGATTCGGGAGAAAATTTTCTTCTCCCGCCGAATTACCTTTTAATGCTAGCGAGGTAATCCAACTTAGACTGTCGCTTGTACCGATAACGTGTTCAATTGAAAATCCCTTTTTGCCTGCCCACGTGGATTTATAATGCATTCTATCAATAAGCGCGTCGCGGAAATCATAAACATGAATGCCGTCTTCAGTGTTGCTAAGCGAAGGAAGATAAACCGGAATAAATCGTGTATTTGCAGAAGAATGATATGCATTAAAAAACGAAATGGAATCTTTAGCAAATACAACAAATTCGTTTGGCGAAAGATAAAAATCGTTGTATGTGATTTTTACTTTTGTTGGAGTTGAAAGGGAATCAGTAATTGACCAGTTTTTCAAGTTGAGTGAATCGTTTGCTTTCAGTTCGATCCATTCTGGTTCATTATCGTTCGGATTGTACATCACTTCATTTATAACAATTGATTGACTGCGATATCCCGGTTCAAAATACTTTTCAGCATAATTGTTTAACGAATCCGCATCATCCGCAAAAATAATTTTTGAGGCAAACAATGTCTTTTTCGAAATCGAACTGTTAACTCCGGAAAAAATCTTTATCGAATCCCCGCTTTGAAGTTGCGCAGAAATAGATTGTGTATCGAACAAATTATCCACCGCCCGGTTTGAATCTGTGTCAATAAAAAACTTCACGCTGAACTGCTGAATCACATTTCTTCCGATATTTTTCACCATTGCATAAACCAAAAAACTTTCATTTTCTCCAAAAGCCGATTGATCGGTTGCGAGTTTTGAAATTGTTAGATCATATTCTTTTGGCGTTTGGCTATTTATTCTCCCGGGTGTGCTTTGCTCAATATCCAACGAACTCCCCCAATTGTCCTGATAATTTGCCGGCACCGATAATAATTTTCTTTCAAGCGAGAAGCCGTTTGTTCCGCCCCAACCGCTATAATAAAGGACGGAATCCATCATAATCGCGCGGTTATCTTTTAAAACAACCCCATCGGCATCATTATTTAAAACCGGTAACGTTAGTTTAGCAATGTTTGAAGGAATAGTTCGGTGGTAGTTAATGATTGACGAATCTTTTGCTAACACACCGAAAGCTTGAGGAAGTAAAATAAAATCTCCGGAAACTTTTCCGTATGCAGGAGTCGTATAAACATCGTTGATCGTCCAATCTTTTAAATTGATCGTATCGGTTGATGCATTAAAAACTTCAACCCATTCCGGCTCTCCATTTACGGGCGTGAACATCACTTCGTTTATCAACACACTACCGGAAGGAAATCCCGCAGAAAGTGTTTTGTAGAAAGAATTGTTTGTCGTATCGTCATCTTGTGCAAAAATCCCTTTCACAAAAAATCCTTTTGTCCCTTTGAAATTATTATAAACATAATTGAACGGAACGGAAAGCGAATCAAGCGGAATAAGTGTAAACGAATCAGAAGTTATTGCTCCTGCGTCGGGAATTGAATCAAGGTTTTCATCAAGATAGAGTTCGAGCTGAAATGAGAGTTCATTCTTCCCGGGATTTTTTGCTTTTGCTGAGAATGAAATATTGTCTCCGGCAATTGGATTTTTCGGAGAAAAAGAAATATCTGTTACCGTTCCGTCAAAATCTTTTCGTGTAACGGAATTTATTTTGCCCGGCGTAGCTTTGTAAATCCCGGTTGAAGTTTTCCAATTCGATTGATTTATCGCAGGTTGATCCATATCAATTCGCTCAAGGGATCTTCCGCTTCCGCCACCCCAACTCGAAAAATAGTAAACGCTATCCATCAAAATGTTAAGCGAATCTCTTAACACAACCGCGTCATCGGTGTTGTTTAATGCGGGTAAGCTTAGCGTTATAACTTGCGAAGTAATGTTATAATAATTGAGTACGGTTGAATCTTTGCTCAAAACTATATACGACTTTGCCGGGATAAAAACATCAATGTTGCTTATTGCAACCGGGGTTGCGTTGTCGGAAATTTTCCATTTTTTCAAATTTATCGGTTTTTCAGAACGATTGAAAAGTTCCACCCATTCAGGCTCGCCGGTGGTTGGTGCATACATTATTTCGTTGATAACAAGATCATTAAACGAATTAGGTTTACCCAGAACTGTAAACGCGGCAAGTTTTGAATTGTTCGCCTGATTCTCGTCTGCCTCCAATGTTATTGAAACGATGATTTGATAATTTCCAACAACCAAATTTTGAAGTTGACAGAGAATAGTTGTTGAGTCATTTGGATTAAGAGACAATTTTTGCTCGAAGACTTTTTCTTCTGTTTCCCCCAAAGAGTTTTTATTCGTATCTAAAAAAACTTCCGCTGTAAAATTTTGAACCGATGAAATTCCATAATTTTTAAGTACTCCCTCTACCTCTACGGTACTGCCGACAATTGGAAAGATGGGTGTAACAGTAATTGAAGAAACTCCAACATCAATAGTCAACGGAGAAACGGAATTTCTAAACCCGGGTGTTCCATTTACGTGCAGCGCATTGCCCCAGTTAGTTGATGAATTATCTTTGCTTAAAATTTTCTTCTCGTCTGAAATTCCGGTTCCGTTGTTGGCGGAATAGAGATACGTGTCAAGCGTATCACCGGCGGATGAAATTAACTTTAATTCCCGGTCTGTTGTGTTTGCCATTCCGGAAGTACCAAAAGAGTTGTCTGAGATTTTTAAAATCAATGCGGAAGACGGGAGAAGATTTTTATAAATGCCGGACGCTAGATCATAATCTCCCTCAAATATTACTGCAAAACCGCGGGGAGATAGTTTTGTTCCTGCTCCGGTTGAAAAAAGCCCATCCGGATTTGAAGTATAATATTTTATTTTAAAATTGGCGAGGTCTATCGAATCGGTCAAGCTTGTATTGTACAACTCTATAAACTCGTTATTCCCTGAAGTTGGATTGAACATTATTTCTGAAAAGGTTATCGGCAAACCACTCTGTGCTTGACTCATCCCGGCAAAAACCAGGAAGAAAAAAAACAACCGGGTTAACGCAGAAACCTTTTTCATTTTTTTAACGGCTTCTTAAGTTGTATTTGAGAAAAAATATCAAACAACCAATTCGGCATGATTTTCAAAATTTTTACTCCCAGTATAGTTCCGAACGTAAATTGAATTATCTTTTTCTCTTTCTTTATTCCATCAACAATTATCTTTACGGCTTTTTCAACCGGAATAATAAACGGCATTTTAAATTCATTTTTATCGGTCATGGGAGTTTTAACAAATCCGGGTTTAATTGTTAAAACTTTTATGTTGTAGTTTTTTAATTCTACTCTAAGACTTTCAAGATAGGTTGAAGCGGCTGCTTTGCTGGCACAATAAAATCCGCTGCGTGGAAAACCCCGGCTTTCAGCCAACGAAGAAACACCCACGATCATCCCATTTTTAGCTTGAATAAAAGCAGGAATTACCTGGCTGGCGCAGTAAATCATCCCCAACACATTTACAGCAAAGGTTTGCACGGCTTTTGCAGATTCATCTTTTCTTACATCCGTTCTAAAACTGACCCCTGCATTAAGAACAACAATATCGATTGAAGAGAAAAATTTTTTTATTTGAGAAAAAACTTTTTTTACTTCATCCTCATTCGAAACATCGCATTTATAAACTTTTACCATCACATGATACTGCGAAACTTGCTGCGCAAGGAGTTCCAGTTCGTCAATTCTTCTTGCAAGCAAAACCAAGCTACATCCTTCTTTTGCCAACTGCAGAGCAAGATTTTTCCCTATACCGCTGGAGGCGCCCGTAATAACAACATTTTTTCCGCTTAATTTCATCGAGCAAGTTCCCTAATTTGTCGGTTGAAATTTACTTATTTTTTTTTGAATAGCAGAACTTGTTTAGTCCCGTTAACATTTTTTGTTTTACAAAAAAATTTATAATTCCTTAAGAAATTCTTATCTTTGAACAAAAATTATTCCAATGTTTAATAGCAATTTTATATCGATAAACGACGTTTTACTCCGCAAAGAAGTGGTGGAGACTCCATTTGTCTGTAATCTCGACAAATGCAAAGGTGCGTGCTGCACGCTTGAGAGCGATTTTGGGGCTCCGCTCACAGAAACTGAAATACTAGAAATGGAAAAAATCCTTCCCCTAGTAAAAGACATTCTTCCCGAAGAACATTGGGATGAAATTGAAGAGAATGGATTTTACGAGAAAAAAGAGGGTGAATTATTAACGCGCAGTGTAAACAGCAAGGCATGCGTTTTTGTTTATTTCGAAAATGAAATTGCTAAATGCTCTTTGGAAAAACTCTTTTTTGAGAAAAAGACAACCTTTCAGAAACCGATTTCATGTCACCTCTTTCCGATCCGGGTTTCAGATTTCGGTGGCGAGGTTCTCCGGTTTGAAAAATTTTCAGATTGTGGACCTGCTCTCGAAAAGGGAAAAGAAGAAAATGTAACTGCTTTCGAGTTTTGTAAAAGCAGTTTAGAGCGACAATACGGTAACAACTGGTATAAAAAAGCAAAAGAAATGATTGGTAAATAGGTATGCTTTCTCTCTCCCAACGCTTATCACAGCAGCAAAAACTTTCGCCACAGCAAATTCAATATCAAAAACTGCTGCAACTAAATACGATGGCTCTAGAGCAGCGCATAAAAACCGAACTTGAGCTCAATCCGATTCTTGAAGAAGATTTGGAATTAAAACAAGATGAAAAAGAACCGGATGAAATCGGAGAGGAAATTGAAGATTCCGATTACAGCGAAGAAGATGAATTCAGCATAGAAGATTATATGAATGACGAGGATTATTTTGATGATCCCTCTTACAACAACAATACCCAGGCAGATGAATCAAAATTTCAACCAACGGCACCGCAAAGAGAATCTCTGCAAGAGCATTTGCTCAACCAGCTTTACTTACTGCAGCTTGATGAACCGCTTGTACTGCTTGGTGAAGAAATCATCGGAAGCCTTGACCAAGACGGATACTTAAAACAAGACCTTGGAACCATCGTCAGCAATTTGGAAATGTTCGAGCATGCAAAGGTAACTCTGGAAGATGCCGAAAATGTTTTAAAAGAAATTCAAGTACTTGATCCTATCGGAATTGCCTCCCGCAGTCTGCAAGAATGTCTTATCATTCAGCTTCAACACGGAACGTTTGATCCTTATTATTCCTATCTAGCTGAAGAAATGCTTAAAAATCATTTTGATGATTTTGTTCAAAAAAGATTTGACTCAACAATGCAGAAGATGTCTCTCAGTTCTGAAACGCTGCGCGCCGTTTTGGATTTAATCCAAAAACTAAATCCCAAACCGGGCGAAGGAAATTTTGAAATTGCAGAACTCAACCAAATAACTCCCGATTTCCTCCTTGAAAAAGTTGACAACAACTACATTATCACCTTAAATGACCGCTCTATGCCTTCGGTAACCGTTAATGCGGCATACATCGAAATGCTGAACGCGAACAAGGGGAAAAAGAAAATCTCGGATAGGGAAAAAAACACCTATAAATTTTTACGCGAAAAGTTTGAATCTGCAAAATGGTTTATCGCTTGTATTGAACAACGCCGCGAAACATTGCTGAAAGTGATGCGGGCTATCCTGGAAAAACAAGTCGCTTTTTTTGAGAAGGGTCCTAAATTCCTCCGCCCGATGATCTATAAAGATATTGCCGAAGAAATTATGATGGATATCTCCACGATAAGCCGCGTGGTAAACGGAAAATTTGTACAAAGTATGCAGGGCGTACACGAGCTGAAATATTTTTTCAGCGAAGGGCTAGCAACAGATTCCGGTGAGGAAGTTTCAAACAAACATATCAAAGAACGCATCAAAGAAATTATTATCAAGGAAGATAAACAATCACCTTTAAGCGATGATAAAATTGCCGAAATTTTGAACGAAGAAGGAATACACATTGCGCGCCGAACCGTTGCCAAATACCGCGAGCAATTGCGGCTTCCGGTTGCCCGTTTGCGTAAAACATTATGATCCTTTTCGGAAATGTTCTTCTTATTCTATTTCTCTTTTTAGTTTTTGGATGGTCACATTCGTGGCTGGCTTCAAATAAAATTAAAGAGGTTGTGCGAGTTTCCTTTCCGCGGTTTCTTCCTTTTTACCGGTTTACCTACAACGTGGTTTCACTTTTTACGTTTTATCTCGTTTGGATTTTCTCACCAAAGCCTGATATTATTCTGTACGACCTTTCTTTTCCTTTCGATTTACTGATCCTCATCCCTCAAATTGCAAGTTTGCTCGGATTAGTGTGGACCTTAAAATTTGTTGATGGAAAGGAATTTCTCGGCATCAGCCAAATACTGCGCTGGAAAGCCGGCACATATAAAGAAGAAGACCTTGATGAGGTATCTTCATTACGAATTGAAGGACCATATAGGTTCAGTCGTCATCCTATTTATTTGTTTTCAATCTTATTTCTTCTCTTTCGCCCGACAATGAACCTTTTCTACTTTCTCTTCGTCCTATGTTTAACCATATATTTTTATATTGGTTCGTGGTACGAAGAAAAAAAATTAGTCGCCCGTTTCGGAGGTGAGTATGTTGCTTATCAGAAAAATGTTTCTAAAATAGTTCCGGCAAAACCACTGCTTAAATTCATTGTTGAGCGATTTATCTGGAAATAACGAGTCGCTTTTCTTATTCACTTAAAAAAAGTTAATTTTGCTAAAAGATTTTAAAGGATTATTATGCCAATAGATATTAGATCAACAACCATCATCGGGGTTATCCACAATGGTGAAGCCGCTCTCGGAGGCGATGGACAGGTAACACTCGGTAATACCGTGATGAAACACAATGCAATGAAGGTGAGAAAAATTGCAAACGGAAAAGTCCTTTGCGGTTTTGCCGGCGCATCTGCCGATTCATTTACACTCATGGAACGTTTTGAAGATAAGCTTGAACAGTTTCGCGGCAACGTAAACCGTGCAGCCGTTGAACTTGCAAAAGAATGGCGGACGGATAAATATCTCAGAAAATTAGAAGCCATGCTTGCCGTAATTTCTAAGGACAGCGCTTTTATTATTTCCGGCAACGGAGATGTAATTGAACCCGATGATAAAATTGTCGCTATCGGTTCCGGTGGAATGTATGCCCTTGCCGCCGCTAAAATGTTGAAAAAATACAGCAAACTTTCTGCAAGTGAAATTGTTCTTCAATCATTGCAAACCGCTTCGGAAATATGCATTTACACAAACGATAAAATTCATGTTGAAACTCTAGACAAATAAACAGAAATGGAAAAAATTTTGCGAAACGAATTAACGCCCACACAAATTGTAACCGAATTAAATAAATTTATCATCGGACAAAACGAAGCGAAACGCGCTGTTGCTATTGCTTTGCGAAACCGATGGCGGCGTCAACAGGTTGAAGGAATATTAAAAGAAGAAATAATGCCGAACAATATTATTTTGATCGGACCGACCGGCGTTGGAAAAACAGAAATTGCCCGCAGACTTGCAAAACTTTCCGATGCCCCATTTATTAAAGTCGAAGCGACAAAATACACCGAGGTCGGTTATGTTGGGCGCGATGTGGAATCGATGATCCGCGATTTAACCGATGTCGCCGTCAACATGATAAAAGCCGAAAAAACCGAAGAAGTAAAGGCGAAAGCTGAACAACTTGCCAACGAAAGAATTCTTGATTTGCTTATTCCCCCTGTAAATAAACCGCTTGAAAACGGCGAGGAGAACAAAGCCGAGGTTGCTACTTCTGAAGACGATCCGGTTATGAATCAAAAAACCCGTGAATGGATGCGAACTAAATTGCATGCAGGAGAAATTGATAACCGCTTAATCGAATTTGATATAACAACTTCGGCGGTTGGTATGCAAGTCTTAGGTCCAATCGGCGCGGATGATCTGGGAATTAACATCCAGGAAATTATGTCATCAATGCTTCCAAAGAAAAAGAAGAAAAGAAAAACAACTATCGCCGAAGCGAGAGAAATATTTTCTGCGGAAGAAGCGCAAAAATTAATTGATGTTGACGCTGTGCAGAAAGAAGCGATTGACCGGGTTGAAAATTCGGGAATTATTTTTATTGATGAGATTGATAAAATTGCCGGAAGCGGCGGACGCTCCGGCGGCGGACCCGATGTTTCCCGTGAAGGCGTTCAACGCGATCTTCTTCCTATTGTTGAAGGCTCAACCGTGAACACAAAGTACGGACAGGTTCGCACCGATCATATTTTGTTCATCGCTTCCGGTGCGTTTCATGCTACAAAACCTTCCGATCTAATTCCCGAAATGCAGGGAAGATTCCCGATCCGTGTTGAGTTGAAAAGCTTAACCGAAGATGATTTTATTAAAATTCTTACGCTGCCGGAAAACGCTTTGCTCAAACAATACTCAGCTCTTCTGGAAACTGAAAACGTAACACTTCATTTTACCGAAGAAGGAATAAAAGAAATTGCCCGCATCGCTTTTGAAGTTAACGAGCAGGTTGAAAATATCGGCGCACGCCGTTTGCACACAATATTAACAACGCTTTTAGACGATATTCTTTTTGAAGTCCCCGACAAAATGCCGAAAGCTACAGTAAAAGTTGACGCGAAACTTGTTAAGAAAAAATTAGACGCGATTGTAAAGAACAGAGATTTGAGTAAGTACATTTTATAAATTCGCACCGCAGAATATTATTCTGCGAAACAGAAAATTAAAAAGGCTCGATCAATTCGAGCCTTTTTTAATATCCCCCCATTCTCTTCAATTTGAACTTTCTCTTGCTGACTAACGTTAATAAGTAAAAGGAGTTTTCAGTTTATGACAAAATATATTTTTCTTTTTTTTCTCATTTCACTTACAGCATGTAATAAGAGTAAGGATAATAAAAACTTTAAGGATCAGGAGATTATGGAAACAACAACTAAACTTGATACCGCTACATTCGGCTCAGGATGTTTCTGGTGCACGGAAGCTATTTTTGAACGGGTAAAAGGTGTTCACAAAGTTATTTCCGGTTATTCTGGTGGCACCACAGAGAATCCATCGTATGAGCAAGTCTGTACTGGAAAAACCGGACACGCGGAAGTCTGCCAAATCATCTTCGATCCCTCAGTCGTTCCTTATGAAGAATTATTAAAGATTTTCTGGAAAACGCACGACCCAACAACTCTGAACCGCCAAGGAGCAGATTCCGGGACTCAATACCGTTCTGTTATTTTTTATCATTCCGAGAAGCAGAAAAATCTTGCGGAACATTATAAACTTGAGCTTGATAAATCCGGCGCGTGGGAAAATCCCATTGTAACGGAAATTTCTCCGTTTACCAAGTTTTTTCCGGCTGAAGCTTATCATCAAAATTATTTTGCCAACAATCCAACGCAGGGTTATTGTTCGTTTGTAATTGCACCGAAGGTGGAAAAATTTGAAAAGGTGTTTAAAGAGAAGTTGAAGTAGGAGAAGTTAGTTATGTAGAGACGCGGCATGCCGCGTCTCTACTTTCAGTCTTAATTAAAGCTTTTTAGATGTTGAATGTAACTTGCAGCGCCGCCTTCTTGATAACCGGTAACACCAAGTTCACTCCCATCTTTTCTAAGCAAAACAATAGTTGGATATCCTTCCACCCGGAACTGCTCCGCTATTTGCTGGTTATAATATCTTGTTTCGGGTGTCTGTTCTTTTTCACGCGGGAAATCAATTTTAACAAGAACTAAATTCTTCTCGGCATATGCGGCGAATTCATCCTTTGAAAAAACCTCATCATTTAAACGCTTACACCAGACACACCAATCGGAACCAGTAAAATTTACGAGCACTGTTTTGTTTTCTTTTTGAGCAATTTTTAGGGCTTCATCAACATTATCGTGCCAGGTTAGCTTATCAGCGGTTGGTTTGCAGCCAAGGAATGATAACGAAAGCAAAAACACGAACGAGATAAAAAAAGTTTTCACGCAATTCTCCATTTTTAATTTTTAGTTTGATGATTAAAATCTATTTAAGATTCACCACCTTCTACAAGCTTAAACCGGAGACGCAACACTCCCTCATTAAAATCTGTTGAAATTATTTTGAACCCCCCTATCTCGCCAGTTGATTGAACATGATGACCAATGCAAGGGCAATCATCATAATCACCAACGGAAATAATGCGCAGAGAATCTCCGGCTTCGTCCGGCAGTCTCTCCAAATTAAATTTTGCCGAAGCCGTTTCTTTTGAAATAAAAGATTCTGTAACCGGAAGATTCGCTATTATAACTTCGTTCACCCTTTGTTCAATTTCGGATACTTCTTCCGCAGAAAGATTTCTTTCAAAACGATAATCGCATTTCGATTTTTTCTTTTCGATGTGTGCGCTAAAGGATCTTCCTTTGTTGAACATCCGAACCATTGTCTGATTAAGAATGTGTTCGGCGGAGTGCATCCGCGGGTTGTAATCTTTGCTCATAATTTCCGATCTATTATTTTTTTACAAAATCGATATGCATACTCTTAAATTCATTTCCGCCATCAATCGTAAACATTTCCATTTCACTATGGCTGTCATCAATGTATTTCATTGTCTCGCGGACCTTCATATCTTTCCCGGTTATCGGATCAACAGCTGTTCCTTCGTAAATAATTGTTTTCGTCGCCGGATCGTATTTTCCAGTCAGATACATAATGCCCGTGCCCATATTATCAACCCATGTACTGTAGAAAGATTTCTTGGCATTGTCATAAGCTTCAAGTCCAATTCCTTCCATCGGCATGCCGGAAAAATTACCGGAATGTTTTGATTGAAGATATCTTCCACCCAAAATCATTTCATTTACAGAACTGCCAACATTGGTCGCCGGCGGAGTATTGGGAGCCATCCACATTGTAATTGTTGATTCCCACGTTCCGACATTTTTTGCAAGTAATTTGTGCATTTCGCCCGGAGTCATATATTCCATCCATGCTTTCATTTCGGGAGTCATCTCTTGATTCATTTCTTGCGCAAAAGAAGCAACCGGAAAGAATATCATTCCCAGAACAAAGATCAATGTAAACTTTTTCATAAACACCTCTTTATTTAATGAAATTATTTAAAGCAACCCTATTACAAAACGAAATATAGATGTGAAAAGTTCTGCACAAAACATTTACCATTTCTCTAATATTTCTTTAATTGAATCGAAAACCGGAACGCCGCACTGCATAAGATTGTTGTGGTTTTGATGTCCGCTTGCAAGAAGAATACAGTCTGCGCCAATTTCAGTTGCGACATCAAAATCGTGGATTGTATCCCCAATTAAAAGCGCTTCTCCATTTTTTAACTCCAGCTTTTTCATCAATTCTTTTCCAAGCATTACTTTACTCGAAGCATAAATATTGTCTAAACCTACCAGGTGCGAAAAATATTTCGTCAATCCGAAATGCTCAACTACTTCAACTAAAGTGTGCTGGCTATATGCCGAAAGAATTGATTGATCAATCTTCATAGATGAAATTTTTTCAAGCAATTGCAAAGCCGAATCCGACAAATCGCATTCATGCTTTCGTTGTTCGTATTCATCCATCCATTCTTTCCCGATAACTTCAAAAGATTCTTTTTCAAAATTGAATCCCGCCGTTACATAATAATCTTTCACCGGAAAAGTGAAAATCTCTTTATACTTTTCACGAGAAAGTAGAGGGAGGTTTCTTTTTGAAAGGAGATTGTTGACGATAGAAACACAAATTTCAACATCGTTAAAAAGCGTTCCGTTCCAATCCCAGATAATGTGTTTATAGTTTGAAATCATTCTTCATCATTCTTTTCTTTTATTTCGATCACTTCAAATTTATTGCCGTCAAGATCATAGAAATTAAAAAGTGAAACGTCTTCCGAGGAAGCAAAGTTATCAACAACAATTCCTTTTTTCTTCAAGGTTTTAAAAACCTGTTCGGCGTTTTCACAATTAAAGACCGCATAGGTATTGCCCTGGCTTATGGTTCCCGCTGATTCATCTTCTTCAAGCTGCCAAAGTGTAAGTGTTGTCGTCCCCGCCATATCAAAAACGGTAATTTTGCTTTCATCATCGCTGTAAACCGGAAAGAAGTTTAGGTTCTCGATGTACCAACTTTTTGCCTCGCCTATATTTTTTACACGGACAATGAGGGTATCCAGCCGGTTAAATATCCCCGCTTTATTCACTTTTATCTTCAATATTTTCCTTTCAACATAAATTTTTGAATCTTCTCTCTAAAGCTAATAAATTGACACCACGATTTTTACCTAAATGATTTTTTCCGGTTGTAACCTAAGTATTTTTTTGTAAGTCTAAAAACATAAAGGAGTCAAAATGAAAAAAAATAAGACCATTCTATCATTGTTTGTTGCAGCAATGTTTGCAACGCTGTTTATGGGAACAGCTTTAGCACAAGAGCTATCACTGCTTCATGAAAAAACTTTTACTACAGTTCCCGGCAAGCTTTTGAAAGTTGATACCCAAAACGGTAGTGTTAAAGTTGAAACATGGGACAAGAACGAAGTTTATGTAAAAGTTTTTGCAAACAATAAAGCAAAAGAAAAATTAGAATTTAAATTTTCTGAAGAAGACTGGGGCGTATATATCGTTGCAAAAAGAAAAGACAGCTTTTGGGGATTTAACTGGGGAAGCTCGCTCCGTGTGCGCTTTGAAATTATGGTTCCGAAATCTTACAACGCCAAAGTTTCAACTTCCGGTGGAACTATCGGCGTTAAAAATTTAGCGGGAAATATTGAAGGAAAAACCTCCGGTGGCGATTTAAAACTTTATGATAATGTCGGCAACACCAATGTTTCAACATCCGGCGGAGATATTATTATTAAGAACAACAAGGGAAATACACGCGGATCTACCTCCGGTGGAAATATTTCCGTTACCGATTTTAACGGGGATCTCGAAGTTTCCACCTCCGGCGGGGATGTTGAATTGAAGGGGGGCAACGCAAAAATCAACGCTTCTACTTCCGGTGGCGATGTAAAGTTAGACTATTGGGGACAAAATCTCGGGATCGATCTTTCAACTTCCGGCGGCGATATTACTGTTTATTTACCGGCTGATTTTAGCGCGAGAGCAAATTTGAAAACTTCCGGTGGAAGTATTAGCTGCGAACTTACAACAAACAATGTTGTAAAAATTTCTTCTTCCCGTTTTGAAGCTGATCTAAACAAAGGAGGAAAAAGTTTGATTTGCCGTACTTCGGGCGGTGATATTGACGTTAAGAAAAAATAAATCGTGAAAAAAATATTTACCCGTGAAGGATTTTCCATCCTTCACGGTTTTTTTGCAACAGCTTTTATTTTAGAACTACCATTTTCCGGGTTTGAATAAAATCCCCGGTTTTCAATTGATAGAAACACACACCGCTTGAAAGTTGTTTGTTGTTAGTAGTTAGTCGTGTATTAAAGTTCACTTGATATTCCCCCGCAGGTTTTTCTTCATCTACCAACAGAGCAACTTCGTTACCAAGTATGTCGTATACTTTTAAACTCACTTTGCTGAAAACCGGCAATTGATAGCTAATTACTGTAGTTGGGTTAAACGGATTCGGATAATTCTGGTGCAGTTCAAATTTATCCGGTGAAATATTTAACCCTTCATTAACTCCTGTTGGTGTATAAGGGAAAATATATTCAAGCATAAAATCGATGTTGGCGCGCCACAAGCCCCAGCTGTGTCCTTCAGGTAACTCCGACCAATTAAATTCATAACCGATCAACTCAAGAGAATCTCTAAACTGGCGCATATTCGGATAAAGCGGTTCGTACGTTCCCCAGACCATCGAAAATTTCACTTCTTTTTTGGGCGACGAAATAAAAAGATTATATGCTTCATAATTGTTTTCTTGAAAAGCGCCTGAATGCAACCCGCAATTGCCAAATACTTCAGGGTGATAATAGCAAATCAACGCGGAAATATTTCCACCATAAGAATCACCCAGCACCAGTCTTCGTTTGGCGGCTTGTTCGGTTTTGTAAAACGAATCGATAAATGGAACCAACTCTTTTACAAAAAACAAACGGTATTGCGTCCGCTTTGAAAGGGCGTACTCATCATTCCGGTTGTTTGGTTTAACAAAAACCGCGATTACTTTTTCAATCTTCTTTGCGGCAATTAAATTATCAAGCACGTTTACTGCGCCGGCAAGATCAATGTATTCAAATCCGTCTTGAAAATAAACGGTGGGATAAATTTTATTTTCCGAGGGATTATAATCAGGCGGTAGATATATTTTTAATTGATATGTGGCACTTGCATTGGTACTAATAATAGTTTTCTGCTCAATCTTTCCATGTGTAATTGTTCCATCATATTTTATTTCTTTCGGTTGAATATACTCCGGCATGGCTAATTCGGAGTTTGGTCCGTATCCGCCTGTGCATGTGTTTGGATTGAGTGGGTCAAGATACCAATTGGTGTTATTAAGTACTATCTTATAATCAACGCGGGCATTTGGTTCAAAAAGTTTTGTAGCATAAAAGAAATTTGATTTCGTAACTCTTGTCATCAAGAAATTAGTTTGCCATCCGTTAAAATCTCCGGCAACAGAAACCGTCTGTGTGTATCCTTTATATAAAAATATTGCGTAATTATCTTCGGCAATCGGAATGCGCACTGCTTTGTGATATGTGATAAAACTATCGAGCACGATATTTTTTTGAAGAGAATCGGAGATACTATTCGCGTAGCTTAGAAAACTTTGAAATTGCGTCTGCCCTAAAATTGAACAATTAAATGTTATTAAGACAAAGGTAATCGCAAGTAACTTTTTCATTAAATATCCTTAATTTTACTAACGAAAAGTAGATAACAATTTCCTCAATAAAAACAGATTTATAAACCTTTCAGGGGTTTTACTCTAACATTTTTAATACCATGGGATTTATAGAAACACTTCTTCTCTCTTTCGGATTAGCCTTCGACGCTTTTGCCGTTTCTCTCAGCGCAGGCTCGCTAATACAAACCCGGACATGGCGCGATTATTTTCGTCTTCCGTTTCACTTCGGATTATTCCAATTTTTTATGCCGGTTATCGGTTGGTATCTCGGTTCTACAGTTGAGCAGCTCATCGAAAAAGTTGATCACTGGATCGCATTCATTCTTTTGGTTACAATTGGAACAAGAATGATTAGGGCTGCTTTTTCAAGTAAAGAAGAAACACAAAACTCGGATCCTTCAAGAGGCATATCCCTGGTGATGCTTTCTGTTGCAACCAGTATTGACGCGCTCGCCGTCGGATTTAGCCTTGCGCTTCTTCGTTATAGTATCTGGTATCCAAGTATTTTTATAGGAATCATTACGGCTATTCTTTCGCTGTTCGGGCTTTTAGCAGGCAGTCGCTTAGGAAATAAATTCGGAAAGATTGTAGAGGTTAGCGGTGGAATCATTCTTATCCTTATCGGATTTAAAATAGCGATCAGCCATGAACCTGCGTTGCTGAGAATGTTTCAATTTTTTTAAATCATTTGTTTTCGTCTTGATAATGTCAATATAAAGTTGAAGTTTTCTCTTGAAAAATTAATAAATTGAATGAGGTAGTTATGGAGCTCGATCTTTCAAAGTTCAGAGTTGTTTCTAAAAAGAAATTCTCTCTTTCCAATTACTCGCCAGGCTATTCAGGCAAACTCAAATCGAAAGAAAGCGCACAGAAATTTCTTAAAAAAAACATCGAGCACATGGTTGAGTTGCAAAACAAACTTTACGCGGAAAACAAGTGGGCGTTGCTCATTATTTTTCAAGCAATGGATGCCGCGGGGAAAGATAGTGCCATTAAACATGTTATGAGCGGATTAAATCCACAAGGAACCGAAGTCTTTAGTTTTAAACAGCCCTCTACCGAAGAACTGGATCATGATTATTTATGGCGCATTACTAAATCGCTTCCGGAACGAGGACGCATAGGTATTTTTAACCG
>Ga0172379_10000335_pt1 | contig 122217 bp, 137 predicted proteins | sample GrowelOW334metaG_FD_119756 | JGI IMG/M metagenome (GOLD analysis project Ga0172379, IMG submission 119756) | Groundwater microbial communities from an aquifer near a municipal landfill in Southern Ontario, Canada - Groundwater well OW334 metaG | ecosystem: Environmental > Aquatic > Deep... | reverse complement strand
TTTTTTAAGAAAGTCGAAAGATTTTTGCGTGCGCGCCACAATAAGCAAACCTGATGTCTCACGGTCGATGCGGTGCACGATGCCCGGGCGGTCGATAATAGTGCCGTCGCTGAGTGTTTGCTCCTCCCCCACTCCTTTTAAATCTGGATAGTGGATAGCAAGCCAATCCACAAGCGTCGTGCGCTCGTGGCGGCCGTCGGCATGCACAGCAAGGCCCGCCGGCTTGTTTACGACGACAATGTCTTTATCCTCGTAGATCACCACAGGCTCTCCGTGTATATATTCAGCTTCGTCGGTCATTAATTGCACAATACAATAGATTTTTGATTTTGTAAAAGAAAAGTCCCGCAGCAATTATTTGTCGCGGGATTTTTTGCTGCTCAGATTTTGAGCGATTTCGGGATCCGAAAATTGGATTTATTGATCTTAAGCAGCGTTTGCTCAGCCTGCTTCTTCGTGACTCCGTGGCCATCGAGCGGGTCATCAGGCACATCGGGAATAGTGCCATTTCTTATCCCCCTTTCGTACTCCGCGACTGCCTTTTTCGTCTGCTTGCTGGTAGGCATTTATTCCTCCCCATCTTTCCAAGAGCCCGGAGTGAGAATTTTGGAAAGTTTTTCCGCTTTTTCTTTCGGCATATCCTCCACAAATTCGGGAAGGTCACCGTCGGGGGCATAACTGCGAGACTCCCCGCGCTCCTCGGGACTCATTACATCACGATACCTTGAGGCTCCATCTTCCTTGAGAGCTTTTTTAATCTGCGCTTCAGTTGCCATTTACATCTCCATTTTGAACTTCTGTTTTGATGCTAGCACAAAGTATCTGTGGTCACGATTCAAATTCTGCCGATACAGGGGTCTCTTCCGCGAGAAAAATTTTCCGTCGAAAATTTTTCTCGTGTCCACAGCTCGCGACCCAGCCTACTGGCCGGGTACCCCGCTCCGCTTTTCGAGCCCTGCCGCAGAGCCTCCCCGAGGCTCTGCTATTGCCCAGTAAAAAATCCCCTTCCGGGGATTTCTATCTGTGGGCGATACAGGGCTCGAACCTGTGACCTTCGCTGTGTAAAAGCGCTGCTCTACCAACTGAGCTAATCGCCCGCATCTACAATCAGTACAGTACGTGTTTTTGACCAAATTGCCAAGTAACCATGCCCCTGGGAGGAATCGAACCTCCATAACCGGCTTAGAAGTCCGGTGTTCTATCCATTAAACTACGGGGGCTATTTTCTACACATGCACAATACCATAACTGTGGTGTACATTTGATATATGCATCTTTCATTCCTCGACCCGCTCGTGCTCATCGCCGCAGTTGGGTACCTAGGGCTTTTTGCAATCGTGCTCGCGGAGTCGGGATTATTTTTCGGATTCTTCTTCCCCGGCGACTCTCTCCTCTTTACTGCAGGGCTCTTAGCATCACAAAAAATCCTCTACCTTCCTATCCTCCTCGCCATCATCCCCGTCGCGGCAATTGTGGGCGACTCTATCGGCTACGCATTCGGGCATTGGATAGGTCCAAAACTTTTTACCCACGAGAACTCGCTCTTTTTTAATAAGAGGCACATCGCTCGTGCAGAAAAGTTTTACGCAAAGTATGGCCCGCGCGCGATTATCTTTGCACGCTTTATCCCCGTCGTGCGCACCTTTGTGCCAATTGTTGCCGGCGTTGGCCGCATGCACTACCCTACGTTTCTTATCTACAACATCATCGGCGGCCTCTTGTGGGGCGTTGGAGTCACGCTGCTTGGCTATTTTGTTGGAGGTATCTTCCCGCAGGCCGAACACTACCTAACACCAATCATCATAGTGATTATTTTGGTTTCGTTTGTGCCAGTTGCGCTCGAGTGGCTTAAATATCGCAGAGAAAAAGTGCGCGCAACTAACGCACCGAAGAGCCAGGAGCCGCAGTAGTTTCAAACAAGACAAACGGATTTTCGTCTCCACCCGTTGCCATAATCATTGCCTGGCTCTCGAGGCCCATCATCATGCGTGGCGCGAGGTTAGTGACAAAAAGACATCTCTTGCCCACCAATTCATTTGGATCTACAAAAAATGCAGCGATACCCGAGAGCACCTGCCTTTCTTCCCTTGTCTCGCCGGAGCCTTCGGCGGAGGCGGAGGTGCCGAAGTTTACTTTTAGCTTCAGGAGTTTTTCGCTACCTTCAATACGCTCAGCCGAGGCAATCTCCCCCACTTTTATTTCTACCTTCTTAAAATCATCAATTGAAATCGGTTCCATGCCTCTACCATTACACAAAATGAAGGCAAAATAAAGTTGAAGGAGGCTTCGCAGGCGCGACGGCGCTGAGACTGAGCAAATTTCTAGCAAGAAATTATGCGTACTCCTGAAGCTTTGATTTCGCCGAAATTACTTTTGTTTGTCTAAATAACTTTGCAAAATAAGTGCTGCGGCGGCTGCGTCGAGTTTATCTTGCGAAGGATTTTTCTTTCGCGAGCCGTCCGGGGCAAATTGCCGTGCTGCCATCGCGCTCGACATAAACTCTCTTTCATAAATCACCGGCACGCTCGCGAGCTCTCCTATATCTATTTTAAACTGCTCGATATCTTCCATCACCTCGTTCGGCTGCCCTTTATAGTCGAGCGATTCGCCAAGGATAATTTGTTCTACATTATTTACCAGTGCGATGTTTGCCACCTCTTCAAGCGCTTTTGGGCCAGCTGAAACTGTAGTGAGCGGGAATGCGATAGAGCCAGTGTCGTCCGACACCGCAACACCGATGCGCTTCGTGCCAAAATCGATACCCAGAGATTTCATTTAGAGTGAATAGAATAAAATTCTAACTAAAGCAGCAAAACCAAGAAAAGCTATTGCAAGAAGTGTGTAAAGAGAGGAAGCCAATATAGACCATCCATACTTCTCAAGTTTATATAGATAATGAATCAGAAAATACGGCACCACTAAAACCACATACACAAGAATATCAAGACAACTAAATCTCGTTACACATGCAAAAGCTCCTTGAAATAAAATACCGATTCCTATAAGAGCAGAAAGACCTGCCAAGATTCCAGAAACAACCAAAAGAATTTTTGCCCACGTTTTTTTCATTATTTAATTATATAGTTGAAAAATGCTTCTTTGTGAAAGCGCGACCCGAACCCGTCTTTAAATACTTTTCAAATTCGAAAGCTCTGTATTTGTCGTTGATCACAAAATAGAACTCCAAAGCTATGGGAAGACGATCTGCAGTTGCGGGTACTTGCCCCTTTTGATGTCTTTCCACACGTTCACTAATGTTATCCGTACAGCCGATATAAAAACCGTCTTTGCACTGCAGGCTATATACGTAATACATGATTTTCTTCCCGCTTTTGCACAACTTCGGCGGACTTTGTCACGCCGTAGCCGCGCTTCAGCGTGGCGAAGGCGGGCCGCCCTGAGTTCGAACTTTTGAGGACCAAGCCCTGCAAGACAGAATAGCTTCATTCTACACTAGCCGAACGACGCGTCCTGAGCACTCTGTTAAAACTTAAATTCGTGAATAGCGGCATTCTTCGTTTCTATTCTTTCTTTTTGAGGAAAAAGTATATGCATAGCGTCTATTACGCCACCGTGAGTTGCCACGAGTATGGTTTTATCTTGGTACTTTTCTTTTACTTCATTAACGAACTTTGCGACCCTTTGTTTTAAATCCTCGGCAGAGTCTCCGTTAAATTTGGAGTAATCAAAAGTTATATTATCGTCTTTTTCTTTTGCATCTTTGTCTCCAGTCATTTCCACGATTTCAGACCACGGCTTGCCGGCTAGGCTTCCATATCTAAGCTCTTTTATATTGTCATTGAACTCAATACTTTTATTGAGCTTTTTGTTGAGTACCTCCGCCGTTTGAGCAGCCCTTTTCAAAGGAGACGAGATAATAAAGTCTATATCTCCCGGCAAGGATTTTGCCGCTTCTTCGGCCTGCTGAATACCAGTCTCGTTGAGAGGCGCATCTATCTCTTGTCCCTGCGGTAGTTTATTTTTATTAAAATCCGTCTGGCCATGCCGTATAAGGTAAAGCTTCATGTCTTGAATGTATCATTGTTCATTGGTATTCGAAATGACGCGTCTCGTGCGCGAGGACTGTGCTCGACTTGGCGGAGGAGGTGAGATTCGAACTCACGGTGGGTTGCCCCACGCTTGTTTTCAAGACAAGTGCCATAGACCACTCGGCCACTCCTCCAATGCCTCAGAGAATACACTTTTTTTGCCTTTTTTCCTACCCCCTATAGACTTTTACCAATTTTATTGCTAAATTCTTCTCGGACTTCACCCGCCCCTCAAGGAGACTTTGATGCGTACACTTGTTCTCACTCTCGCTCTTCTTCTCGCCTCGCCTGCCTTCGCCGACGACATGCTGCTTCAGCGCAGTATCGACCCCACCTGCCAGGCGGTCGGCTACGACCAGTTTGGTCTGCCTATCAAGGTCAACGGCTATGCGACGGTTCGCCGCAGTGCTGATGGCAATGTCTACGAACGCGACTGCGATTTCATGGGTGACCATCTCGCAGGCGGCCTCTCCGACATCGGCATGCCGGTGGATGGCTTCCCCAACAATGCCGGCCGCGGCGGCACCAAGCTCGAGAACGCGAAAGTTCTACCGAACGGCATGATCTCGCTACGCTAACGCGAGTTGCAAAAAAGTACCCCGGGCCATTTCTGGTCCGGGGTTTTATATTTTTAGTGGGCAAACTCCGCATAGAGCGCGCGGATGGCGTCTTCATACTGATTGTTGTCGACGCCGATGTTGCAGCTCAGATCCTCGTCACCCTTGTCGATAAACCGGGGGTGGATCTTTGCCTTCTCGAGCGCAGCATGCACCCTCGAGTATGGTATGAGGCGGCCGACAATGCAGATGGTTGCACGCCGAGGGTTTTGGATAATCTTGTCTGGTTTGCACAACCGGTTGATATCATCCATCACCTCCTCGAGCTTGCTGCTCAGTCTCTCCCCGTTCATCACGAAGGTGATCGACTCGTTGCCGCCCGGCGTGTGCAGCACGTTTACCTTGTGCCGCCGCAGTACCCTCATCACCTTCTCCTGATAGCCGATATCGAGACTCATCAAGTCTTTCTGCACCACAAAAGACACAACATCTCTGCGGCCGGTGATGCACACCACCTCGCCCGGATTGCGCCTGGGGCACCGATCATCCGGCACGATAAATGTGCCGGATGCTGAAGGGTTGTTGGTGTTGCGGATGAGCACCGGGATCCTCTTTTTGCGGAGGATCGGTATTACATCCTGATGGAGCACCTCGTTGCCTCGGTATGCGGCTTCGAGCACCTCGCTGAAGGTCATGCAGTTGCGCGGCACCGGCTGCGGGGAAAAGTCTTTTCCGAGCACCCGCGGGTCGGCAAGGCATACGCCGTCGACGTCTGTCCAATTGTCGTAAGTTTGAGCATCAACAAGGTATGCAACGACTGCACCCGAAGCATCCGAGCCACCGCGAGAAAAGACTTTGATCTCTCCGCGACTATCTGCGCCGTAGTATCCGCCGACGACAAACCCTTTTGCACTCGGGTCGAGCTTCAGGCGCTTCCACGCACGTTCGGTGGCCTCGAGGTTAAACACACCCGACTTGCTAAACCGCATAAAGCGCACCGGGTCGGTAAATTCAAACCCGAGTCGCTCGGCCCAGATGTTTCCGATGATGTACTCTCCCCTGCTCACCAGGAAGTCCATGTTTGGTTGATGGGCCGCACGTTCTATCTCGTCGAAATAGGGTTGCAGGTCGAGAGACAACCCAAGGCCACACACGATATCAGACAACCTGCTTTTGATTTCTTGGAAGTTCTCTTTGTATGGCCGACGGTTGTCGACCGTACGAAGCGAGCGCAAAAGGTCGGTCATCTTGTCGTCACCTGGAAATCGCTTGCCGGGTGCCGAGGGGATTACATATCGATATCCTTCTCTGAGGATATTCTCCTCAGACTTGAGCATCTGCACAACATCAGCGCTTGAAGTGCCGCCGATTTTGCCTATCTTATCTCCACTCACGAAAATCTCCTGTTATGTAAGAGCTGAATCTAAGCCAAAGCTACCCGAGGTGGGTAGTTTGAGCAAGTCAGCATCTTTGCTTCACTAATAGTCGAACTCGTTAAACGAGGGTATATTGGAGCGGCCGGTTTGAGGCAACGCATCAATTGCGGCCAAATCTGCCTCTTCGATTTCAAACTCTTGAGACTTAAAGTTTTCTTCGATGCGTTCTTTATGTGCACTCTTAGGGATGGTGATCATGCCGCGCGCCGTGACCCAATTGAGGATAATTTGCGACGGAGTCTTGCCATATTTTTCTCCAAGCTGGCGGATGAGCTCTACATCCGGGTCGCCACCGCGGAGGCTTGAGTATGCGGTAATAGAAATATTTTTTGACGCAGCATACTCGCGGAGCGCTTTCTGATTCCACTGCGGCCTAATTTCTACTTGGTTGTTTACTATTTCAACACCGCTCGCAAGTGCATCGTCTATATGATGCTCATTAAAGTTGGATACGCCAATTGCGCGCACTATCCCCTTTTGCTTCAACATCTCCATTGCCTTCAGAGTTTCTCCAACCGGCACGTCGCGCATCGGCCAATGGATTAGAAGCAAATCGATATACTCGACACCGAGCTCAGTTAAAAAACGTTCGCCACTTGCGAGCACGTCGTCATTTTTATGCTTACTGTTCCACACTTTAGTAGTAAGAAAAAAGTTTTCGCGCGCTACGCCAGAGTTTTTAATACCCTGCGCCACTTGCATATGGTTGCCGTATGCATCTGCAGTGTCGATGTGCGTATACCCAATACTCAGTGCATGCGCAACACCTTGCACACAGTCATCTCCAAGTAGTTGCCACGTGCCAAGACCAATCACTGGCATCTGCATTCCATTTTTTAGTGTTATTGATTTCATACCTCGTAGTATACTAAAGTCATGTCCGCGCAGGAACAGGAACTCTCTTGGCACGTCGCCTCACATAACATCCGCGAACGCTCAAACGATTGGTTTTGGGGCCTCGGCGCTATTGCAATCATCGGTGCCGCTGCATCAATATTTTTTGGCAACGCACTGCTTGGTATCATCATTGTGCTCGGTGCGTTTTCAATCGGATTTCTTGCGGTGCAAAATCCGCGCGAGCACACGGTGCATCTAGGGGCCCGCGGCATCTCGATAGACGGCTCCCGCTATCCGTATAAATCGGTACACTCATTTTGGGTAGAGCAAAACGAGCTCGGAGCTAAACTGTATGTGAGCCTCACCGGCGTGCTTGCCCCCCACTTCTCTCTATACCTCGATGGAGAGGTCGAGGCTGATGAAGTGCGCGCGTATTTAAAACGACACGTGCTCGAAGAAGAACAGGGCCCCCAACTCGGAGAGCATGTCGCGGAGATCTTCGGTCTATAGCTACAGTGGTGCTCCTGGCAGGAATCGAACCTGCATCACCTCCTTCGGAGGGAGATATTCTATCCATTGAAATACAAGAGCGTGCTTCTACTTTAATCTAATTAGTGGTCACGAGTCGAGTTTGTCCGTCGACAAACTCGCTCTCGACCCCGGCTCGCGATTTTGCAATTGCAAAATATCGCTGTGCCCAGCACAAAAGCAGAAAACCTCCCGCAGGTGAAGGCACTGCAGAACCTGCTTGAGGTGAGCGAATATCGCAGGGCCAGCAATCGCAACGAACGCGGACAATTTCGCAAGGCGGCGTAGTTCAGTGGCGCTCAGATCATACTTGTGTTTTATCCAGATTTTGGGCTACTGTATTGGTGGACGTCGCCATGATAAACGGCAGAACATTTACTTCACACAATGGAGGGTTAAGTATGACTAGCGAGCACGCCCTAGTCGATGTTGTTGTTTTTGACGAACAACCATCGGTTTCAGTTAGTGAACCGGAAGTGGAATTAGAGCGACCGATTTTGCTCACGGTGCGAGACCAATTGCGCCGTATCGAACTGCAACGGACTTTCTTTGGGGATACGGAACACCTGCGACGACAAGAGAAGCATCTTCGCGGTGAGGCAGCGTGATATGTAGGTCGGGATCAAAAATCCCGACCTATTTTTGTACACGTCGAGGGGATAAAGTGGGCAACCCTATTCCAAGGTTCGATTCCTCTCGGGTCTATGCCATTTTCAATAGAAAAAGCGCCCATGGTTGGGCGCTTTTTCTGCTGTCCTCTTTGGTGCTCCCGGTAGGAATCGAACCTACATCATCAGCTCCGCAAGCTAACGTCCTATCCATTGAACGACGGGAGCGTCCCCACACAGTAAGATACCTTGAGCCTTTAGTAAAGCCACGAAACAAGCACACCGTCCTGAATCTATTGACTTTTATTCATTTAAGGTGTATAATACACCGGAACGTTCATCAAGGGGGAATACATGTTTGCACGCTTACGAGCCGAAATCCGCACGCTGCCGGTATGGGGGCAACCCTTCGCATGGGTCACCTACTTCTGCCTCTGGCTCGCATGGCAGATTCTGCTCGGCATCAGGTGGTTGCTGGGCGAGCTCTACCGCCAAGTACTGCACGCCTTGCAGCAGTTGGTGCGCCGCTTCTGGTGGCCACTGATTTTCGGAGGCGTCGGCATCTTGGCCTATCTGGCTGCCGGGCCTGTCATCTTTGGGCAACTCCTACTACTCGGAGTGATGGTCTGGGCAATGTGGGCAGGGCTCCAGATGATGTGGCGAGGCACATTCCCTCGCAAGAAGAAGCCCGACCATAGTCGTCGGCACGAATAGCAAAGGGCGGAGGTGATGTTATCACCTCCGCCCTTCAACTTTTTTCTATAAAATTACTTTGTCTTGAGCGAGCGAGCCACCAAAGATTTGCGGCGAGAAGCGGTATTCTTCTTTATAAGGCCTTTTTTAGCTGCCTTGTCGATAGCTTTGTATGCCACTGCAACCGCCTTAGCATCACCCGCCTTAGCCTCGCGAACTACCTTCATAGCCTCGCGGATCTTCTTTTTAAGCGCATCGTTATACTCCTTCTTGCGGAGGGATTGGCGCCACGCCTTTTTAGCTGAACTTGTTATTGCCATGTGCCGAGCATAGTACGATAACGGCAAGAAAAGCGCAAGCGCCAATGCCGCGTTATAGTATAGCCATGATAGGCAAATTAACCGGTGGCTGGGGCGGCACTACCCCCGAGGGCTTGGCCCTCATCGAGGTAGGTGGCGTAGGCTATGCCGTGCGCACCCCACTCCCCGCTCTCCTTGCCCTCCAGGCATCTACCCCCACAAACCTCTCTCTATTTATACACACGGCGGTGCGCGACGACGCCATCGACCTCTATGGCTTCCCAACCCTCGAAGAACTGTCATTTTTTAAGCAATTAATGAGCGTTTCGGGCATCGGCCCAAAAACAGCCCTCAATGTGATGAGCGGCGCCGAAGTAGCCACGCTCAAGCAGGCAATCGCAAGCGGCGATGCGGCCAAACTCACCAAAGTATTTGGTATTGGCAAAAAGAGCGCCGAACGTATGGTGGTAGAGCTGCGTGATAAACTTGCCGACGAAATTTCGCTTGCCGGCGGCAGTATGGCAAGTGGCACCGACAGCGAAGTAATAGAGGCACTGATGGCACTTGGCTATCGCACCGACGAAGCACGCGGCGCACTGAAAGAAATCAGTAAGATATTCCCTGCGGAGGCGTCTGTGCACGAGAAGCTTGCCGGAGCACTTAAATATCTGGGCCCAACACTAAAAGCATCATAGAGATACACATGAAAAAATTTATAAAATCCCTGATCCCACCAAAACTGCTCGGCTTCTACCACTACTCACTCGCCATGCTTGGTGCAGTCATATACGGCTTCCCTTCTCGAAAATTATTTGTCATCGGGGTCACCGGCACCAAGGGCAAATCGAGCACCACCGAAATTATTGCCTCGATGCTCACCGGTGCTGGATACACCACGGCAGTAGCAAGCACCATTCATTTTGCTATTGGCGAGAAGAGTGAAGCAAATCTTTTTAAAATGACGATGCCGGGCCGCTTCTTTTTGCAGCAATTTTTGCGCAAAGCAGTGAGCGAAGGCGCAACACACGCAGTTGTGGAGATGACATCAGAAGGTGCAAAGCAATTTCGCCACAAAGGCATCGAGCTTAACGCGCTCGTGTTTACCAACCTTGCGCCCGAGCATCTCGAGAGTCATGGCAGCATCGAGGCATATGCTGCAGCAAAGCTTTCGCTCGCCACACATCTCGAAGAGTCTCCCAAGCGTCCACGCTACATGGTGGCAAATGGCGACGACAAGTGGGGTCGCGAATTTCTTAAAACAAAAGTCGAGCACGTGATGCCGTTTTTGCTTGCCGATGCCGAGCCTTACAATGTTGATGACAAAACGGTGCGTTTTGTGTGGAAGGGTGGTGATTTATTTACCGTGCCGCTCCCTGGCCTCTTTAACCTCAAAAATGTTTTGGCAGCACTGGTGCTTGGCGAAGCGATGGGTATCCCGATTAAGACTATTCATCACTCGCTCGAGCACATGGGCACTATCCCCGGCCGCGCCGAGCGCGTGGGCAAAAATCAGCCATACATTGTGGTGGTAGATTACGCGCACACTCCAGACTCGCTGCGCGCACTTTTTGAAACGTACAAAGCAAAACGAATCATCACCGTGATGGGCTCAACCGGTGGCGGCCGCGATAAATGGAAGCGCGTAGAGATGGGCAAAATCGCCGAAGAGTATTGCGACACGGTATTTCTTGCCAACGAAGACCCCTATGATGAAAATCCGCAGGAGATTGTAAACGAAATAGCAAAAGGCTTTGCTAAAAAGCGTCCTCACATCATACTCGACCGCCGCGCTGCTATCCGCGAAGCGTTTCGTGAGGCAAAAGAGGGTGATGTGGTGCTGATAACCGGCAAAGGCACCGACCCCTACATCATGGGCGCTAAGGGTGCCAAGCAAGAGTGGTCGGATAAAAAGGTTGCCGAAGAAGAACTAAAAAAGCTGGGTTACAATAAATAATATGGCAGATGAAGGAGGAGGTGGCGGAGGCGATATGGAGATGCTGCTGTTTGTATTTGGCGGCTTTGCCGTGCTCGTATTTCTTTGGTTTGCAACGGGCGGCCCAGCAAAATCCGATTTACGCGGTATCTTCTTAAATCCACCCTCACCTATCAACAATGGAGATGCCTACGGTCCAACTATAGAGTCGCCCACTTACACTAACCCTCAGCAATAATTTTATGTTAAACCCCTTCCCCGAGCTGCTTTCGTTTGGTTATGGCTCATATTTTTTAGTGCCTGCACTATTGCGCATCACGGTTGCTGCAGTGTTTGTGTATCTTGCCCTCACACATTTTAAAAATAAAAAAGTAGTGGCGAGCGAACTCACCATGGTGAGCCATGAGATGGCAATTTGGGCGGTAGGCGTTGCTATACTTCTTGAGTTTGGCATTGCCGCCCTTCTCTTTGTTGGTGCATACACACAAATTGCCGCTATCCTTGCCGCGCTTGGCGGCATCAAAGCGCTTATTCTTAAAAAGAGATTCCCTAACCTCTACCCCCTCTCAGCACTTGCATATACCTTCGTTGCAATTATCTCCCTCTCGCTTCTCCTCACTGGCGCTGGCGCATTTGCGTTTGACCTGCCTCTATAGCAGACTGGCCTGGCATGACGTCGGCACTCATACTCCACAACATACGCAGCGTACATAACGTTGGCAGTATCTTTCGCACTGCCGATGCAGCGGGAGTTTCGCGTATCATCCTCTCGGGCTACACACCTACCCCGCTAGATCGCTTTCGGCTGCCGCGCAAAGATTTTGCCAAAGTGTCGCTCGGCGCCGAGCAAACCATCCCCTGGCAGCACACAAAAACAATCGCGCAGGCGGTAAAGATTTTAAAATTAGAAAATTATTTCATTGCGGCCGTAGAACAGGATAAAAACTCAATCCCTCTGTTTGATTTTGTGCCGCCAAAAAATAAACCTATAGCACTCATTATGGGCAACGAGGTGCTCGGCATCTCAAAGCAATCGCTCAAACTGGCTGACGCTATCCTCGAGATCCCCATGCAAGGCCTTAAAGAGTCTCTCAACGTCTCTGTCGCTGCCGGCATCGCGATGTTTGCGGTGTGTGTATAACCCGCTAGCCTCACTCTATGGGTAGTATCATGAGGCTATGTTAAAAAAATTAGGCGGCGTTGCAATCATCGGGGCTTCTATTTTTATATCCGGCCTCTTTTTTATACAGCAGGCGCCCGTAGTTTCTGCCTCTGCACAATCATTTATCGACGACCCGGTGCCGGGCGGCATGTGCGGTTGCGGAAGCTGCAATTGCCTCATAGTAGAGAGCACTCCTGCCACAAAAGAAATTGCTAGCGCCGAAGACACCTCCTTCTTTTCATTTTTGAGCACAAAACAGATTGCTGCGATCAACTTGGTCGCTGGCGCAGCTTCTGCTGGCGCGTCTGCGGCAAGTTCAGGAGCAACTAAAACTACCACCTCTGCTGCGAGCAGCGGAGCTACCAAGACCACTTCTGCAGCAAGCTCAGGCGCAACTAAAACAACTACCTCTGCGGCAAGCTCTGGTTCGTCGGCAGCAAGCAGTGGAGCTACCAAGACCACTTCTTCTGCAAGCTCCGGCTCTTCTGCTGCAAGTTCAGGAGCATCTAAATCGTCATCTTCTGCCTCGACCCAATCAATGGGTTCGTCCGGAGGCGGCTCGTCAGATTCATCAGCTTCCAACCCAAATACTTCCAAACCGTCTGCAGCAAGTGCAGGTTCATCAGCTGCAAGTTCGGGAGCTAGTTCAGGGTCATCAGGATCCTCAAAATCATCGGCTGCTTCAAGCGGAAGTTCTGCAGCACGTTCTGCTGCAAGCAACGGATCAAAATCCAATTCATCTTCGCAGCCATCAGCAGCATCTGCAGGTTCGTCAGGAGCGCAGTCGGCAGCAAAAGACGCCTCAACAGGCAAGGCAAACGGCAACTATCCCTATAATTCAAAATCGGGCAGAATCCATGTAGCAGACAATAATTCCGACTATCGCTCCCTCTTTCTTGAGACTTCAGATGCGAAGTTTACAGCGCCAGAGCTAATAAACGAATTGTATAGTCCTAAATATTTTGGTGGCACTTTTAAAAATGAGGATAGGCTCCCCAGCACTCCCCAACCAAAGACACCAGTGAAGACTCCAACCATATATGTAGGTTCTCCTTCGTACACAATAGTTGAGGCGGTTACTAAAGCGCAAAAATCAGGCAATGATGACGGAGCCTACTACGAGTATGCAAAACCAGACGGTTCAGCTGGATACGTTAATAGTAAAGGCTTTCTTGTGGCTGACCCTACTAAATAAGAGATATCTATAACCCACCTATATATGGCAAAAAATAAACTTGCAGGTATGTTCAAAAATATCTCGTGGCAACCGCTTCTCGGCCTATGTGTCATCATCTTGGCTGTTATTGCTATTGGATATTTTGTAACGTATAAACCAACATCTTCAGATGAAAATCTCAAGCTGAGCGCAGAGATACATCAAGCATATATTGAGGCGAGCCAACTTGCTTCGATGTATGGCAACCCGGATGCAGCAATTAAACGCCTCGATTTAGAGCTTGCAGACGTACCATCAAATACCAAAGATGCGAACGATTTGTATAGCAGAGCAAAACTCAACATTTATAAAGCAGATCTCGTGCTTACGTACGGCCCAGACTTTACCCAAGGCTTCGCGCTCTTAGGTGAAGTATATGGCTCTTCAGAAAATGGAAATCTCGCAAGAAGTGAAGCGCTTTCACTGGCGATGGCACATGCAGTGCAGGGGCTCGACGAAGGCCTGCTTACTGCAAGCGAAGTCCGCGACCATGTGTTGCTTGATAAAAACTTTAACGATGCAATAAGCATAGGGCTTGCTGATGCGATGCTCATAAAGAATCCTATTGATACCTACAAATACCTCGCAAATGGATTTGCGGTTGCGATGGATATGACCCCTTCTGAAAAAGTGTACACGCTTTCGGAAGCATATTCTCTGCGCCTTACTTCTTCGTTTGTGCTCCCTCCCCCAACCGGAGGATACTACGCTAGTTTTATCGCTTCGGTAGAAGATTTTGAGGCAAGGCTTGATCAGCTTGTTGCAGAGTACAAATCAAGCAACGTACCGTATCAAGAGTTTGTTGCTACCTCCTATTACAATATTGCGCGCGCCTATGAAGCCCTCCCCCAAGGTAATACCAATATCGTAATGAAGATGGGCCAGGCATACGACAAACTCTCTTCTTATCTTGCAGGATATCAAGACACCGCGTTTGGTACGCAAGCATATCTCCTCAGCATAAACACTCGCCTCATTTGCCGAGCCGTTGATGATGCAAACTTTGACGCAGCAAATATTAATAAAGCTCAAATACAGCCACACCTAAATACCCTATACGCAAGCCAAGGTTGGGTGGTGCCATGCAAGGCAGCCTTTGAGTTTATCGCCAAAGATATCGACACCCGCTTCGCCGAATACTTCTAAAAAAATCTTGAATTAAAAAAACCTCCCATCTGGGAGGTTTTTTTGTTTGGTGCCCCATACCGACCCACTCTTCGAATGCCAAAACAGCAAGCGGTGCCTCCTAGCGCATCCGTGGAACTTACTGCAGAGCAGATTGAGTGCATATTTGTCGCGGCAAACTCTGAACAGGTACGTGCGCTACAGGGACTACTGGCTAGGCTATAGCGCGAGTCGATAGATTGCAAAGAGTATCACGCCGATGATTGCGACCGTCATGGCAAGAATACCAAATTGCTTATGCCGGTATGCCTTCACGGATGCAAATATTAGTAGTATCGATGCGGCAACCGTTAGAGCACTAAACGTGCCCATCGGGATGAGAGCGGGAGCAAGGTAGAACAACAGTATCGGCGAGCAAACGATCACACCGACGGCAATTAGAATTAGACGGGTCGCCATCCGTATATCGTATCATGCCACCAATCCTACTTTGTGGCGAAATAAATGCCTCCAGGTTCGAATCCTACTCCGGGGTTCACTTTTCCGGCCGAAGTCGAAAATGAAAAGCGGCTCAGTTGAGCCGCTTTTCATGATCGGAAAGGCTGTTGTGTTTGGTGCGCCCAATAGGATTCGAACCTATGACCATCTCCTTAAAAGGGAGCCGCTCTACCAACTGAGCTATGGGCGCAAATTATGCACCGCTCCCAAATTGGGGGCGGGTATGCACAAAATACAACAAAAACGCTTAAATTACTAGAGTTGCCCTCAAATATTTTCCATACACAGCATCTTGCGGAATATGAAAATTGTGCTATAAATTATTTAGACTAGTTTTCAACAAAGGAGAAACACGTGGACGACGATATGGACCGCAAGAAGTTTTTCGCCCTACTGTCTCACCTGACGGCCGGCGATATCACTCAGGTGCAGCTCGCCTACTGGCTCGCCAAGAATGCTCACCGCGAGCAGGAGCGCGACAGCGGCGAGCGCTATTTCGAGCATCCGCGCGATGTCGCAGTAACGCTCATCAGCCATGGGGTCAACGATCGCGACAGTGTCATCATGGCACTCTTGCATGACGTGGTAGAGGACACCAACACCCCCTTCCCTGTCATCATCAACTTGTTTGGCCACGAGATGTGGGAGTCGCTCTTTCTGCTCTCGAAAGTGACACCGGTCTTCGACCCAGTCACCGGCCAAATCTTCGGACGATACAAGAAGACCGACGACGAGTACTACGCGGAACTTATGAAGGCAAAAGTTTCGGTAAAGTCCGTCAAATGCGGCGACCGGCTTCGCAACCTGCAACAGATGGGAGAAAGCTGGCCCCTCGAGAAGCAGATTACCTACGCGAGGCACACTATCGAGAAGGTTCTGCCGCTCGCGCAAGCGACCGACCTCTGGTTCTACGAAGTTCTCAAGGCTGAGGTCGACAAAATCCTCGCACAAGTGCATTAATACTGGCCGCCTCACAAAGGCGGCTCTTCTTTTTAAATTACAACTTGAGCGCAAAACGCTCGAGGAGAAGGTCGAGGGAGCCGAGGCCGCGGTGGGAGTCGTGATAAAGGGAGATAAGCTCACGGGAGAGATTCTTCATCTCATCTTTGGTGTATTTAGCTGCGCCGGGTTTTGAGAGCATGTCTCGCACCTTCCAATGCAGGAGGCCTGCAATCGCCTCCGGCTTCTCCCCCGCCCGAAGGGCCTCGGTGAGGCCAAGCCACAACTTTTTCTTATCCCGATTGCCGAGCGCAAACGTGACACCAAACTGGTCGAAGCCGCGCTCTTTTTTTATTGTCTCAATTTTTTCTACCTTCGCCCCAGCTTTGGTTACTATGTCGGTCTCGCGCTTCAAGAGCTTTTCTTCCTCAAAAATAAAGGTGTGGGGTGATGCTACAAATGCTTTTGCAAAATCGAGGAACTCTTCTGCACGAGCTCCTTGCAGCGCGCCCACAAACACATAGGTGCTCGTGCCGCCAAAAAGCGCTTCAGTTGCCGCAAGCGATGCGAGCTCGTCGGTAGACACACTCTCCCACTTCACCTCTTCGGCACCCGTGGGCCTCTGCTTTTTTCCTACAACAACATGCATCATACGGGTTATACAGCCTCCATCTCGCCCCAGTTCGGGCCCACCTTCCCCTCTGCCAAAAACGGGATGCCTCTGCGCTCTTTTTCCGAAATGATATTCTCCATAATTTCTTTTATTTTTGGTGCTACTTCTTTTATCTTATTTTCTTTCACCTCAAACACGAGTTCGTCGTGCACTTGCAGCAAAAGATGCACCTCATCTGCGTATTCCTCTTGCTTCAACATCGCGTCTATCTGCACCATCGCCAGCTTCACGATGTCGGCCTGTGTGCCCTGCATCGGCGCATTAATGGCCATGCGCTCTGCCGCTGCGCGGATAAATGGTATCGGGGATTTGATCCCATCAAGCAAACGGCGGCGGCCAAAAAAAGTTTCGGTATAGCCATGGAACATCGCTGCACTTTTTACTTCATCAAGATATGCGGTGAGGCGCGGGAAGGCGGCAAAATATTGATCAAAAAATTCTTGCGCCTCTGCGCGAGACGAGCCAAGCGAGGCTTTGAGGCTATTGACCCCCATGCCGTAGAGGATGCCGAAGTTGATTGTTTTTGCAGCACGGCGCTCATCATACGAAACGTCTTCGGCCGCTTTATGAAACACTCGTGCCGCAACCTCGGTATGTACGTCGCGCCCATCCATAAAAATTTCAGTGAGCCCCGGGTCGCCACTGAGGAATGCCGCAATGCGCAGCTCGATTTGCGAGTAGTCAAAAGAAACGAGCTTCATCCCCTCGCTTGCCACAAACCCTTTGCGGATGGCGCGGCCAAGCTCGGTCTTGATTGGGATATTTTGTAGCCCTGGATTTTGTGTGGCGAGGCGTCCGGTTGCCGCACCCATTTGTATAAACGTGGTGTGCACCCTATCTTCGCTATCGAGCGCCTCGGGCAATGCATCGATGTAGGTGCCAAGGAGTTTTGCGAGCTCACGGTATGACATGATGTCATTGATGATCGGATGCAAGTCCTTCATCTTTTCGAGTTCAGACTCTTTGGTTGAGCGAGCACCACCTGCAGTCTTTTTTTGATTCTTCACCACGAGGCCAAGCTTGTCGAAGAGCACCTCACCGAGTTGTTTTGGTGAGGCAATATTAAACTCTTCTCCTGCGGCCTCATAGATGCGCGCCGCAATTTTGTCGAGCTCGGTGTGATACTCCGTTGAAAGTTTTTTTAGAAATGCCTTATCAATCTTCACTCCCCTCTTCTCCATGGCGCGTAGCACTGGCATAAGCGGCAGCTCTACCTGCTCGTATATAAACTCAAGTTTTTTCTCTTTTATTTGCTCGAGGATATTTTTTGAAGCCTCTTCAAATTTATTTGCGCGGCCGATGCGGTAGATATCCTCGAGCGTTGGCTTCGCAATATTAGAATCGAGCACCGAAACAGCAAGTGTTATCGGATTTAGTTCTTCTGGTGAAATATTTTCTGGTTCAGCTCCATCAAAACTGCTTCCGAAAAGGTCCTCGGTTCTCGCCGAAGACGGCGCCAGACCATTTTCTTTAGCAGTTTCGCCTGCGCTTTCGTCTTGTGGTGAGGAACTTTTCTTTGGCGTTGCTCCATTTAATAAAGTGTTCACTCGTGGAATGAGCGAACGAAACTCAAACTCGGCAAGCATTTTTGAAATCTTTTCTTTCGAGAGTGCTGGGTGCCATTCCTCTTTTGGCACAGTAAAGTGTATTGGTGCGTCCCTACGAATGGTTGCGAGCATTTTGCTAAACTCCGCATCCTCCTCCCCTGCCTTCAGCTTCTCGATCATCCCGTCTTTGATCCCAACCTCCTTCAGCTTCTCTGGGTTTTTCTTGAGCACTTTATAAATATTTTCAAGCGGCCCAAACTCACTGATTAAAATCTCTGCGGTTTTTTCTCCAATACCTTTTACCCCTTTAATATTGTCGGACGGGTCGCCACGCAAACCTTTGTAATCTGGGATAAGCTCCGGCCCAAAGCCAAAGCGGCCACGCACACCATCTTCGTTATATATAAAAGTATCGGTGAGGCCTTTCTTGAGGGTATACACACGCACATGGTTGCCATCAACAAGCTGCAGCGTGTCCATATCGCCCGAGGCGATGATCAAATCTACATCCTTATTATCCCGAAGCTCGTGCGCGACGGTGCCTATCAAATCGTCGGCCTCAAAACCCGGCAGCTCATAATGAGGCACACCAAACGCATCAAGCACCTCGCGCGAGCGGATGAGTTGTGAGACAAGTGCGTCATCTGTTTTAAGGCGCGTCGCTTTGTACTCATCGTAGGCATCATGCCTAAAAGTTGGGCCCGGCAAGTCGAACGCCGCCACAATGTAGTCGGGCCTAAGCTCGCTCACTATACGCAGGAGCATTGAAACAAGGCCATAAAGCGCTCCGGTTGGTTCGCCCTTTGATGATGCAAAGTCGGGCATCGCGTGATAGCCGCGGTGCAAAATTGCATGGGTATCTAAAATGACGAGTTTTTTCGGTTTGTTTGGCATAGAAGCTGTATCCTGTATTCAGAGTTTACTCTGAATCAATAGAAATGTACCGTTCTTGTTCTCCTGCGCCATCTGACGAAAGCTTGAGCACCAAATCGGCCTTAGGCAGCGCACCTTCTACCTTTTCGGGCCACTCAAGCGCCACCAGTGTGCGCGGTGATGCAAATAAGTTTTCGGGCTCGAGTGCGGCAAATTGCACAGGGTTATCGAGGCGGTATACGTCTATATGTATAAGTGCGTCAAACGCTTGGTCATACAGCTCATACTTTTTCATCAGCACATAGGTAGGGCTTTGGATTGCCTCTGTGATACCAAGCTCTTTCGCGAGCGCTTGCACAAGCGTGGTCTTGCCTGCACCGAGGTCGCCCGAGAGCGTAAGCAGCGTTGCCCTATCGCCATAGGCCACAAGCTTGGAGAGCACCCTTTTTGCCACCACGTCTAAATCTCCTTTTTCCACCCTCTCCATGCCAGAAGTCTACACTACAAACTATTTTCGCCGAAGGCTGATGAAAATATCGTTGTACAATATTTGTAATGGTTGAATTTGCCGACGCAGAACAACAAAAGCGCGTCAACTTTTTGCGCAGGCGCGAAGAGGAGGAGTTGGCGCAGATGCTGAGCCAAAAATATGGGGTCGAGTATATCGACCTCTCTTTGGTTGCCGTAAACTCCGATGCACTCCGCCTTATCCCCGAAGCTGAGGCTCGTGATGCTGAAGTAGCGGCGTTCGGCCGCGTGGCGAAGCGTCTCAGCATCGCAGCACGCGCACCAGAGAATCCAAAGGTAAAGGCCTTGATGCAAAAACTTGCCGACCTCGGCTATGAGGTGACAGTGTTTATGACCTCGCAAGAGAGTCTCAAGCGCGCCTATGCGCACTATGCCGAGCTTTCGTATGCCACCGAAACAAAAGCAGGTGTGTTTGAGCTTTCAAACGAAGAGCTCGAGGCACTACTCGAGAAGGTTACGAAGCTCACCGACATCTCAGCACTCATTAATGAAGCAATTACTCTTAAGCATGCCTATCGCATCACACGCATACTCGAAGTGATTTTGGCAGGAGCTCTTTCAACCGGTGCATCCGATGTGCACTTTGAGCCCGAAGAAAATGATTTGCGTTTGCGCTACAGGCTCGACGGTGTACTCGTTGATGTGCTTACCTTCGACCATGAGACATATAGGCTCGTGGTGTCGCGCCTCAAGCTGCTCTCGGGCCTCAAGCTCAACATCTCGGGCGAGGCTCAAGACGGCCGCTTCTCTATCAAAATCAAAGGCGAAGAGATCGAGCTGCGCACTTCGATACTCCCCGGCAACTATGCCGAGACTATTGTGCTCCGTATTTTGAATCCGGAGTCTATCTTGGTGCCGCTTGAAGAGCTTGGCATGGAAGAAGATTTGCGCCAGCGTATCGAGAAAGAAATTAAAAAGACAAACGGCATGGTGCTCACCACCGGCCCAACCGGCTCGGGCAAAACTACCACGCTCTACGCCTTCTTGCGCAAAGTAAACAGCAGCGAGACAAAAATAATCACGATCGAAGACCCGGTTGAGTATCACCTCAAGGGCATTGTGCAGACGCAGGTTGATAAAAAAACATATACCTTTGCCTCCGGATTGCGTAGCGCACTGCGTCAAGATCCAGACATCATCATGATCGGCGAGATTCGCGACGGCGAAGTTGCAACCACGGCGGTTAATGCTGCGCTCACCGGCCACCTCGTGTTCTCTACCCTCCACACCAACAACGCAGCAGGAGCCTTCCCCCGCCTCATCGACCTCGGGGTGAGCGAGAAAGTTCTTTCCTCATCGGTTAACGTGGCGATGGCGCAGCGCCTCGTGCGCAAACTCTGCACCTCATGCCAGATAACACGCGAAGTAACTGCAGAAGAAAAACTGCTCGTGGATAAAATAATGGCGGGCGTGGTCAATCGTGCGCTCGTGCCTCAAAATATTTCGACACTGCATGATGCAAAACCCGGCGGCTGCCCTGCGTGCCATGGCCGCGGATACAAAGGCCGCATTGGAGTCTACGAAGCAATCTTTATGAGCCGCGAGATTGAAAATATTTTGGCAAGCAAACCGAGCGAGCGCGAAATAATGGAAGTCGCCCGCCCGCAAGGCGTGCCCTCGATGGAAGAAGACGGCGTCCTCAAAGTCCTTCGTGGCGTCACCTCTCTCGACGAACTCAAGCGCGTGATCGATCTCGATTCAAACTAACTACTCAACTATTTTTCCGTTGAGATATTGGTGGTTTTTATCCTCTGCTGCCCAGATATTTGTAGACGACGCAACAAATGTTAGTGGATCAGATCCTACAATCACTGAAAAAGAAGAATCAGTCGAGTAATAGACGTAATTCTTATCCTTTACGTATATCCCGTTCAAACCAACTACTTCAAAAGTTTCGTAATCTACTTCTTGCTTGTATGCCACCTTGCCAGAATCCGGTGCAGCAATACCAGTAACAGCTCCCGTAGGGTACGCAAAATATATATGTTCTGCATCTTTTACAAAACCTGACTTATTTCCTTGCGGATCTAAAATGTAATTGAGCGTGCCTATCACTTCTGGAACTCGCGCATCAGTGGTCGCAACTATCTTGCCTTGATAGTACTTATAATATTCGTCTTGTGCATCGTATAAACAGTCTATCCCACAGGATTTTCCAGCAGGATCTACAAACATAAAGGTATTGCTAACTGCATTGTTTACAATATTTGATTTGTCACTACCGAAGTACACATGATTTTTATCTTTTGCATACTCCCCTCCCCATGAATCGGCATCCCCCGTCATTTCTCCATACAGAGTACCGAGCACTACAAATGTTGCAGGATCAGCTATTGAAACAACTTCTCCATTAAAATAAACGTGTGCTGAATCTTTTGTATACCCAAATACGGGCTTTGAGTTTTGATTTAAATCTCCAAAATATAAAAGTCCTGAAGTAAAAATAAGTACAACTAGCGTGAAGATACTGCCGATGATGAAAAATTCTTTGTGCGGATGCGGTGCAAGAGGCGAAGGAGCTACAGATTGATTTTCGTCCATGTCAAAAAGTATACACCAGCAAAAATCAAGAGCTTGAAGAGGGGCGAATTAAAAAACCCTCGCGTCAACGATGACACGAGGGGTATGAGGGGGTAGAATTGCAGTTGGAGAAGGAGAAAAAATCGAGCAGACGTACCTCTAAGCAATAATCTCTCTGGACCAGCCAGTGAGCGGTCAGCCAGCGCTAAGGATAACCTTCGCTAACTCCTTTCGGAGCAGCCAAAGCGTCCTCGTAATGGCCCCAAAACCCGTGAAGGCCTCATTGCTTAGAGATACGTATGTTCGAACCGCCAAACTGCAGGCGGAGATATAACAAAAAAGAAAAGCTCCCAGTCAAAAGGAGCTCTGATGCAAGGTTAGCATACTATAAAACATATGTCAAGCGTTCCCCCATTTGATGAAAACGAAGCCCCAGGCGAAGGCTCGGAGGCTTTTATCGACAGCACCGGCAAGCAGTTTCTCGACCAAACTCTGCGCCCTGCCTCGTGGGACGAATACGTAGGCCAGGAACCCATCAAAAACAATCTCAACATCCTTATCTCGGCTGCAAAAGAGCGCGGCAACCCGCCCGAGCACATCCTTTTTTATGGGCCACCAGGCCTCGGCAAGACAACACTCGCCCACCTCATTGCCCGCGAGCTTGGCGGGGCACTGCGAAGCACCTCGGGCCCGGCAATTGAGCGTATTGGCGACTTAGCAGCACTCCTCACCAACCTCCAGCCCGGTGATATTTTATTTATAGACGAAATCCATCGCCTTTCTCGCTCGATTGAAGAGGTGCTCTACCCTGCCATGGAGTCGGGCGTGCTTAATATCATCATTGGCAAAGGCCCATCAGCACGAAGCCTTGAGCTGCCGCTGCCGCCGTTTACCTTAATTGCTGCAACCACGCGCGTTGCAGATTTATCTGCGCCGCTCCGCTCACGATTTTCGGGCGGCGTCTTTCGCCTTGAGTTTTATAGCGAGGACGACATTGCACAAATTGTTTCGCGCTCGGCGAAGATATTGAATGTTGAAGTTGATGAGGGCGGAGTGCGCGAGATAGCACGGCGCAGCCGCGCAACACCGCGCACGGCAAACTATTTGCTTAAACGCGCGCGCGATTATGCGCAGCTTAAGCGCGCGCCGCTTTCACAGGAGTCGGTAAATGCATCGCTTGGCATGCTCGAGGTGGATGAGCTCGGCCTCACGCCGCTTGATCGCAAATTGCTGCAGGTGCTTATCGAACGCTTTAATGGCGGCCCCGCAGGGGTGTCGGCACTTGCGGCAGCACTTGCAGAGGAGCCAAACACCATCTCTGAGGTGCACGAGCCGTTTCTCTTGCAGCTTGGACTCATCGAGCGCACCCAGCGCGGCCGCGTTGCAACACCTGCAGCCTATCGCCACTTAGGCAAAACTCCCCCGCCAAACCCACTTGGGGGCGCCGACCCCAATGAGTCATTTTTGTAAAAAGAAAGAGCCCGCACCGAAAGGTGTGAGCTCTTTTCGGCACCTACTTGTAGTAGCAGGCGTCGAACATGCGGGCGAGGAGTTCGAGCAACTCGAGATCGCCTCGATAGCGTTGGAACTGGCGTTCGCGCGCGCCTGGTAATTTGGAGGTCTTCTCCTCAAACCTGCTCATGGAATCGAAAATCTCCATGCGTCCAGGAATAATCGAGCGAGCGTACTCAATCTCCCTCTGCAGGAAACTCTTGATCATCGGAATGTCATTGCGATCAAGAGCCTGGAGCAGTGTGGTGATACTGAGCGTCTCTTCCACCTCTTCCTCGACATCTTGGTCGAGCGCATCCATCATACCCTCTTCTTCATTTTCGACAGAAGCGGTCATTTCGTGGCTCGATTTCAAGTGCGCCCGAACAATCATGAGACGATGTTCTAGGAGTGCTCGGAGGAACGGCAAGGGTGATGTAGAGCCCATCCACTCGTTAATGTGCGGGTGGAAGTCATTCTGACTTTTATCGTTGGCGACTGAGGCCATCTTAATTCTCCGGTTGTGTGAGCTGCCCGAAAACATTTCGAGCTTGAACTAGACTAATTACATTATATATTGTTTTATACTACTTGTCAAGTATTCCCCTTCTCCTTCCTTTCCGTTATCCTCTCCATATATGTCTGGACATAGTAAATGGGCGAAATTAAAACACACCAAGGGTAAGACCGACGTACAAAAGTCGAAATTGTTTTCGAAGCTCCTTCGTTTTATTTCGGTAGAAGCTAAAAAGGCTAAGGGTATCCGCACGGCACCTGGCCTCCGCGCTGCAATTGAAAAGGCTCGCGCGGCAAACGTGCCGCTCGACAACATCGAGCGCGCGATTGATAAAGTATCGCAGGGCGGAGCCGAGCTTGAGCCGGTTACCTACGAGGCATATGGCCCTGGCGGAGTTGCAGTAATTATCGAAGGATATACCGACAACAAAAATCGCACGGTGCAAGAAATTAAACATGCCCTCGCCCTACACGGGGGTGCGCTCGCGCAGCAAGGCGCTGCGATGTGGGCGTTTAATAAGGTAGATGGCAAACTCGAGCCAACCACTACTGTTGAGATGAACGATGAAGATGGCGAAAAACTTTCTAATCTTGTAGACGCGCTCGAAGATAACGATGATGTTAACGAGGTCTACACCAACGCGGCCTAACCGGGTGCTCGCGTTTGACCCAGGCTATGAACGCCTTGGTGTTGCAGTGCTCGAGCGCGAAGGCAGTAAGGAAAAGCTCATCTACTCAGACTGCATCCGCACTGATGCCAAACTCCCCTTTAGCGACAGATTGGGGCTGCTTGGTGCAGCAGCAGAAGCGCTTATCGAAAAATTTTCTCCCGACGCAATAGCAATAGAAGAGGTCTATTTTGAAAATAACGCCAAAACAGCAACAAAAGTAGCGCGCGTAGCCGGCATGCTCTCGTATATATCCTCGCGCTCCAAACTCCCTCTTTTTGAATACACCCCCCTTGAGGTTAAGGTGGCCGTTACCGGCTATGGCAAAAGCGACAAATCGGCAGTGAGCATGATGGTGCAGAAGCTTGTACTGATCCCCAAAAAGGCACGCCTAGACGACGAGATGGATGCTATAGCAATAGGCATCACCTGCCTTGCCAGTTCATCGGCAAATAGGGTGTAGTGGGCATTATCCACACTGCACCACACCTCTCGTCTTGCAAAGATTTTTCAGTTTGATACAACACACAACATTGGGAAGATTCACCAATTACCAAGTTAGTTAACACAAGCCTTTAGTATGTACGACGAGTTTGAAATCGATGAAACAATAATGAGCGAAATCCTCGACGACGAGGATACCGACGACACCGAGCTCGGCGATGATGAGGAAGAGACGGAAGACGAAGAGACCGCCGTCAAAGATCCGCTTCTAGACGACGAGGATCTCCTCTAGCAAAAACCCCCGCAATAGCGGGGGTTTTTTTCTACTTAACGATTATTTTTAAGAATCGGTGTTTGCCGATGCGAAGTAACATTGTGCGAGTTATGGGCATTAATGCCTCCGTTATAACCCCTCCGTTTATTTCGCTAATTGCTCCCTGAGAGACCAATCTGCGAATTTGTGCGTTTGATTCTCCAAGCGCTGGAGCAAGGACAAAGATAAGTGGAGTGTCTTTTGCAGCTGGAGTTTCAGGCACATCTTTCGGCACTTCACCTTTGCTAAATGTATTTATCCAGTCCTCTGCGGCTTTTTCTGAAGCAGCTTTACCGTGATACATTTTTACGATCTCTTTGGAAAGGGTTATTTTTGCATCCCTGGGGTTATTGCTGGTCATTGCTGCAATGACGTCTGTGTGAACATCAGTGAGCACTTCAAAGTACGTCTTGATGAGTTCATCTTTTATCGACATTATCTTGCCGAACATATCACTTGGCTCATCCTCAAGATACACACAGTTGTTGTATGTCTTGCTCATCTTTCGACCATCAGTGCCTTCGATAAGCTTGGTAGTAAGCACAAACTTCTCGCGTTTATCCATGCGTGATTGAAGATGCCGGCCGGCAAGCATATTAAACTCCTGGTCAGAGCCGCCAAGCTCAACATCAACATCGAGCATCACCGAGTCGTACCCCACCATAAGCGGATAGAGAAACTCGTGGAGCGAAATAGGCTTCCCCTCCCCAATACGCTTCTCAAACATGTCACGCTGGAGCATTTGTTGCACCGTAAAATTGCTTGCGAGTTTTACGATGTCATCAAATTTTAAAGGTGAGAGCCATTCATCGTTGTATTTAATCTCTACTTTTGAAAAATCGAGGATTTTTTGCGCCTGACGCTTGTAATTCTGAAAATTTTCTCTCACTTGGCTCGCAGTAAGCGGCTCGCGTGCAGCATCTCGGCCAGTAGGATCGCCTATCATCGCAGTAAAGGAACCAACAACAAAGATAACGTGATGCCCAAGATCACTAAAAGCTCTAAGTTTTCGGAGCGGCACTGAGTGCCCAAGATGCAGCTTGGCGCCAGTAGGATCTATGCCTAAATAGACGCGGAGTGGCTGCCCCGAAGAAAGCTTCTTAGTTGCAAGCTCGCGCGGTATTACATTTTCTACTCCGCGAGAAAGCAGCTCATCGATCTTTTTTTCGTCGGTCGAAACCGGCATGTTTTTTGAAAAAATACCCATATGCGTTATACGCAATACTGTAGCACAGCCCCGCCTATGATAGAATTGCACCATGAGATTTCCATCCGAGAAAGCCTCCTCTCTTATCAAATACAGTAAAAAAAACTTGAAGAAATCGGCCAAATTTACCCACAAACACTGGCGGGCAATATTGGTGTGGGGCATGGCCGCGGGCTTTATTGTCCTTGGGCTCCTTGTGCTGTGGGCGGCAACGCTTAAGTTGCCCGATTTGGCATCCCTCGCCGACCGCAAGATAGAGCAGTCGGTTAAGATTTATGACCGCACCGGCAGCACCCTGCTCTACGATCTCCACGACAACATCCAGCGCACCATTGTGCCAATTACTGCTATCTCGCCCAACATCCAGCATGCAACCGTTGCTATTGAGGATGCAGAGTTTTATACCCACGCGGGAGTGCGCCCACTCGCAACCCTCCGTGCAGTGCTCACCAACATACTTAACCTCAATCCGCTCGGTGGTGGTGGTGGATCAACCATTACTCAGCAGGTTATAAAGGGTACCGTCCTCACGGGAGATAAAACCATTACACGCAAACTTAAAGAATGGGTACTTGCCCTTAAGCTCGAGACTACGCTCAGCAAAGACCAGATCCTTGAACTTTATCTTAATCAGGCTCCCTATGGTGGTGCTATGTATGGTGTTGAACAGGCATCAGAGACCTTCTTTAACAAACACGCGAGCGATTTAAGTATCCCTGAAGCGGCCTACCTAGCAGGAGTACTCCCAGCTCCAAGCCGCCTCTCGCCTTATAAGACCGACTCAACAGGGCGTAACCCGCAACTTGAGGTGCGCAAAAATTTAGTGCTCGACAAAATGCTTGAGCACGGCTACATCACTGAGGCCGAGCGAGACGAAGCAAAAAAAGTGGTGGTTGAGTTTCAGCCTCAGCGCACCACGGCAATACAAGCTCCTCACTTTGTATTTTATGTGCGTCAGTACTTGGAGGATAAGTATGGAGTAAATGCGCTCGAAGAGAGCGGTTGGCGCGTAACTACCTCGCTTGATGCCGACTTACAAGAAAAAGCAGAAGAGATTGTGAAGCGAAACGCGCTTGCAAATACCGAAAAATTTAATGCTTCAAATGCAGGCATGATTGCGCTCGACCCTAAAACTGGCCAAATTTTGGTGATGGTGGGCTCGCGCAACTATTTTGACCCAGACATCGACGGCAACTACAACATTACCCTCGCTGCACGCCAACCGGGTTCGGCATTTAAGCCGTTTGCGTATGCAGAGTCGTTTATCAAAGGCTATACGCCCGACACCGTGCTTTTTGATGTGCGCACACAGTTCCAAACCACCTGCGCGGCAACCAACCTCACGAGCGATGGCGAATGCTACTCCCCTGTTAACTATGATGGGCAGTTCCGTGGCCCAATGACACTACGCAACGCACTCGCGCAGTCTATCAACGTGCCTGCAGTAAAGATTTTGTATCTTGCGGGTATCGCCGACACACTCCGCTTGGCTAAATCGATGGGTATCTCAACGCTCGGCACGCAGCACCAATATGGTCTCACCCTCGTGCTCGGCGGTGGAGAAGTAACCTTGCTTGATATGGCGAGCGCATATGGCACCTTTGCAAACAATGGTTTACGTATGAACACAGTTGCTGTGCTCCGCGTTGAAGATACTCAAGGTAATGTGATTGAAGACAACACTTCACAACAGGGTTCTCAAGTATTGCCGCGCGGTGTTGCAGAAGAAATAAACGACATACTCTCCGACCCAGTTGCACGTGCACCACTTGGCGAAAATACTTTGTTTAATTTTGGCGGCCGCGATGTGGCAGTTAAGACTGGTACTACGAACGATTATCGCGACGCATGGACAGTAGGCTACGCGCCAAATATTGTGGTGGCTTCGTGGGCCGGAAACAACGATAATTCATCAATGGTTAAACGCGTGTCCGGGTTTATTGTGGGCCCAATGTGGAGCGAGTTTATGCGCTACGCGCTCACGAAGGAGCCCCAGGAGTCGTTTACACGCACCGAGACCCCCGTAGCAGCACTTAAACCAGTACTTCGTGGCGTATGGCAAGGAAATCAAAACTACATTCAAAACGGTATCGAGTATGTCACTCAATCGGTGCACGAGATTCTTTATTGGGTAGATAAATCAAATCCTACTGGACCTGCACCTACCGACCCTTCAAGTGATCCTCAATTTAATCTTTGGGAAGTACCGGTGCGCGCATGGGCACAAGCAAATGGCTATGTAGATGGCGCTCAAGTGCCCGTAGGTGCGGCGCCTGGGATCACCTCCCCTATTGTGGTTCCTTCAACTACTACTCAGGTAAATCCGTAAAAGGATGTCTACTTCAAAAATAATTACCATAGAGGAAGAAGAGGCTGTTATCGCGCTGCTGCGGCCTGTGCTCGCGCGACGTGCATATGAACTTAAACAACTATGTAAAGAAGCTGGGTTTGTAATCCAGATTGTCCGCGGGCTACGCACTATCGAAGAACAAGATGAATTTTATACACAAGGAAGAACACGGCCGGGCGAAATAATAACTATGGTCCAGGGTGGCTACTCATTTCATAACTTTGGAGTCGCGTTTGATATACGGCCAGTTGAGCAAGATGAGGAGCAGAAGAAACTTCTATACACAAAAGCTGGGCCACTCGGCGAGAAGCTTGGGCTCGAGTGGGGCGGGAGCTGGAAAGATTTTATAGATATGCCCCACTTTCAATACACTGCTGGGTACTCAGTTGAAGATTTTCGTCTAAAAAAAGTTGACTGGGGGAAGTTTGATTAACGGTTCATTGGCATCGCGAGGTAATAAAACGAATCGTCTGCGGCATCGCGTATAAGCAATGGTTTACCCGGGCCATTTGAGTGTATACGTACACTTTCGCCTGAGATACCCTGCAAGCTGTCTGCCAAATAACGGCCGTTAAAGTTCATAGAGACAGCATCGCCTGAGATAGTGGAGCGAATAGTAGAGATTTCTTCGCCCACATCAGGATTGCGTGAGGTAAGCACAATAGCTTTTTTGTCTGGCTCAACCGAAAAAGATACTTGAGCGAATTTATCTGCGAATACAGAGAGGGATCTAAGCGCCTGAGACAAATCCTCACGCAGCACGATTGCTTCTGTTGTGAACGATTTTGGAACGATTTGGCGGTAGTTTGGGAACGTGCCGTCAATTAATCGGCTCGTATAGTAAATTTCTTTCACATGGGTCGAGATTTGATGCTCGTTGTAGTAAATTTCTACCTCTTCGTTTGCCGACTCTAAAATACGCATAAGCTCTGCTGCATTTTTAATAGGAAGCAGGAGTTGTGGGATACTTCCCCCATCACGGAGTGATACTGTTTTTTCGGCAAGGCGGAAGGAGTCTGTTGCAGCAGTAACTAATTTTCCTACTTCTGCAAACAAAAGCACACTCTGTAGCTCGGGTTTAATTGTTGAAGTGGATGCACAGTAGGCAACATTTCGGATCGCTCGGTTGAGGTCGCCCGATTTAATCGTAAATGAGGTTGATGCCGACACTCGAGGGAGTATCGGAAAGTCATCATGAGGGACTGTTTTAAGCGACGCTGCTATTTTATCCGCTTCGATTTTAAGCACTTCGCCCACAAGTGTTGCTGAAACTACTTTTGCGCGCATATTCCCCAAGAGCCCACTGAGAGTGCTGCCTGGCACTGCCACTACCCCTTCTGAGGCAACTTTAGCCGCAACCGTAATTTCTACACCACACTCAAGGTTTGTTGCACGCAGCACGAGGCGGCCGGTTTTGTCGGCAGTAAGAAGGATACTCGAGAGTACCGGCAGGTTTACTCTACGCTCTATGAAACGAACTGCAGTAGAAACTGCCATCCCGAGTTGTTCTGTACTACATTCGAATTTCATATATCTTTATATAAAACTATTATTACTACTATAGCTGTGGATTATGGGGAAAACTCGAGATAGTGGTGTGTTAAAAGGATTAAATGTACTTTTTTGTACAGGATAACTTGGTGATATTGCTCGGACAGATTTGTTGATAACTTTTTTCATATATTTTTTATCGAGTTTTCCCCATACTTCTCCACATACAGTTCCCGGTGTAATCCACATCATTTCAACATGAGTCTAATTTGATGGATTTCGTTGTTTAAAACACTGTCCGAAAGTAAATCGTTTTTAATTTTATCGCACGAGTGGATAACAGTGGTATGGTCGCGGCCACCCATCTTCTCCCCTATGGTAGGAAATGAGATATGAAAATCCTCTCGAAGAAGAAACATAATCACTTGCCTTGGACGCACCACTTCTTTGCGACGCGTCTTTTCATAAATACTCGCCTCTTCTATGCCATAAAAGCCGGCAATCGTTTTAACCACCTCCTGCACTGATACTGCTTTTTTAGTGGCGCTCCCCGCGCCGCGCAGCAAGATTTTTGCATCACTTAAGGTGATAGGTTTGCCGCGCATCTCAAATTGTATGAGGAGTGTGTTGAGTGCACCCTCAAGCTCGCGCACGTTGCCCTCTATGGTAGTAGCTAAATAGCTCAGCACTTCGTCTGAGAGGATAAAATTATGTGCCGCCGCTTTTGAACGTACGATAGCGAGGCGCGACTCGTGGTCGGGAGGAGTAACCGAGATGATCATCCCCGCATTAAGACGCGACTTAAGCCTGTCTTCGAGGCCTTGTATGAGGTTTGGATGCTGGTCGGATGAGAATACGAGCTGCTTGTTGCCGTCATGGAGATAATTAAAGAGGTGAAAAAACTCTTCTTTTGTCTTTTCCATCTTCGCAAGAAATTGGATATCGTCCATGATAAGAAGATCATAGGAGCGGTACTTCTCTTTAAAGTTTTGTATCTTGCCCGCCTGGAGCGATGAGACATAATCCATCGAAAACTTTTCTGAAGTTACATACTGCACCTTCCTCTCGGGAGTGTTTACTCTAAAGTGATTTCCTATCGCCTGTATAAGGTGAGTTTTGCCGAGGCCAGTTGGGCCGTAAATAAGCAGGGGGTTGTAGGCGATGCCTGGTTTGCGGATCACCGCCTGTGCCGCTGCGTGTGCAAGCTCGTTGAAGGGCCCTACTATAAACGTAGAGAGTGTAAAACGCGGATTAAGATTTGTCTTTGAGTGGATAGTCTCAAGCGGCAGTTCGGCGCTTGCAGGAGCACGCACCTCCTCTACCGTTTTTTTGGTGCTGCGAGAAATAACATACTCAACCATGCGAATATTTTCAGAAAGGTCGCGGAGCGAGCGAAGAATGTCTTTATGAAACTTAGTCGAGAGCCAATCACGTGCAAATTGGCTTGGGACTCCAAGAAAAGCAGTCCCCTCTTCGACACGCATCAAGTGGGTGTCCTTAAACCACGTATTAAAGTTTGGTTTTGAAATGGTGAGCTCAAGCTCAACCAATGCGTTCTCCCAAAGTTCTTTCGTAGTTGTCATGAGGTATAGAGCAAACGTACAACAAGGATACGCGAGTGAAGAGGATGCGTCAAAAGAGCCTTTTTTGTGCACAAGGTGTGGAGAAACTGGGGATAGCTGCAAAGGTAAAATAGAACTTTACCTTTTCGCTCCTCTAGGTTATAGTGTGCGCATGTCGCAAACTTACCAGCCAAAAAAGCGCAAACGAGCGCGCTCACACGGTTTTCTCACCCGCAAGTCTACTGCGGGGGGTCAAAAGACTATGCTACGCCGCCGCCGCAAGGGCCGAGCACGTATAACGGTCTAGTTTCTCTTCATGCTTCCTAAAAACTCGCGTTTAACGACCAGCGAGGTTCAAGAGGTGCTCAGCCGGGGCACTTCTGTGTTTATTTCTTTGCCAAAAGGGCAAAAGGGCCTTATTTCTGCGAAGTTTTTGCCTAAATCAGGGGGTTTTAAGTCGGCTGCAGTAGCACCAAAATCCCTAGCCAAGAGTGCTGTAGAGCGAAATCGCCTAAGAAGGTCTGTATATAGGGCTATTTTGAGCCTCCCCACCCCAAAAAAGGCTGGCTTAATGGTGTTTTTTGTCCGAAATATCCCTAAAACTCCCCTTACCCCCGCCTTTGCCGAGGAAATAAGTATCTTTTTAGACAAAATTTCTTCATAATAGATTCACATGAGTAATATATTTGACACTATCTTCGTTCAACCGCTCTATAACGGGTTTATTTATCTCATCGGCATTATGCCGGGCGGCGACGTGGGTTTTGCCATTATTGTGCTTACGCTCATCATTAGGGGTATTTTCTATCCTGCCTTTGCCGCCCAGATCCGCACGACGATGGGTATGCAGGCTATCCAAGGGGAGCTTGATGAAATCAATAAGAAATATAAGGATAATCCTGAGGAGCGTGGTCGTCGATCGCTCGAATTGTTTAAAACAAACAAAATTAGCCCGCTTGCCGGGTTTGCCTCCATTCTTATACAGCTCCCAATTTTTATTGCCCTCTATTTCACGTTCTTTCACACCACACTGCCTCAAATCAACACTGCCTTCCTCTACCCCTTTGTCGTGGCTCCAAGTGCGGTTAACATCAATTTTCTCGGTATTCTTGACCTTACCCTCATTCATAACGTACTTCTTGCACTCATTGTTGGTGGTTTGCAGTACTTGGTTATGTATTTTTCGCTCGGGCGTACAGGCAAGGCCGGCAGCAAGCCGCTCTCACCGGAGAAGATGGCTGCACAAAAAATGCAGCAACGCATGATGCTCTATGTACTCCCAGGGGTGATTGCAGCAATTACCTATACACTCCCAGCGGCAGTTGGCCTATATTTTGCAGCCGGCAGCATTATTTCGCTCGGTCAAGAGTGGCTCATTAGGCGCGAACTTGTTAAAAAGCCAATTAAATAAACGAGATTTTCGTTTTCTTGCGTAGTCTCCTCCTTTCGAGGTATTGTTTCGGTATGACACCGGAGCTCCTCAAGTCTACTGTTGCCGAGCTCATCAATCTTCTTGATATAGAAGTTGACGATATTGTTGTTTCAGGAGGCCATCGCACAGTGGTGGCGATTGCAACTAAAGATTTTGAGAGGCTTATCGGCCCAAACGGCGAGCATTTGCGTGCACTCAACAGTGTGGCACGTCGCATAGTTGAAACGAAGCACGGTATTGATGTCGCAAGCTTTCTTATTGATGTAAACGGCTATCACGAAAACCAAATGGAGGTAGTGCGCGCACATGCTCGCCTACTCGCGCAGCGTGCCAGGCTTTTTAAACACGATGTAGAGATGGACCCGATGAGCTCATACGAGCGCTTGGTTGTGCATGAGCTTTTTGCAGAGGATCCTGAAATCAAAACAGAGTCACAGGGCGAAGGAAAGTTTCGCCATATTGTGATTAAGCACAAATAATTACTGCGTAATCCTCACTCCCCACAGCGAGCGGTCTCCTTTTTTAATAAACAAAAGATATTTATCGTCGGGCGACACGGCAAGCTCAAGTATGTCTGATGCTACTCCCCCGTCGGCGCTGCCAGGGTCTGCAACATACTCCGTGCTATTGAGTGAGCCCATCGTAAACGAGACAATTGAGTCGACTGCCGTTGCGGCACCCAAGTGCCATAAGTCGAGATAGGTCGAAGGGATATAGGTAAGCGGCATCGCACAATACATAGTACTTGTTGCGACCGTGCTCCACACACACTTCTCGGGTATAGGGTCGAACGAGAGTGCGGAGTCTTTGTTTGTTTTTGTATTGTGCACATAACTGCTGCGGCTATCGCCATCTGCTGAGGTTTGATACACGATGTTGGTAAACGAGCGGTCGGCAGTTGCAGTGAGCCCTGGAGAGTAGAGAAGAGGAATAATGTTGCCGGTTTTTACATCAACTGAAAACACTACGCCAGGGCTACTGGCATTACTTTTGGTTTGGAGAAGAATGGTATTTGTTGACGGCCACGAAATGAGCACCTCAGAAAGCGCGAGTGTAAACAATTTTTTGCTCGCCGTTGCATCAGGTTTTGAAAGGTACCCATCTACACCACCTGCATTGTTTGGGAGTAGGTATGCCACCTGTGTGCCATCGGGCGCTACTGCAAGGTCACTCACATTATTTGGGAAAAATTGTATTTGTATGGTGCCCACTGTTTGCCTCGAGCTTGTTGCAACAGGAAATATAAGAGAAACGGTTTTTATAATACCGCTATCCATATATTGCATAAAGGTTGAGCCTCCTTGTTTGCTCCACACCGCGCGTGCGGTGCCAGGAATGGTGGTGTTTGAGGTGGCGCGCGGGAGCGCCCCCGGTGTGTCGAGCGGGAAATCGAGTACGTGACCGTTTTCTTGCAAAATGTAGCGCGCGTAGGTGGTGGTTGGGTAGAGTGTTTGGATAAACGTCGCGCTCGTTACCGGCCCGTCGGCTATTTTAAATACTTTTTGTTTGCTCGCTTGCGTGCCGGTAAGCGGCTGCGCGTTGTTGGTGGTGTCGGTGCTGCCTGAAGTGCCGACACTCTTAGTGGTGCCGCTGCCAAGCCCGGTTTCAGTTTGGGTGGTTGTCTGTAGCGCAGGCGCTGCTCTAAAAAAAAGAAACCAAATGATAAAAAGCCCTGCCAGCACTGCGCCGGTTATGCTTACTACCCCAATAAGTAATTTTGAGTTCATAGTTATTTGAGCACACACTCCCAACCGCCTCCAGGTTCGTAATCAATAACCCTACCAGAGCGTATGCACGCGTCCTTTTCTTCTTTAGAGGCTCTCGAATCACTGCCTGAAGTAGGTACTACATTTTGATTAGCGGTAGCATTAGGGTCGAGGCTCAAACTAAAGTTAAGCAACTGTGGATTGATAGTGTTTAGTATAAGCCACGAACCAGCAAGGAGTAGTAAGCCATAAATAGCCGCTTGCATACGCTTTTTTGCTTCTCCTATCTCCCCTGTTGCGCCAGATGCCATATACATGATGCCGCCCCACACGAGCGTGCCCACCGCAAAAAGTGCACCCACGGTGATGAACACCTTAAAGAGCAGATTAAGCATTGAAGCAAAATCTACGGTAGAAACATTTTCGAGCCCCGGCAGCGGCTCAAGCGGCGAGTATTTAAGCGTGCCGTCTGTCGTTGGGGCTTGGCCGGTAGGAGCGGTATTTGATGTTGGGGGGGTTGCTGCCACTTCTGTCTGAGCAATTGCTTCTAGTGTTGCTCCAGGTTTATTAGGTTCGATACACGAGAGTCTGAATGTGGTTGACTGAGAAACTACTACATCCCTAGATCCGCTGGGATTTACAGGCCCTACACCCTCTATTTGGCAGCCAACAGCATTAGTAGTCTGCCAAGTAAGCGTTACAGACTTTCCTTGCGTTATTGATGCAGAACTTACAGTTAGAGTACCGGTAGGTCGGGAACTGCTGCAGGATGGACAGGTAGATCCGGGAGGTGCTGCTTCACATATCATTCCACCACCACTTTCCGCAATACATCCTGTTGGCAGTGGAGAAGTGGCAGGCTCGCACAACTGCTCTCCAGGACTTCCTCCAAGAATCGGAGTACAAGTTTGAGCTTGCGCAGATTGCCCAGAGGCGAGAGTGGTAAAAAGTACACCCAAGAAAAATAGTGTTTTAAATATGTTTAGTTTTTTCATAGGCCAAAGAATGATGATACACTGCCGCTTGATTGTGTACCAAATAGTATACGCAGTGCCGCTTGTGCCGACTGTACAAATTTATCCGACTCGTTATTTTGCATTTCAACCCCAACCGAAGCCGAGCCCGCACCACTCCCCGACTGACGCAAGGTGAGTATCCCGCTTGCAGTGTCTGGGCCGACAGTCGTTTTGTTATTAAGGGTCCACTCAAACGGCACCGCCCCGGCTTTTAGGCTGCTCTTAGCAAAATAAAACGGCTCGGCCTGCAGCGTAATTTCTTTGTCAACAAGCGACACTGAGTTTATGAGTGCATTGTCATAGAGTACTCCCCGCAGCGGGTCGCGCTGATAAAAAATTACTTGCGGGGCGCTTGAGGGGATGCTGATGCTCCCCTTGCCTACCGTTATGCCGTTTACCTGCACGTCAACACTTACCGACTCTACTTTAAGTAGCTGGTCTCCTTTAAACGTAAAAATATTTTTACCCTTCCCCGAGCTTTGTGTCACGGGCTTATTATTTCGCTTCCACTGAAACGACAAACTATTTGCGGGCACACTTGCCCCGCGATAAATCACCTGAGGGAGAGCGGTTATTGCAAGCTCTGAGCCTGCGGTGTAGAGTGCCTTACCCTTATACCAAGGAGGCACCGAGGTGCGCGCTTCCCATAGCATATTTACGAGTGAAGGCATGAAGGTAAAATCTTTTACGATGGTGCCCTTTGTTGGGGAGCTTACTATAATGTGCACACTGGTTTGGCTACCGAGCCCGCCAATAGTGAAGTGATAGGTGTTTTCGCCGAGGCCAGAGAGTACTGTTTTGCCGTTTATCTGCCAGGTGATAGTGGCATCACCTAAAAAGGTGCCCACACCTTGAGCCTCAATGAGTACTTCGTCGCCCGGGGCTGGCACCTCAGGTGCAACTAAAAATTGTATAGGGTCGGGCTGATTGCCAAGCGACTGCGCAAATGCGGTCCCCGCAAAAAGAAAAAAAGAAAGTGCCCCGAGCAGCAGTGTGATATATCGAACCATGAGTATATTATGCAGCATAACTAGGTGCCTGTATGCCATCTACTGGCCTCTGCGGTACTTCAGGAGTTGCTGCCACCTGAGCGTTCATTTTAGATTGCTGTGTCGGTTGAGCGACAGATTGCATCGCTGCGTGAGCAATTTCATCTTTTTTCTTTTGTAGTATAGAGAGGACAGTAATTGCAGTCCAGGTGGGTAGGATGCTAAATCCAGGGAAAATTTCGCTAATGCCACCCGGCAAAATATATTTCGGGTAAAACATCCGGTTAAACATGAGCAACATGATAAGCCCAGCCCCAAGCGTGGCGCTGAGGCATAGATTTATTGCCATCCCAAGCCCTACTCCAACTGGCACGCCAGCTGCACCCGCAAAAGGGATCAGGGTTAAACTTGCTCCCAGTATAAAAAACATAAGGCTTACGGTGGCTTGGAGGCCGTCTATAAGGAGTGCGGCCACTATAAGAAGCATTGCTCTCATTATGGTGTAGGTGTTTCTGCAGGAGGAGTTTTAAGAAGAGTGTCTTCAATTGCAGCCTGCGCAATAGGTGCCTCTTGTGGCGGCGTATACGTAGAGGCATCGGCGCGTTGTTTGCGCAGCGCGAGCACTTGTGAAGGGTCGGAAGTGATGATCTGATCTTCGGTATACGAGGCGATGATTTTTATTGCCACATGCTTAAGGCCGGCAAAAAAGATCCCCTCCCCCACATCCGACTCAAGCAACAAAAACTTTTCTTCATCCGAGAGATTAAATGTTTTTTGTAGGTTATCAATCGTGGTTGGCGACTGTTTGAGCAGCAGCTGGATAGATGAGTTGGTGATCATCGGCAGGCCATAAGGAGATTTGAGAAAGTCGTCGACGTCTTGGGTAATAGTGGCAAGCCCTAAATAATATTTGCGGCCGCGCTTTGCCATACCGTAGAGGAAGGATGCAGTGTCTTCACTCTTCATCATCCACCACGCTTCGTCGATCACGAGCAAGCGCTTCTTCAGATTTTTACGCACCGTGTTCCAGATGTAATGCGTAATAAGATACATCGCCAAGGGCTTGAGATCGTCCTCCATGTCGCGCACCGAAAACACGACAAACTTTTTGTTCATGTCGACGTTGGTTGGGCGGTTGATAAACCCACTCCAGGTGCCTTTGGTGTATTTGGTTAAGCGCTGCACCAAAGACTCAGAGCCTTGCATGCCGGCAAGCACGAGCTCAAAGTCGGAGAGAAGCGGAGGCTCAATTTGAGAGAAGTCGGAGTCTACGGTGATGTCTTTAAGCGCGTATGTTTCGGTGATAGCGCGGTCGATAATTGCATCTTCTTCAGGAGAGAGGCCGCCGAGCATAATACGAAACATGCCTACGAGCGCCACGATATTAGAGCGCAGCACGTCTGCAGGGCTTTCATCCTCGCGTGGTGGCGCCAAATCAAACGGGTTGATGTGGTGCTCGGAGTTGAGGCTGATATTAAAGTAACGGCCACCTACAGCTTGCGCCAAAAACTCATACTCCCTCTCTGGGTCTATCACGATTACCTCTGTATCAAACATGAGCGTGCGCAGTATCTCGAGCTTGGTTGCGTACGATTTTCCCGAACCGGATTTTGCAAAAATTACTGAGTTGTAGTTTTCGAGCGAGAAACGGTCAAAGAGCACAAGCGATGCGTTGTGCCTGTTTACGCCGTAAAGAATACCTTTATCTGAAGTGAGGTCGAAGGATACGAATGGGAATATAGATGAGAGTGGTGATGAGTTGAGTTTGGAGTTTACGGCAAGCACATCATCCCCTATTGGGAGCACGCTCTTAAAGCCCTGCTCCTGCTGAAAGAGTGCCGGCTTTACATACACGAGGCGCGACTCGAGCATCGATTTAATCTCAGACTCTGCTTTGTCGAGCGCTTCGATGGTAGATTCATAAATGGTGATGTATACACCCACATCAAAGAGGCGCTCCTGTGCCTGCTGCAGCTGGTCGCGCAAATCTTCGAGGTCGCGGTAGGCGGTGTCGAGCATTGGGTCGCGCACGAGACCCTTCTCTTCGCGCGACATAATCTGCGACTGCACCTCTGCAACCTTCTTTTGAAACTTCTTCAAAATCTCGGCCGAGTCGATTGGATGGATGAAAATTGAGATGTCGAGGATGCGGTCGAGGTTGATGATGGGGGCAAACCACGAGTCGGTTAAGATGCGCGGGTATGACATCACAAAGAAGGTACGTGCAATTTTGTCGCCGAGGTTAATCTCGCGCGGAGTGATTTTAAGCGCCGATGGGGCTATCACATCCTGTAGCTCGAGGATCCCCTGCTTGTATATCTGCTCGGGGAGGATAGGCGCCATTGGGGCGCTGCCTGGCTCTTTTTTATTTTTAAGAAAATCGAGTAGTGCCATACTATATATATTACTGCCCAACTACCTGGGTTACCTGCAAGGGCTTCTCAAGCTCACCCGGGTTAAAGAGTTTATAGAAGAGCTCAATCACCTCCTCAGTGCCCAGCTTAACCACACGCACTCCTGTGCGCACGAGCCCCTGCTCGATAACCGAGAGGCGCTGCTCGAGCTGGGTGCGATATTGCTCAAACTGCTCGTCGGTAAGTGCTGTGGACGCAGTTTTATTATTGGGGATGAGTGTAGAGAGAGTTGCCCCCACACTTGAGCCGCGGGCAATGAGTGCTGGGTCGTAGGGCACCACGATAAAGAAGTTCTTGGTCATGATGTTGGCCCGCTCGGTAAAATCCTTAATAAACGCAATGTATTCGCGGATTTGGATCTTCATAAGGTCGTCGAGCTCCACCGTGTAGCGGTCTTCGAGGAGGCCGATGTAGGGGCGGATATCAAGTGCGCGCGACTCTATAAAAAACTGCACGGTAAACTCAAGCGAGTTAAGAAAGTTTTGAAATTGGCCGATAATGGCCTGCTGCTCGTCGCTCGATTTGAGCGCCAAGTTGATAGACGATGCCATAAGCAGGGCGCGAAGCGAGCCGTCTTTAAGGATAATGACCCCGTCGCGCACCTCTTTAATAGGTACGAAATCTTGAGTTGCTTGTGCTTTAACTTTTTCTTGGGGCATATCAAATTTCAAATCCGCTGCGTTTAGCACTCTCCCCTCCCTGGCTCCTGTCTTTAATATTAAGCGACCACGCTAAATCTTTAAGCTTGCTCTCTGAGAGTTTAGGCACCGGCATTTGTGCGCTCGCGTTTGGTGTTGCCTGCGCCACTGCCTTTGGAGCTTCGGGCTGGCGCTGCTTCCACAAGTAGAGCTTGCTGCCAAGTGTGTAGCCAAACGCATGCTCTACCGCAATAATGAGCGGCCTACCGTTTACTTCAAAAAATGCGAGCGCCACTGCAAAGCCCATAATGGGTATCCCGAGAATCACAACTAGGAAAAGAGGTAGAAGTGTGAAGAGGATAAGACAAATGCCACCACCACCGGCAATGTAGAGAAATTGCTTAAAGGTAAGAGGGCCAAAAATCTTGTCCTCTATCTCGATAAACTGAGGAACCTGATACCGCATTGCACCCAATTATACCCTACTCTTTTATATAGGAAGCTCGCGATAGGGGTCTGCTTTGTATTCTCCGGGTTTTGGTGCCTCGCCCGTGATCGTGCTACGGCCGAGGGGCTCAACTTTTTGTGCAGGAGCTGCCGGAGCAGTCGTGGTGACTGTTTTTTGTGTCAGCATCATGTCGGCTGGATGTATTTCGGTTGCTTTTGTCACCGCCATAGGCGGGATCCCGCTAGAAGCGGTGACAGGAGCCTCTGCCGCCGGCGTTGGCTCGGGGGTTTTGTTGATAGGTATAACGCTTGAAAGTGGTGCGGGGGTAGCAGGAACAACCTGCTCGCTTGGCCGTGGCACGCTCACGGGCTGCTTCATCGCGTCGCGGATCTTTATAAACAACATGTCGTTTATATCCTTCGCGATGGCGTTGGCTTTTACGGAGTCGACTTTTAATATATCTACAATGTCCTCAACAAATTCTTGGGTAGTTGCGAAACCCAGCATCACTTGCCCGGTTTCTGTATATAGAGCATCAACCTGGTCTACATGGAGTTGGTTTTTTTCGCCCACTTTTTGGAGGATGATAGCCATCTCCTCGCTGTAGAGTAATTTTTTTATCTCAGCAGGAAGTTTTTCAAACTTTTGTTTTGCCTCTTCAACTGAATGAGTTTCTGCCATATATCTTAGTATAAACTATTTTGTTTTATATGAAGTGCCTGCGGGTGCCTTGCCTGCATGCTCACCAAACTTCTCGAGCCTTGTTATTGCATCCTGCAAAGTATCAAGCTTCTGTTGGTCGTCAAAAGTAGAAGCTCCTGCCGGAGCAGCTTTGATAGCACTGCGCACCCTCGCCATCTCGTCTTTAATATCCTTTCGCATGTTTGTGGTTTCATTAGAACCAATGGTAACTCCATGAGTTGGTGCGGCCATATCCCCAATATGGGTATCGAGCCTTGCCAAGGTAACCCCCGAGCTCTTAAGTTGCGTGTTGATCTTACGCAAAAGAAGAATTTCCTTATCCATCTTTTCAAGAGGTGCGTCGCTCGACTGAGTGTGCCAGGTATCTTCGAAGGTCCTCTTTTGGTCGTCAGTAAAGTTGTCACTGTCTTTAAGGGTTTTGAGCTGGCTTTCGGTGACATGCTGCACAATCTTAGCAATATCATCGCCCTTCAAGTGCTCAAGCTCGCGCTTGCCAAATTTCTTGATAGATGCAGAAAGTACTGCCCCAGCTGTCTTTGTAGCCTGCTCATCTGTCGTAAGTGTTGCACCAGCTGACTCCTTGGCCTTGATAGCAGCTAGTTGTGCCTGCATACCCGCAAGTGCTTCCACATCGTGATGGTTTTGTACGTCGCGCTGATCAGCCTTAAACTCTTTTTCGCGAGCCTTCTTGTCTTTTACACTATCTTCAAACGATTTTGCGCCGCCAAATGAAGTTTTGGAAATTGGTTCAAATACTGTTTTGCGAGCAAGTCTGTCTGCCGAATGCCATAGTCCACCCAATGTTGCTGAAGCCTTTAGGTTTTGGCTAGCGCTATACGCGGCACGACCCACTGTTTGATTAACCGCAACTCCTCCTGCCCAACGTACACCACGTGCATATCCAGCGAGGCCGCCGAGCGACATGGTGTTGCCAAATTTCTCGGCTGCCGCTGCACCATACACACCAAATTTCTTTGATGCCTCAAGTGCGATATATATCATGGCAACTACAAAGCCGATGCGGATGCCGAGGTTGGCCACTAAAATAGCCATGCTGGTAATAAAGCCGTCAGTGCCCTGTGCAGCGTTTAAATCAGAGAAGAGTTTTTCAATTGCTCCCCCAGTGCCGAGGCCGTTCATAAACCTTGAGAGTATCCAAAAGATAAACAAAAACGCCACCGGATAAAATGCATTGCGTATGAGGTTGCCCTGCCAATCATGATAGTAGTGCTCTATCTGCTTCATGCCGCTCGCGCGGGCCACAAGGGCAAGCGGCGCCGAGATGATCATAAGCCACAACATCACGATGCGGGTTAAAAACTTTGCACCGGCCATAAAAAACGCGCCCGCGAGTATAAAAAACATGGCACCCATCGAGATATACAAAAACGAAAGAGCAATAACATACGGCACAAACCCGCCTAAGTTATTGTTGTCTGCTGAAAACTTTTTAAATGAGTCAGAGTTGAGTGCTGATTGCAAATTGACCCCTTGCATGATGCCTGCAGTGAGGTTGGGGATCTGCACCGAAGAGTCGCTTCCCCCTACGGTAAATGGGGCGCTTTTGCCTCCGGCGGTTATGGCGTTATAAAACTGCACAGCTAAAATATTGCCCGCGTCTATCACCAGGCGTGTAAAGAAGAAGCTAAAGTTGATAATGAGTGCAATGATGATAACCGTAGCAAGTGTGTGCATCGTGCCCGAGGTGTTGGCCTGAAACATGATGGTGAGCGCGAGGTAGATGAGGATAAAGATAAACGCCATGTTGGCGATATCGCGCGCAGTGGTCCATCCGGCCGAGACAAAATCAAGCGAGTAGGCGCCTGCGTCGAGGGAAATGTGTACGGCTAAGCTAAAGAAGTATGCACCAACAAATGCCACGGCACTGCCGATGCCAACAGTAAATATGTAGATAAACCCCGCAACGCAATTACCAAGATTTATATGCTCAATACTGCAGTCTGCTGGGCCGCTGGTTCCGCCAGCATTAAAAGTTGCAGAAGCAGTACTTCCAGCCTGATTACATGCATCTACTGTACCTCCCTTTGCTAAACAGTCTGCTTTTGCTTGATTATAAACTTGTTGAGAACCAGAAAGACCTGGAGCTGCATCCACCCTGCGAATTTGTAAGAAAGGAGAAAATGCGAGTGTTAGGACAACCGCGAAGACAGTCAGTTTTTTGAGGTAAGAGAGGGCATGTTTCATGGTTTAGTGGCCAAACGCATAACACTGCGTAAGTGAGCTGCTGGTAGTTTGGTTGAGGCCCGTCATTTCGCTCTGTAAAGTTTGCCTGTCTTGCTGCGCCGAAGTTACATCCGTTTGGGTCACGAGGGTGCCCGCGTTTTGTGCAGCGGTGTATTGTGCCTGCACAGCCTGCACTTCTTTAAGGGTTGTTGCGGTGAGCGCATTTGATTGCAATTGCTGTATTGCCGCCACGGCAGTGTTTGCTTTGGTTATTTTAGCGTTATACACCGCAACGCGTGTCTCGAGGCTTGCGATGGTGCTATCTGCACTCGCTGCATTGCCCTGCGCCTGCGCAACTTGGCCCGAGGTTATCGAAGTAGATGATGCGGCCGTGTTCCAACAATTTGAGAGGGTGTTCAGTTGTGCCTGCGCGGTTTGCAAATCGCTCACTGCCCCCTGTTGCGCGGTGCCATATTGCTGCGCAAGCTGCACCGAGCCCTGCAAATTGGTGAGCAATGTTTGTGCGGCATCAATACCACGCTGCTGCGCAGAGTCGCCAGAGATGTTTTTGCTGAGGTTTGCGAGGCCGCCGTAGATAACCTTGGTCATCAGCTGGTTTATAAGTGCGCTGATGATCTCGTCGAAGCTGTCGGCAAGCAAGTTTTCATCAATAGGCAAGTTAAGTACCTTTTGTGTTGAGGCGGCAATGTTGGCGCCCGGTGTTACGATGCGTGTCTTACAATCTTTTTTGACCGAGCCGTCGGTATCTTTGCTTGTTTTGCAGTCATACTCTTGTGTCACGCCAAGATATCCTTCGGGGCTAATGTTGCTTGCGCCGGCACTCACTTTTGCTGCAACAAAGGAGCCGAGTGATGCTTCTGCCTGCATGTATGCGCCATAGGGATTATTAGATGGTGTGGTGGTAAACGAGATGAGCCCTGCCCACCCGCCGGCGGAGAAGTCGCCCTTCATAAAGTTTTCGATATTCCCCACTACTTGCGTGAGGGTGCATGAGCTGGCCGAGGAGCTTTTGCGGTTGGCATAGCTTTGGGCTATCGCAATTTTTATTTGCAGCTTAAACGGGCTGCACAAAAACGCGAGGCCGCTCCCCTCTATAAATTCGCCCGCAGCTTTGTCTGCAATGTCGCTAAAGAACTGCTCGTAGTCTTGCACAAAGGCCGGCTGGCCATCAAAGCCCGAGTTGATCCAATCAACAATACTGGTAGTGATTTGTTGCAACGCCACTTTTGCGATCACGCGCGTGAGGCAATCCATGATCTCATTGGAGTTTTGTGCTGGCGCGTTCACCTGCACGCTAAATACCGAAAGTGGTGTAGCGAGCCCTGCAGGGTTTACCAAAAAGCCTGCGCACGAAACAACGCCAGCGATGCCCGCACCTATAATAGTGCCGCCGCTACCCAAGCCCCCAGTGCCGCCTCCGCTGCCAATGTTGCCAATGCCCGAAACATCAACACCGTTTAGTTGGTTGATAGGGGTTGGAGTAAAGTTGCGGTTGGTTTGGCCCCCTGCCCCGCCGGTGCCTGAGGTGCCGCCATCGAGCCACACTACCCCAACAGGAGATGTGGTGTAGCTGCTCGTTGCCACATACGAAGGTGTGTAGGTGTAGTCGGGTATGGTTGTTTGCCCGTTGCCTCCAGTATCCGAGCTGCCGTTGCTGCCTGTGCCCGTGTTTGAACCTATAGGTGCCGTGCCGTTGCCGTCGGTGCCGGAGCCATTTGCATTGCCGTTTGCATCGGTTGCAGTGTTAAAGCCGCCGTTGTTTGGGAGGATGTCGCTTTTATCGCGTCCAAAAAACCAAAACCAAAGAAGAAACATGAGCGCAAGGATAAGAAGCGCTCCTACAATTATAAAAAATATCTTTCGTTTCATATTTCTTTAAGGTACAAGAGTATTCCAGGTGGCACCTGGTTCATCTTTACTGAAAAGTATACCGTTTTTTGACAAAGTAGTTGCAATACTTGTAAACACTCTGAGCGATTCGTCGCCAAGTGTGCGATAGAGTTGCAAACCACCGAGGCCGCGCAAAGGGTCCGTAAGCATCACCTGCATGTCAGGGAAGGTTTGTGTCATGCGTGCGAGGTTATTGATGACCGAAAGGTGGAGCGGTGCGAGTGTGCTCGGCACCGGCAGCAAAATGAGCTCCGCATTGAGTGCTTTATACTCTGCCCCGATAGAAACAAGGGCTTTAAGCTTTGAAGAGTCGTTCGTATCGGCTGCTGAGGCTATGGCAAGGAGCGTTTGGTTTACATTTGCCTGTGGGTGGCGCAGCAAAATGCTCATGACTGCGTTGCCGTAGGCGCGCATAGCCTCTTTTGTATCGGTGGTGAGGGTGAGATCTGCCTGCGCATAGAGAGGAGTCCCACGCTGCTGGTCGATTTTGGCGGCTGCCTCCGCTATGAGCGCATCTTGGGTTGGGATATCACTCCCCATCCCCTGCGCTTTTGCGCTGCTGATTTGTATAAAAAGGGTGCGGGCAACCGTGTCGGTGACATTATCCGAGGTTGCTGCATCAAGTAGGCCACTTACACTGCCCGAGCTTGGGGCTTGGGGCAGCCTATTAAGCGGGCTTTGTGCTTGGATCTCCTCGAGTGCTTTTGCCCAATTGGGATTTGCGCCTGTATTTGAGCCCACCGCAACGGTTGGGCTTGGTGCTTCGTAATTTACAAAACGATCAGCAACATACACGAGCCCTGCCGAGAGTGCCAACGCACCCGCGATCACCATAAATTGTGTACTCGGGAGGATATCTTTAATGCGCATCAGCATTAGTATAGCAAGAGTTTTTCTGCGCTATACTCTATATATGCATAAACTCCGTACCTCAGTGCTCGCATTAATGCTTTTTGTAACCATAGCAGCCCCAGCGCTTGCGTATGCTGCAACGGGTATCTCTTTTGGAGGAAAGGTAGTGAGTATACTCCCTTGCCTGAGCCCGCTCGGCCCCTCACTGCAAGTCACTATTGTCCCTGCAGGCGCCTTCCCTGTTGCGTACATATGGACCCCAGCCACGGTAACTCTTCAGGCAGGGCTGCCAACACATCCGGGTCAGCAGATATTAGGCATAGCTGACATACCGTTTGCGTGCGTCATACCGAGTCCATTCTTTTTTATCCCGGCACTCACGCTCTTTGGTCTGAGGATGCAGGCAATAGGGACGAGCCTTATTTAATTTTTGCGGCAGCAAGCGAGAGCCACTGCGAGAGGCTTACATCTTCGGCTCGCGCATTTTCAGGAATGCCTGCTTTTGCAAAAAGTGCAGATGTATTAGTGCCGAGCAACTTCTCGAGATTTTTCTTGAGGAGTTTTCTTTTTTGGCCAAAGCCAGTCTTAACGAGTGCAAAAAATTTAGCTTCTGCGGCAGCATCTTTTAAGTTTTTGCGAGATACATTTTCAATAAGCAACACTGCAGAGTCTACATTTGGTGCCGGCACAAATGCGCCACGTGGGACGGTCTTAATATATTTAGGGTCGCCGTATACTTTGACCGATAAAGAAAGGATGCTCTCCTTCTTTTCGCGAGCTACACGCTCGGCAACCTCTTTTTGCACCAAGAGCACGACCCTGCTCGCTGGGTTTTTTTCAGACAAAAACTTTTTGATGAGCGCGCCCGTGATGTAGTAGGGGATGTTTGCCACCACTTTGTATGCGCCTTTTATTTTTATATCCGCGAGCGACATCTCTAGTGCGTCGCCTTCAAACACGGTAAGTTGTTTTGCTTTTATTTCTTTTTTAAATGTTTCTTTAAGTATGGGGATCAAGCGATGATCTTTTTCAATCACGGTCACTTTTGCACCACGCGAGAGTAGTTCGCGTGTGAGCGCCCCTTCGCCTGGGCCAACCTCAAGCACACACTCCCCTTCTCTGAGGCTTGCGGTGCCCGCAATGAGCGAAATATAACTATGGGCCTGCAAAAAATGCTGGCCGAGTGATTTCTTTTTTAACATAACTTTTTAATTATAGTGAGCAAGCTCACTAGTCGAGATATATCGTCTTTACTATGCGCTCCGGAGACTCATTTTCAATCAGCTCGGCCGATATGTCGGTGAGAAATTGTGAGGGGAAAGTGGCGTTTTTTGAGCCAAAAACCGTCCGGTACGACGCGTAGGTTAAGACCACTTTACGCTCTGCACGCGTAAGTGCAACATAGCACAATCGGCGTTCCTCTTCTTTGTCTCCCTCGTCGCTCCCCTCGCGCTCATACGGAAACAACCCTTCTTCGAGCCCCGTGATAAATACATGTGGAAATTCGAGCCCTTTTGATGCGTGCACGGTCATGAGGCGCACCGAGTTTGCTTCTTCCTTCAGTTCATCCTGGTCGCTCGCGAGCGCTGCAGATTCGAGAAATGCTTCTAAGCCTTCTTCAATCGGCAGTGTGTCATAACGTGATGCAAGCGACACCAGCTCGCGCACGTTCTCGAGCTTCTCTACACCTTCGAGCTTATCTTCTTTGTATGAGCGCTCCATCCCGGTTTCTTGCATCACAAACACGACAAGCTCAGACGGAGTGAGCTTGAGTGATGCGTCTTTGATGCGTGCGAGCAAATTTCTAAACTGCAAAACTTTTTCGCGCACTGCCCCACCGAGCGTGTCTTCTGCACCCGAAAGCATCTTGAGTAGTGTTACTTTGCCGATGCCGCGCACAGGCACGTTTGCAATGCGGGCAATGTCGGCATTGGTTTCGTACACCGCTGCGCGGATAAATGAAATCGCATCCTTTACTTCGCGGCGCTCAAAAAATTTGGTGCCAAGCACTTGGTATGGCACACCGCCGCCTAAAAATTGTTCTTCAATTGCGCGTGATTGAAAGTTGGCGCGATAGAGCACACAAAAATCTTTTGGCTGCATCCCCTCTTTTAAGAGTTCTTTAATTTTGCGCACAATAAAACCGGCCTCATCAGTTTCATCAAATGCCTGATAGAGCCCGATTTTTGCGCCGTCGGCATTGTTGGTAAACAAGTTCTTCTCGCGACGGTACACATTTTTAGAAATTACCTCATTTGCAGCCGCAAGAATGTTTTTTGTTGAGCGGTAGTTTTCTTCGAGCAACACTACCTTCGCACCAGGAAAATTTTTCTCAAACAGCATAATGTTTTTGATCTCGGCGCCGCGCCAACCATAGATGGTTTGGTCGATATCCCCCACTGCGCAAATGTTAAGCGTAGGGCCCACGAGGAGTGCCATCATCTTTGCTTGGATTTTATTGGTGTCTTGATATTCGTCGACATGAATATACGGCCAACGCTTTTGGTAGACCAGGCGTGCCGGCTCATTGCTGCCCAGAAAGCGCACCGACTTGGCAAGCAGGTCATCAAAGTCGAGCGCTCCGTCTGCGGCAAGTGCCTGATCGTAGAGCCTCCACGCGTTTACCATCATACGCTCGCGCGAGTTATCCACATTTTCTCCCATCTCGCTTACGAGTCGACCCTCCCCTTTTTGCCTTGAAACAAAGCTCAGGGCTGCCCGCGGCTCTATCTCTTCGATGCTCAGCGACTTAAGTGCATCCTTCATTGCCTTCATCGAGTCGTTGCGGTCGTAAATTGCAGGCATCCGTTTGAAGCCCAGCGCCCGCGCGTTTTCTTTAATGATAGTTAGGCCCAGCGAGTGGAAGGTGGATACAAACGGGCGCTTGGTGCGGCTCGGAGCCTCGCCTTGATACTTCTCGAGCATGGCAAGTGCGCGCTCGCGCATCTCGCCGGCCGACTTGTTGGTAAAGGTGATGGCAAGTATCTGCTCGGGCAGCGCCCCGCGGCGCACTATCTCGAGCATACGGTGCACAATGACGCGCGTTTTGCCCGCACCTGCCCCGGCTAAGACGAGGAGCGGACCTTCGGTGGTGAGCACAGCTTCTTTTTGAGCCTCATTCAGGCCGGCGAGATGATCCATCAGTAGACTGTAACAGAAATATTACTATCCACAGGCATGATTTTGTCTAGTTGACGCACCCCCCTCCTCGCGTATAGTGAATAGACACAGGGAGCACGGTTAATTAAATGGCTCAGTTAAGCCATTTAATGGAGAAATCACGGTAGTTTCAGCTCATTTAGGCTTATAAACAAACGTTATATAGACCCTTTCGCCACGGTTAAGCCGTATCTAGCGGGAAAGGCAAAAAAACCTATATTCTACAAGCTCTTTCTAGGGGCTGGTATTTTGGCTGCGTCAGCAACTCCGTTTTTGGCGCAGGCAAGCTTCCAATCTTTTATAAGTTCTATAATGGGCAGCTCAGCTACTATCTCAAAAGCAGCCTCACCGGGCTATAACTCCCAAACCATGCAGCTACTGCAACCTGCCGTAAACATCGATCCGAACCCTGCAAAAGGCGGCGGCGGGATCAGCATTGTAAATGGCAGTGCTCTCTATACTGACGCCGGCCCGGCTGGCACCACTGGAGCAGCAGTGGCAGAAAAACCAGGCTCATCACAAATTAGTGTGTACACCGTGCACCCAGGAGACACCCTCTCGGAGATTGCACAAATGTTTGACGTGTCGGCTAAGACCATTATGTGGGCGAACGATATCCAAAATGGCAAAATCTCTCCTGGCCAGGTGCTCCTCATCCTCCCAATAACCGGTATCCGCCATACGGTGGCTAAGGGCGAGACTCTTGCGAGCGTTGCTAAGAAGTATAAGGGCGATGCAGATGAAATTTCTCAATATAACGACTTGCCTGAAAGTGGCGCTTTGGCAGTGGGCGCGGTAATTATCATCCCCGATGGAGAAATAGTTGCTACACCTACCGCCCGTTCCTCTACTGCACGCACCTCTCCCCTTCGGGGCACCAGTAACCTCCGTATAGACAGTTACTACACGTGGCCTGTTGATGGTGGTGTCATCACCCAAGGTCTCCACGGCTATGATGCCGTAGACGTTGGTGCACCTGCTGGCACGAACATCTTTGCTTCGGCTGGCGGCGTTGTTATCGTCGCTCGCGACTCTGGATGGAACGGCGGCTATGGCTCATATGTGGTTATCCAACACGAAAACGGCACACAAACACTCTATGCCCATGCAAGTGCAGTGCTTGTTTCGATCGGTGATGTGGTTGCACAAGGCCAAACTATTGCTCGTGTTGGCATGAGCGGCAAATCAACAGGTAATCACTTGCACTTCGAAGTCCGCGGTGCCGCAAACCCGTTCGGCAACTAACTCTTTCGCTCCCTATACTGCAGCGCCTCGAGGATGTGAGACTCCTCAATATTTTCGACACCGTCGAGGTCGGCGATGGTGCGCGCAACTTTGATAACGCGGTGAAACGCACGAGGAGAAAGATTAAGGCGCTCCCCTGCTTTTTCGAGTATGTCGCGCACTTTTGGCGCGAGTGGAACTAAATCCTCAAGCTCTCGCGGAGAAAGTTCGCTATTTGTTTTGGCCTTACCAAAACGTTTTGTTTGCATTGCTCGCGCACCGAGCACTTTTTCGCGGGCGTTTTTTGTTTCGATACCGTGCTTGGTGTAGTGCCCCAGTTCTTTTAATTCAACTGGGCCCATGGTTACCCAAAGATCGACACGGTCTGCAATCGGCCCCGACATCTTGCGACGATAGCGCTCAAGCGCCGAAGGCGAGCATACACATGCAATCTCAGGATGGCCGTAGTTGCCGCAGGGGCACGGGTTCATCGCAGCCACCAAGGTGAAACGCGCCGGGAAGAGCGCAGTACCCTTTGCGCGTGAAATTGAAATCACTCTATCTTCCATTGGTTGACGCAGCGCTTCGATTACGCGCCTATCAAACTCGGGAAACTCGTCGAGAAAGAGCACACCGCGGTGCGCGAGAGTTGCCTCACCGGGCCGAGGTGTCGCGCCACCACCCACAATAGATACATATGAAGAGGTGTGATGCGGTGAGCGAATGGGCGGCATCGTGAGTAGCTCACCGCGCAGTGTGCCTGCAACCGAGTGTATGCCGTTTACCTCGAGCATTTCGTCAAACAAAAGTGGTGGAAGCACCGACGCGAGCGCACGCGCAAGCATGGTTTTGCCGGTGCCAGGCGGCCCCGAGAGGCCGAGGTTGTGCCCGCCTGCGGCGGCGATAATCGCCGCACGCTTTGCGCTTTCCTGTCCGCGGATGTCCTCAAAAGCAAACTCCGTTTCGGCAGTCTGTGCTTCAAGAATTGTTTGAGGAGAAACAGTAATCTTTTTTGCTACTTTTTCGGCACCAGTTTTGGCCGACGTCATTTTTTTAGTATTTAAATGCTCTACTACCTCTTGCAGTGTTTCGGCTGCATACACCTCGATGCCCGGCACGAGGGCTGCCTCCCTTTCGTTTTCTTTTGGCACAAACACGGCGCGCTTGCCCTGCTTCTTGGCCTCCGCTACAAGAGGCAAGATGCCGCGCACGCCGCTTAAGTGCCCATCGAGCGAAAGCTCTCCTACAAAAAGATACGGCTCTGGATTAAAACGGATATCATCTGCAGCAAGCAAATATGAAAGGGCGATGGGTAAATCAAACATTGGCCCTTCTTTTTTAAGATCGGCCGGTGCAAGAGAGATTACTATTTTTTGATTTCGCTGCTTTGGAGACTCAAACCCCGAGTGTTTAATTGCCGCGGCAACACGGTCGCGCGACTCCTCGACTGCTTTGTCGGGCAAGCCTACTAAGGTAAATGCATGGAGGCCGCGAGAGAGATCGGTTTCAACCGTAACGATGTTTGGGGCCAAGAGAGATGTTTGAGCCCCGTACACTCGCGCATATTGCATGGCGCTATCCTACGCGCCAAAGAATTTTAGGCAAGTCTTGACTCTTCGTTCATGTGTTCTTTGCAGGTGCGAGCCGAAGGGTTGGCTTCAAGGCGATCCTCCTCAATTTGCTCGCCGCTTACCTCGCAGACACCATACGTACCATCCTCAATCTTGCCGAGCGCGCGCTTTATATTGTTGAAAGTAACCTCAAGCTCATCGTTAATTGCGCGATTTTCGGTATATTCTTCAAGCTTATCGGCCGACTCGTTTTCGTCTGCAGGCGAGTTCATCACATCCATTTCGGTCTCTTTTGCCTCCCAATCGCTCGAGTTTTTAGGATTTTGTACCCCCACAGTATCAAGCTCGCTCTTAACTTGAGAAAGTTCAGCTTCTAAGCGATCCTTAAACTCTGCAATTTTTTCTGGTGTCATATGGCAGTAGTATAGCGCACGGCGTATCTATAGGCTATTTGCTTGGCACAAAAGAGCTTCGGCGGCTGATAAGCTCGCGCAGCGTGCCATCGGCCGTGGTGATGACGAGTGTGTTCCTATCGAGAAATGTCCACAAAAGGAGGATATCCCCCGCTTCGTTTACTATCACCCGAGCGTCATGATTTTCTGCAACCTTATCGCGAAACGGGCTCACGATAAGGCCGGTTGTGGTAGTTGTTGCCTGCACTGCTTGCTCGGTTGCGGTTTTTGGCCTTGGATTGCGGTTAAAGAGCGGCAAGAGCTCCTGCTGCATGGCGCGCTCCCACTCGAGCATGCCAGAGAACGCCTGCTCGTATGAATCAACTTTTACGATAAGAAACGGCTGTGGCCCGTCAAACATATGCACACCAAGCAAATATTCTTGCGGGTCGAGTGTGCGCAGCAATTCGTCTGGTGCGTTTGGTGCAATGAGCGCAAGAAACGATTGGATGCTCACGGTAGGAGGGATTTTAGTTTTGTCGGCCTCTGTGGTTGTAGCGAGTGCTACATAACTGCGGCTGATGAGCCCGAGCGAAATGCTTGCTTTGTCTTTAAGAGACGTAAGATTTTGCATTACGGTCTCGCGGCTCCACTGCTGTTTACTCAGCACTAAGACTTGCGTGTCGTCGATTGCTATAAATGGAGTAGTGGCTGCCACTTGTTGTGGGAGCGATGGTGCAGGGCGCAAAAATACATAGGCTAAGGTGCCAAGCGCACCTACTACAAGCAATACTCCCCCGCCAAACATAGCGGCATTTTTTGCCCACCCCCAATCTTTTTTTGCGATCGACTCAATCATCCCGCTCCTTTTGCCGCCACGCTCGGCTTCTGCGGCAGCAATCGATACAACCGAAACATCCTGATGCTCTATAACGCTCTCGATATCGGTTTTGTAGGTTTGCAGTGGTGCAAGTGGTGCATCATCACGCTCCTTTTCGGTCATGGGCTGCCCTACTTTGTTGCTTGGTGTATTTTCGGGCATTGTCACCAGCTTGGCGTTTTGCTCATTGGTAAGCAAAACACCCGCACTCGCGCGCTCGGCGCTTGCGGATGTCCGACCTTCTTTTTTGGGGAGTAGAAAATCTTTTAGATTAAATCCCTTTTTATCTTGCTGGTCCGGTTCCATTTGAAGGTGATGGGACGAGACCTTTTCGGGTCGCAAAGTCTGCATCAACAGCCTTGATTGAAAGATTGATGCGGCCTTTTTCGTCTATCTCCTTTATCATAACCCGGACTTTCTCTCCTACGGCGACTGCTTGTGCAATTTTTTCGATACGAAATGGTGCAACTTCGGATACGTGCACCAAACCTTCAGCATCTTTGCCTGGGCCGATGCGCACAAAGGCACCAAAATCCATGAGGCGGGTTACCTCGCCATCGTATACCTCGCCTGCTTTATACTCCTTTACGATTGCTTCGATCATCTCTCTTGCTTTACTTGCTGTACCATTTTTGCCGGTGATATACACCGAGCCATCATCTTCAATAGTGATATCTTCAACGCCGGTCGTATCTTTAATACCATTGATTGTTTTGCCGCCACCGCCAATGACGAGACCAATTTGGTCGGGCTTTACTTTGAGAGTGATGATTTCTGGTGCGCGTGGGCTAATCGTTGCGCGCGGCGCGGCAATTGCTATCTCAATCGTATCGAGGATATGCGCGCGAGCTGCTTTTGCGCCCGCAAGTGCCTCAACTAAAATTGGCACGGCAACACCGTCGAGTTTAATATCCATTTGGACTGCAGTTACTCCAGCGCGAGTGCCGGCAACTTTAAAATCCATGCCGCCAAACTCATCTTCTGGCCCTTGGATGTCGGTGAGCACTTTGTATTTGCCGCCGTGAGTCATGAGGCCCATCGCAATGCCGGCAACCGGCGCTTTAATTGGCACGCCACCATCCATGAGTGCAAGCGTAGATGCACACACCGAGCCCATCGAGGTTGAGCCGTTTGATGCAAAACATTCGGACACTACGCGAATGGTGTATGGGAATGTGGTTGCATCAGGGATCACTGCTTCGAGTGCTTTTTCGGCGAGGGCGCCGTGGCCTATCATGCGGCGATTGAGCCCGCCCATGCGGCCTGTCTCTCCTGCCGAGTATGGCGGGAAGTTGTAGTGATGCATGAAGCGCTTCTTGGTGTCTTGCTCCTCAATCGAGTCCATAATCTGCGAGTCGCCAGGGCCGCCGAGTGTGAGCGCGGTAAACACGTGCGTGCCGCCGCGATAAAAGATGCCCGAGCCATGGAGGATTGGAGACACTCCCCCAGCTTGCGCAAAGAGTGGGCGCACTTCATCAAACCTGCGATTATCTGCGCGCTTGTTGTCTTCGACTGCACCACGGTGGATCTCTTCGTCTACTTTGTCTTCAAAAAATCGCTTAAGGACACCAGGGTTTGCATCCTGAAGTAGCTCGATCTCGCCAAGTTTTTTCTTCCATGCATCTTGCGCTTCGTGGATTGCATCCTTACCAGGTTGCCCACAAAAAACAGCGGCACGAACTTTTTGCGCAAATTCTGCTTCAAAAAGCTCAAGTGCTGCAGCAGGAACTTCGGGCTTAGTTGCGTCCTTTTTCTCCTTACCAATTTCTTTAATGATAGTGTTTTGCCACGCAATAAGTTTGTTGTGCTCTTCTACCGCGAGTTCAAATCCTTTCGCAATGTCTGCCTCAAGCGCCTCTTGTGCGCCCACCTCTATCATGTTGATGGTGCCGCCGAGGCCGCACGCCAAAATGTCCATTGTCGTGCCTGCGTCTGCACGCTGCGCGTAGGTCGGGTTCACTATATATTCTCCCGACACTCCTTTGCCGATGCGGATAGCAGCAACTGGGCCGCCCCACGGGATGTTTGAGGTAGAGAGCGCGAGTGATGCGGCATTTACTGCCACTACATCAGGATCTTCGTCGCCGAGCGCGAGCACGGTGATAATTACCTGCACTTCGTTGCGGATGTGTTGAGGAAAGAGCGGGCGGATGGTGCGGTCTACGACGCGGCCAGAGAGTATGGCGCCTTCGCTTGGCCTCCCTTCGCGCTTCTGAAAGCGTGAGCCTAAAATTTGGCCCGCTGCATAAAATCTTTCTTCGTAATCTACCGTAAGAGGAAAGTAATCTATATCTTCGCGCGTGCGTGCCGACATCACTGCCGTTGCAAGCACCGCGGTGTCGCCAAAGCGCAAAATCACCGAGCCGTTTGCTTGCTCGGCCAAATCACTAAACTCGGCAACCACTGGCTTACCTCCCACTACTGTCTCAAACTTCTTTGTTTTCATACTCGCAACTCTATCAAAAAACCCCTGCACGCGCGAACGCGTGCAGGGGTTTTAATTTATTTTTTTCTCTATTTTTCCGGTTCGCCCGACATGTTGATCGCTGGGTCTACCTCGTCTGCGCCCGAGTCTGCCACCTCGTCCACTTCATCGGCTGGGGCTGCGCCCTTTTTGCCGGCAAAGCTCGGGATGCCAAAGCGGCCTCCCCCGCCACGATAGTTGATGAGATAGTCTTGTGGATTGTCGCACATGTCGATAAAGTCGTCGGCTGCATCGCGCAGCACACCTGCAGATGATTTGCCGAAAGCAATGACCTCTACCTGGCACCCTTCGGTGTATTTTAAGTATTCGACAACTGGCACAAAGTCGCCGTCGCCGGTTGCGAGGATAACGGTGTCGAGCTTGTTTGCCATGGCGATGGCATCAATTGCCATGCCAATGTCCCAGTCGGCCTTTTTAGCGCCGCCTGCGAAGATGCGGATATCTTTTACCTTCGTTTCGATACCGGTTTTGTTGAGTGCTTCAAAGAAGCTCTTCTCATCCTCAGACTCAGTGCGGATGACGTATGCAACTGCGCGGATGAGCTGGCGGCCGGCGAGCGCTTCTTTCACGACTGCGCCGAAGTTAACTTTTGCGCGGTAGAGGTTTTTTGCGCTGTGATAAAGATTTTGCGTGTCTATAAAAATGCCGACGCGCTGGCTTTTGTGTTTAATGATTGCCATATATGAAAATAACTAACTGCTTCTTGTAAAAATTGCTGCTCTGCGAACCCTCGGCCGTAGACCGTCCACGGGCGAGGCAAATATGAAATAGGGAAAAATCGACCCCCTACCTTAGTATATACAACTAAGGCGATTAAAAAATTTCAGAAGTGGAGAATTACTTCTTGAGGTCGAGCTTCTTGAGGATAGCGTTGTAGCGCTTCTTGTCGCTGCCTTCGAGATACTTCAAATGAGTGCGGCGATCTGCAACCATCTGGAGGAGGCCACGGCGAGAGTGCTTATCTTTGAGGTGTTTCTTAAGGTGGGTAGCAAGCTCATCGATTTTTTTGCTCAAAATCGCGATCTGCACCTCAGGCGAGCCGGTATCAGTGTCGTGTACCGCCACTTCCTTAATAACTTTCTCCTTTTTTCGCTTTGTCAGCATGGGCCATATCGTAGCACAGCACAGCAATTTACGCAAGGGGCTATGTGTGTCTCTATATATAAAGAAGCCCCGCCGGCCGTGAGGCTGGCGGGGTTCATTCTCAAGAAGGTTCTTCCTCCTTCAAATATTGAAGGGGCCACCTTTTCCCAAGAATTTTGAAATAGATGTAACTGTTCCAGATCGTCAAGTTGACGAGAGCAGCTAAACGCATGATTGCCCCGGCTATGGAGTCAGGGGTCGAGAGCAGGTTCATCCCCCAAATCCACTTGTCGTTTAGGTACCATGTCTGCCAAAAATAAAGGCTACAGACATACATGATGAGGGCGAAGATTCCTCCGCCAATCACCGCTGCTGAGATGTCCCTTTCGTTAGAAGTGAATTCAGAAGGGAATTTCTTGAACATTCCCGCCCCTAGCAGGATAATGCTGCCAAGAGGGATGAAGAAGTGCAATCCAAATAGCGCTAACAGGGTGATAGTTATACTGAATAGTCCAAGGATAGTCATTTCTTTCTCCAGGTTTGAGATGCATGTGAAGACCTAAACTAAAATTAAATTACTACACTTTTTTTATTAGTCAATACATAAACGTCGCACAATATATGCGGTAGAATGGGTGTATGACGAGCGATTTGAAAGGGCTCAAAACTGAGTTTTTGGAATATTTAGAGATTGAGAAGGGTCGCAGTATAAAAACGGTCGAGAATTACGACCGCTACTTGGCACGCTACCTCACCTTCTCTAAGATCACTTCCCCATCAAAAATCACCGAGCAGTCGGTGCGTGAGTTTCGTATCCATCTCAACCGCCAAGCGGGCACTTCGGGCACGATGAAGCATAAGACGCAAAACTACTACATGATCTCCTTGCGAGCGTTTTTGAAGTTTCTGCGTAAAAGAGGCATAGATTCGCTCAACCCCGAGCGTATTGAGCTTGCTAAGGTGGGTGCCCGCGATCTCGATCTCATCTCTGCGGGCGAGCTTGATAGGCTTATGGCTGGCCCTAAGGGTGATTCGCTCGCCTCTTTGCGTGATAAGGCCATACTAGAGCTCTTTTTCTCTACCGGCCTCCGCGTTTCGGAGCTTTGCTCTATAAACCGCGACATCGACCTCTCGCGCGACGAATATTCGATTAGAGGCAAGGGCGAAAAGATTAGAGTGGTGTTTCTTTCCCCTCCTGCCAAAGCTGCTATTAAAAAATATCTTGATAAACGGGGCGATGTAGACGAAGCGCTCTTTATCCAGATGGGTAAGGCATCAAAAAATGCCAAAGAACTGCGTCTTACTCCTCGCTCTATAGAGCGTTTAGTTAAAAAGTATGCCATTAAGGCCGGTATTACCCGCAAAGTGACTCCTCACGTGCTGCGCCACAGCTTTGCGACCGATTTGCTTGAGAATGGTGCCGACCTTAGAAGCGTACAGGCGCTCTTAGGCCATGCCAATATAGCGACCACCCAGGTCTATACCCACATCACCGACAAACACCTCCGCGACATACACAGCAAGTTCCACGGCAAACGCCGCAAATAGCCCTTGTGATATCCTGATGGGATGAAACTCGTTTCGTGGAACGTAAATGGGATTAGGGCGGTCAATAACAAAGGGCTTTTTGTGCCTATGGTTGAGAAACTCAAGCCCGATATCCTCTGTTTGCAGGAAACCAAGGCCGAGCGCGGCCAGGCAGTCATTGATTTACCTGAGTATGAAGAATTTTGGAACTCGTCTAAGGGTAAAAAAGGCTACAGCGGCACGGCTATCTTTGTAAAAACGACCCTCAAACCCGCGTCGGTGCTATATGACTTCCCCGCTGCTATCACCAAAAAGTACAAACTAGTAGACACCTATGGTGACCCAAATCAAGAAGGCCGAGTTATCGCTGCCGAATTTAAGGATTTTTATGTAGTTACCTGCTACACGCCTAACGCCAAGCCCGACCTCTCTCGCCTTTCGCTTCGCCACAAGGGCTGGGATCCGGCATTTTTGGCATATATGAAGGAGCTTGAGGAGAAAAAACCGGTGATTTTTTGTGGCGACTTAAACGTAGCCCATATGGAGGACGACCTGGCTAAACCAAAAGAAAATGAGGGCGAACATGGCTTCACAAAAGAAGAGCGTGAGGGTCTCGATATGGTAGTTAAAGCTGGCTTTGTAGACACCTTCCGCCTCTTCACGAAGGGCAGCGGCATCTACACGTGGTGGAGCAATTTCTCGAATGCCAGGGGGCGCAATATAGGCTGGCGCATCGACTACTTTTTTGTATCAAAAAAACTTGCCTCCAAGGTTACCAAAGCGGCTGTGCATATGGATATTTTTGGCTCCGACCACTGCCCTATTTCGCTCGAACTTAAGTAAAGCCATATTTTGGATATGAAAAACCCCCAACATGGAGGCGTTGGGGGTTTGTGTCTACTTCTAAATAAACTTTGTTGTTGATCCCCAGGATCAGACCAATGCTGGTGGACACGGTATACCTTCTTTTGCCAAAATTATTTTGGGATTTGCGGGTTATCCGTATTCGCGCCAGCGAATTTATTTGGAAATGTACACGGTTGTAGGGAGCAACTCCTACTGGCCGGTGGTGAAAGAGCTCTTCAATCTCACGACAGGGACGTGATTCGAAGTTTTATTTGGTTAAATAGTCGAAACTACTAACCTCCAGTGATGATAGTATGTCCTTTAGAAAATAGTGTAAAGGACATTAAGGACAAATGTGGGGATAACTAGTGATTTTTTGCTAATCGACAAAATATTTCTTATCAATTTCCTTTATATCAGCTTCTTCAGCCTCATCCTTCTTCTCTTTTGCCTCCACTCCAACTTTTTTAAGCTCGTCCTCAGGAAGTTTCACCAGCTCTAAGGCGCGCTTCGATAGATACTCTTCGGTGTTTAAGCTAGGGTCGTCGAGCACCTCCTCAAGGAGTGCGTGCAGTGCCCATCCAATCTTAGGGCCCGGCTTCTCTCCTGTTACACGCATGAGCCCTGCCCCATCGAGCGCGAGCATGCCAACCGAAATGGGGTCGCGAAGCGCCTGCTCGATCATCGACTGATATTTGCGGAGTCTGAACGGCTGTTCTTTAGGCCTGCCAGTGCCTATGCGGTCACAGATGCGAAGTTTAATGAGGTCCTCGATGTTCTCCCTACCCACGTTTCTCACGATGCGCCTTACCGCAGATAGGGTGATTTTGTCCGGGTCTGAGAAGAACATGTGCCACCTCACCAGCCTCTCTGTTTTCTCGACAGTTTCACGTGAAAATTTAAGCTCCTCAAGGGCCTTCTTTGTCATGCGTGCGCCTACCACATCGTGGCCGTGGAAAGTCCAGTCATGTTTGTCATCCGACCAGCGGCGAGCCTTTGGCTTGCCTATGTCATGAAACAGGGCTGCCAAGCGTATCTCAAAACTCCAACCTTTGTCGGCTGCATGCTGCAAAGCGCGCATATTATGCTCAAACACATCAAAGCTATGGGCCTGGTTTTGCTCTACCCCCACCCCTTTCTCAAGTTCGGGCGCTATGTATTGCAAGATACCCATGCTCTGGGCCAAGATGAGCGCCTTCATAGGCTTGCTTGAGTTTAAAATGCGGACAAACTCATCTCGAATGCGCTCTTTAGATATCTTTTCCAACTGCGAAACGTTTTTAACCATCGCGTCACGGGTTTCGGGCTCTATAACAAAGTCGAGCTCTGCCGCAAGGCGGATGGCACGTAGTATGCGCAAGGCATCTTCGGCAAAACGCTCATCTGCCTTCCCCACTGCGCGCAGCATAGTGTCCTTTATGTCTTTTAAACCGCTGTAAAGGTCAAGAAGCTTGGTATGGGACGGGCTATAGGCCAAGGCATTTATAGTGAAGTCGCGGCGCTTAAGGTCGTCCTCAATTTTTTGGCTAAAGAGCACGTTGTCTGGCCTGCGCGCATCGCTATACTTCCCCTCGAGCCTATATGGAGTTATTTCGATCACTCTTAAGGTCTCGTCCCCTTCTTCTTCGTTTACTACCCCCACGGTGCCAAACTCGTTGGTGTAATAGGTGTGAGGAAAGACTTTCTGGATATCCTCAGGGGTGGCGTCGGTGGTGATATCCCAATCGTTCGGCTTCTTCCCTATCAGCAGGTCGCGGACGCATCCTCCCACTATCCACGCCTCAAAACCGGCTCTTTCGAGCTCTTTTGTTGCACGTGAAACTACTTCGGGTATGAGATTAGGATCAAGCTGCATAAGCTTTATTGTAACATTGGCAAAATAGCATTTTGGTGCTCCCGGAGGGATTCGAACCCCCAACAACTGCTTCGAAGGCAGGGATGATATCCATTTCACCACGGGAGCCTTACGAACAGCTAAATACTAGCTTTAAAAGCCTTAATCTCAAAACAAAGACAGTGGACGAGTTTGAGAAATCTAAAAATGGTATATACTGTTTTCTGTAGTAATAGAGCGGATATAGTTTAATGGTAGGACGCGTCCTTGCCAAGGACGAGGTGGGAGTTCGATTCTCCCTATCCGCACTAGTAGTTAGTCTCTTAGACAGAAAAGGGCATTTTAAAGGCCTTGACTCTATTGGAGTATAGAAACACGTAGGAATAAGGCTTTTTAGCGGTCACCTGTGGATAAAACTGTGGAAAGGTGTATAAAAGACACGTCTTTGACTGGATTTTGACCCTAAATATGGGGCAAAAGTGTTTCATAAGAAACGTTTTCACGTGAAATCAGGCTAAAATATGGCTAAAACTGAGAAAAGGAGGGTGGGAGATATAGGGGAGGAAGTTGCCTGCAAATACCTTGAAAAGAGGGGGTATAAGATAGTGGAAAGAAACTATCTAAAACCTTGGGGAGAAATCGACATAGTGGCAGAAAAGCCTGATTTTATTAGTTTTGTCGAGGTTAAGACAGTTTCACATGAAAACTTTCGCCCCGAGGAGAACATGCATCCGGCTAAGATAAAGAGGCTCCATAGGGCAGTGCAGACCTACTTGCTGGATAGGAAGGTGCCTGAGAGTAGGGAATGGCGTTTAGACCTTGTGTGCGTCTTTTTAGACTTTAAGACAAAGAGGGCAAAGGTGGAGATTTTGGAAAATATTATCCTGTAGCGATATTTTGTGCTATTCTCCTTACATCCGCCTCCGCGTGCTTCAACGGGCTTTGCCACGTCGAAGTCACGCTCCGGCGTGACGAAGACGGGGTGTCGTATACCGGTAGTACGCTTGCTTTGGGAGCAAGATGACGGAGTTCAATTCTCCGCACCCCGACCAGAAATATTGTTATGGAACGCATTACGCTCATCACGCGAGCTTCAGCCGACTACGAATTGCTTGACTCTGGGCTCGAAGAAAAGCTTGAGCGGTATGGCAAGCTAGTGCTCTCACGCCCCGACCCGCAGGCTCTGTGGCCTAAAAAACTTGCAGAGGAGGCGTGGGCACAGGCCGATGCGCTCTATATGCGCACAAAAGGGGAGGGGGAGTGGCGCACGAAAACTGAATTACCAAAAGAGTGGCCGATTAAAATCGGTGGCCTTACGATGGGTATACGCGCGACTTCGTTTAAACACACGGGGATTTTCCCCGAGCAGGTGCCAAATTGGGAGTGGCTTCAAAATATAATTAAGAATGCTCTTGAGACAAAAGAAAAAGAGTCTGTCTCGGTGTTAAATCTTTTTGGATATACAGGCGGTGCAAGCCTCGCTGCTGCGCAGGCAGGCGCCGACGTGTGTCATGTGGATGCGTCTAAATCGGCAGTTGCGTGGGCACGCGAAAACGCTGCAGCGTCGGGCCTTGCTGAAAAACCTATCCGCTGGATCATTGAAGACGTTATTACCTTTGTAGAGCGCGAGATAAAACGCGGCAACCATTATGACATTATCCTTATGGACCCGCCTGCGTTTGGCCATGGCCCTAAAGACGAGTTGTGGAAGTTTGAGGAACATTTTTTGGAGCTTATAAAACTCTCCAGTGAGCTCTTAACCGAAAAACCAATCGGTATGCTCATTAATGGATATGCGGCAGGATACTCATCACTCTCCTTTGCATACAATCTGGGGGCCCTGGTAGAAAAATTTGGAGGCACGCTCCAGTATGGAGATTTAACTATTGAAGAGTCGGCAAGCAAGCGCCTGCTCCCGTGCGGGATTTTTGCGCGCTGGACGCGGCTTCACTAACGTGCAGGAGTAAGTGCATCAACCAACTTCTGCCGCTCTTCAACAAATGTTTTGCTTAAGAAGGCAGCAGCCTCAGCTTTAAGATCTAGAGATAAAAATTCGGCGAGTCCATTTTTCCCTGCAGCAGCCAAGCTTCGATTGATATATGAAATAGTAATAGCGCGCAAATCGCGGCTTGCGGTAGTGTCGCCGGTTGTTGCAGTGGCAATGAGGCCAATGAGCTTGCCGTCATAGGTGCGCACTACGGCGCCTCCTGAGGATCCGCCTTGGGAGACGACGGTGCCGCCGAGCGAAACAACATCAACATTGGAGCTCGTATTAAACGTGTAGAGCTGCCCAATGGTAGTAAATGCCGAGGTTGCGTAGAGATTTTTTTCTATCGTGATGCCGTCAAGAAATCCTGCAGGATACCCTGCAACGAGCGCGCCATCGCCGGTGTCCGGCATTGCGCCACTCATGGCGATGTTGGTAAACGAAGAGGGGAGTGTGCCGGCAGGGTTTGTGGTTGAGGTGATAAGCAAAAATGCGTAATCATTTTCTCCGGTGCCTAGGCCGTGCTCTGCAGTAATTTGAGATGCATTTTCGTTGATCCAAGCAGGCGGCAAATAAAGAAGCGATGCACGATACATAGGCTGCGCTGGGCTACCGGTGCGGATAGTGCAGTCGACTGAATTTTTAGTTGGATAATCTTTGAGCAAAAAATATTGAGCGATGTGCGCATTGGTGAGCACTACGCCGCGCGCGTCCACAATAACGCCACTCCCGGATATCGAACGCACTGAGCCTCCTACTGCAGCAATGCATAAAATATTTACAATCGAGGCACGTGCAGTTGTGTTAACGAGTTCAGGGTCAATAATAGGAGCAAGTGCCACTTTGGTAGTTTGTGTGGTAGATGTAGAACTTGCTGCGGGAGTAATTTTTTTAGCAACTACTTTAACATCAGGCTTTTTAGGAGTTGAGGTAGCGGCGGCTGTTGTCTTGGTAGATGATGTTGCCACGGTGGTTGGTTTGGTGGGAGTTTCGCGAACTACAGTAGTTTGTGGGGGGGTAGTGGGGAAGTAGGAAGAGACAAGAGACGATGCGCTGCCTAAAAACAAGTTGAGGGCAATGAGGGTGCTAGCAAAGAGCCCATTTAAAAATAACCCGAGACCGGAAAAGAGATCCATGATATATAGTATAAGCTAACCATCTGTCGCTTGTCTTAGCGGGTTTTACCTCGCCGAAGCCAAGCTATAGCTTGGCGAAGGCGGGATTAGTTTAGTGGTAAAACATCAGTTTTCCAAACTGAGGTTGGGAGTTCGATTCTCCCATCCCGCACACTTCAACTCGCTTCGCTCGTTCAGTGTAAACTGAGCGAGATGAAGTACCCTGAGCCTGTCGAAGGGCTCTGTAAATTACGTAAGTATGGCGCTCGCCGCCCGTCTTGGTATAGTAGACATATGACTATACGAAACGGAATCATCACGCTGATACTCGCAGTACTTATTGGTATAGCAGGCTGGTATATATATTCGAACTCGCAGTCTTTGCCGCACGTGCTCACCGAAAGCGGCGACAGGCAGCAAAAAGAAGAAACCGACTACTACACCGTGCAGGTGGTTTATCCTAACGCTACACGCCTTGCAACACGCACCGACAGCAGTAAGGCGGCCGACGAAAGGGCAGTGTCTACTATCGAGCGAGAGTTGCAGGATGTAGTCCAAGCATTCAAATCAGCTGCAAATGCTGCCCTAACAGCAGACGAAAAGGAGAGACTCGCCGCTGCAAAGCTTAAATATTCCCTCAATGTTGCCTATCGTGGCTATAACTCGGGCAGTTTTGTATCTGAGGAGTTTGATATCTTCCAGGATACAGGCGGCGCGCACCCTATAAACTTCTACAAAACGCTTGTTTTTGATCTTAAGGGCAACAAGGTGTCGCTTGATGGCATCTTTGTCTCAGGCTCAAACTATCTCGAGAGGATCTCAACTGAGGCTACGAAGCAAGTAGGGCAGCAACTCACTCAAAAAGGTGCTGGCGCAAACGCTACAACATCACTCGTTGCAGAGGGTGTAGCCCCAAAGGCTGAAAATTTTACTAATTTTGTTGTTAACGACGGTGTACTCACCTTCTTTATCCCTCCATACCAGGCAGCCAGCTATGCAGCCGGCTCGTTTGAGGTGCGTATCCCGCTCCTTGATATGAAGGACATAGTGAAGCCGGGCATTCAATAGGAGAAAAGGGAAGTGAAGAATAGAAAAACCGCCTCAGGCACTATGCTGGGGCGGTTTTTTGTATGAGAGGCTAAAAAACCTTACCTGACGGCGTCTTTAAGTGCCTTTGCAGCCTGGAACTTAGGAACGCGCATTGAAGGCACATTTACGCTTTCGCCAGTTCGTGGGTTGCGGGCAGTACGAGCTGCGCGCATTTTGGTCTTAAAGATACCAAGACCTGCGATAGACACATCCTCATTTCGCTTAAGAGCGCCAACAATGGTCTCTACCATGGTCTCTACGGCACGCTCTGCGTCAGCTTTGGTGCCGCCGAGCACACCGTGCACTTTTTCTGCAATATCCTGCTTATTCATATGATTATTGGTGACTAATAATCTGCCCAATTGGGGGTTCTTTCGCTTTCGCCCTGTATCCCAGGCGAAAAAACCTGTGCCACCAGTATACGATCTCCAAAAAACCTTGCAATAGAGCCACGGGGACAGGAAAATTTGACAAAAAATAAAAAAATTCTCGAATGTAAATACAAAAAACCGCCCCACACTGTGCAAGGCGGCCTTTTGCGAACGGTCCGCTGAGTATTTTACACCAAAATGATGTTTAACGTGCGAATTCTATTGCGCGAGTCTCGCGGATAACGTTAATTTTTATTTCTCCAGGGTATTTAAGTTCGTTTTCGATGCGGAGTGCGATGTTTCGGGCAAGCTCTCGTGCTGCAAAGTCGGTCATTTCATCCGGTTTTACAAACACACGCACCTCGCGGCCTGCAGAAATCGCATACGACTTCTCAACACCGGCAAACGAGTTAGCAATTTCTTCGATATCGCCAAGGCGCTTGAGATAATTTTCGACACTGTCGCGGCGTGCGCCCGGGCGACCACCTGAAATCGAGTCGGCCACCTGCACGATAACCGATTCGGTTGTTTCGTACGGATATTCTTCGTGATGCGCCTGCATCGCTTTAATTACCTCTTCGGATACACCAAATTTCTGCAAGACGCGGCGGCCAATCTCTACGTGGGTACCTTGCACCTCGTGGTCGAGTGCTTTGCCGATGTCATGCAAGAGTGCACCTGCACGCGCTACTGCCGGGTTTGCGCCAAGCTCCTCGGCAATCATGCCGGCAATGTGCGCCATCTCAACCGAGTGTTGCAGCACCGACTGGCCGTATGACGTGCGGAAGTAGAGGCGCCCCAAGATCATGATGAGGCGAGGGTCGAGGTTAAGCACTCCAGCTTCAAATGCAGCGGCGTCGCCCTTTTCTTTAATTATTTTATTTACTTCGCCTTTTGCTTTTTCAACCGTCTCTTCAATCTTTGCCGGCTGGATGCGGCCATCCATGATGAGATTCTCGAGGGCAACACGCGCCACCGCGCGGCGGATAGGGTCATATGATGAGATCACAATCGAGCCTGGTGTGTCGTCGATAATTACCTCAACACCAGCAGCACGCTCAAACGCCTTGATGTTGCGGCCTTCTTTGCCAATGATCTTGCCTTTGATGTCGTCGCTCGGGATGGTGATAGCGGTTGCCATCGTGTCTGAGGCAACTGAGTTGCCGAGACGGTGAATAGCGGTAGTAAGAATATCTTTTGCTTTGCGCTCAAGTTTTTCTTGCCCCTCACGCTCAAGTTTTTGCAAGCGCACCATCAAATCCTCGGCATTCTCGCGCTCAAGCTCAGTAAAAAGCATTTCGCGCGCAGCCTCCTTGGTGAGGCCACCCACCGCCGCAAGCGCGTTTGCGCGCTCGGTAAGCAAAATATCTGCACGCTCTTTAATTGATTTAATTTCTTCGATGCGAGTCTTTACACCCTCAACTTCGCGGTCGAGCTCTGCCTGCTTTTTGTCGACTGCTTCTTCGCGTTTAAAGATGCGATCTTCGGCGCGCACCACCTTCTCTTCTTTTTCTTTTATGTCAGCATCAAAAGCGGCAAACTTTTGTTTTGCCTCTTCATCTGCGGCTTCGGTTATCTTTTTTGCTTCTTCGCGCGCGTTAAGCATCAAGTGCTTAACTTCAACTTCAAGCGAGTTCTTCTGTGCGCGGGCAAGCACCTGCCTCAGCCAATAACCAATAGCAACACCCGCGATAGCTGCAACACCAAGGCCTCCAATCAGGAACAAAACAATTTTTAATGACATACACGGTTTGGTTTCCCATACCGCTTCAGTCGATAGCCCGGCGAACACGCCTGCTAGGCGCAGGTAGATTTACTGTGAGGTAAGCAAAGCAGCAGATAGGTGAGTCTGGTTCACAGAAATGGTCGTCATACTAAGAGAGAAGCAGCAGGTAAACATGACTTAAATATAAATTTATTCAGAAACAAACAATTGATCAGAACACCGCCACAATACCAGGAAATCCCAAAAACCGCAATGGTTTTTGGGACTCTAGATAGCCTTAAAAGGGGATAAGACGGCTACTTTTTAGCGCTTTTTTGCACGTCGTCTACAATGCCGTACTTTTTAGCGTCTTCGGCAGACATAAAGTAGTCGCGCTCCACGTCGAGTTCGATCTTTTTGAGGGTTTGGCCAGTTGCTTTTGAAAGAATGTTGTTGAGGCGAGCACGGGTTGCCACAATGTGGCGAGCAGTAATCTCAATATCGGTCGCCTGGCCCTGGGCACCGCCCCACGGCTGGTGGATCATCACCTCGGCGTTAGGCAAGGCAAAGCGCTTGCCGCGGGTGCCACCAGCAAGGAGCACAGCTGCGCCTGAGGCTGCAATACCAACGCATACGGTCACTACATCTGGCTTGATGTAGTTAATGGTGTCGAGCATCGCGAGTGTTGCGGTTACTGAGCCGCCAGGGGAGTTGATGTAGAGCTGGATGTCCTTTTTAGGGTCTTCAGAGGCCAAAAAGAGGAGTTGGGCTATCACCAAGTTTGCGGTGTAGTCCTCAATCGGGCCCGAGAGAAAGATAATGCGGTCTTTAAGGAGGCGCGAGTAAATGTCGAACGCGCGTTCGCCCATAGGTGATTTCTCAATCACCATCGGCACGAGCTGATCCTGCACCCCAGAGTATTTTTTATCTTGCATATTGGGCATTCTACGCGCGTTCACGCACCTTTTCAACCTGCCTGCCGGCAGACAGGCTGTTCACACCTTTTGCTTGCATTATTTATATGCGCATGTGATTCTTATTCCACAGGGTATTTCTCGCATGTTCGCATCCCGCGAACAGCAACTCATTCAGGAGGTTTCCATGACTCGTGTTGTAGCTCTTCTAGCTACCGGCACTATCATCTACGTCGTTGGTCTTGTCGGTGTTCTGACGCTGGTTTTCGGTGTTGGTCTCCGCCTCGACCCCGTCGTTCTTGGTCTGTTCGGATTGTTTGTTGCTATGACAACGAGCTTTCCGCGCTGGGTTGACTTGGCCAACCGAGCTTACAAGTCAGTCTACTAAATGAGCAGAAATGCTCTGATGAAGTTCTTTATGCCGTAGCGTTTCCTACGCGCGGTCCAGCAAAAGGAGTTCTCTATGTCTAAGCCTGCAGCTGCACTGCTGATCGTAGCCTTCGTGCTTGCGTGTCAGCATTTCGGGCTCATCCCGTTGTAATTGCATCTCTTCGGCTAGAGATGCTCCTCAAAGGGTCCGGACGATTTTTCGCCCGGCCCTTTTTCTTTGAATATGGCTCAAAATAAGAGTTTTATAGGAAATATACTTGACAAATATGTATTTTGGGTATATACTTATTTCAGAAAGTTTAGCTGGCCAGAGCTTAATTACACGCCAACCCCCCTGGCGGTTCGGGGTTTCGGCAGAGGACACGTGTTGTGAGGGCGGATGCCGTAAGCACGCGTGAACAGAAATGAAGGCTTTTGCGTTCGTGAAGAATCTTGGTTGGGCCCATATCAACGGCGAGGCGGTGCTCTGCCGTCTCGTTACTCTCCGTTCCGAGGATCACTTCCTCCTCGGGGGCTCCTACATTATCGGCGAGGTTGTGGAGGGGGAGGACGGCTACGACGAGGTCTCCTACTTCCACCAGCCGGTGGAAGAAGAGACGAAAAAAATGCTTAACACCGCACTCTTCGTCAATAACACGAAAGAAGGGTGGGCGGCGGAGAAAGGGGAAGAAATTCCCCGGCTTGCCTCAATGCCGACAAAGATCGGAAAGCCGTGGATGAATTCCACGGCAAAATTCCTCGACATCGTTGCATTCACCGAGGACGACGCCATGGAGACGGCCTACAAGGCCGGATTCAGGGTCGAGAAGTTCTTCTACCACGGTTCGGCGTCAAACTACGACGCCGAAAAGTTTCCAGAATATTCGGGCGGCTACTGGAGCCGCCTGCTCACAAAGCAGAAGAGGCAGGCCGACGACGCAGTCGCCGCCTGATCTTCAAACCGGAATAGAGTGCCGGTATACAAATAGATCTCAAAGGGCCACATCGCAAGATGTGGCCCTCATTATTTTATATTATGTAGTTTTGCTATTTATCGAGCGCTTCGATCATCTTAAGCACCTGCTCGTTGCGCAGGACCGACTCGATGTGCACGCGCACGAGGTCGGGCTTTGCGTCGGGGAAGTGCTCGAGCGCATGCTTCATCTCTTCGTCTACCGCCTCCTTCTCAGCATCAATCTTTTCATCAACGGCAATCTTGTTGAGGATAAGCTGAAGCTTGGCGCGCTTGGTAGCCTGCTCGGTAAACTCCTCGCGGAGCTGCTCTTCGGTTTTTTGTATCTGCTCGAGGTAGCCCTCAAAGGTGAGGCCAAAGCGCGAGACATCCTCCTTCATCTGCGCAACAATCTTTTCAAGCTCGCTGTCGACAAAAATCTTAGGCACCTCGATATTTGTTTTTTCAAGAAGTGCGTCAATGATTTTGCCGCGGCGTTTGTCGCGCGCCTGCTGTCCCTTCTCGAGGGTCATGTTTGCGCGCAATTTTTCGGTGAGGTCGGTTACGCCCATAAAGTCGCCAAGAGATTTTGCAAAGGCATCATCAAGCGGTGGCAAGTCTTCATCATTAACGACAGCATCTGGCGTGGTGGGCACTTGGCTGTTTGCCTTGCTGTGCGCGCGGCGGATAGACACCAAAGCCTCATCAACATCTTTGTCGGTTACATCTGCCGCAGGCTCTGCAGGCACTTTTGCCGCGAGCGATTTCCAATCTTTAGGGAGAGCTACTTCAGGATATACGCTCGCGTGTATGTGGAGGCCCACTGGGTTGCCCGGAGCCATCTTAGTGATATGCACCTCGGGGCGGCCCACGGTGTCGAGCTTGTGCTCCTCGAGGAGGGTAGGATAAAAGTCGCGCATGTACATATTGGTAGCCTCTTCAAGAATGGCAATTTCGCCTACCTGCTTAAGCACCAAATCCTCAGGCACGTGGCCTTTGCGGAATCCTGGCATCTCTATGTCTTCGGCAATATTTTTCAGAGCCTCCTTTTGAAATGGGGCCAACACATCTGTGGGGATTTCGCCCGAGATCTCGATCTCAGACCCTGGTTTTTTTTCTATCGTAAAGGTTTTTGCAACCTCTGCGTATGTAGGTAGTGATTTTTCAGACATAAAGCGTGCGCGCGAGGATTTGTACCCGCAACATTACTGCTGTTAATTAGATTATGAATTTGCCTGCTCGGTCGTGGGAGTTTGTTCGGCTTGTAGTTTTTGCTGCTGCGTTACAAAAAAGTAGATGCCGCCTGCAACGAGGAGTACGACGACGATAATGATGCCAAGAGTGCCTCCAACCTCTTCAACCTCAGAACTTTTCTGTGTTTCTTGAGGAGGAGTTTCCATACGCTTGAGTATATCACGCACCCTTAAAACGTATTTATTTTTTACCGAACTTCTCTGTGTATAGCGCAATCGACTTCTCAACTGCGGCCAGTGCCTCTGCTTTGCCCATTATTCCCTTAATCTCAACTGGAGATGGTTTGCCCTTGAGTGCCTTGTAGGTCTCGAGAAAGTGCTGAAACTCTTTAATAGAGTGCTTGTTGATATCCGCTAAATCCTGCACATCATCCCAGCGCTTGTCTTCTGTCGGGACCGCGATGATTTTATAGTCAGACTCGCCGCCATCTACCATGTCTATTACTGCAACTGGGCGAGCCGAAACGAGGATGCCGGTAGGTATTGGGTAAGTGGTGAGCAAAATTACATCAAGCGCATCACCGTCTTCCCATAGTGTCTGCGGCACAAAACCGTAGTCGTAGGGGAAGGCAGCTGACGTATAGTTTGCGCGATCGAGCTTGATGAGGCCCGTCTCTTTGTCAATTTCGTACTTGTTGTTTGAGCCCTTCGGGATCTCGATAATAACGTTAAGCTCCCTCGGGATGTTCTCTCCTGCAGAAATATCGTGCCAAAGGTTCATATGATGTGCAATTAATTATTTTTTTAATTACTCAGCTTTTTCTTCTTTTACTTCCGCTACAGGAGTTTCGGTGAGTTCGCCCTCCTCGGTTGCCTCAGCAACGCTCGCGCCTTGGGTCGACTGGATGTCGATGCGCCAACCGGTGAGCTTTGCAGCGAGGCGCACGTTTTGGCCGCCGCGGCCGATAGCCAAGCTCTGCTGATCTTCAGCAACTTTGATCACTGCTTTGTGCTCAGCCTCATCAAGCTCAACTGAAGTAACGCGTGCTGGGGAAATTGCCTCTTCGATAAAACGCTTTGGGTCCTCAGACCATTCGATGATGTCGATCTTCTCGCCACCAAGCTCTGAGGTAACGGTAGATACGCGAACGCCGCGTTGGCCAACGAGCGAGCCAACTGGGTCGACGTGTGAGTCGCTTGAAACGACAGCAACCTTTGAGCGTGAGCCTGCTTCGCGAGCAACTGCCTTAAACACCACAGTGCCGTGCGCCGCTTCAGGAACTTCCATCTCAAAAAGTTTTACAAGAAATTGAGGATGTGCGCGTGAGAGGCGCAGGTATATACCGCGTGGTGATTCCTCAACTTGGTAGAGGAGTGCGCGGATGCGCTCGCCTTGGCGATAACGCTCACCAGGGATCTGTGCTTCGTATGGCAAGATGCCGGTAGCGCGGCCGAGGTCGACATAAATGTTGCCGCGCTCCATGCGCTGCACGGTGCCTGAAACAATTTCGTTTTGGCGTTTACCAAACTCTGCCACCACTGAAACTTTTTCAGCTTCGCGGATCTTTTGGATAATCACTTGCTTTGCCGTTTGTGCAGCAATGCGGCCGTAATCGTCTTTCGCCTCAAGAGGGAAGACAAGTTCATCTCCTACCTTTGCGTCGCGCTTGATAAATTTGGCATCAGCAATAAGGATGTGCTGCTCGGCATTAAAATGAGGCAATTCGCCCTCGCCAAGCACCGGCTCTTTGTGGAAGTGATGATCACCCTCCCTGCCCGTCGTAGCTTCAGTGGAGTCGGGTTCGTCAAAACGAACAGAGCTTTCGTCTACTACTTCTTTTACCTGCTGAAACTCGGTAGTGCCCGCGTTCAAGTCGAGTTTAGCGCGGATCACTTGCCCCTTTTTTGCGTATTCTTTTTTGTATGCAGTTGCGAGTGCGGCTTCAATTGCCTCGATCACTTTCTCGCGAGGTATGCCGCGCTCTTCTTCAAGCTCGCCGAGCACCGAATTCATTACTTTTAGGTCAAACATAATTCTTTAAATTAATTGATATGCATCCCGCAAGGGGATAAGAGATTTATAGTCGCTATCGCTTCCTTAAATTCTCTTAATCTGAGCTCTTTTTGAAAAGAGGACCGCCCCTCTCAGGGCGGTCATCAGATACAAGAAGTATATATATGGAAGGGTAGGTTGTCAAATATCTCCTCCTTCTATACTATGCGGCCAGACGTAACCTATATAAGGAGGATGCCATGCGCATCGTAACGCTCAATACCTGGGGTGGCCGTGTCTACGAGCCACTTCGTGCTTGGCTTCGAGATATCGATGCCGACATTTACTGTCTTCAGGAGGTGTTCAGCTCACAGGAGTACGGGTTCTACTCGGATGAAGTGCCGGAAGGCCGACAAGGCGACCCATTGATCCGGGTGAATCTTTTTGAAGAGGTTCAAAAAATTCTCCCCGATCATCGAGGCATGATGCTCCCTCAGTGTCGCTGGCAGGTGCACAACACATTCAAAAAAGAAGAACCGCTGTGCCAGCTTGGCATTGCTACTTTTGTCCGCAAGGGTATTTTGATGGGTAAGGGGCAGAGTGGTTTTGTATATCAAGAGTATCGTGAAATCCCTCAAACCGAGCTCCCGACTCCGCGTGTGGCACATGCAGTCCGCATCATTCCTGCAGCTGGTCGGCCAGTGGTGGTGGCACATATGCACGGCCTCTGGATCCGCGAGGGGAAGCATGACACGCTCGAGCGTGTTAAGCAGGCGGAATTGTTTCTTAGTCTTATCGAAAGCGTGTGCGAAGTTGGAGATTCGGTAGTAGCCTGCGGCGACTTTAACGTATTGCCGAACAGTGCTACGCTTCCTATCCTACAAGGGCTTCACGACTTAGTCGTTCGCGGTGGGCACACTAGCACGCGCACACCGCTCTACTACAACTCCCGCGGCAAGAAGGATCTGCCGCGTTTTGCCGACTATATGCTGGTGTCTCCTGGCGTGAAGGTCGAGAAGTTTGATGTGGTGCACGAGCCGATCATCTCCGATCATTGCCCGCTCGTGCTCGATATTGAATAGCAGCAGCGCCGCGGAATTTTCCGCGGCGCTTTTCTTTATCCTGAACGAAGTTGAAGGATTTTGCGATATAATAAACGCACGATGTTTGTACCAAACAGGGAACTGGGGAGTTTTTTGCTTGATAGTCGGCTGCTTGATCGCGCGCAGCTCGAAGATTTTTCTGCACGCGCCGAAGTAAGCGATGAGGGTTTGTATACACTCCTTATGAAAGAGGCTGCGGTGCACGAAGATGAGCTTCGCCGCGCAGCGGCACATGTGCTTGGTGTGCCGTTTGTGTTGCTTGCACACGAAGATATTGAGCCCGAGGCGCTCGAGCTTGTGCCCGAGCCTCTTGCACGCACCCACTCGCTCGCCACTTTTGCACGCTCAGGGCCGGTAGTAGATGTGCTTCTTCTTGATTTAGACAGCCTCGAGCACATTAAGTTTCTAGAAGAAGAGCAGCAACTCTCTCTTGTGCCGCATTTAACCGATAGAGTGTCATTTAAGCGCGCACTCCTTATATATCAAAAGCGCCTTAAGGAAAAATACGGAGATCGATTGAAGAGTGTTGAGGACGAACGTGCCACCGATGCGCTGCTTTCGCACGCACTCCTCTCGAGGGCGCACGAGATACATCTTGAGCCTCGCTTAGCCCCGGGTGGGCAAGAGCTTCGTGTGCGCTATCGCACCGGCAGCATGCTTTATGACGCCATGTCCCTTCCGAAACAAACGGCAAATATTGTTGGGCGCCTGAAAGAGCTCGCAAACCTTTCGTTTACTTTGCCGGTGCCACAAGAGGGCAGATTTAAGGTGATGCTCCAGAATGGCGAACATGTGCGCGTGCGCGTGGCGACACTCCCTGCACACTCGGGCGAAAAGATTACATTGCACTTGGCGCGCGAAGCGGCTGGCAAAAAGGGTTTTACGCTTAGCTCGCTTGGCCTCCACGGCCAAGGGCTCGACGACGTGCATGACGCGCTCACCAAAAAGAGCGGCCTCGTGCTGGTGGCAGCGCCGAGGGGCGGTGGCAAAACTACCACGCTCTATACGTTGCTCGACTCGCTCGCATCTCCATACCTCTCGCTCGCCAGTGTTGAAGAAAAAATCGAAGTGCCGCTTGCGCACGTGACACAAACACAAATTAAAAAAGAGCTCGGCCTCACCTATGCCTCGGCGCTGCGCGCAACGCTCAGGCAAAAGCCCGATGTCGTGATGATAGGGGAGATAGCGAGCGAAGATGTTGCGGGCTTGGCCGCAAGCGCTGCATCGCGCGGTACGCTCGTGCTGGCAGGCATCGATGCGAGTTCAGCAAAAGAGGCGATAGAAAAGATGATTTCGCTTGGCGTGCCAGAGAGACTCCTTAATGCAGTACTCTCAATAGTTATTGGGCAACGTGTCGTAAAAAAGGTGTGCGTGAAGTGCAAAGAAGAGTATACGCTTAGCCGCGCCGAAGCTGCACCGCTTGAGAGGGATGCCGATTTCGGCCGTGTGCTAGCTAGCCTTAAAGCTGAAGGGGTAGTAGAGGAGAGCAAACAATGGAAGGAGATGCTCTTTACTCGCGGCATAGGCTGCTCATCATGCGAAGGTGGATACACCGGCCTCGTAGGTTTGCAGGAGGTGGCAGGGAAAGATGGTGAGGCCCCTCTATCTATAGTAGAAGACGGGCTTTTTAAGGCAGCTCAAGGCCTCACCAGCATCGAGGAGGTAAAATCCCTATATTTTTAAGGCTATATCGCCCAAACAGGCGTATTTTTTAGGACACACTTGACATTTTGTCAAATTGGGCGTATACTTATGTCAGAGTTCGCACATTGAGTAGTGGCTCGGGACGGTCCACCCAGTTGGATCACAGAAGAGGGCAGAAATGCATCAGACCATCAGACTGAATCTCGCTGCGGGGCAGGTGAGCAAGTTCGTACCGATCGCCAACCAGGACGAGTTCCTGGAGATCGCCCGGCCGAGTCCTCCGAAAATGCCCGCGTGGCCGCCCCAGTTCATGCAGGTTTCGCCGCCGCCGACTCCCGCCAGCGGCCGTCGCACCAGGCAGGCGACCATCGCCCATATGGCGATGAGTCTCACCAAGCATCAGCTCGCCCATCTCGGCTAGCGATTCGGGTGAACGGTTTCGACCGTTCACCCATCCATTTAAGTGTTTAACTCCACTTGAATATTTAAATGGCTCGCGCTAATGTGACGCCAGTGTCCTGGTTGCAGGACATGTTTTGAAATAAGGAGAAGTAACGTGCAGGATAATTTTGCTCCTACGGATAGCTTCGTGGAGCTTGTGCAGCGGGCTGTTGATCAGCCTTCGATCCAGGCGATGATCCTCGGCGAAGCGTGCCTCTACGTCGTCCTCGGTACGATTGTAGTTGTCGGCCTTACTGCGTTGGCCTTCAGGTTGCCGCAGGCTGGCCAGGCGATCCGTCGCAACTATCCACGTGTCGCCGGATGGCTCAAGATCCATCAGCTCCCGCACCCCAAGTCGGCCTTTCATATGCCGGCAGAATAACCGGAGACGTACAACATGACGATCTCCACCCCCTAGCCGCTCCCTCATCTCGAGGAAGCGGCTTTCTTTTTTGCAAAGTGCTATATTAAAGAGCATGAAAAAGCGTCTCATAATCGGTAACTGGAAGATGTATGTAGAGACGCCCGAGCAAGCGGAAAGCTTTGCCAAAGGCCTGCGCGCTAAAATGCGCACACTTAAAGGAGTTGATGTGGCGCTTGCACCATCGTTTATATTGATCCCTGCTGTTGCCGAGGCACTTAACCGATCAACGATTACCGTTGGCGCTCAGGCAGTTTCGCAGTATCACGCCAATGCGCACACCGGCGAGACATCAGCAAAAATGATCCGCGCAGCGGGCGCATCGTTTGTGATCCTCGGCCACTCCGAGCGCCGCGCCCTTGGCGAAACTAACGAAGTGGTGCGCACGCAAGTGCTTGAGGCAGGCGCAGCTGGCCTTGGCATTGTGCTTTGTGTAGGCGAAGTTGAGCGCGATATAGGCGGCGATTATTTTGCGTTTATCAAAGCAGAGCTTACTTCGGCGCTGGTTAATCTCCCTAAAAAATCACTTTCAAAACTTGTGATTGCCTATGAGCCGGTGTGGGCGATAGGCAAAAGCGCAAATGATGCGATGAAGCCACAAGACGTGCATGAGGCGATTATCTATATTCGTAAAATCCTCACCGAGCTTTTTGAGCGCCTCCCAGCGCAACGCATCCCCATCCTCTATGGAGGCTCGGTTGAAGCCGAAAACGCCGCCGCACTCCTAAAAGAAGGAGCAGTCAACGGATTTTTAGTTGGGCACGCAAGCGCGTCGCTCGAAACATTTTTGCCAATACTTAACTCGTGCAAATAATGGAAATTAAAAGTATTCAGGATGCGGATGTGGCAGGCAAGCGGGTACTCCTACGCAGCAGCCTTAATGTGCCAGTTGATAGCAATGGCAAAGTGTCCGATACTTTTCGCCTCGTGCGCAGCTTGCCGACGCTCGAATACTTGGCAACGCGCGGCGCAAAAATAATTGTCGTTGGCTATTTTGGCCGCGGCGGCGAAACATTGAAGCCTGTTGCAGACGCCCTCGCAACTCTCGTGCCCAACATCAAACTCACTTTTACCACGACGCCTATTGAGCAGGTGGGGGAGGAGGCTTCCAAACTTGCAGCCGGCGAAGTGCTTGTGCTCGAGAATATCCGAAAGCATCCTGGAGAAGAAAAAAATGACCCTGCGCTTGCGCGGGCATTAGCGAGCCTTGCCGACATATATATAGATGATGCCTTTGCCGAAGCGCACCGCGCCTATGCCTCAAACGTGGGCGTGGCAAAACTCTTGCCGTCGTATGCCGGCTTTTTGATGGAAGAGGAGGTAAAGCGCCTCACCCCAGCACTCACTCCACCTGTAGGAGCTATTGCTATGATAGGCGGCGCAAAATTTGAAACAAAGCAGCCGCTGATCGAAAAGTTGCTCGGCCTCTACTCAAAAGTGCTTCTCGGTGGGGCACTCGGCAACGATGTGCTTAAGGCACGAGGATTCCCATTTGGTGATTCGCTCATCTCCGAGGTAGCGGTGCCCGAGAGTATGGCAGCAAACGAGAGGCTCGAAGTTGCAGTTGATGTGGCGCTCTCGGGTGGCAAGATGGATGGGCGCACGACCATTGTCACCGACGTGCGTGCAGACGAAAAGATTTTTGATATAGGCGCTCAAACCGCTACCGCGTGGAGCAAATACATCATCGCGAGCCCGTTTATAGTATGGAACGGCCCTATGGGCGTGTATGAAAAAGGATTTATCGAGGGCACCGACACTCTGGCAAAAGCAATCGCCTCTTCGGGCGCACATGCAATCATTGGCGGGGGAGATACCGCTGCGGCAATTGCTAAATTTACTTTTGAGCCTGAACGTGTGTTTGTATCAAGTGGCGGCGGGGCGATGCTCCAGTTTTTAAGTGATGGAACTCTTCCTGCACTTGAGGTGTTGAAGGATTAGTTAAAAGAGGTATAACTAGGGCAGAACTAAGTTGCTCAACTCTATAAGGAGAGTCATCATGAGCGAAGAAGAACCGAAAGAAGAAATGTTCGGCCAAGGTCGGACAATGAAGAAGATGCATAGCCAAGCGGTGGGCTTCAGTGTAGCTCTTGGGGCACTCGTGTTTGCGCTGCTTCTCGCTGGCCTCCTCATAGTGTTCGGCCCGCACGAGCTTCTCGGTAGTTTCGTAAGGTAGGGTAGCAAATGCCGCGGCAAAGCCGCGGCATTACTCTTTTTCGTTTAGCATTCTCGGGATCAGATGTATGTGAGCATGCGGCACATCTTTGCCAACAATAGAAAGCTGTACATAATCTGCTCCTATATCCTGTTTGAGTTTTAGTGCAATAAGTTGCGCGGCCTCAAACCACTTGTTGGCAATTTCTTTCGGCACTTCATAAAACCACTGGTGGTGTGCTTTTGGCACAAGTAATGTGTGGCCGGGCGCTTTGGGGTGGATGTCGAGAAACGCAATCGAAGTATCGTCTTCGTAGGTTTTTTGTGCCGGGATCTCTCCCGAAATAATTTTACAAAAAATGCAGTTCTCCATGTATTGGATTATACTCTAGCTCTATGAAGGTCTACAAAGTGAGAGAGAGGCAGCATGATGCGCTGCTTGATGACATGCTCGCAGCACGTGGCATTATGGGCGAAAAAGATATTGATGCATTTCTTGCGCCCGACTTTGAAAGAGACTCTCATGATCCATTTCTTTTGCCGGGCATGGACATTGCAGTTGAGCGGATTTTAAGCGCGAAAAAAAATAACGAAAAGGTTTGTGTGTGGAGCGACTACGATTGCGACGGCATACCCGGTGGTGTGATGCTCACACAATTTTTGCGCACCATTGGTGTGAGTGTGCGCCACTACATCCCGCATCGTCACAAAGAAGGATACGGTTTAAATAAAGAGGGGATAGATTCAATAGCCGAAGATGGCATCACACTTATCATCACGATTGATCTTGGCACCACCGAACACGAATCTATTTTGTATGCAAAAGAAAAAGGGATAGACATAATTGTCACCGACCACCATGTGGTGCAAACGCTCGATAACCCGGCGCTCGCGCTCATTAACCCTAAGCGCCCCGACTCTACATATCCGTTTGATGGTTTGTGCGGCGCGGGTGTGGCATGGAAATTAGTGCAGGGTATTTTAGTTACACTGCGAAGTGGGAGTCAACCCTTCGACTATGCTCAGGGTAAAGAGAAGTGGTTTCTTGATTTAGTTGGCATTGCCACATTATCCGACATGGTGCCTCTAGTGGGAGAAAACAGGATGCTCGCACACTTTGGCCTCAAAGTTTTAAAGCGCAATCGCCGCCCGGGTCTTGCCGCGCTACTGAAGGTTCTTAAAATCCGCCCGTCGGCGCTCACCGAAGATGATATCGGCTTCATGATTGGGCCCCGCATCAACGCCGCCTCGCGCATGGACTCGCCCGACATCGCTGCAAAACTTCTTTCAACTGAGGACGAAGCCCAGGCTGGAGTTTTAGCAAAAGAGCTTAATCACATTAATGACGAACGAAAAGGCTTAGTTGCCGCAACGGTTAAAGAGGCCAATCATCGCATGCTCGAAAATCCGGTGAGCGGGGGAGTGATTGTGATGGGCAACCCAAAATGGCGGCCGGGCATCCTTGGGCTCGTGGCAAACAAACTTGCCGAAGCGCACCACAAGCCGGTGTTTTTGTGGGGCCGCGAAGGCGGCGAAGTGTTGCGCGGTTCGGTGAGAAGCGGCGACGGCGTGAGCGTGGTTGAGATTATGTCGGGCGCGCCTGAAATGTTTTTGCACTTCGGCGGGCATCACGCGTCGGGCGGATTTTCGGTTTCGGAAGAAAATGTGCACTTGCTTGCCGCAGCACTCACCGAGGTGCATGAAACAATAAAATCAAAAGGGACTCTCGTGCAGGAAGTAATGGTAGAGAGGGAACTTAGTTTGCCCGAAGTGCGGCATGCGCTGCGCGATTTAAACCGGTTAGCCCCTTTTGGTGAGAGTAACCGAAAACCGTTATTCGTGTTTAGGGATGCACTTGCCTCTCGCGTGCGGATGTTTGGCAAGCAAAATGACCACCTCGAGGTTTCACTCGCCTCAGGTGACACTACTGTTTCAGGCATCTCGTTTTTTTATACTCCCGAATCATTTCTGAAGCCTATCGAAGCCGGCCAAAAAATAGATGTCGTGGGGCACGTTGAACTGGATTGGAAGGGTGGCCCCCGCATCCGCATCGTTGACGTGATTTAAAAATAAAAGTCCGGCACCCAAGGGTGCCGGATTCTTCACGCGTCTACTTTCTTTTCGGCGAGCTTCACCGCTGTTTGGTTGGTGTCGGGAAAGACAAGCACTTCGTCGCCATTCAGCATCTCAAACTTGAAGTGGAGCTTCCCGCCATACCGGCCGTCTCGTGTTGCGAATACGCGGCGCTCGTCGTAAAGCGGCGAGAGTTCTTCGTAGACCCCCGGCCGCATCAGGCTAACAGCAATTCGCTTTTTCTCTCCGTCGAGCCACTTCAGGTGACGTATGCCTTCTTGAGAAAGGATAAGTTTTTCCTGATCAAGAGAAAAGCCACCCAGGTAGAGATTCTTTTTTGGCTCTACATATCCCTTGTCGACGAGCTGCTTCACCAGGCCCGGGTCGATCTGCAGATAGTGCCAGCCGCTCATGTCGCCGCCGCTGTCACCTTCGGTGTACCACTCAACGTGCAACTCAGGCTTCGTGGTGTCTGCCCGATATGGCCCAATGTCGATGTAGCGACAGAGACTGCCCCTTCGCTCCATAACTAAAACCCCAAGTACTTCGTGGATGTCGGTGATCGGCTCGTCGTTGTACCAAGTGGTGTGCTCGTCGCGTCGCCGTTCGGCAGAAGGTTTGCGAGTCATATTTTTTCTCCGTTTTTGTCGGTTCAATCTACCGAGCACTCTACAATAGTTTTAAGTTATACTGCAAGCATGCAAAAAATTACGATCCATACCGATGGCGGGGCAAGAAATAATCCCGGGCCGGCAGGCATCGGGGTAGTCATACAAAACGAAGAAGGAAAGGTGATCGGAGAGATTTCCAGATTCATCGGCAATCAGACAAATAATTTTGCGGAGTATGAAGCACTCATCCAGGGGCTCCTTATGGCACAGGAAATGTTTGTGGGAAAAACCGACGACATGGAGGTAGAGGTCATGATGGATTCGGAGCTCGTGGTGAAACAGTGTCAGGGCATCTACAAAGTTAAGGAGCCTACACTTAAGGAAAAATGCGGCAGAGTGCGGGCCATCCGCAACGAATTTTTTCCGCGCCTTACGTTTACGCACGTGCGCCGCGAGCACAACGCGCATGCCGACAAGCTGGTTAATGCCGCAGTAGACGCATTTCTAAAACGGGCGTAGGGTAGGGCGCGTGAGCAGGAAGATTGTATATAAAAAGGTAGCAATAGCCTGCCTAAGCGTGGCGGTGTTTTTGTGTGGCGCGATAGTGGGCGTATTGCGCACGGAAGTTTTTTTGGCGAATGCCGAGCGCGCATCTCTTGCGCCCTATGCTGCAAAAAGTGTTGAGGTAGAGGGTACGGTAGTAGACGACTTGGATAGACGCGACACCTCACTTCGCGCCACGGTGCGTGTGCAAAAAATAAACGGCACCGCGCTCTCAAGTGATAGGCAGGGGAGGCTGCTTGCAATTTTGCAGCGCGACACGCCTCTTTCGTTTGGCGACCATGTTATTTTAAAAGGGAACATAGTGCTTCCCGAATCGTTTGAGACAGACACTGGGCATATATTTGATTACCCTACATACCTTTCGGTGCGGCACATCTCGGCAATTATGAGATATGCAAATGTAGAGCGCACTTCGCCTGGAGGTTTTTCTCTCACCGGCTCGCTCTTTTTTATTAAGCATACGTTTGAGCGAGCGCTCGAAAAAGTTTTTGCCGAGCCGCAAGGTGCGCTCGTGGAGGGGATCTTGCTTGGCGAGCGACGCGGCATCCCCGATGAACTCACTCATGCCTTTGTAGTGTCGGGGCTCGTGCATGTGGTGGTGCTCTCGGGCTACAACATCTCGATTGTTGCCGAGTGGGTGATGAAAGCATTTTCATTTCTCCCGCGCGTACTCGGATTTTCGGGCGGGGCAATCGTCATTATTTTATTTGCGCTCGCCACAGGCGGCTCGGCAACGGCGGTGCGCGCGTGCATCATGGCGCTGATTGCAATACTCGCTCGTACATTGGGGCGCACTGCCGTTGCGCTGCGAAGCCTTGGGGTTGCAGTGGTGGCGATGGTTTTGTGGAATCCATTATCGCTCTTGCATGATCCCTCATTTATTTTGAGCGTGCTTGCCACGTTTGGCCTCATCACCATTTCGCCTGCAGTCGAAAAGAAGCTTGGGTGGATGCCCGAGAAGTTTGGTCTTCGCTCGATCGCCGCCTCAACACTTGCTGTGCAGATATATGTGTTGCCTGCACTTTTATATTTTACCGGCGTGCTTTCGTTTGTATCTTTGCCTGCAAATATTTTAGCACTGCCGGTGGTGCCGCTTGCGATGCTGATGGGATTTGTTTCGGGGCTTCTTGCGCTTATACATCCGCTCTTGGCATTTCTGCCAGCCTTGGTTGCCGATCTCTTATTGCGCTGGATGATTATGATAGCCGAAGTTTCTACAGCATTGCCGTTTTCATCCACCACTGTCGCGGCATTTCCCGCATGGCTCGCCGCGCTCTGCTACATACCACTCACTGCGTTTGCTATTTATTTATATAGGACTGCACAAAAACCAAGCCTTTAGGAGTACGCATAATTTGCTGCTGCAAATTTGATCAGTCTCGGCTACCCGCCTGCGAAGCCTCCTTCAGACTTGTTTTTGTTTCGTCTTGAAAAGCGAAGCTAAATTAGGTCTGAAGAAACATTGCACAGCGCGACGGCGCGAGCATAAGAAATTTCTAGCAAGAAATTATCTGTGTTTCTGAGGGCCTAGTTTTGCGAAGCGATTAAATCAAACCGCTCCTCAACAACACTCCAATTTAAGTTCTTAAAAAATGCTTCGATATATTTGGCTTTGCCCTGCGCGCCGTAGTCGAGAAGAAAGGCGTGTTCCCACACATCGAGTGCAAGAATAATGGGCAGCGTCGCGAAGTGTCCTTGATGTTGCTCGCCGCTAAAACCAGTTAAAAATTGTTTTGCCTCAGCATCCCAATACAACATTGCCCAGCCTGGGCCGCGCATGAGGCCTATCATGCGAAACATTTCAATAAAATATTCGGGCTTGTGATACTCAGCTTCAAGCTGTTTTGAAAATGCCGACTCGCTTGAGAGGGGAGTTGCCTTGCCTTCAAGCTGCGCGAAATAAAGTTCGTGCAGGCGCATGCCATCAAACTCAAACGAGCGGCGGCGGATTATCTCGGCGAGTGCGTGGTTGTGCTTCTCAGGGTCCTTTGCATATTCGGGGAGCAGTGCCGACATCGCATTAAAGTTTTTGACATATCCGGCGTAGAGGCCGAGATGCTCCTCGATAGATTTAGCCGAAATACCGTCGAGGGTTGGGATGTTAAAGGTTTTAGGTGTGTATTGCATAATGCCTTAATTATAGCCCTATTTTGAGGCCCTGTGGACAGCACTTGCATTTTTGCAACATCTATGGTATACTTATGGTAGGTGCACTTTCGCACTGGTTTTTATAGAAAAGGAGAGCGCGATGTGCTCGTTCATTAGTGGACTGGTGGTCGCTCTCTCGCTGAGCGCCACCGCCTACGCCGCCGACGTCACCCTCTGGGAGGAGAATCCGAACCAGGTACAGCTGTGGGCCAACTTCGGCACGCTGCTCGACAGCGACTCGCAGAATTTCGGTGGTCTCCCGCCGTTTCGGTTTGAGGTCAATCTTGTCGACGAAGATCGCCAGATCTACGCGATGCCCGGCCAGAATAATCTCGGCATCGTACTGGCAGATTATATTGACGCTGGTTTCGGCTCAGCCGAGCAGAAGTGCGAGGACGAACAGGGTAACCTGACCGTCGCGTGCAAGGATATGGACAACTATGTGTCCGCCGACCACGACTCGGCCTGGTTCATGTACTGTTTTTCCGAAGGGGATGACACGTGCGAGCAGGTATAAGTTAAGCGCAGACGGCACCCACGTGCTGCCTGCGCTTTTTCTTTTTTAAATATAGGTATACTGATGCCCATGCAACGGCTGCGCACCCATGCCCCATATATTTGTGTAGTGCTTCTTGCGCTGATTTCGCTTAGTGTTTGGGTGCAGATCTTTTCGATCCCGAAACTGGGCCCACTCAAAGTGGCGGTGATGGACATCGGCCAAGGAGATTCTATTTATATACAATCGCCAACCGGTGTTGAAGTGGTGATAGACGGCGGGCCAAGCTCTGCTGTGCTGCGCGAGCTGCCCAAAGTGATGAGCTATGGCGACCGCACCATTGATGTGGTGATAGCGACGCATCCGGATGCCGACCACATTGGCGGGCTTGTAGATTTATTGCCACGCTACACTATTTTAAATTTTATCGAGCCGGGGATAGTGGGCACGACTGCAACTTCAAAAAAACTTGAAGCTGAAGTTGATGAGAACCGGGTTGCACGTACAAAAGCCTATCGCGGCATGTGGCTAGACCTTGGTGGTGGAGCGCGGCTCGATATTTTGTTTCCAGACTTTGACGTTACTACTTTAGCTGCGGGCAAGACAAACGACGGGTGCGTGGTGGCGCGCCTCACCTACAAAAATACTTCAGCGCTCTTTACCTGCGATGCTTCAGTTGAAGTTGAGGATCATTTGCTCGCTATCTCAAGTAGCACCGCTCTTAAGAGCGACCTGCTCAAGGTAGGGCATCATGGCTCGCGCTATTCATCGGGTGCAGATTTTCTTGCTGCGGTTGCGCCAACCTATGCGGCAATTTCGGTGGGCGCGAACAATCGCTATGGCCACCCTACCGAGGAGACCCTTTCGCGCCTCGCGGCGCAGCATATAAAAACATATCGCACCGACGAGGTCGGTGCGATTGTATTTGTTTCAGACGGAAACAGTTTTTCGGTTAAATAACGCCTGCCTTCTTGAGGGTCTTGTAGGCGCCGTTTTTGGCGATGGTCTTCATACCCTGGGTCGAGACGGTGAGGGTGAGGGTGCGGTTAAGCTCTGGCACAAAAATGCGCTTCTTTTGGAGGTTTACATATTTGCGGACCTTACCACTCGGGGTAAATTTGGTAGCACGAATGCGGTTAGTATATCCACCACCTACAATAGAGCTTTTGCCGGTTACTGCACAGACTTTTGCCATAAATTAATTGCTTCGCTATGGTATCATAAACTTCTAAATATGCCAACAGATATCATCTTTTGGGTGCTGGTGCTTGCGTTTTCGGTCATTTTGCACGAAGTGGCCCACGGTTATATGGCCAACTGGCTCGGCGACCCTACGGCAAAGCTCCAGGGTCGTCTTACCTTAAACCCGATTTCGCACATCGACCCTATCGGCACCCTCCTTTTGCCTATACTCCTACACCTCAGTGGCTCGCCCCTCTTAATAGGATATGCAAAGCCGGTACCCTATAACCCTTACAACCTAAGGGGTAAGTATGGAGAGGCGCTTGTGGCGGGTGCTGGCCCCGCCACCAACATCTTGCTTGCGCTTATATTTGGCCTGGCTATCCGCTTTGGCAGTGGGGTACTAGACGAGAGTTTGCTGAGCGCATTTGGGATCATTACTGCCATCAACATATTCTTGGCCCTCTTTAACCTCTTTCCCGTGCCGCCGCTTGATGGCTCTAAAGTGCTTTCAGCACTGCTCCCGGGGGCGCTTGGCCGTGGATATGACTCTATCCGAGCCTCATTTGAGCGCCTTGGGGTATTTTCGGGCACCATCCTTATACTCGTGATTTTCTACTTTCTGTCGCCCTTTTTCTCGTCTCTTTTGCGGTTCTTCTTTGGCCTTATAACTGGCTACCCATACTAGTATTTGCAAAGTAGAGCTCTATATAGTACATTGTGCCCAGCGCCTGTTAGGGCGTTTTTAATTCAGACATGTCACGCATTTCTCAGCTCGTACGCAAGGGCCGCACCGCCCGCGCTAATAAATCTAAAGCACCCGCTCTTGCGCGTGGTTTTAACTCTATCCAAAATCGCCCTAACTACTATCCGTCGCCGTTTAAGCGCGGTGTATGCACCAAAGTCACCACCGTGACTCCCCGCAAGCCTAACTCAGCTATCCGCAAAATCGCCCGCGTGCGCCTCACCAATGGCATGGAGATTACTGCCTACATCCCAGGCGAAGGACACAACCTCCAGGAGCACTCAGTGGTGGTGGTGCGCGCAGGCCGCGTAAAGGACATTAACGTTCGCTACACCGTGGTGCGCGGCCGCCTCGACGCAGCTGCAGTAGATAAGCGTCGCGTATCTCGCTCTCGTTATGGTGTTAAGAAGCCTAAGGATGGTAAATAATTTATATGCGTCGACCAATTAAAAACCCACACGTTGTTGCCCCTGATATCAAATTCGGGTCTGTGCGCTTGGAGAAGTTTATCAACTCGGTGATGCATGATGGCAAGAAGAGCACTGCTCGCACCGTGGTATACGATGCACTCGAGGTAATTAAAGAGAAAACCAAGAACGAGAATCCGCTTGAGCTTTTTGAAACTGCTATCCGCAATGTGGGCCCTGTGATGGAGATTCGCTCTCGCCGCGTGGGTGGTGCTAACTACCAGGTGCCGCACGAAGTTCGTGCCGAGCGCAAGCAAGCACTCGCATTCCGTTGGATCCTCATTGCAGCACGTGCTCGCAAGGGTATGCCAATGGCAAACCGCCTCGCTGAGGAACTTATTGCAGCATCAAACAACGAAGGCAGCGCTATCAAGAAGAAGGAAGATACGCACCGCATGGCAGAGTCGAACAAGGCGTTCGCACACTTCGCTTGGTAATTTCAAAAACATACTTTTAAAATGGCACCCCGAGGTGCCATTTTTGTTGTAAAAATTGACAGCGAACTCTTGCGCCCGTATTCTTGTTATCAACTGGGATGAAGTTCTGTCTTGATTGAAAGGAAGTCGTGATGAACGATATGAAAAGGGAGCAGCTGCGGGGCGGGGAGTTTCCCGTCTCAGCAGAGATGCTGGAAAATCCTACCTATCGTCATCGCTACTATGATGATGAGGGTAAGTTGCTGGCTGCGGAAGAAATCCAACAAAACGAACAGTTTTGGAGGTCTCTCACTCCGCCGATCCTCCAGATCAACAAAAACTGATCCAACCCAACGCGCATGCGCGTTGGGTCTTCTTTTTTATTGACAATAAATTTTTAAAACACTACGCTTGCGCCAGCGTCTTTGTACATTCAACCTAAGGAAGGGGACAACTATGGCAAACGACTCGTCGTTTGTGTCCGCGTCGAAGAAAAAAATTGTCAGTATCGGTGGCGGTAACGGCCCCTACCTCGTGGGGGATGGGCTGCGAGATAAGCATGTCGATGTGACTATCCTGAGCACTCCTGCCGATAGCGGAGGAGATTCGGGAGATATCCGTGACGAAATGGGTGAATTTTTGCCTCCCGGCGACATGCGCCGGGGGATGATGGCACTCATGGACAGTAAGTATTCGGCGCAGCTGCGCCGATGGTTTGAACATCGTATGGATGTCGCCGACCCCACAAAAGACAAGAAGAAAAATGTGGGGAACTTTGTCATCTCGTCTGCTATTGACGAATTTGGCATCATCGAAGGACTCAAGTTTGTTGAATGGCTGTGCCATGTAAAGGGCACCGTGCTCCCAATGTCGACCGACGATGTGCACCTGCACGGCAAGCTCGACGACGGCACTATCCTCCGCAGCGAATCTGAGATAGATCTGCGGTCACTCGACGATTGCCGAGTACTTAAGGATGTATGGCTAGAGCCGAATGCGCACATCAGCAGTGCGGCGGCGCAGGCTATGCTCGAAGCTGATCTCATTACGCTTGGGCCGGGCGACCTGTTTACCTCAATTGCCGGCAATCAGAAGGTGAAAGGGGTAAATGAAGTACTTCATGAGTCGAAAGCAGTCATTGTTGCCATTCCGAGCCTTATGACCAAATGGAGCGAAACCCGCGACTATCAGGTCCACGACTTTGTGGGCAAAATGGTCGAGTTTGGGATCGGCCGCAGCCGGTTTGATGTCACGCTGGTTAACAATAAGAAGGTTACTGTGCCTACCGAATTGCTGCAGAGGTACGAGGAAGAAGAAAAATCAACCCCGATGCTGGTCAGAGGCAAGGCGGACATGACGAGTCTTAAGTCTTATACCAAGGTCATCCATCATGTGGATCTCCTAAGCAGACCCGCCCTCAGAAAGGGTCTTATCCGGCACGATGCACGCAAGGTTGCCCACGCCCTCATGGATATTCTCTATATGGGCAATGGCGATTATGCGTTCCTCGGAGAAAAGAAATGAGAGGCATCATGCCCGCGCTCACCCAGGTGAGCGCGGGCATTTCTTTATTGCAATTTTGGCTCTTTGGGGTATTCTACATATAACGCCACCGGCGCCTTTTTTTAACTAATATTATTATGCCCACACGAGATTACCCTCTAGAAAAGCTTCGCAACTTCGGTATCATCGCGCACATCGACGCAGGAAAGACCACCACGTCTGAGCGCGTGCTCTACTACACCGGCTCTCAGCACAAAATCGGCGAGGTGCACACCGGCGAGACTACGACCGACTGGATGGAACAGGAGCGCGAGCGCGGTATCACCATCACTGCGGCGGCTATCACCTGCTTTTGGTCGCTCACTTCGGAGGCCGACAAAAAGGATACCTCTAAGAAGTATCGCTTTAACATCATCGACACTCCGGGCCACATCGACTTTACCGTAGAGGTGAAGCGCTCTATGCGCGTGCTCGACGGCGCAGTGGTGGTTTTTGACGGCGTTGCGGGCGTTGAGCCTCAGTCTGAGACCAACTGGCGCTATGCCGACGAAGCGAACGTCCCTCGTGTGTGCTTCATCAACAAGATGGACCGCATGGGTGCTTCGTTTGAAAAGTCATACGCATCTATCCTCGACCGCCTCACCAAAAAGGCGGTGCGCATGCAAATTCCTATTGGTGCTGAAGAAAACTTTGAGGGTGTTGTTGATTTGCTTACCATGCAGGCTTACAAGTTTGAAGGCGAAATGGGTAGCGAAGTTATCCCATACGAAATCCCTGAGGCATACAAAGCCGAGGCTGCAAAATATCGCGCCGAGATGATCGAAAAAATCGTTGAGCACGATGACGCGCTCATGACCGCATACCTTGATGGCACCGAGCCAACTCTCGAGCAGCTTAAGAGCACACTGCGCAAGGCAGTAATCGCAAACAAAATCTTCCCGGTGTACACCGGCTCTGCGCTTAAGAACAAGGGTGTGCAGCTCGTGCTCGATGCAGTGGTAGATTTCCTCCCATCGCCGCTCGACATGCCAGCTATTAAGGGTATCGACCCTCGCACAGGAGAGGAGATTGAGCGCCATGCAGATGATGCCGAGCCATTTACTGCGCTCGCATTTAAACTTCAGGCCGACCCGTTCGTGGGCCAGCTCACCTTCTTCCGCGTATACTCGGGCACTATCGAATCAGGTTCATATCTTTACAACTCAACTACGGGCCAAAAGGAGCGTCTCGGCCGCATCGTGCGCCTCCAGGCAAACCAGCGCGAAGAAGTGAAGAAGGTGTTTGCAGGAGAAATTGCTGCAGCAGTGGGCCTTAAAGACACACGCACCTCGCACACGCTTTGTGACGAAAACAATCCTATTCAGCTCGAGCAAATTAAATTCCCAGAGCCAGTGATCTCACTCCGCATCGAGCCAAAAACAAAAGCCGACCAAGAGAAAATGGGTATGGCTATGAAGAAGCTTGCCGATGAAGATCCAACCTTTAAAGTTACTACTGACCCTGAGACCATGGAGACTCTTATCTCAGGCATGGGCGAGCTCCACCTCGAAATTTTGGTAGACCGCATGAAGCGTGAGTTTAACGTAGAGGCAAACGTGGGTAAGCCGCAGGTTGCATACCGCGAGACTATTCTCCAAGCGGCAGAAGCTGAAGGTAAATATATTAAGCAAACAGGAGGCAAAGGCCAGTACGGCCATGTGCGCTTGCGCATCAAACCTCTTGAGCCCCTCGTTGAGGGTAAGAAAATTTCGAAGAACACTACCCGCGAAGACCACTTCGAGTTCATCAACAACATTAAGGGAGGCGTGGTGCCAAACGAGTTTATCGCCCCGGTTGAAAAGGGAGTTCGCGAGGCGATGGAGCGCGGCATCGTTGCCGGCTTCCGCATGGTAGACATCTCAGTTGAGCTCTACGACGGTTCGTACCACGATGTGGACTCATCCGAAATTGCCTTCAAAATTGCCGCATCGATGGGCTTCCAGGAAGCTGCAAAGATGGCAAAAGCCGTTATCCTTGAGCCTATTATGAAGGTGGAGGTAGTGGTGCCAGAAAAGTTTACTGGCGACATCACCGGCAGCCTCAACTCAAAGCGTGGCCAGATTGAAAGCATGGAAGAGCGCGGCCTCGCACGTGCCATTAAGGCAAAGGTGCCTCTATCTGAGATGTTCGGCTATACCACAGCGCTTCGCTCGATGACCGAGGGTCGCGCGAGCTTCACTATGGAGTTCGACCACTACGAGGTAGTGCCGCCAAACGTTTCGGCAACTATCGTCGCAGCGCGCAAGTAAAAAACTAAGCAACCTTAAATCAAAAACCCCGCAAGACTTGCGGGGTTTTTGATTGGTGCGAGAATAAGGCCAGTCGCACACGGTTTTACATAGGAGGTATGTCATGACGTCCTCTCACGATGTATTGCAGAGCTCAAAGATTGAAACCATTTACCGTTCTTCAGTGTTTGCCTTTAGGCGTCAGGCCGACGGTTCTCTCTCGGCGACTCTTGCTTCTGGGATGACCCACCTTGAATATGTTCTTCGGTGTTCTGAAGAAAAAAATGGTTGTGTGTATGCAAGGCTGATGACCCCAGTCGTTATTCAGCCTATTGCTGACCCCGATGCTTTTTGCAGCCGCATTACTATGGAGCTAGGCGAAGGTCGCCCGAACCTTTTCTTTGATCACCAGAAGAAGTGTTTTTGCTGGGAGATGGAGGTACGGGTTAAAAGAAAGAAGTTTAAAGGTGTGGTGAACGTGCTCGTTGTTCATTGCGATGTTCTTACTGGTATCATCTGTGCCACTGTTGCAGACGACGGTACATGGGACCCTCATTTGGTTGGTCTCGCTGCAACACCGGTTGAATCGATGCACTAAAACCAAAAGCGCCGCTCCCTTGGGAGCGGCCTATTTTTTATCTTTTTGGATATCCACAGCCTTTTGTTTGCACGTTTGGGGAAGGGGAGTAAAGTAATAAGCAACAGGGCGCAAAGTCGAAAGACTTTGCGCCTTTGTCTGTTCGCTTATTAGTTTTAGGGAAACCAGATTATGAAAATTGTAGTAAACCGCGTGTGGTCGGCAGTGAGCATTTATGTAGAAGCGGTTTCATTTTTATAAAAAGTGCGTTTCCCGCTGGTTTCTATTTTGCGTATTAAAGCCGTAAACGTTGACTCTTTTGAAGCTTCTGTTACTATTGCTATAACGCATCCGTGCGTGGTTTTTACACGCTCCTGTGGCTAATTAGGAGTCAATTAATAGTATTATTCGTTATCTTATATAAGGATATGGCAGAAACATTTGACAGGCAGAAACCACACGTAAACGTTGGAACCATCGGTCACGTTGACCACGGCAAGACTACGCTTACGGCATCTATACTCCACACGCTCGAAATGGCCGGGGGCGGCTATGGCGCTCGCGTTGAGGGTATCGACAACATCGACAACGCTCCTGAGGAAAAGGCTCGCGGTATCACCATCGCGCTCCACCACTCAGAGTACTGGACTCCTGAGCGCCACTATGCGCACATCGACGCTCCAGGCCACGCCGACTACATCAAGAACATGATCACCGGTGCCGCTCAAATGGACGGCGCAGTGCTCGTGGTTGCAGCAACCGACGGCGTTATGCCACAGACTCGTGAGCACGTGCTCCTCGCATCTCAAGTGGGTGTGAAGAAGCTCATTGTCTTCCTCAACAAGTGCGACATGGTAGACGACAACGATCTTATCGACCTCGTTGAAGAGGAAATCCGCGAGCTCCTCACCAAGCAGGGTTTTGAGGGCAAAGACGCTCCAGTTATCCGCGGCTCAGGCCTCAAGGCGCTCGAGAGCAAGGATATCAATGACCCATGGTCTCAGAAGGTTATGGATCTTATCAAGGCTCTTGATACCTACATCCCTACACCAGTTCGCGACCTCGACAAGCCATTTCTTATGCCTATCGAAGACATCTTCTCTATTGAAGGTCGCGGTACGGTAGTAACCGGAAAAATCGAGCGCGGTATCGTTAAGGTTGGTGAAGAAGTCGAGATTGTCGGCCTCCAGCCTACAGCGAAGACCACTATCACTGGTGTTGAAATGTTCAACAAGCAGCTCGAGCAAGGTCAGGCAGGAGACAACGCAGGTATCCTCCTCCGCGGTACTAAGAAGGAAGACATTCATCGCGGCCAGGTGCTTGCGAAGACAGGTTCAGTAACTCCTCACACTGAGTTCGAGGGCGAGGTATACATCCTCACTAAAGACGAAGGTGGCCGCCACACTCCGTTCTTCACTGGCTACAAGCCACAGTTCTACATCCGCACCACCGACGTGACTGGCGAGGTAACTCTCGCAGCAGGCACCGAGATGGTTATGCCAGGCGACACAGTAACCTTTAAGGTTAAGCTTGTGGCACCAGTTGCGCTTGAGGACAAGACTCGCTTCGCAGTTCGCGAGGGAGGCAAGACTGTGGGTGCAGGTGTGGTCACAAAGATTGTTGCGTAAGCAATTGCAGTAATTTATGAGCGTAAGCTAACCGGATATAGGTTACCCCAATGGGGAGAACTAGATCCAAATCAAAATAATGGCTACCGAAAATGAAGCAGTAAAAAAACCACGTGCTCCTCGCAAAAAGGCTGGGGCAACCGCAGAGGTGCAGCGCCTTCGCATCAAAGTTCGCGCATATGAGCACAAGGTGCTTGACGCTTCGGTAAAGCAAATTATCGAAACAGCGCTCCGCTATGATGCAAAGATCGCTGGGCCTATACCGCTCCCAACCGAAATCAAAAAATACACCGTTAACCGCTCGACGTTCGTCTACAAGGATGCCCGCGAGCAGTTTGAGATGCGTGTGCATAAGCGCATCATCGACATCCTCGACCCGTCGGCGAAGGTGATTGAGGCTCTCACGAACCTCTCACTCCCATCTGGCGTGACGATTGACGTGAAGATGGCATAGCCATCTTCACCAATAAAAAGCAAATGGCCTAGCTGTCTGCTTTTAACAAAACCCCCACTCTTGCAAGAGCGGGGGTTTTGTTTTATATTGTCTTTGCTTGCAGTGCGACACTCCTGCGAGCAAACGCAACAAGGGTCTAGCTTGTTGCCTGCGAAGGAGAGTTCAGTCTCCCGAGCAACCCCCGAGGACGACTGTTCGTGCACACGTCCGGCTGTCCTCGGGGACGTTCTTTCTAAGTCTTGCTATCCGCAAGACTTTTTCTTTGCTATAGTTCGACTGTTGTCCGGAAGGGCTGGACCTCGAATCAAACCGCTGCGGGGACTACGGCCCCCGCAGCAAGATGCACTTTGTTTCATGACAGCCTCCCTCACTCGGCCTCACTTCGGTGGGGCCTTTTTCTTTCCCGACGGGACCCCTTCGGGGTGGTAACCTTTCGTAGATTGAGCCGTTGTAATAGGTGGACTCGTTGACAAGAAGCAGCAGGGGAGCGCCCGAGGTACGCTATATTTTTTTTGGGTCTCGCTTTGCGGATCCTCACCTCTTTGGGACTCGTTTTACGGTTCCTTCTCTCTCTTTTTTCTTCTCGCTTCTTCTTTTCTTCACTTTTGCTCTTTCTCTTCTTTCTTCTCTGTTCTTTTTCACCCCTTTCTCCACCCCCGTTCTTTCTTCTTCTCTCCCTGTTCTTCGCCGCCCGCCACATCATATGATGTGGCTCTTTTTTACCCAGTTTGCATATTTCTGGATCCCATGTATATTGTGTGAATCTCTCTACATAGAGTTGATCCACGTCCCAGAGGCAGCAATGCTTCAGCGGGGGACCAATAGACAACATGTTTAAATTTATCCTTGGAACTAAGGTCAAAATGACTACTGTCTTCACCGAAGACGGCCGTTCTTACGCTGCAACTATCATCAGCGCTAGCCCTTCAACCGTTACTCAGCTCAAAACCACCGATAAGGATGGTTATAACGCTGTGCAAATCGGCTGGGGCGACTCTAAAGAATCTCGCATCGCGAAGCCTCAAATCGGCCACGCAAAGGGCAAGGCGCTCAAGCATTTTGCTGAAGATCGTGCTCGCACCGGCAAACTCCCCGAGGGAGTTGAGGTTGGCCAGACTCTCGATATCTCAGCATTTGAGGTAGGTGAGAAGGTTATCGTCTCTGCAGTTTCAAAAGGCAAAGGCTTTGCAGGCGTCGTTAAGCGCCACGGCTTCCACGGCGGCCCACGCAGCCACGGCCAAAAGCACAGCGAGCGCGCTCCGGGTTCTATCGGAGGCTCAGGCGGCCGCGCAGGAGGCCGCGTTCGCGCGGGCAAGCGCATGGCAGGACGCCTCGGTAGCGACCGTGTTACTGTGCGCAACCTCACCGTGCTTCAAGTGATCCCTGAGACCAATGAGCTCCTCATCACTGGTGCGGTGCCAGGCCGCAGGGGCACGTTGGTTGAGATTCGCGCTGTAGGTAACCAGGCGACCTCATAATTTTTATGGAAACAACACTTTACAACATCAAAGGAGAAAAGGCGGGTACCGTTACTCTCCCTGAAAATATCTTTGGCCTTCAATGGAATGCCGACTTGGTGCACCAGGTGGTTATTGGCATGCAGAGCAACGCTCGCATGGGCAATGCGCACACTAAAGATCGCGGCGAAGTTCGCGGCGGCGGCAAAAAGCCATGGGCTCAAAAGGGTACTGGCCGCGCTCGCCACGGCTCATCACGCTCACCAATCTGGAAGGGCGGCGGTGTTACTCACGGCCCATCAAACGAAACTAACTTTAAGAAGTCGATCAGCCAGCAGATGCGCCAGAAGGCACTCCTCGTGGTGCTCTCTCGCAAGTTTAAGGATGGCGAAGTGCTCTTTGTAGACTCGCTCGAGATGGCAGAGCCTAAGGCAAAAAATGCCAAGGTTATTCTCTCGGCTCTCTCAAAGGAGTTCTCTATCCTCGGCTCAAAGAAGAAGAATGCGGCACTCATCGCACTCCCTTCAGCACACAAGCCAACCATGAAGAGCTTTGCCAACTTCGGCAATCTCGATGTAGTTGAGGTGCGCAACCTAAACCCGGTGTCAGTGCTTTCGGCAAAATACCTCATCATCGCAGACCCTGCAGCAGCATTTGATACTCTGAACAAGAAGAAGGTTGCTTCTGCAAAAAAGAACACTGCTGCAAAAGTAGTTGCGGAGAAAGCGGAGAAGCCAGCCAAAGTAAAGAAAGTTGCTAAGGCAAAGAAATCCATCGACAAGGCTCAGGATAAATAATCTGTATGAAAAACATCTCTTCTAACATTTTGTCGCCTCGCATCACCGAAAAAGGGGCATATCTCTCTGAGAAAGGTGTGTACGTGTTTAACGTATCTAAAGATGCAAACAAAGGCGAAGTTGCTGCGGCGATCAAGGCTATCTACAAAGTGACTCCAGTTTCTGTGCGCATGGCAGCAGTGCCTTCAAAGCGAGTATTTACCCGCGGCACCAACCGCTTCGGCCGTACCGCAGGTGGAAAGAAGGCGTTTGTATACCTCAAGAAGGGTGAAAAGATCGAGATAATGTAATTATATGAAACAGTACCGACCATACACAAAGTCACGCCGTCAGATGACCGGAATCAACTTCCGAGAGGTTTTGACTACGAATGAGCCTCACAAGAAGCTCACTTCAGGCGGCAAGCGCGACTTCGGCCGCAACAAGGATGGACGCATCACCACTCGCCACAAGGGCGGCGGGCACAAGCGCCTCTATCGCCATGTTGATTTTAAATATGACAAGCAGGTGCCAGCTAAGGTTGAGACCGTTGAGTACGATCCAAATCGCTCGGGCTTTATCGGCCTTGTAGTCTACAAGGATGGTGAGCGCCGCTACATGCTCCTCCCTAAGTCAGTTAAGGTTGGACACACCGTTATCACTGCTCCTGATGCACCAGCTGTCCCAGGTAGCCGTATGCCACTCTCGTCAATGCCAATTGGCGCTTTTGTCTACAATGTAGAGATTAAGCCAGGCAATGGCGCAAAGCTCGGCCGCTCGGCAGGCACCCACATCGAGCTCATTGCTCGCGATGCAGGATATGCCTCACTCAAGCTCCCATCGAGCGAAGTGCGCCGCGTGCTCGACACCTGCTGGGGAACTCTCGGCGAGGTTTCAAACGACGAGCACCAGCTCGTGGTAGTGGGCAAGGCAGGCCGCTCTCGCTGGATGGGTATCCGCCCTACAGTGCGCGGTACTGCGATGAACCCAGTAGACCACCCACACGGCGGCGGCGAAGGCCGCCAGGGCCGCGGTTTGCGTCGTGCTAAGAGCAAGTGGGGTAAACCTACTGGCAAGGGCCAGAAGACCCGCAAGCCAAAGAAGTACTCGAACTACCTTATTGTTTCTCGCCGCAAGGTGGGCAAGCGAGGCCAGGAGGTCAAGTAAAAATCTTAAAGAAAATCCCTCACTTGATTGGGGGATTTTTCTTTTGTTGCGCAAAGCTTCACCTCTGCGTAGTATGCGTTTGGATGCAACTCAAATAGGGAAGGAAACCCCAATGCGCTACATATCAACTCGAGGCAATGCTCCGGCAGCTTCGTTCTCTGAAGTTCTTCTTGCTGGCTTGGCGCCGGACGGAGGGCTCTATGTGCCCGAAACATATCCCCAGTTTACCTGGGAGGATGTTCTATCGATGCGCGGGTGGAGCTATCACTCGATCGCAGTGCGTGTACTTGAGCTCTTCGTGGGCGACGACATTCCTTTCGAGGATTTGTCGGCAATTGTCGAGAAGACCTACAGTCCACGGCTCTTCGGTAGCTACGAGATCGTACCAATCGTGCCGATCGAACCCTCGGTGGCACTCCTCAAACTCTCCGAAGGGCCGACGTTCGCGTTCAAAGATTTGGCGCTCCAACTCGTCGCAAACCTCATGGAGTATGTGCTCGAGAAGCACGGCGAGAAGATCACCATTCTCGGTGCAACCTCGGGTGACACTGGTTCGGCAGCGGCATATGCGGTCTTGGGCAAAAAGCGCCAGCGACTCTTCATGCTCTCGCCGTATGGGCGCATGAGCCTCTTTCAACAGAAGCAGATGTACACCATCAACGAAAAGAACATCTGCAACATCGTCGCCGACGGCAACTTCGACGACTGCCAAGCGGCGGTGAAGCTCGTCAACCAGGATGCCGAGTTCAAAAAGCGTTATTCGATCGGCGCTATGAACTCGATCAACTGGGCACGCATCGTCGCCCAGACCATCTACTGGGTCTACGGCTTCGTGCGGATGGTTAGGAGAGAAGAAGATTTTCTTACGGCAGCAGTGCCGTCGGGAAACTTTGGCAACGCACTCTCGGCATATGTTGCCGCGAGAATGGGGCTCAATATCCATGTGATCGTCTGCACCAACGAGAACGACGTGCTCGACCAGTTCTTCAAGACCGGCGAGTATCGTATCCGCGAGGGGGGCGAGGTAAAAAAGACCTCAAGTCCTTCGATGGATATCGCCTCGGCATCTAATCTCGAGCGCTTCGTCTTCGACTACCTCGGCCGCGACCCGAAGCGCATTGTCGATCTGTGGGGCAAGCTCAAGGCCGACGGGGTTTTCAAGATCTCCGATCATGATTTGCGCAACCCGCTGATGATGGTGTCGGGGAGTGCGAGCGAAAAAGAAGTCCTCAAGGTCATCAAGGATATGTTCAACTGGTACGGTGTCATTGTCGACCCGCACACTGCGGTTGCTGTGCGCGTCGGATATGGAAAATATGTGGGCCCTGGCTTAGGGCCGATGCTCATCGCCGAGACGGCCAAGCCGATCAAATTTGTTGACACCATTCGCAACGCGACGGGTGTCGAGATCTGGGGTTCGCCCGGCCGGATCAGAGAGATGTTCAATGCTCCCGAGAAGATCGTGCGGGTCGGCGAGACCGACCCGACCAAGATTGCCGAGAAGGTTAAGGAGATTATCTCCAGCGCAAACACTTAGCTCTTCTTGAGGGCAAACTAATACCCTCCCGCTGCTTTGGCTGCGGGAGGTTTTTCTTTTTCATACATAAAAAAGAGCACCGCGGAGAAATCCGCGGCGTTTGATTTTGCTGCTACAGCTGTGAAAGGGGAGCAACTCCCCGCGAATCTTGATCCTCGAGGAGTCTTGTCACGGCTCCACCAATAGGCCCAAGTCGGCCAGGCGGGTCGGCGACGATCCGAAATTCAGTCATCTTGATCGAACCGTGAACCAGTGAGCGGCTCGGCTTCTGGTCGAGGAATCGCTCGAGCTTCTTATAGAAGCGCTTGTCGTTCTTGGCCGAAATGGTCTGCGAGGGCTTGCTGGTACCCTCGATATATTGGAACGAGTAGTTCTTGCTCACAGGATCCTCCAAAGAGCTCTTTAACCGACCATAATATGCCACTTTTAAGGCCTTTTAGCAAGGATATTTGACTCTTTTTACCTTATCCTGTAGTATCTCCGTAACCCCGCGTAGGCGGGTTTTCAATTGGCGCAAGCCAATTGGAAAGATAAAAAGCAATTGGCTTTCCTACAAAATCTAATTTTCATGTCCCGATCGCTCAAAAAAGGCCCATACGTAGACGAAAAACTCCTCAAAAAGATTGAGGGTAAGAAGCCGCAAACAGCGGACCTTATTAAGACATGGGCACGCCGCTCACAGATCGCTCCTGAAATGGTTGGTTTCAAATTTGGCGTATACAATGGTAAGACGCACATCGAAGTACTCGTAAACGAAGATATGGTAGGCCACCGCCTTGGTGAGTTCTCTCCAACCAAGAAGTTTACCCGCCACGGCGGTAAAATGCAGAAGGAGATGGAGGCTAAGGCTAAGGAGTCTGAGATTGCAGCAGCATCTGCAGCTAAGGCTGCAGCCGATGTTGCAGGCAAGGGGGCTAAGAAATAATTATGGCTGATGCACGCGCTACACTTTCAAACTACCGCCAGTCACCTCGCAAGGTGCGTCTTATTGCTGATTTGATCCGCGGCAAGACTGCGAGCAATGCACTCAATGCACTTTCGCTTCTCCCAAAGCGCGGTGCAGAGCCCATGGCAAAGCTTCTTCGCTCGGCTGTTGCCAATGCAAAAGAGGGGAGTGCCGACCAACTCTATGTGTCGTCTATCCAGGTTAACAGCGGTGTAGTATTTAAGCGCATGATGCCGCGAGCACGTGGCAGCGGTGCTCCTATCAAGAAGAAGACCAGCGTAATCACCATGACACTTTCAACAAAGGTGGCACCGAAAAAATCCATCGATAAGACTCAGGATAAATAATTTTATGTCTAAAGTAGTTAATCCATTTGCACATCGCCTTGGTATCCTCCGTGATTGGAGGCATCGTTGGTTTGCTGATGGCGAAAAATACCAGCAGTATCTCAAGGCCGACATCCTCCTCCGCGAGTTTTTGGTTAAGGAGATGCGTGGCATGCACCTCGGCTCTATGGAGTTTGAGCGCAACGAAAAGCAGCTCCGCATCATCATGAAGACTTCGCGCCCTGGCCTCATCATCGGCCGCTCTGGCGAAGGCTCAGTAAAGCTCCGCTCAAAAATCGAAGCGTTTCTCCGCAAGCACCAGCTTGCTGTGCCTGAGATTAAGCTCGATATCGAAGAAATCCGCTCTCCTGAATCATCAGCAGCGATTGTTGCCTACATGGTTGCAGAGGGTCTCGAGAAGCGCCTCGCGTTCCGCCGTGTGCTTAAGCAGACCATCGAGAAGACCATGGCTAACCGCGATGTAAAAGGCGTCCGCATCGCTCTTTCGGGCATGCTCGGCGGTGGCTCTATGTCTCGCAAAGAGCACCTCATGAAGGGTCGCGTGCCACTCCAGACCTTCCGCTCAGACATCGACTACGCAAAAGAAACCGCTCGTCTCCCGCTTGGCGCTATCGGCGTTAAGGTATGGATCTACCGTGGCGAGGTCTTCGGCGACGAGAAGGCAGCTGCAAAATAAACTTTTATGCTATTTCCTAAGAAAGTAAAATTCCGAAAATCGCACACCATGCGCCGCAATGTAAAGCGCTCGATGGTAGCGTCGCGCGGCATCACCGTTGCGTTCGGTAGCCATGGCCTCAAGGCTATGACTGAAGGCCGTATCCGCTCAAACCAGCTCGAGAGCTCACGCAAGGTGATTGCCCGCAGCCTCGGCAAGACGGGCAAGATGTGGCTCCGCGTTTTCCCAGACAAGCCATTTACCAAGAAGCCGCCAGAAGTGAAGCTTGGTAAGGGTAAGGGTGAGCCGGTGGGCTACGAAGTGCAGGTATGGCCTGGCCGCATCCTCTTTGAGGTAGACGGTGTAGATGAAAAGCTCGCTGTTGATGCCCTCACCAAGGCTGCTAAAAAGCTCCCTATTAAGGCTCGCGTAGTATCGCGCACCGCACACTAATTGTATGGCTACTAAAAAAACATCACTCACTAATCACTCTTCGGAGGATCTCCAGAAGCTTGTGGTAGACAAGCGCGAAACTTTGCGCACCTTGCGTTTTTCGGCTACAGGTAGTAAAAATCGTAATGTAAAGCAGGCTCGAACTCTCCGTAAGGAAATAGCGCGCGCTCTTACAGAAGCGTCGGCACGCAAGAATACTGCGCCAGCAGCATAATCTATATGGAAACTAAAACAACAACAGTTAATCGAAAAACTCTCCGAGGCGTCGTCGTCTCAGACAAAATGCAGGAAACTGCTACTGTTGCTGTTTCTCGCTACGTAAAGCACCCAAAGTACAAGAAGTACATGAAGCAGACCAAGAAATATCACGTGCACAACCCTGGCAACCGCGCCAAGGAAGGGGAGCAGGTGGTGATCCGCTCATGCCGCCCACTTTCGAAGACGAAGTCTTTCGAAATCATTTTCGCGAATTAATTTATGATCCAAGATCGCTCACTTGTAGTAATTGCAGATAACTCCGGCGGCAAAATCGGCCGCATTTTCAAGATTCCCGGAGGTTCTCACAAGCGCTACGCTGAAATCGGCGAGGTGGTGGTGCTTTCGGTGCAGTCGGCTGAGCCCCGCAAAGCAGTTAAGAAGAAGGACATTCTTAAGGCAGTGGTAGTGCGCCAGCGCAAGGCATTCCGCCGCAAGGATGGCTCATACATCCGCTTTGACGAAAACGCAGTGGTGATCCTCGAAACTTCAGGCAAAGACAAGAAGGAGCCTAAGGCAGGACGCATCTTCGGCCCTATCCCACGCGAGCTTCAGGATTTGGGTTACCAGACCATCATCTCTCGTGCTCCAGAAGTTGTATAAATTTTTATGAACACACTACACGTTAAAAAAGGCGACACCGTAATCATCCTCTCGGGTACCGAGAAGGGTAAGAGCGGCAAAGTCGTAAAAGCTTTCCCTAAGACCGGCGAGGTGCTTGTTGAGGGTGTTGGCATGCGCAAGAAGCATCAGAAGGCGCGTCGCGAGGGCCAGAAGGGTCAAATCATCGACAAGCACTTCCCGATAGCTGCTTCAAAAGTAGCGAAGAAGTAGTTCGACTACGCTCACTATAAAAAATAATCACCATGCCTAAACTTATTAAAGAACAGCAGAAGACAACATTTGAAACCCTTAAGGGAGATTTGGGCTGGAAGAATGTGATGCAGGTGCCTAAAATTGAGAAGGTTGTTATCTCGGTTGGTATCGGCAAAATGATGAAGGACAAAAACAAGGTAGAGCTCGTGGCAAAGCGCCTCGAGAAGATCACCGGCCAGAAGGCAGTAGTGCGCGGCGCAAAGAAGGCTATCGCAACCTACAAGACCCGCATCGGCGACAAGCTCGGCTACCAAATTACGCTCCGCGGCAAGCGCGCAGAAGATTTCTTGAATCGCCTCCTCCACATTGCGCTCCCTCGCACCAAAGACTTCAAGGGCATCAAGCCTGAAGCAGTTGATGAGATGGGCAACTATACCCTCGGCATCAAAGAGCACACGGTGTTCCCTGAGACTGCAGACGAAGACATCAAAGACATCTTCGGTATGGCTATCACCGTGGTAACAAGTGCACATGATGCAACGGAGGCAAAGGCGTATCTTACCCACCTCGGTTTCCCGTTCAAAAAAGTAGCAGCAAAATAATTTTTTAAATACAAAACCCTTCGACTTTGCTCAGGGTAAAGAAAAAGGCGTCCCGTTAGGGGCGCCTTTTGATTTGCGGGGGGGGGGGTGGCGTTAACTGTCGATCGTGCGATCGGCAGGATTTGGCGTTAGGTTGAGTGCGAGAAGCGCGTAGGCGCAAGCCGACCATGCCAGCAGGCTTATCACACCACTTATCACGCCGCCGAACCATCCGAGCGCAATCCAGAACGTGATCGTGATCATGAGAAGTATCACTGCCTCTGCCACCAGCACTATCTGTTGCTTTGCGGTTAACATCAGTATCTCCAAGAACAGGTTGAACTGGCCAGTATTATGCCACCAAATACACCACTTTTTCAACGTACATAAAGAAAAAGGCGCCTGGTGGGGCGCCTTTCTGCGTTGCGGGGAGCGATGCTTATGCCGCTTCCTTCTGGCCGAGCTCGAGAGACACCGCATAGAGCTTGGCGAGCTCTTTTGCGGTGTCCTTGTCCATCATCGTCTTGCCGAAGATGAACTCGAGGGTGATGAGATGGAGTTCCTGGACGTGATTCAGGAGCTCGGCATCGTAGTGGTCGGCGATCTTGACGAAGGCTTCGTACGAAGCTGGGTCTTCATCCTTGAGATCGTCGAAGATCTTCCGACCTTCGAGTGCACTCTCCTGAAGTTTTGTCGTAGTCTTCAGGTGAGAGGCCTGCTCCGCTGCCGCCTGCTCCTGAGCCTTCTCGAGAGCGGTTTTCACCGTCTCTTCGATGTGGGCGGTCAGGTCGGCGTCGAGCTGCTTGATCCCGGCTTCTACAACACTGCTGTCGTAGACCGTCGGGACGCCGAGCGTCTGGCTCAGCGACTTAGCAGCCTCTGCCGCCTGCTGCCGGATTTCGGCTGCAGCAAAAGGGAAATCGATGATCGTCCAATGCCAGGCAATGGCCTCGATAGCTGCTCTTTCGAGCAACTGCAGTTTCAGCACCTCACTCATTTCTAGCCCTCCTTAGGCTGTATGGTTTCGATGATCTAGCCGTCCATATTATACCACCAAATGCGCCATTTTGTCAATGTATATGAAAACGCCTTTTTCGTGGCTTAAAACAAGGGATTTGCATCGTAATTGCGCTCTTAATTAGGGTGTGCTAATATGCCCTCACAAGCCGCTCAAGGCTTGTTTTTCTAATGGCCAAGACGTCAACCATCGCCCGCTCAAACAAGACCCCGAAGTTCGCTTCTAGGGTTGTTCACCGCTGCTTCCGTTGTGGTCGCAAGCGAGCTTTTATGCGTGATTTCGGTATGTGCCGCTTGTGCTTCCGCGAAGCCGCTAACGAAGGACTCATCCCAGGCGTTCGCAAATCATCTTGGTAATTTTATGGTAAACGACCCTATCTCAGACTTTCTCGTGCGACTCCAAAATGCGGCTATGGTCCGCAAGGATAGCATCTCGGTCCCTTCGTCTAAAATGACTCGGGCTATTTCTGATTTGCTCACTCGCGAGGGGTACATCGGTGAGGTAGATAAAAACGCAAAGAAGGGCCGCTACTTCGAGGTCCCACTCGCATACAAAAACGGCTTGCCAGCTATCACCGGCACCAAGCGCATTTCAAAACTTTCACGCCGCACCTACTTCGGTGTGCGCGATATCCGCCCTGTAAAGCGTGGCTATGGCCTCCTCGTGCTCTCGACTCCAGCTGGTGTTATGACCGGCAAAGAGGCTCGCGAAAAGCGTGTGGGTGGTGAGGCGCTTTTCGAAATCTGGTAATTTTTTATATGTCACGTCTTGCTAAACGACCAATCGCTATCCCTGCTAAAACCGAAATTACTGTTTCGGGTAGCGAGATTACTGTAAAGGGCCCTAAGGGCACTCTTACGCGCCCTACACATCGCCTTATCGATGTTGCGGTTGGTGCCGAGGGTGTACAGGTTTCGACCAAGGCAGAAACAATCGAGGCTCGCGCAAACGTTGGCACCTACGCATCGCACGTGCGCAATATGATCGAGGGCGTTACCACTGGCTACACTCGCAAGCTCCTCGTTGAAGGCGTTGGCTTTAAGTGGGATGTACAGGGCAAGACTCTCAACCTCAACCTCGGCTTTTCTCATCCGGTTAAGATGGCAATTCCTGAAGGCCTTACCGTAACTGCCGACAAAGCAGCACTCACCATTGCAGGTTTTGATAAAGAGCTCGTTGGCCAGTTTGCTGCAAACGTTCGCGCACAAAAGAAGCCAGAGCCGTACAAGGGCAAGGGTATCCGCTACGATGGGGAAGTGATCCGCCGCAAGCAGGGTAAGAAGGCCGCATAAACTACTATGTCTAAACTACTTCCAAAACAAGCTGGTCGCGTTCGCAGGCACAATCGCATCCGCGCGACTATTGTGGGCACTACGTCTCGCCCACGTCTTTCGGTTTACAAATCAAACCGCTACCTCCACGCACAGATCATCAACGATGATTCAAACACCACGCTCATTGGCGCATCTACAAAAGACGTTGCTCCAAAGGCAAAGAAGATGGACGCAGCAAAGGCACTCGGTATTGAGCTTGCAAAGCGCGCAACAGCAGCAGGCATCACTACTGTGGTGTTCGACCGCGGAGGCTTCCGCTACACGGGCCGCATCGCGATGCTCGCAACTGCAATGCGTGAGGGCGGTATACAACTATAATTTTTATGTCTGACTCTACTGAAAAAGAAGTAAATATCGAACCAACTCCTGCTATCGAGGCTGTTGCTGATGCAAAAGTTGCAGAAATCATTGCAGAGGCAGCTCCTGTAGCTCCTGTAGCTGCTGCAGCACCAGCTGCACCTGCAATCGATACTCGCGCTCCCCGCACTGCAGATCGCCGTGGTGGACGCACTGGAGGCCGTCCAGGCTCTCGCCCAGGCTCACGCCCTCGCGAGGTGCGCAAGACTGAATACGATCAGAAGATGATCAACATCCGCCGCGTTGCCCGCGTGGTTTCTGGCGGTCGCCGCTTCTCGTTCTCGGTTGCTATCATCATCGGCAACAAGAAGGGTAAGGTTGGTGTAGGTCTTGGCAAGGCAGGCGACACGTCGCTCGCTATCGACAAGGCGGTACGCAACGCAAAGAAGAACATGGTTACCATCCCTCTCACCAAAGACTCATCAATCGCGTATGATGTAGAGGCAAAATACAACGCTTCACGCATTAGCCTCATCCCAGCACACGGTCGCGGCCTCGTTGCAGGCTCATCGGCACGCATCGTGCTCGAGCTCGCAGGCGTTACCAACATCATTGCGAAGATGCACTCTGGCAGCAAAAACGGTCTCAACAATGCGCGTGCAACGGTGAAGGCACTTCAGCAAATCAAAGCGTAATACATTTATATATGCAACTTCACGAACTTAAACGGGTAACACCAAACAAATCAGAAAAGCGCGTTGGCCGCGGAGGCAAGCGTGGCAAGACTTCTGGCCGTGGTACCAAGGGTCAAAAGGCTCGTGCTGGCCACAAAATCCGCCCAGATTATCGCGAGAAGCTTAAGAAGCTTCCTAAGCAGCGCGGTTACAACTTTAACAGCATCCAGGATGCCGCTCTTGTAGTGAATCTGAAGAGCCTTGAGGCAAACTTCAAGGCAGGCGAGATCGTTAATCCGAAGGTGCTTGCCGAGCGTGGCCTCATCCGTATTCGCAAAAACGCATCGACCGCACCAACCGTTAAGATCCTCGGCACCGGTGAGCTCACCAAGAAGCTTGTTATCGCAGGGTGCGTACTTTCAGCAAGCGCACGCGCAGCAATAGAAAAGGTAGGCGGTTCGATTGAACAATAAACACACAATTATATGGGTGCATTTGCACAAAAACTGACACTGCTCGTCTCCGACCAGGGGCTACGCAATAGGCTCCTGTTTGTTCTTGGCGCGCTCGTAGTCTTCCGTGTCCTCGCCGCTATCCCTATCCCGGGCGTAAACGCTGCCCAACTCGCGGCATTTTTTACTAACAACCAATTCTTTGGCCTCCTTAACCTCTTCTCGGGTGGCGGCCTCTCGAGCCTTTCTATCGTGCTCCTTGGCGTTGGCCCCTACATCACCGCGTCTATCATCATGCAGCTCCTTACGATGATGATCCCGCAGATGAAGGCCATGTATCAAGAAGAGGGGGAGATAGGGCGCCAGAAGTTTGCACAAATCTCCCGCTATCTCTCGGTGCCTCTTGCAGTGGTGCAGGCAATCAGCTTTCTCCTCATCCTCGAGCGTCAGGGTGTAGTTACGTCGCTCTCACCATTCCAGTTTGGAGTAAACATCCTGGTGGTGACAGCAGGCTCAGTGCTCCTTATGTGGCTCGGTGAGCTTATCTCGGAGTTTGGCCTCGGCAACGGAGTTTCAATCCTCATCTTCGCAGGTATCGTCTCGGGCCTTCCGGCACAGGCAAGCCAACTTATCTTCTCGTACGACGCAGCTCAAATCCCGGTATACCTCGCGTTTATCGTTGCCACCTTTATCGTCATCGCTGCGGTAGTGCTTATCACTGAGGCCGAGCGCCCCGTGCAGGTTACCTATGCAAAGCGTGTGCGCGGCATGAAGTTTGTTTCGGGCGGTGGTTCAACCTACCTCCCACTCCGCCTCAACCAGGCTGGCGTGATCCCGATCATCTTTGCGCTTTCGCTCCTTCTTATCCCACAGATGTTCGCGAGCTTCTTTGCAACGTCTAACATTGCAATCCTCGCACAGATGTCGAGCGCTATCCTCGCGGCGTTCCAAAACCTCGCGCTCTACGGCACGCTCTACTTCTTCTTCGTATTCTTCTTCACCTACTTCTACACCGCAGCAACTTTCGACCCGTTCCAGATTGCAGAGAACTTGCAAAAGAACGGTGCGTTTATCTCAGGCGTTCGCCCAGGTGCACCAACCTCAGAATACTTGGCGAAAATCATTACGCGCATCACGTTTGTTGGAGGCCTCTTCCTCGGCATCATCGCCGTGCTCCCAATCATCATGCAGTCGATTACCGGCATCCAGAGCCTCGCTCTCGGCGGCACGGCGCTCCTCATTGTTGTCTCAGTAATTCTCGACCTTGCACGTCGCATTGACGCGCAGATCTCAATCCGCGAATATTAATCGATGAAGAGGGGGAAACTCATTCTTGTCATTGGCCCAACCGGTAGCGGGAAGGGGACGCTCCTTGCACATATCCGCTCTATATTCCCCGAGCTTATATTTCCTATTTCATGCACCACGCGCGCTATGCGCCCCGGCGAAGTAAACGGCCAAACCTACTACTTTGTCTCAAGCGATGAGTTTGCAGCGCGCCTCTCGCGTGGAGAGTTTCTCGAGACTGCCGTCTATGGTGGCAATCAGTACGGCACGCTCAAATCGCAGATTTTGCCGTTTATAGAGGAAGGTAAGATGGTTGTCCGTGAGATAGAGGTGCAGGGTGCACGCCAAATCCAGCAGATGCTCCCCGCGGACGATCTTCGTATTATCTACATCGATGCCGGCTCGTGGGACGAGCTTGAGCGCCGTGTCGTTGCGCGTGCGCCTATTGGGCAACCCGAGCTCGAAGCTCGCCGCAAGCGCTACGAAGACGAAACAAGCTTCAAAGCAGAGGCTACGGTTGTCATCAAAAACCCCGAAGGCGGCCTCGAACAGGCGAAAGCAGATTTTGAGCAAGCGGTACGCACTATTACTACAGGATAATTTCCGTTACAATATCTAGCGTGAATCAACTTACAACAATTTTCCTCGGTCCACAGGGCAGCGGCAAAGGCACACACGCATCATTATTCGAAGCAGACCTCAAACGTTTAGATCCGCAGCGCAAGATAGTTCATTTTGAAATGGGTAAAAACTTGCGCGAGCTTGCATCGCAAGACACCTACACCTCAAAGCTTATGCACGAGGTAATTAGCCGCGGCGAGCTCGTGCCGTTTAACATCAGCTCAAGCGTGCTCTCAACCTACCTCATTAAAAACATGCAGGGCGATGAGCATCTCATCATCGACGGCTTCCCGCGCTCAGAGACGCAGATGGATGTAGTAGACACCACGATGTCGTTCTATAAGCGCGAAAATCCGACCATCGTGCACATTAATATCTCCGACGAAATCGGCCTCTCGCGCCTCCTGGTGCGCGGCCGCGCCGACGATACCGAAGAAAATATTAGGCGCCGCCTGGCATGGACACGCGAGGAGTGGAGCAAAATCCTGGTGCGTCTCGAAAAGAATCCAATATACAAAGTGCTCGAGATAAATGGCGACAACACAATCGAGGAGGTGCATGCAGAAATCCTCGCGGGGCTTGGACTCTCATGATTGCAAAAACCGAAAACGAAATATCAAACATCCGCACTGCCGGCCGTTACTTGGCCGAAGTGCTTGATGAACTACAAAAGATGGTAAAACCCGGTGCATCTACCGCGGCTTTTGATATTGCCGCAGAAAACGCGATACGCGCACGCGGCTGCAGCCCGGCGTTTCTGGGCTACAAGCCCGAGGGGGCAGAGTATCCGTTTCCTGCGGTGCTCTGCATCTCTCTCAACGAAGAAATTGTGCACGGCATCCCGCGCGAGGATCGTTTGCTTGAAGAGGGCGACCTAGTGACCCTCGACCTCGGCCTTTCATACGACGGCTATTTTGTAGACTCTGCAGTAACAGTGCCAGTAGGCGAGTGCTCGGGCGAAGATATGCTGCTCCTCAGCGCCACCCGTGAGGCAATGAACGAAGCTATTGCTGCAGCCAAGGCTGGTGGCCACATTGGCGACATAGGTGCTGCAGTAGAGCGTGTGGCAAAACAAACCCCATTTTCAATAGTCGAAGATTTAGGCGGCCACGCAGTAGGGAAGACGGTGCACGAAAAACCGTTTATCCCAAACTTCGGTCGTGCTGGTAAGGGCGAAAAAATAGTCGAAGGCATGGTGCTTGCTATCGAGCCAATGCTCTCGGTTGGCTCACCACGCATTGTGCTTGATGAAGACGACCAGTGGACATACCGCACAAGCGACGGCTCGCGTACCGCGCATTTTGAACATACCGTTTTAATTACAAAAGATGGCCCCGAAATAGTGACCAAACTATAGGCACGGTATTTGCAAATCTCTCGATAATATCGTACAGTGCGCCCATGCAACATCCGAAAGAAGAAAAGACATATGTGATGATAAAGCCAGATGGCGTTCGCAAGGGCCTCATTGGCGAGATAATTTTGCGCATGGAGCAGCGCGACCTCAAAGTAGTAGCGCTCGAGATGTTCCAGCCTTCACTCAAGGAAATGGACAACCATTATCCGAAGGACGAAAAGTGGCTTGCCCGCATCGGTGAGCGCACCCAGAGTACCTACACGAAGTATGGGCACGACCTGAAGCGTGATTTTGGCACAACCGACCCAATTAAGGTAGGTAAAACGGTGCGCAAGTGGCTTGTCGACTATATGGTCTCGGCACCACTCGTTAAGATGGTGGTGCAGGGCGTGCATGCAGTAGACATGGTCCGCAAGATCGTGGGCCCAACCATGCCGTATTTGGCTGAGATGGGCACTATCCGAGGCGATTTCTCTGCCGACTCTGCTATCTCTGCAAACATCGAGAAGCGAGCGATCTACAACCTCATCCACGCATCTGAGACTCCCGAAGAAGCAAAACACGAGATCAATCATTGGTTTGGTAAAAACTCAATCTATAAATATAAGAGATTTGGTGTTGACGAGTAGAGAAGCCTTGCTACAATAAAAGAGGACTACGGAGGCAAATGTCCTTAAGTGATCTACCGGGAGCTTGGCGTTGCGCGGCCGTAAAGGTTTCGCACAGGGCACCCACTTATAACTAATGTAGACACTTGCTTTCGCAGCCCAACAAAACATCTCACCCTATAGGTGGGATTTTTTGTCCCCAAAGGGGCCCCTTCGGGGTACAATGGCAGGACATGCAATCAACCATACATTTCTACGGAGGCGCAGGCTCGGTGACCGGCGCCAATTTTTTACTCGAGTCAGAAAATATAAAATTTTTAGTCGACTGCGGGCTCGCGCAGGGGAGGCACAATGCCGAAGAGGATAACTGGGAAAAATTTGCCTACAGCCCGAGCGATATCCCACTGCTCATCATCACACACGGGCATATCGACCACATTGGCCGCATACCCAAATTAGTAAAAGACGGATTCCGCGGCAAAATACTTTCAACCGAAGTGACGCGTGCCATCGCCGAGCCGCTGCTTCTTGACAGTATGGAGCTCCTTGCACACGATGCTATGAAGCATGGTCGCGAAGAACTCTACAACAAAGAAGACATAGCAAAGGCAATGTCGTTGTGGGAGGCGGTGCCCTATCACGAGCCGCGCGATATAGGTGGCGGCTTCTCGGTTGAGTTTCTTGATGCAGGGCACATCTTAGGTTCGGCTATGGTGCGTGTTGCGCGCGCAGGCAAAGTGATGGTGTTTACCGGCGATTTAGGGAGCCGCAACTCGCCGCTCCTCGCGCCGCACGACAAGCTTGGCAAAGTAGATTACTTGCTCATGGAGAGTGTCTATGGCGATCGCACTCGCACCCATGATGCAGAACATGTGCAGCAACTGAAAGTTTCGATAGAAGATATCGCAAAACGCGGCGGCACGTTGCTTATCCCCGCGTTCTCGACCGAGCGCACGCAGGACATCATTTTTGAAATCAGGGAGCTTATGCAAAAGCGGCAGGTACCCTCGATGCCGGTATATATCGACTCTCCGCTCGCCCAAAAAATCACTGCGGCGTATCTTGGCTACCCACACTATTTCTCAAAAGAAATCCAAGCGCGCATTGCGGCGGGGGAGCATATCTTTGAGTTCTCTGAGCTTCATTTTATCGAAGACGCGGATGCTTCGCGTGGGATATCAAGCCCGAAAGGCCCCAAAATTATTATTGCAGGCTCTGGCATGAGCAATGGCGGCCGCGTGCATGGGCACGAAAAAAATATTTTACCTGACAAAAACTCCACACTGCTTATTGTGGGCTACCAAGCTGCGGGCAGCCTCGGGCGTAGGCTCCTTGAGGGCGAAAAGAACGTGCTCATACAGGGCGAGAAGGTGCGTGTAGCGGCTAAAGTAGAGGTGATCTACGGCTACTCGGCACATATGGACAGTGCCCAGCTTCTTGAATTTGTCGGCGAAGTAGCCGATTCGGTAAAGCAAATATTTGTCGTGATGGGGGAGCCGTCGGCCTCGAGCTTTTTGGTGCAGCGCATCCGCGACTATGTTGGGGCGAAGGCAACTGCGCCGACAGCAAAAGATGTTGCCACTATCGAGCTGTAAATAGTTTTCTGTTACAATACACAAGAATGGATCAATCTAATAATCATCTGCAGATAAAACTCTGCGTATCTGGCGCTGCCGAAACAGGGCATTGCGGCATTGATGCCTACGACAAAGGCATTGCACTTGGCGCCGAAATTGCAAAACAAGGTGCAGTAGTAGTGACGGGCGCTACTACTGGCTTCCCGATGTGGGCAGCCATGGGCGCTAAGCAGGCCGGAGGATTTTCAATCGGATTCTCTCCTGCAAACAACGAGCGCGAGCACGTAGAAACCTTTAAATTACCTCTCGAGTATATGGACATGATTGTCTACACGGGCTTCGGCTTCCCGGGCCGCGACCTCATTTTGACCCGTTCATCTGATGCGGTGCTCTTTGGATGCGGGCGCATCGGCACGATACACGAGTTTACTATTGCGTTTGAGGACAATAAGCCGATAGGCATTCTCGAAGCCGATTGGGAGACCGACGAGGTGCTAAAAAATATTATCGAAAATGGTCATCGAAATAATGAGAAAATTGTTTTTGACACCGACCCAAAGGCTCTGGTCGACCGCGTCATCGAGATGGTGAAGAAAGAGAAAGCAATACAGCTCTCTCGTGTGCCCGACCTAAGCGCCATGTCGATGGGGCAATAAAAAACCTCTCGAATTCGAGAGGTTTTTTATATTTCTGCTGGACTAAGAGTCCTGCTCTGCTGGATTAGGAAACTTTTTTTGCGATGCGGGCAAAAGTTTCTGGAGATTTTTCTGCAATCGCCGAGAGCATTTTGCGGTTGAGGAGAATATTGTTCTTCTTAAGAGCACCGATAAAGCGAGAGTAGGAGAGAGTCTGGCTTACCTCGTCGAGGCCGGCGTTGATGCGCACGTTCCAGAGGCGGCGATAGTCGTTTTTCTTATCCTTGCGGTGAGCAAACGCGTGTTTGCCAGCGTGTGCGATAGCCTCGTACGCCTGCTTCTCCTTGGTTGAGCGGCCAAAGCGATAGCCCTTAACCATCTTAAGGATATTTCGACGTGTTTTTGCTGATGTTGTACCTCCTTTTACGCGTGCCATGATGGATTAAAATAGTTTCTAAAGCTTAATATACTTCTGCATCACCTTAGGGGGGAGTACTACTGCCTGCGAGCGCTTGCCTGCAAGCTGCTGCGCACGGTTCTCCTTTGCGTTAAAGTGGTTCTGGCCCGCCTTCCTTGAAGTGATCTTGCCATTGCGGCTTATTTTAAGTCGCTTGGTAAAAGATTTATTTGTCTTCATTCCTTTCATATAAATGGTTTTTTATTGCTTTTTAGCTGCTCTCTCGAGGGTGGTGCTGAGACCTTTTGGGCTTTTTGCTATAGGATCGGCTATTTTGTAGTCTGCCTGGATCATCTTGAGGAACATTTCGAGGCGTTCCTTAAGAAAGGCAAACTCCATATACTTGTAGCGGCCCCACAAAAAGAGGTCTACCTTGACCCGGTGCCCCTCACCCAGCCATTCGGCGGCCCTTCTGGCCTTCAAATTAAGGTCATTTTCGCCTGTCCCTATCTTAACCTGTACGCTTTTGGTCTCTGTAACGTGCGATTTCGCCTTCATTTCCCGGCGTTTTTTCTGCTGTTCGTAATGGAATTTACCATATTCCATGATTTTTGCAACTGGAGGCACGGCATTTGGCGAAATTTCGATCAAATCGAGCCCCGCCTCCTCGGCCCTGGCTATAGCGTCGCTCAGGCTAATAACCCCGATATTTTCGCCCTCGGGGCCTATAACGCGGACTTCCGCGGCACGAATCTGGTGGTTAATACGAGTGGTATCCAAAGCAATTACGTTACTCAGTACTATACCAGGCGCCGGGCCGTTAGACAATGGCTCCCGACGAGGGATATATAGGGTGTACTATTAATAGGCAGTTATCCATAACCCAAAAAGCTTTATGTTGTACACAATTGCGGCAATATTGGTGATCTTGTGGATCCTCGGTCTTGTAACCTCCTACACGATAGGCGGGTTTATCCATATCCTGCTCGTGATAGCAGTAATCGTGGTGCTCCTTCGCCTCATCCGCGGCGAAAACCCTCTTAAGTAGTTACTTTTTTAAAGAGAGTAGGTTTTAAGAGGTATGACAAAAAACCCGATCATTAATGCGCTTGCTGCGGTAGCGTATATCGCTATACTCGTTTCAATTATTTTTTATGCAGGAGATATCATCGAGCACTCTGTCGAGGATTCTATTTTTACACCAATTGCCTTTCTCTCACTCTTTGTGTTTTCGGCAGCGGCAATGGGCTACATTTTTCTCTCGCAGCCTATACAGATGTTTCTCGAAGGGGAGAAAAAAGAGGCGATCGACCTCTTTCTTAAAACCCTCTTTTCTTTTGCTGGTGTAGCGTCCGCCACTGTCGTCGCCGGCTTATATATAAATAGTATCTTCTAGCTCGACACCAGGGAGAGAGAGGTGTAGGCTCGGGGACAGTTGTTCTCAATCAAACAGGAGGGTTGGATGAGGAGCGGTCTCCCTAATATTGTCCAAGTGGAGTTTTTCCTCACGGATAAAAACGCCACGCTCGAGGATTTGTTTCGTGACTTTGAAAAGCGTATGGCTGAAGATGTCGAGGAGATACTTGAGGGCGTGCCGCCGAACCTTGTGGGCTCAAGGATCAAAGCAGTGGCACGGTTTTTTGACACTCGTGGATACCTTACCCGCTTGGTCGACGAAACAAAGAAGCTCAAAGATAAGCACCTTTCGCTCGCTGAAAAAGTAGACAGAGCGTCAGGCCTCAGAAAGCTTTATCTCAAGATACACCTACTTGTGGTGTTGGAGTGGCTGCGTCAGTGCGAAGAGTTGCGGCTCCCACTTGCCGCTTCAGAGCTTGGGATTGCTGTGCAGGGTAAACATCCTGTCGCACTTGAAACATGGGATCATCACTTTCTCCCGCTTCGAGATGATGAAGCACATGAGCTTCTTGAAGCGGTTGCAAACGCAAAGCAGGTTTGGATCTTTGTGTTCGAGCATAATGACTTGTTGAGTGACACCAACAAAAGCGTCGCACATGCCATGTAGATTCCGGTCGCCCCTGGCGACCGGAATCTTTTATTTTTTATACCTTCAGCTTCGGCAAAAACTTCTGCCGTGCCAGCTTGAGCACAAAACCAATTACACTACCGACAAGAAGGGCAATTACCAGACCGATATACATGTTTGTAGTGATGGTCTCGGTTCCAAAATACTCCCAAAGTGCAGACAATAGAAGTAAAAAGACTATTAAATAATCAATTTTTTTTCCTAGTATTCCGAAAATGAGGCTCCCCCAGAATAGGAGTCCTAGATCTAATGCAACGAAGGCATCAGCAAAAGTAAAACCAAAGAAGCCTGAAGGGGTTTTATAACCCAAGTAGTTCTCTAAAATATCAAGAAAAAAATGAGCACTATAAGCTGCTAATGCGATCACAACACACAAAAGTATTATTCTTAATAAAATACCCCACACAATTACCGCAGCTCGTGATTTCGTAGCCATGTTGTTATCTTAGTGATCAATAATACAGCATCTTTTGTATTGCCACGGTCTTTTGCCAACAGGTCCATGTTGGCCAAAGTGAGCCTGATGCCGGCATTTATGAGGCCAAGGAGCTTAGTGTTCTTAGTAGTGCCCCGTGCCTTAAGCAGCTCTTTGAGTGCTTTGCAGTCGAATACCAATTTCTCGTAGACTGCTTTTTTGCCGATCCACTTATCTTTATAGGCCTTGGTTATGTCAGTGACACAGGTGTCTGGGGTGATTTGGGTAGTTGTGGGGGTTGAGGTGGCAATAGGTGGCAGAGGGGCCTGAAGAGTCACGGTAGTGCTGGTGGGCGAGAGAAACATGGTGTTTGCCACTGCTTGGTTTAGGGTGGTAGTGCCAGCTAAGGTGAAGATGCTTGTGGTGGCCACGTTCATATAGCTTGCAGCGATGGTATATGCGCCGTTGCCGGTGCCAACCGTGTCTACCTTATATTGCCCTGGCAGTGGGTCGAGGATGACTACATACTCATGTTCTCCAACCTCTGCTGAATATCTGGCATTAGGGATTTCATTTAAGTCTTTGCCAAGCTTTTTGCCATCGGGTGCAGTTATCTGCATGTCGATAGGGGAGAAGAGCACTATAAAGAGCGCGGTGCGTGCTGTGCTCTCAAGTAGCAGCTCACGCATCATGTCGGCAAAACTTTTAAACTCTGCAGGGCTGGGAGCAACTCTTTTAATAAGTACAGATACATCATTCTCAAAAGTAGGGTCGTATCTTTTACCTACTATCGAAGTAATGTCTCGGTTGTTCAATTGTTTAAAAATATATGGCGCGCTCGACGACGATAGATCCATATGCGCAATCCCTTTGAGCTCTTTTTCAGGGCCTGAGATTAGCGTGGCACTATCAAACAACACGGTGCTATCACCCAAACCAAATTTAGTTGCGGCCGGCTCGCCATGCTCCCACTTGGGTAGTTGTGTTGATGATTTAGTAATGTATCCACTGATAGTGCTTGTTGATCCAAGTTCTCCAATAATCACATAGGTTTGTATCTTTGCGTTTACCTTTTCGTAGTAGCTAGTGAAGTCGCCCACAATATTTTCGAGGAATGTGTTGCGTGGATATCCAGTAGGGTATGTCAAAATCCCACTCGAGGTTTGCAAGTAATTTTGCCACACAGGAAGTAGTTCTTGGATGGAGAGTATAGGTTTTCCGCGTATGTATTCAAATACGCTGCTGTATCCATTTTTGAATGCTTCTCGTCCAAATACCCAATTAAGAAATATATTTGTTTTAGTGTCAGCAAAACTCATATCGCCTGCTTCCCACGCCTTGTATGCTTTTGCCGAACCGGCGAGCGGGGTGCCAAGCATAAAGAACTGGTCGACATCATTTTGGTATGCACTGCTTGTTATATATTGCGATGCCACAAGCCCGCCCATTGAGTGGGTCACCAGGTCGACTTTGCTGCAATTGCAGATTGTTTTAACTTGATCAATTTTTTGTTTAAGCAGCCCGGCAGTGACAATGTTAGATTGCTCCCAATCGTAGGGCAAACTAAAGATAGTTTTGCCATCAACATACCCGTTTGCAATAAAAGTGTTGATCAAGTTGTCGTAGGTGTGGAGCATTGGGTCGAGGACCCATGTTCCATTTTTCTCCCAAGATCCTAAAATGCCCGGCACCACAATCACCGGGTCAAACTCGCTTGCAGGTTTTGAGCCCCACTTCCATTTTATTATTTGATAGTTGTTGTTTGGTGGGAGAGTGCCTGTTGTAAAGTAATTATGAAATGCTATTGCATCAGCACTCGTGTTATCTGGATCGACCGCATACACGGCAACAAAAAAATTGTCATCCTGTTGTGGAGTTTGCAGTGCACCACTTTCATCAAGAATATTAAAAGTACTTTCAGAATTCATGAGCAATGTGCCGTTACCTGAGACACTAGTATTAAAGGTTTGCACCGAGTTTCCTACTTGACCTTTGAAGGCTGACAGAAGCACTCTCCCTGTCGATGATATAGATGAGGGTACCGAAAACCAGCAGTTCGTAAATGCGGGCGTGGAGATATAGTGCTTACCCTCCTCATAGCTCGATAGGTAGGGGAAGCAATAAAACTGCAGCGGGCCTTGGGTATATGAGGGGTCAGTTGACGCTGTATATACGCTCGCCAGAGCCGTTGAAAAGCTAAGGGATATATAGAGGAGGGAGGCGAGGAGGGCGAAGAAAGTTATTTTCATAATGGCCCGAGCATAGCCGATATTACTATATATGGCAACGGATCTCGGCAACGTGGGGGAGGGGTAGGTTTGTAGTACATATATAATAGTATGAAAGACTCCCTACACAAAAACCAAACCCTCAGAAGTACGTATAATTTTCTGCTGAAAATTTACTCAGTCTCGGCTACCCGCCTGCGAAGCCTCCTTCAGATTTATTTTTGTTTCGGATAGGATGTCCACACCCAAAATAAAAATCGCGTTGCGTATTATGCAGCTGGCGATATGATGAGCAGCAACAGGGGCAGATCGCTTGACGATCTGGCCTTTTCTTTTAGGCCATATCGTTTGGCGATTCACTTTCGAATCGCATCATGCCTCAAGAACCTCAAGCACCGTACATTTCATCAAGCGAAGCTGCAAAGCGCTTCAACCTAACCAATGACCATATTGGCCTCTTGTGTCGCCGCGGCAAAGTAGAGGGCAAGCTCCTCGGGCGCCTTTGGTATGTAAATGAAAATTCGCTCGCCGCATATATACAAAGAAATATCGAGATCCAAAACGCGCGCAGGGAGGCACTCTCAAAACAATGGCGCACCGCGTGGACTGCAGGATTTTTAGTTTTGTCGATTTTTGCATACTCGGGTAACTATGCAGATGCACAAAGTATCCCGGCACCGCGCACGACACCCGTTGAACCAATCTTGTTTAATCTCTCGCTTGCTGTGCAGCGCATGCAAAATTTGAAGAATGCTGTGCCGATGCCAAATATTGCGCCACTTGCATACACTCAAGAAATAAAGCAAAAACAAAACAAAAAAATAGTGACACGTCGTGAGCCTCCATTTATGCTTTTAGTAGGGGATGGGGTAGTGGGTGTTGCTGAGACGATTGGCAGTTTGCTAAACTCGCCTCGCGTGCCAAGCGTGCACATCGTGTATGCAAAAGATTATGTTGAGCCTGCTGTGCCCGAGCCTATTTCAAATGCGCTCACTGCGGCGGCAGTAGTTGCCGACTCGTATATTAAAAATCTCCCAACGCCCGGCCTAAAACTTTCGGATACCAATCACGACTCGCATTGGGACCCTGCCCGAGGCGGTGACATTTTTGCCGGAGTAGAGGTAGTGAACGAAATGCTAGGTGGCTTTAATAGCCGCATGTTTGCTACCTACAAAAAAGCCGGCGACGATTTTGCAGCTGCAGCCGCGTTTGACGCGCAAGCTGTGGCATATGTGTGGGACAAAACTTTTGCAGAGTTTGGCAAACGCTTTGCGCATGATGTGTATACACTCGGCACACTGCAAAAAGATTTTTATTTGCAAAGCGTTCATGTACTGCAAAGCACCTACAACAGTGCGGCAGATAAACTTGCACAAGACTCTACACTTGATGTATCTATCAGTGTTGCGTCGGTTGCATACACGCCGTCGCTTACTGCGGCGGTAGGCGACAGCATCCTCGCAGGTTGGTGGGATAGTGCAGTGGATTTTGTTGGCAACCTTTTTGTTGCTTCGAGCGATATCGTTGCCGAAAAATTTGCACTGCAAGATGCTCCGGCAAAAACCGCTCCGGTGCAGATCCTTCCGCAAACTACTTCGGCAAAGGCGCCTTCCAAAAAGTCCTCGGATTTCCTGTCCGCATCAAAACCTGCGGCAGGCCAGACTTTTGTCCAGGCGCCTTTGCCTACGTTACAACTTGCACCAAAGACTACATTTGCAGCAAACAATTACATCACTCAAGATTCGCTCAACAACCAGTTTGCAGCGTGGATGCTCGTGGTTAAAAGTCTGATGGCAGGCAACACTGGGTATATCGACAACCAAGCCTCTGCTGCACTCGGCAACGGGGGAGGAGGCACTGTTAATAACTATTACAGCTACGCGCAGCGTATCGACAAACTCGACGGGGTCACCATCACTAACTCATCGATCAACGGCGTCTCCGACTTTTCTTCGCTTGGGAGCGGTTTTCCCGCATCCTCGACCATATCTATAGCCTATGGCGGCACTGGGCTCTCAACCTACCCCACCTATGGGCAACTCTTGCTCGGCAACAGTACGGGCGGCTACGACCTTGTTGCCACCTCAAGCTTAGGTATCAGTGGCGGCTCTGTGTCAGGAAGCGTGGGTAACTGGTTTGTCCCAGGTGCATTTGGCACCACTGCCTCAAATGCTACCTCTACCCTTGTTGGCTTCACAAACGGTATCTACTCACTCGCATCCTCAACAATCGGTGACGGCACTCGTGCTGGCGGCCTCACTGTGCTCGGTGGTGCAACAACAACCGGCAATGCGTATTTTGCAGGGAATGTGGGGATCGGCACAGCAAGCCCTGCCGCTGCTCTTGACGTCGCGGTCGGCCGTTTGCGTATATCCGGCAATACCACGCCGACGACAGGTTCCGGACTTGAATTTGGATATAGCGGCGGAGGCATTATCCTTTCATATAGTCGTGACTCGAGTTCGTTCCAGAACACCTCGTACAATGCACTCGCTCATCTCTTCAGCATTTCTGGAACTGAGAAAATGCGCATCGATTCGACCGGCAACGTTGGCATCGGCACCACGACACCAAGCACACTCCTCTCTATCAGCGGCTCGGCTCCGGCCCTTACGATCAACGACACGCGCGACGCTACGTTCAGTATCGGCGATATGATGTCTTCCATTGATTTCAGGAGCAACGATACGAGCAGCTCGCTCGGCGGGGCGCTCAGGACGCAGATCGCGACGATCCAGGAGAATACGTTAGGGTCGTCTCAGGGATTGTCATTCTCTACGAGTCTCGCGGGCGTGTTCGGGGAGCGTATGAGGGTTAATGGTAGTGGCAACGTTGGCATCGGCACCACCACGCCTTCTGCGAGACTGACTGTCGCTCCTTCTGCCCGCGGAGCCTATGGAGTCAACATGTTGGATACCGACGGCTCAAACTCTGGAGGTTTGTATCTTGGAGGAAGCGGAGATGGAGTACTGCTCCTTAACAATGCAGCAGGAACACCAGGTACTCAGATCCATTCATCTTCCGGAGGAATAACATTCCTCAACGCTCTTGGTGGCAACGTCGGCATCGGGACGACAACGCCGGCATATATCCTTGATATATATGGCGGGTCAAACAATACGGCACGTTTTACAAACACTTCGCAGTACAACGTGCTAACACTCGACAATACCAGCGGTAACGCATCGCTTGAAAACTTGATTCGCTTTGCTAACAACGGAACAGCGCAGTGGTCTGTAGGAAACGACGCGGCCAACAGCAATGCATTTACCTTTGCAAACAGTACTCTTTTGAACAGTAGTGCGCGTGTAGTCATTACAACCGCAGGCAACGTGGGTATCGGGACGTCGACGCCAGCAGCTAAACTCACAATTGCAACCGCTCAGGATAACGGTATCTCACTCTATGACACGACTAATAGTCGATTCACATATTTTGTCCCTACCGCTGTGGGTGCATCGATTAACGCAGCAGCGTTACAGTTCATAACCGGCGGTTCGGAACGTGTACGTATTGATTCTTCGGGCAACGTCGGCATTGGGACGACGAGTCCGCAGGCGACCCTATCGATTGATCTTACGAATTCTGGAGCATTAGAGTTTGAGAATATAGGCACTTTCGGTTCCCAAATACAGAACCCATATGGGAGTCTCGTTTTGAACGGCACTATCCTCGAGCTCGAGGATAGTACAGGAGAAGTGGTACGCATTACGGGTGGCAACTTCGGCATCGGCACTACAACACCGGGCAGTCTTCTAACGTTAGGTGGATCTGGACAGTTGGTTTCTCTAGGCAATTTCGACTCAATTGCCAACACATACCTCAGTTTTAATCCCTCGGCTGCAAGTGGCCGAGCTATGTTTGGCTACGATGCGTCTAGCGGCAATACCGTGATACAGGGGGGAAGTACCAAGGGTATTGAATTCAATGTAAACAACGGTACATTTGGCGCTGGGACCGCCATGGTGATTGATACTAGTGGCAACGTGGGCATCGGGACGACAACGCCCGCGAAGACTCTAGATGTAACCGGAAGTGCCCGCGTATCAAACACCTCAGGCAACAACCTGACCATCGAGACCCTCCGCAGCGGTTCAACGTATGCTTCCTCGAGCATCCTCTTCTCTGCACCACGCTCCGACACCGCAGATGGAAGTACGGCCACAGGAAGAGGAATACTTGAGGTAGTTGGTAATTCGGCAGGCACAAACTCCACGCTCTATCTTGCTGCGCAAACAGCCGGTCTCACCAGCAGTACCAATATAGACACAAGTGCACAAACGTACCTAAAGCTCGTTGGGGCAACCTCGGCTGCAAATAACTCTGCCAATTACTTCCAATTTGG